>LXNJ01000303.1_pt1 | contig 35679 bp, 24 predicted proteins | sample 809081 | NCBI WGS metagenome assembly LXNJ01 (sample SAMN04870510, study PRJNA318959) | sponge metagenome | biome: sponge; feature: marine sponge reef; material: water | host: Petrosia ficiformis | place: Greece: Milos, Mediterranean Sea | collected 2013-05-29 | depth 5-7 m | reverse complement strand
GGAGGGGTACCGCGTCTCCGCGCCCATCAACTACGCCGAGGGGCTCGAGGGGGACCTGCTCATCATTCACGGCACCGGCGAAACCAACACGCATCTGGAAATCGTGGAGGGTCTGGTGGACCGGCTGGTGGAGCTCGGGAAGACCTTCGACTACTTCACCTACCCCAACCGCAACCACGGATTGTCGGAGGGCGAGGGCACGGCGGTGCATCTTCGCATGCTCATGGTGCGCTACCTGCTCGAGCACCTGCCGGCGGGACCGGCGCCGCCCGGGATGAGCTAGTTGGGATATCCGCAGCGCGGCCGGTGGACCGGCGTCTTTGGGGCCGTTCTCACCCTGGTTTGCTTGGCAGCCTGCGTGGATGACACCCCGACCTTGCCCGCGGACCCGGGCGCGGCGGTCCAGGCCGCCATGGGAGCGGCCGAGGACGGCACTCAGGTCGTCATCGAGCCCCACTGGCTGACGCTCGATGCGATCGGGGTGACCGGCACGCTCGTGGCCACGGTCCTCGATGCCGAGGGAAACACCATCCACGACGCGACGGTCGCCTGGGCGAGCGGCCATGCCGCGGTCGCCACGGTCGACGCGGCGGGGATGGTCACGTCGGTCGACTTCGGCTCGACGAAGGTCACGGCGACCTACAACTCGGTGACCGCCGAGGCCACGGTCGAAGTCGCGCTCCCGCTCACCGACCGCGAGATCCTCGAGGTCTTCTACGAGGCCACGGGGGGCGACAGCTGGACCGACAACACGAACTGGCTGACGGACGCGGATCTGTCGGAGTGGTACGGGGTGGGGGCGCACGAGGGCAAGGTGAGTGGCCTGCGTCTGTGGGACAACAACCTGGTGGGCACGATCCCGCCCGAACTCGGAGGACTGGACGAATTGTTCAGCCTCTCGCTGAACGGCAACAGGCTGTCGGGTCCGATCCCCCCGGAGCTTTCGAAGTTCAGAGGACTTCGCGACCTGTTTCTGAACGGCAACGCCGAGATCAGCGGCCACCTGCCCCCGGAGCTGGGATACACCGGGGGACTCCAATACCTCGGCATCAGCGGCACGAGCCTCACGGGTCCCGTTCCGCGCACCTTCGCCAACCTCGACCTGATCCGCTTCTATTTCGACAGGGACGGCGTGTGCATCCCCGCCGACCTCGAAGCGTGGCTGAAAACGGTTCCGGAGAGGGAAGAAGACCACACGATCTGCACCGACAAGATCACTGTGGACCCCTCGACGCTGTACTTCGAGGCGCCGCCGCTCGGTGACACGACCAGCCTGATGGCCGCCGTGATCACCGCCGAGGGGGACACGGTCCACGACGCGATGGTCACCTGGTCGAGCGCAAACGCCAACGTAGCCACGGTCGACTCCACCGGACTGGTGACCGCGGTCGACTACGGCACCACACAGGTGACGGCCACCTCCGATTCGCTTACCGCCACGGCCGAGGTGGAGATCGTCCTCACGCTCACCGACCGGCAGGTCCTCGACAGCATCCACCGGTTGATGAGGGGCGCGAGCTGGACGGACACCACCAACTGGCGGAGCGACGAGCCGCTCGCCGAGTGGTACGGGGTCGAAACCAACGACGCCGGGAAGGTCGTCGGCCTGTCGCTGGGGAACAACGGCCTCGCAGGCCCGATACCGGAGCTCCTGGCGGAGCTGGGCGACCTGGTCACGCTCGATCTGAGCCGGAACGCGCTCACGGGAGAGATTCCGTCGGGGCTGGGGGAGTTGTCGCAGCTACACAGTCTCGTGCTCAACGACAACGCGCTGGAGGGTCGCCTGCCCACGAGCATGGGCTCGCTTGCCGCACTCCGCTATCTGCACATCGGCACCAACAAATTGAGCGGCGTGGTTCCGCGGTCCTTCCGGCAACTGGCGCTGGATACTCTCTACACCGCCGCCTCTGGGGTGTGCGTGCCGCCTTCGCTGAACGAATGGCTCGCCGGGATCGGGCAGACCGACGAAGCCGACCGCTGCGCTGCCTCTCTCGCCATCGAGGTCGTCGACCTGCCGTCACCGACCTTCTACACCGTCGGCGAGACGGGCACCCTGTCCGCCACCCATGTGGACGCCGAAGGAGACAGCACGCACGAGGTCTCGGCAACCTGGTCGAGCGGAGATCCCGGTGTCGTCTCGGTGGACGTCCGGGGAAGGGTTACCGCCGTCGGCGAGGGAGCGACCGAGGTGACGGCCACCTACAATGCGGTGACCGCCGCGATTGCAGTGGAGGTGGCGTTGCCGGAGAACGATCGGGATGTTCTGCGAATCCTCTACGACCGGACCCGTGGCAACGCGTGGGCGGACGGGACCAACTGGGTGGGCGACGAGCCGCTCGCCGACTGGGCGGGGGTCGAGACCGACGAAGACGGCCGGGTGGTGGGTCTGTCGCTAACGGGCAACAACCTGCGGGGGATGATCCACCCGTCCATCGGCCAGCTGGACCGGCTGGTGACCCTCGATCTGAGCCGAAACTGGATTTCCGGCTCGATCCCGGCCGAGTTGGGAGACCTGAGCCGGCTCCGCGACCTCGTCCTGAGTGTGAACGGGCTTTCCGGCCTCCTGCCCCGGGAACTGGGAACACTGGACAGTCTGCGAACGCTCAACGTGGCGGCAACGAGCCTCTCCGGCCTTGTACCGGTGTCCTTCGCCGATCTCCAGCTGGACAGCTTCCTGGTGGGAGGCACCGAACTGTGCGTACCCCCCTCGCTTGCCACGTGGCTCGACTCGATCCCGCAGTCCGACAATCCGGCCGAATGCGCCGCCCTTGTCTCGATCGAACCCGCCACGCTCACCTTCGCCGCGTTGGGCGAGACGGCCCGGTTGTCGGCGACGGTGGTCGATGCCGAGGGGCGTGTCGTGGAGTCCCCGGCGGTCACCTGGGAGAGCGACGATCGAGCGGTCGCGGAGGTCGGCGGGACGGGGCTGGTAACGGCCCGTGGCAGTGGAATCACGGCGGTAACGGCCACGTACAACTCTGTCACGACCGGCGGCACGGAGGTGGCGGTACGTCTGCCCGGCAGTGACCGGGCAGCGCTCGAGGTCCTTTACCACGCGACCGGCGGAGACGACTGGCAGGACAACACGAACTGGCTCAGCGACGAGCCGCTCGACGAATGGTACGGAGTCGGCACCGGCAACGGCCGGGTCGACGGCCTCAGTTTGGGGAACAACAACCTTGAGGGACAGATCCCGGCCGCCATCGGACTGCTGGACGACCTCTTTCTCCTCGACCTGAGAGGCAATCCCATTGCCGGGCAGATCCCGGCCGCGGTCGGACGACTGCACCGTCTTCGCGACCTGATCCTTTCCGGCACCGAGCTGGACGGCCGCCTGCCGCCCGAGATGGGCAACATGGCGGGGCTTGAATACCTGAGCCTTGGCAACACCAATCTGTCCGGACCCCTGCCCGAGACCTTCTCCAATCTCAACGTCGAGCGGTTCTACCACTCCGGAACCGGCTTGTGCGTGCCGCGCTCCCTGGCGGCTTGGTACGGAACACTCGGAAACAGCGACCCGTTGCCCTGCATTCCGGAGACTGCAGACCGGGCTTTGCTCGTCACGCTCTACAACGAGACCGGCGGACCGCAGTGGCGGAGGAAGAGCAACTGGCTGACGGACGAGAGCCTGAATACGTGGGACGGTATCGCCACCGACGGAGAGGGCTACGTCACCGAGATCTTTCTCCCGCGGAACAGGATTGCGGACAGCATCCCGCCCGAACTGGGCGACCTCTCCCGCCTCGAGGTGCTGGCTCTCTACGGCAACAATCTGACGGGCCGGATACCGCCGGAACTCGGCAAGCTGACAAGGGTTCGGCGGCTGTCGCTGTCCAGCAACAAGCTGGAGGGCCCGATCCCGCCCGAAATCGGCGGCATGGTCAGCGTCGACACCGTGTACCTCTCCGGGAACAACCTGTCGGGGCCGATCCCCGCCGAGTTTGGCGCGCTCGTCAACCTCGAACACCTGGCGCTCTTCGAGAACGAGTTGAGCGGCCCGCTGCCGGCCGAGTTCGGGAAACTCAAGAAGCTCAAGTCCATGTGGCTGGTCGACAACAGGATCGAGGGGCCGCTGCCGCCCGAGCTCGGCGACATGACCTCGCTGGAGGACCTCAGCCTCTCGAGAAACAGGATCACAGGCGCGATCCCGCCGGAGCTCGGCAATCTACGGAACTTGAGGGAACTCGGGCTCGGCGACAACGAACTGACCGGACCCATACCCCCCGAACTCGGGAACATGGCTTCGCTCGAAGGACTTTTCCTGATGAGGAACGTCCTGTCCGGCAGCATTCCCCCCGAACTGGGCAACCTGTCGAACCTGGAATGGCTGTGGCTCTTCAACAACGAACTGACCGGGTCGATACCCCCGGAGCTGGGCGATCTTGCCAGGCTCGTGAACATGTCGATCGGCACCAACGGGCTCACCGGCACCCTACCGTCCGAACTCGGGAAACTGTCCTCGCTGAAGATCCTTCACCTCGGGCGCACCAGGCTTACGGGACCCATACCCCCGGAACTGGGCAACCTCTCGTCGCTGACCTATCTCGGGCTCTTCACCAGCCAGTTGTCGGGGGTGATTCCCGTGGAACTCGGCGATCTCCCTGCGATCGAGGACCTTGAACTGGCCAACAATCAGCTCACCGGGCCCATCCCGCCGGCGCTCGGGAAGCTGTCAACGCTCGAGTATCTGGGTGTCCGCAACAACAACCTGAGCGGCTCGATCCCGCCGGAACTCGGTCAACTGGAATCGCTCGTGGACCTGACACTCAGCGGCAACGGACTGTCCGGACCGCTCCCGCCGGAACTCGGCAACCTCGCCAACCTGGAGCGCATCGATGTCCACGATAACCCCGATCTCGAAGGCCTGATGCCCAGGAGCATGCTGAATCTCCCCCTCGGTTACCTCGACATCGCCGACACATGGGTGTGTCCGCACCTCGACGACGAGTTTCAGCAGTGGCTGGACGGCATCCCGAGAGCGTACGGCCTGCACTGTCCGCCAACGCTGACCGAGCGATTCGCCCTGTCCGAATTCCATGCTGCTGCCGGAGGCGGCTCCTGGACCAACAGCCGAGGCTGGGACAGCGACACTCCGGTGAGCAGCTGGCACGGCGTCATTGTGAATGCGACGGACACGCTCGTCCGACGGCTCGCGCTTCCCGACAACGGACTGGAGGGATCGCTCGCTCCGGCAATCGGCAACCTGACCAGGCTGGAGACGCTGGACCTTGGCGGCAACAGCCTTACGGGGGGAATCCCCGTCGCGATGACCTCGATGGAGGCGCTGGACACGATCAGGATCAGCGGCAACGCGGGTATGGAGGGGCCGTTGCCCTTCCGCATGACCGACATGACGGGCCTGGAGGCGCTGCAATACACAAACACCGGCATGTGCGCGTCGCCGTCGGCTACCTTCCAGCGCTGGATCGACGGACTGGATGTCGCCGACGGAGCCACCTGCAACAATCCCGACGCGGTCATGCTGTCGCTGCCGATCGTGTACCTGACACAGGCGATCCAGCGGCCGCGGGGCGATGTGCCGCTCCTTGCCGGCCGGGAGGCGCTGGTGCGCGCGTTTCTCGTGGGTGATCAGGTCAACGCCTTCTTCGAACCCGAGGTCGTGGCAACCCTTACGAGGAACGGCGAGGAGGTCCACCGCGTGGTCATGCGTACTGAAGACGACCGATTGAGGACTGCCGCGGACGAGGGCGTCCTCGGTACCTCGTACAACGCGGTGGTCCCCGCCGAACACATCATCCCGGGCACCGGACTGGTTGTGGTGGCCGACCCCGCGGAGACAGTGCCACGCGCACCCGGCAGCCAGACACGTTTCCCGGAAGTCGGCGCCATGCCACTCAACGTGATCGATGTTCCGCCTCTCGAGCTGACGGTGGTGCCGGTGCTCTATGTCGAGAATCCCGATTCGTCCATCTTCGCGTGGACGGACAGCATCGCCGACGACAGCCCCCAGGTGGGCCTGTTCAAGTACTCATTCCCGTTCGCGGAGTTCAGCGCAACGACGCGGGACAGCTACGTCACCTCGCTCGATCTCACCGAGGAGGACAACACGTGGCCCATGGTCCTCGAACTGGAGGTGGTCTACCACGCCGAGGACGCCACGGGGTACTGGTATGCCGTCGCGGACAGCGACGACGGGTACGTTCGCGGGGTCGCCCGGCTGAACGGCTGGGTGAGCTTCGGGAAGCCGTGGGATTCGGAGTTGGCGCACGAGGTGGGACACACCCTGGACCTCCAGCACGCACCGTGCGGCGGCGCGCTCTTCACGGACCCGGACTTCCCCTATTCGAACGGGAGCATCGGCATGTGGGGGTACGACTTCCGCACCGGATCGGTGGTATCCCCGAACAGCCGCCGCGACATCATGGGATACTGCTACGAAAAGGGCTGGCTGAGCGACTACTACTACGAGAAGGTCATCCGGGTTCGGGAGGAAAAGGAAGGGAGCGGGGCGCGGGCGCTGCTGGCCGGCGCCTTGCCGAAGTCGCAGATGCTGGTGCTGTGGGGCGGCGTCCTGGGAGACGAACTGCGCATCGAGCCGGTGCTCTCCATGTATGCGGCCGCGAAGCTTCCGGAACAGCCCGGGCCCTATCGCCTGGACGGAATCGCCGTCGATGGCGGAACCGAATTCTCCCTGTCCTTCACTCCGGGCGAGGACCAGTACGGCAACAAGTACTTCTTCTTCGCCATCCCCATCGAGGACGACTGGGAGGGCTCGCTCGAGCGGATCGTGCTCACCGGGCCGGAGGGCGAGGTGACGATCGACGACACGGACCCGCGCTCCATCTCGGTCTTCACGGATCCTGCCAGCGGTCGAATCCGGTCGATTCTTCGGGACTGGGACGGGCCGCTGGTGGCCGCGATGGGCGCCACCGACCAGCTGGATGTCGTGACGACCCGCGGGATTCGGGAGGCGGTGAGGCGGCGGCCGCAGGGTTGAGGCGGTCAGGCAGCCGGGCGCGGTGAGGCGCCGGACGCGATTCTGTCATCGGGTGATGGGCACGTGGTGGGGGGTGCGCCTTACATTGCGACACACGCCGCACCCGCATCCAGGAAGGACCCGCAGCCATGCCAGGTCGTCGCCTCCCCCATCGTTTCGCCCCGATCCTGATCCTCACCGCGATCTGCACACCCCTCCCGGCAGCCGCGCAGGGCACCCTCGCCGACTACAGGCGAGCCGACGGCCTTGGCGATCGCCTCCAGGGCCTGGTTGTGGACGCCGCCGAACGCCCCTCCTGGGTCGGCGAGACCACCCGGTTGTGGTACCGGAAGACGGTGGAAGGAGGGCACGGCTTCGTTCTCGTCGATGCCGAGACCCGAGCCCAGGGTCCCGCCTTCGATCATGAGCGGCTCGCATCGACCCTCTCGGCACTCCCCGCCTTCGCCGAGGAGTCGATCTCGGCCGTTGAGCTCCCGTTCAACCGGATCGAGTTCACGGACGACGAGCAAGCCATCGAGTTCGTCGCGGCGGACCTCACCTGGCGGTGCTACCTGGAGACCTATGCGTGCGAGAGCCAGGGGGAGGCGCCCCAAAGGCAGGGGCGGGGCGGCGTAGGCCCGAGCGGCGTGTCCTGGTCGGCGGGCCCCGGCCAGCTCTGGCGGAACCTGAGCACGGAACCGATCCTCTCGCCGGACGGCACCCGCGAAGTCTTCATCCAGAACTACAACGTGGCCTTCCGGGAAGCGGGTGCGGACGCCGGCGACTACACCATGCTCACCTGGGAAGGCACGCCCGGCAACACCTACACGGACCGCTCCATCGTCTGGTCGCCGGACTCGCGCAAGGTGGCGGTCTACCGGGTGGTCCCCGGTCAGGATCGGTTGGTGCACTACGTCGAATCCTCACCCGACGACCAGCTCCAACCCGTGCACTCGACCTACCTCTACGCCAAGCCCGGAGACCGGCTCGACAAGGAGATTCCGGTGATCCTGGACATCGAGTCCGGGCGGCAGATGATCATCGACGACGCCCTCTTCCCCAACGCCTACACGCTGTCCCGGCTGGAATGGAGAGAGGACAGCGAGCACGTCGTGTTCGAGTACAATCAGCGGGGGCACCAGGTCTATCGCGTCATCGAAATCGACGCCGAGACCGGCCGGACCCGGGCCGTGATCTCCGAGGAGCCCGAAACCTTCTTCAACTACTCCAACAAGCGGTTCCGCCACGACATCGACGACGGCAGGGAGATCATCTGGATGTCGGAGCGCGACGGATGGAACCACCTCTACATGCTCGACGGCGAGACGGGGCAGGTGAAGCACCAGATCACGAAGGGCGACTGGCCGGTTCGGGGCGTGGACAGCGTGGACGTGGCGAACCGCCGGATCTGGTTCCGCGCGAGCGGCATGAACCCCGAACAGGATCCCTATTTCGTTCACTACTATCGCGTCGACTTCGACGGCACCGGGCTGGTCGCCTACACGGAAGCCGACGGGATGCACGAGGTCACCTTCTCCCCGGATCGCGAGTTCTATGTCGACCAGTGGTCCAGGGTGGACCAGCCGCCTGTCGCCGAACTCCGCAGGACCGCCGACAGGTCGCTGGTCATGGAGCTGGAGCGGGCCGACGCGTCGGCTCTTCTGGCCACCGGGTGGAGGTATCCCGAGGTCTTCGTGGCCAAGGGCCGGGACGGGGTGACGGACATCTGGGGGATCATCATCCGCCCCACCAACTTCAACCCGAGCCGGAGCTATCCGGTGATCGAGAGCATCTACGCCGGACCCCACGGGTCGCATGTCCCCAAGACCTTCGGCACCCACACAAGCAGAACCGCCGTGGCCGAACTGGGGTTCATCGTGGCCCAGATCGACGGCATGGGGATCAACAACCGGTCGAAGGCCTTCCACGACGTGGCCTGGCAGAACATCAGGGACGCCGGATTTCCGGACCGGATCCTCTGGCACCAGGCCGTGGCCCGCGAATACGACCACTACGACGTGAGCCGGGTCGGGATCTACGGGGGGTCGGCCGGTGGGCAGAACGCCATGGCGGCGCTGCTCTGGCACGGCGACTTCTACGACGTGGCGTTCTCGTCCGTGGGATGCCACGACAACCGGATGGACAAGATCTGGTGGAACGAGGCGTGGATGGGATGGCCCATCGGCCCGCACTACTCCGAGTCGTCGAACGTGGACAACGCCTGGCGTCTGCAGGGGAAGCTGCTGCTGGTCGTGGGCGAGCTGGACCGCAATGTGGATCCGTCGTCCACGCTTCAGGTCGTGAATGCGCTCATCGAGGCCGACAAGGACTTCGACTTCCTGCTGTTCCCGGGCGGCGGCCACGGGGCGGGGGGTGACTTCGGCGCGAGAAAGCGCAACGACTACTTCGTGAGGCACCTGATTGGCGTCGAGCCGCCGGCGTGGGACCAGTATATGGTCGCCGACACGGAGAGCGGCAGCTGAGGGAGCCGCAGGGACCCGTCCGTCAGCCCTCCGGCGCCAGCGACACCAGCCGGATCACGCGCACGGTCGGCACATCCAGGTCGTCCGCTTCGATGTAGGCCATCAGGCCGTCGGGGCCGAAGGCATCCGGGGTCCGCACCCCATCCGCGGCCAGTGTGCCGACGTAGCGTCCGTCCGCCGTCACGATGTCGATCGGCCCGTCGTCGTCGCTGCCATCCGCGCCGGTTCGGGCCACCCAGATCCGGTCCTCCCAGTCGACAGTGAGATCCGCAATGACCGGCACCTCGTCGGCGAATACGAGCGCTTCCGCGCCTTCGCGCTCGATCTGAAAGCGCTGGCTCCTGACATTCGCGAGCTGTGCGGTTGTTTCACGGTACCGCTCCCGCTCCGCCTCCATGATCGACTCGCCAACGGGAAGCGGCGCAATCGGCCGTTCCATGACCCCGGTCACGCTCCCGTCGAGTCCGATCAGCTTGATCCGGTAGCCGATCGAATCGGCAAGCGCGAGTCGGCCATCGGTCAACACGTCGAAATGGAGTCCCGGTTCGAAGGCGCGCCCCGCCGACAGGCGCACGATGCCCGGATCCGAATCTTCGCCAGCGCCGCTGGGGGGCGGATCCTCGGGGAGATCCCAGGCGGTGTAGTGGATCTCGGGCTCGCCGCCGTCCAGCGGGATGAGGTGAATGGGGCGGCCCTTTTCCTCGGGGAACTCGCCGGTCGTGAAGAGTTCCGCCAGTGGAAGGAACCGCGAGGCGACCAGGCGGCCGTCGGGGAGCGCCATTTCGGATACGATCATCGCCTCCTCGAGTGTGACGCGCCGCGCGAAGGTCCCGTCGGGTTCGAGGAGGTCGATCTGTGAGGAGCCCAGCACGGTGTAGGAGCCGTCGCGGGCGACGATCGCCGTGCTGACGTCGCCGAACTCGCCCGGCCCCTCTCCCGGCCCGCCCACCGTGCGCACCAGTGATCCGTCCGGCCCTACCACCAGGATGTGCTCGGCCTGGAAGTCGTAGATGTGCAGATTGCCCCCGCTGTCGAAGGTCACGGAGCGAAGCCTGCCGAACGTGTCCCAGTCGTCGCCGAGAACCGAACCGACGGTGAAGACCTCTTCGGTGACGGCGTTCAGCATCACGTCCGGACCATCGAGTGTTCCAGGGGTGCCGGCGGCCCCATCCCGCCCGGCGTCGCCACAGGAGGCGAGCAGGACCAGGGGAGCCAGGACAAGCAGAGGTTTCGGGTTCGTCGTCATGATCATCGCTCCTCTCCTTTTACTTGATTAGACATCCGGGTCGGCCCTGCCGGTTGCGCGATCACGGACTCCGCTTGATGGGTGCCCGGTTGGGACACATGTTCGGACCAACGCGCGAATGACCTGTCACCGCCCCGGCCGAGGAACACGATCATGCCGACGTCGACCCGAGAGACTTCGAATCTCACCCGCCGGGGGTGGCTGGCCGCCACCGGGGCCGGCACCGCGGCCCTGATGCTGAAGCACGACCACTTGCAGGCGCACCAGCGCTCCGGGGCCGGGCCCGGCATGACCCGGGACACGCAGGAGGGTACGGTCGTCTTCACCAATACCACCGTCGCGAACCCCGACGCGGTGCAGGACGACGTGGCGCTCGCGGTGGAGGGCGACCGGATCACCGCGATCGGCCCCACGGATGAGGTCCTCACCCAATACCCGAGGGCCGAGCAGTACGATGGACGCGGCAAGGCGCTCTTCCCGGGCCTCATCAACACGCACGCCCACATGCGCGCCGTCATCGCGCGCGGCTTCAACGAGGACTTCGGCTTCCCCAACACCGCGGGCCTGGCGGTCTCGCCCGCAAGTCTCCTCGAAGGCGAGGAGGGCAATCTCATGGTGCAGGTCGCGGCGCTGGAGGCGATCCGCACCGGGACCACGACCATCGTCGAGTACACCGGCAACGTGCAGCGCCAGGCGGCGGTGCTCGCGGACTCGGGGCTTCGGTGCGTTCTGGCGGAAGGGATCCGCGACGCCGAGAACGTTCCCGGCCCCATGTCCACGCGCGCGATCGCGAGGGCGGTCAGCGAGACGCCCCGGTTCTCGGCCAGGTTGCGGGACGAGGGGCTTCAGCGCATCAGCGACCTGTTCACCACCTGGCACGGCGCGCGGAACGGCCGCGTCTCGGTGTTCCCGGCGGCCGCGCTCACCGAGACATCGTCACCCGAACTGCTGCGGGCCGTGCGCGAGTTCGCCGAGACGCACGATCTCGGCTACACGATCCACCTGAACCAGAGCCGCGCCGAGTACGAGTTCATGGTCATGCACCATGGCCTTCGTCCGGCAGCGTACCTCGACCGGCACGATTTCCTCGGCCCCCGGCTGTTTGCCGCCCACGCCCGCTACGTCAACACCGAAGAGGTCACGCTGCTGGGCAGGTCCGGCACCATCATCGCGCACCAGGCGGGGATGGCCGCGAACCGCGGCATCAGCCCGCCCATTCCGGAGCTGCGGGCGGCAGGCTGCCCCATCGCCCTCGGCACCGACAACAACACCAACGACGTCTTCGAGGTGATGCGCATCGCCATGCTGACCGAGCGGATCCGCCGCAACCGCGACGGGGACGAGGTGCCCGGTCTGCAACCGCAGCCGGAGGATGTCCTGGCCGACTGCACGCAGGGCGGAGCGCTGGCGGTGCAGCAGGCCGACACGCTGGGCACGCTGGAAGTCGGCAAAAAGGCGGACCTCCTGGTGGTCGACACGCTGCGGGCTCACCTCGTGCCGGCGGGGCGGATCATCTCGGCGCTGGTGCACAGCGGCCACCCGGGCGACATCGAGTCGGTCATGGTGGACGGCCGATTCGTCATGCGCGACCGCGAGGTCCTCACCATGGACGAGGACGCGATCGTTCGCGAAGCGGACGCGGTGGGGCGGAGGATCTGGGGCGAGGTGCTGGAGGCGAGTCCGCTGACGGTGCCGAGGTTGCCGCGGTGACAATCCCTTCGTCGCCGCAAATACTAAACAAATTTGTTTAGTGTCGGGCGCTGCATGGAGGTTGGCGCGCCGGGTTGCCCAACCTATGCGGTGAATTCGTACACGAGATGCCCCTCGGACACGCCCTCGATATGCAACGCAACCCTGCCCGGGCCGGGTCCGTAGAACTGACGATAGCGCGTCCTGACCAGTGCGAGGTCGAAGGTGCGGGACTCGGTCACCCACGCCTCGCAGTTATCGCCGTTCGCCTCATGGGCGAGCACCGCCTGCTCCCCGTTGGATCGGTCCACGCGGACCGTCGGAAGCCCGCAAGACCAATATATGACACCGGTTCCGCGCCTTGGTTCCCGCCTATGCCGATCAGGCGCGACCTCCCTCGCGCTCCAGGAGTCCTTGCGCGCCCAGAGATACGAAGGTTATCGTAATTCGTCGCGCAAAGTTGCCTGAAACATGCGGAGGTGTGACTGCAATGCTACGGAGCCAGCGATTACCGGCCATCGGCGGAATGTGGATCGCCATAGGGCTTGCTGCGGCACCCGACGCCAGCGGCCTCAACGCCCAGGACGTTGTCGATCTGCCGGGGGACGATCTTCCGCTTTCGGCGGACTTCGAGCCGGTGTACCGGATCGGATCGGCGCAGGCGGCGGCCGAATGGGCAGAGTTCTTTGCCATCCAGGGCATCGGCTTCGACGGTGCGGGGAACCTGTACCTGCTCGACGGTCAGGACACGGGTGGCGGCAGGCGAGTCGTCGTCGTGGACGCCAACGGGCGCCATGTTCGGGACTTCGGCCGCCTCGGCGGGGGTCCGGGCGAGTTCCAGAGAGCGACGCAACTCATCGTGTGGGCGGATGGGCGCAGTCTCGTTGGCGACATGATGAGGGGGTACCACGTCTTCAGCCCCGACGGCGATTTCGAGCGCACCGCGAGCGAGAGCGGCGGATTCATGGTCGTGACCCGTGCGGGTCTTCGACCGGAACGGACGGGATCTCAGACCGCACTGGTCCGGGACGAACGCTCGATCCTCCGGATGGACCTGTCTTCGGCGGAGATTGGGGGCGGGGTGCTCGTGGAGGGCTGGGCCCCACGCGCGCCGACCGAACTTCCTCCAGTCTTTGACTTCGAGCAACTGCTCGAGACGGTTGGTGAGGAGTGGGGGTTCGAACCCGAGGTTCTGTTCGATGCCATGCCGGCGGGCGGAGTCGCGTTCTCCGACTCCACGGACTACGCCATCAAGCTGGCAGATGCGTCCGGCGCGATCTCCCGCATCCTTCGTCGACCCATACGGCCGCTCCCCGCGACGGAGCAGCGAAAGCGGGCGGAACGGGAACGCCGGCTCGAGCAGGAAAGCAGTCGGCAGTCCACCCAGCTCGGAGGCGATCCATCCGGGGAGGTCCTGGAGATGATAAACCGCTACCTGGAGGCTCAACGCGCAGGGGTCGAGAACATGCAGTTCCACGCGGAAGTGCCGGTGATCGCGGCTGTGCGCGTCACCTGGGACGGAAGCCTTTGGGTCGAGCGGAGCACCGAGCCGGGCACGACCGCGCCGGGCCCGATCGACGTGCTGGGGGCGGACGGCCGCTACGTCGGCACGTTCCCGGCGGAGCAACTCACAATGCCGAACGCCTTCGGTCCCGACGGGCTGGCCGCCTTCGTCGAGGCTGACGACTTCGACGTCCCGGTCATCACGGTGAGGCGATTGCCGCGCCAGGTGCGGTAGATCGACTCACTGATTCCGCGCCCGCCCGGACGCCCCCAGCACCCCCGCCAGCCCCACGCTGACCCAGATCGCGGACAATGCGATCCACATCTTGATCGTCGGTAGGAGCGTCCACACCTCTCGTCCACCGGTTGGCAGCTGCATCCCTCGTGTGAACGAGTCTGCGCCGATGTACCAGGCAACGAAATCGCCGGCCCGCTCAATCCAGCCGATGTCCCGGAGGTCGGCGATGCCCAGTACGCCCATGCCCACGACCCACACGCCCACGGCCCAAACCAGCGGACGCGCTGTGGCGAGCACCAGGGTGCTGGCCACCAGGTAGGCGGCGCTCGCCGAGGTGAACGGGAGGGCCCACTCCCACCACGGGGTGGTCCAGTTCACGGATTCCACGGCCCCGGGCGTGCCCGCGGCGGCTCCCGCCGGATCGAGCACCAGCAGTCGAACTTCGTCCACGCCCAGGACCCCACCGCTCGTGAGCGTCGTGAGCGTGACACACACGAGGGCCGCACCCAGGATCGCCAGGAGCCAGACCCATCCGGCCGCAACCTTGAGGAGCGCGTGCCTTCGGTGGTCGACGGGCATCGACCAAAGCGCAGTGTCGCCGAACCGGCGCTCGCCCTTCCACACCACGAGCGGCAGGAGAAGACCGGCGAGCACGGCGACGAAGCCCCATGGGGGTTCCGCGGGATCGAAGACGAGCCGGTGCATCTCCTCATTGAAGGTTGCCTGCAGGACCGGCAGCCTGCTGATCGCGATCACGGCCAGCGAACCGAGCGCCAGCGCCAGGGCAGCCAAAGCCGCCTCGCGGCGGATGGCCAGCCCGACCACCCGAAGCTGCTCGGTCCACACCGCCTTCATCGCGGGTATGCGGCCGACCTTGGAATCCGTCATGATGCCTTCCTCCCCGAGAGTAGTGCCACGGCTGCTTCGTCCACCGACAGGGGCGCCACCTCACGCACGGCCGCCCCGGCCTGCGAGAGGCCACGCGTCACGGCGTCACGGTCGCCCCAAACCGTCCATTCGATCGCGCGCGCTGCCCCGCTGCGCCTGACCACGCGGCCTCCCAGCTCGCCTGGCCCCTTCCATCCCTCGGGAACGTCCGCCCAGTAGCGCAACAGGCCCCCGCGCAGCTCGTCGCGCGGCAGTTGCCCCAGGAGCCGTCCGTCCGAGAGCACGCCCACGTGATCCACCAGGGGCTCCACCTCGTAGACCCTGTGCGTGGAGATCACGACGGTGGTGGGGGAATCGGCCAGGTGCTCGCTCAGGATGCTCAGGGTCTCGTCGCGCACCACGTGATCCAGACCGTCGGTCGGCTCGTCCAGCAGGAGCAGCGGCGGCCTGTGCGCCAGCGCCAGGACGAGCTGCACGCGTCGACTCTGGCCCTTGGACAGCGTATGGCACTTCCGTCCGGGATCGATGTCGTACCTCGCCCTCAGTTCGCGGGCGTACTCCGCATCCCACGACGGATGGTAGGTCGCCTGGTGCTCGAGCAGCCGGCCCACCGTCATCCAGGCGTAGCCGACCCGGTAGTCCTCCGGCACGTAGCCGATGCCCGAGCGCACTTCGGCGCCGCGGTCGGCCGGATCCCGTCCCAGGACGCTGACCGCTCCCGCCTGGTATCGCACGAGCCCCATGAGGGTCCGGATCAGCGTGCTCTTGCCCGCGCCGTTGGGACCCACGAGCACGTACACGGCGCCTTCCGGCACCTGCAGATCCAGGCCGTCGAGAGCCCGCACGGAGCCGAACCGCCTGGCCAGCCCTCGTGTCGTGACCGCGAACGGGCCACTGCCGAGGTCGATGGGAAGCGTCGCTGTCGCCGTGTCCGTCATCGTCCGTCCTCCTTGCGTCCGTCTCCATGAGCATCTCGATCCAGCTCCCGCAGCGCCGTCATCAGATCAGGCAGCGCGAGTCCACTGCGCGAGGCATCGGCCAGTGCCCGCCTCGCCACCTCCCTCGCAAGGCGCGGCCGCTCCTTCTCCTCCGGCCGCACCCCCGGCGCCACGAAGGTGCCCTTGCCGTGCCGGACCTGTACCACGCCGTCGCGCTCGAGCGCCGCGTATGCCTGCGATACGGTCCGGGGGTTCACGCGGAGACTCGAGGACAGATCGCGCACCGATGGGAGCGGGTCCCGGGGTCGAAGAGTTCCGCGAACGAGACCGCTGCGCACCGCGTCCATGATCTGGACGTACAGCGGTCGGCCGTCGGCGTGGCTGAGTCGGATCTTCATGGTGCCTCAACTGTTGTAGTCATGTACTACAGATACAACAGTATGAGATGCTTCCGGGCGAGTCAAGGGGAAAGGCCAAGCGCCATGCCGCGGTACCTGCTAATCTTGTTGTTGCGTCGAAGACCGACCTCCGGGGACCACGTAAGCGACAGGAGCGGAGCGGAGAATTGCGTCGAAAGGCGGAAGACCCTCCCAGGGAGCATCAGGCACAGGGCGCGTCCGGCCCCGCGCTCTCGAATGGCCTCCAGATGTCCCCCACGGCCATGGTCGACCTGGCCGCCAGGGCAGCCGAGGCCCTCGTGCGCCGCAGCGAGGAGCTGGGCCGGGAGGAAGCATGGGACGGAGAGTTCCGTGACGAGCTCGTCAACAAGCTCATGCAGGATCCGCCGGAGGGCGGGCGGGCGCCCCGCGAAGTCCTGGACCAGGCCGTGGCCGACATTCTTCCGCTGGCACTTCGCCTGGACCATCCCCGCAGCTTCGGCTTCGTGCCGTCCTCGCCCACGTGGCCGGGAGTTGTCGCGGACTTCCTCGCCGCCGGCTACAACATCAACACCTGCAACTGGCTCGTCGCGAGCGGCGCCAGCCAGCTCGAATGCGTGGTCATCGACTGGTTTCGCCAGTGGCTCGGCTACCCGGACACCGCGGGGGGGCTGCTGACGAGCGGTGGTTCGGCCGCGAGCCTGGACGGGCTCGTGGCCGCGCGGGAAGCCGCCGGATACCCGGAGAGCGGCAGCGTCTACATGAGCGATCAGAGCCACAGTGCGCACCAGCGGGCCGTGAAGATCATCGGCATCCGCCCGGAGCACGCCCGGCTCGTGCCGAGCGACGACGCTTTCCGGATCGATGTGGGGGAACTCGCCTCAATGGTGACCAGGGATCGTGCCGCCGGGGTGGAACCCATCGCCGTGTGCGCGAACGCCGGCGCGACCGCGACCGGGGCCGTCGATCCGCTGGAGGAACTGGCCGACTTCTGCGCGTCGGAGGGTATTTGGCTGCATGTCGACGCCGCGTACGGAGGGTTCGCCGTCGTCACCGAACGAGGCAAGCGGATCCTGCGCGGCATCGAGCGCGCCGACTCGATCGTGCTCGACGCGCACAAATGGTTCTTCCAGCCCTACGAAGTGGGATGTCTCATGGTCAGAGACATCTCGAAGCTCGAGAAGCCGTTCTCGATCCGGCCCGACTTCCTGCAGGATGCCCTGTGGGGCTCAGGTCATCCCAACTTCTGGGACCGCGGCCTGCAGATGAGCCGCTCCGCACGGGCGCTCAAGATCTGGATGTCGGTGCAGACGTTCGGAATGGCCGCCTTCAGGCGGGCCATCTCCAACGGCCTGGAATTCGCCGCGCGTGCACAGGAGTACATCGACAAGAGTCCCGTCCTGGCGTGTACGAGCCCCGCGTCGCTGAGCGTCGTGTGCTTCCGCGTCGATCCGGCCGGCCGGGACATCGCGGACCGCGACCTGGACGAAATCAACCGCCAGGTACTGGCCCGCCTGTTCTGGGAAGACCCGGCCTTCATCTCCTCGGCCATGCCGCGCGGCAGGTTCTCGCTGAGGCTATGTATCGTCAACCACAACACCACCTGGGACGACGTGCTGGAGACACTGCAGGCCGCTGAGCGCTTCGGGAGGGACGCGCTCGCACAATACTAAACAAACTTGTTTAGTGTTGGGTGTGCGGACGTCGCGCAGATGCTCCTTGCCGTTGCTTTCGTTCACGCTATCGATCACACCGCTTGGGCAGCGTTGGCCCTTTCCTCGATCAGGGCACACCGCTGCATTAGCATTCCGAACGGCTCGTCCTCGTCCAGCAACATCCCGATGGCGAGCATGTTGGCGTAATCGGTGGCAAGCGCGTCCTGAGCTGCACCGGAGGGAACAAGCCTGAGATTGCCCGAGACGGCGGCCTCGTAGTCTATCCTCCGGCCGGTGGAATCATTCTCGCGGAAGAACATCGCCTTGTGTCGCGCAACCGACAGGGCGAGTTCTCGGTTTGCCAGAGCTCGCGCCGCGATTCCAGTGCTGTCAAGGCGTACAAGGTCGTGCCAGTGCCTCGACCAGCGCTCGCCGCGAACGCGCCCCTGAAGGCAGTAGACGTGCATGGAGGTCGCCTTCTCCCAGAACGTGCGCTCGGGCAGCATGGCGGCTGTCCGAGCTTCCGGAAAGGTGAGGTCGGGAAGCCGCGCGGCTGCATCGCACGCGACCGTGTGGACGGCGTGGGGCTCGCCCGTCGAGCGCGCCCCAAAGTCCACCTGCACCTCCGGCCGTACGATGCCGCGTACCTCGAACAGTGGATCGTACCGAATGTAAAGCCGCTCCGCCTCCGCCCGTATCTGCGCCACAAACCCGGCGCGGGCGAGTTCTTCCTCGATCAGGGGTCTTGCCCGTTCAAGGACCCATTCGGCGAGACGGGGTCGGATTGCCTTGGTCCAGCGCCTCTCCTGGCTGCGCGTCGGGGGCAGCGCCTCTTCGTCGCCTCCCGCGACCAAATCCGGAGCAAAGCTCCGAATGTCGTATGTGATGTCTATGTCTTCGGAGAACCGCCGTATCGCGTGCCAGACCTTCGACAGCGATGTGCCTCCCTTGAACACCAGATGCCGTCCGAACGGAGCCTCGAACAGGGTGTGGAGGGTCGCAACGACCCAGATGTCCTTCTCGAACAGGAACGCCGGATGCGGGCCTTCGGCCTGGGCCCTACGCAGGGCAAGGCGGCGCTCTTCGACCGAGAGTTGCTGAAACGGTGTTTCACCCATGCGCGAGGCGTGTGCTCAGCGGCTCCGCCATCCACCGGGGCATGACGGCCCGTGCCGCTGCAAGCTCGTCGAGGTCTTCCTTAGTGAGCCTGGGCAGGACCGTGTCGAGGCCATCCTCGATCTCATGAGGGCCAAGCCATGCCAAGGCGCGGATGACCAGTCCGGCCATGCGATGCGGGGCTGCCAGCTGCCAACGCGGCGCATGCCGCAGCTCGACGGGGTGCTTGCCGAAGAGCAATCGCCGACTGCGGCCGGACGTGAGGTAAACCGAGCGAACCGGATTCTGGGTCGTCAGGCCAAGCCAGTTGGCCGCGCCGCCCCCGTTCGGAACGATGGTCTCGCCCCAGAGTTCCGAAAGCGAACGGAGCGATTTGTCGACGCTCGGTGCACAGCGCCCGAAACGTGTCTCGATGGGGCGCATGTAGACGCCTTGGCAGATCCGCAGGAGTTGCCCCGAGCGGGCCAAGCGCGACAGAGCCTGATTCACTGCCCCCCGCTTGCCGAGATGAAGCAAGGCACTCGGGCAGATCGGCGTCGCCTCGGGCGAGGCCTCGGCGTATTCCATGATCCGTTTGGCCAGACTCTTCATGGCTCCCTCTTTGTCAGAAATCCGTCGACCAATATAACGCCTTGGTCCCGGCCAATTATGTCGCGTCGCCGCCTTCCACGATCCTCCGTCCGTCACGCGCCGTCGGTTCACCTTCCCGGACAGCGGACACTCCCGGAGCAGCTTCCGGTTCGAAGGGCAGCTCCCTCTGAGTTGATCCGGCAAGCGCTGGAACCGGTGACGCGTCATCGAACAGGATCTGGCGAAGGTCGGAGGGCGTCCCGGGGTCCGGCCACCTGCCGGCGCCCTGCACAACCAGCTCGTCAAGCCCTCGGCATGGCTCTCCGTTTGAACGGACATAAACCGGCACATAACGGAGCTTCGCCAGTTGCTCGGTCGCGCCCGTCCAGGTGCCGCCATGCCCAAGATCGGAGTTCACGACCAGCGCCGCATCCGCCAGCGCATAGATCTGCTTGTTGCGTTCCATCGCCTGCCAACCCCGGAACCGGGCCGCGGGATCGAAGGAGGAGACCAGCACCAGCCGCCCGTCCATGAGTGGCTCGCGATTCCCCCGGTTGAGCGCGGCGCGTTCGAGGCTATTGCCCAGGACGCCAATCGCATGCCCACCCGCCTCAAGGGATCCCCGCATAGCCGCCTGATCGACGCCACGGGCCCCACCGGAGACAATCTGCACCTCCGCTTCGGCGGCCAACTGTCCAACGCGTTCCGTGTACTCAATGAGTTCTTCGTTCACCTTTCGTGAGCCAACCACCGCCAGTCCGCCGCTGTCCAATGCGTCCCGGTTGCCGCAACCGTAGAGCACCGGAGGCGCCTTGCTGCGCATCTTCTTCCGGAGCCGACTGGGATAGTCGCCGTCCGGTCTTGTGACCACCCAGATCGCACGCGCGCTCCAACGCTCCAGGGCCTGGGCCAGAAGGAATCCTCGTTCAAGCAGGCGGCGAACATCTTCCAGGCTTCGCTTGGTCCGCAACCCGGACCATGAACTATCGAGCTCCCTCAAGCCATCGGAATCAAGGAGATCGGCGGGCTGCATTTCGGTGTCGCGAAGGTGCCGCACCAGGTTGTTGTAGTCACCCAAGGGCAGGGGTGTGACGGCACCACGGGATCTTCCCGCCAGTAGCGGCGCCGTGAGGAGAAGGATGGCCTGGGCGTTGGGGCTGAGCTCGACAGGCCCGCCCAGTACTCCTTTCCCGTCAATCCTCTCCACCATACTAAACAAACTTGTTTAGAATCCGCCGCTACCAGCAGTACCCGCCGCTACCCCCCGCGCCCGCCCCTACCGTCCGCTTTCCCCTCCACCCTCCGACACCACCGCCGGCCCTTCGCCCTCTTCCAGCGTCTCCAGGACCTGCCGCCACTCGAACTTCTCGCCCATGCCGCGCACGTAGTAGTCCATCCAGGCCATCTCGCTCACGGCCTTGACCAGTCGATTCCGCGGGTCCGGAATCCCGTGGCTCCTGCCCGGGTACATGAACAGCTCCGTCGGCACGTTCAGCTTCTTGAGCGCCATGTGCAGTTCGACCGACTGCGGGCTCGGCACGCGCGGATCGCCCTCCACGACATGAATCATCGTGGGCGTCTTCGCGTTCTTGATGTACTTGAGCGGCGACTGGTCGAAGTAGGTGTCGAAGTCCTCGTACAGGAAGCCGTTGCCGACGTAGAATTGGCGGTTCCGCTGCACGTCGCTCTGCGCGTACATGCTGATCCAGTTCATCGTCCCCGCGCCCGAACTGATCGCCTTGAAGCGGTCGGTCTGCGTGAGGATCCAGTTGGACCAATGGCCGCCCGCGCTCCAGCCGAGCGCGCCCATCCGGTCCCCGTCCACGATCCCCTCGTCGATCAGGTAGTCGACGCCGGTGATGATGTCCTCGTAGCCGAGCGTGAAATAGTCCCCCACGATGTCCGTGCGATGCTCGTTTCCGTAGTTCCGCGAGCCTCTGTAGTTGGGTTTGAGGACGGCGTACCCCGCGCCGGCGTAGACCTGGGCACTGTACCCGCCATTGAAGCGCAGGATGTCGGCTGACGCAGGTCCCCCGTGGATCGCGACGATGAGCGGATAGCGCGTCCCCGCTTCATAGCCGACAGGGTAGACCAGCACCCCGCCCACCATCTTGCCGTCCGACGAGCGCCAGTTGATCTCGACCTCCTCGCCGAGCGCGATGTCGCGCACGTGCGGATTGACGTCGACGAGCTGGGTCCACGCCATGCGGTTCGGCACATCGTCCACGCCGGCCACGGTGAACACGGTCGGCGGCGTCTTCGGGTCGCTGTAGCCGATGAGGATCGTGCCGGTGTCGTCGTCGCGCGATACGGACAGCGCGGCCCGCTCCTCGGTGAGCTGCCGCACCGCGCCCGTCTCCACGTCGAGCGCGTGCAGCTGGGTCGTGACCGTGACGCCCGCGTTGAAGTAGATCGTGCCGGAGTCGTCCGACCAGAACCCGACGCTGGAACTCTGGTCGAAGTCGGTGCCGAGCTTCCGGAACGCGCCGCCGCGGTCGCCGACCTCGCGGATGTACACGCGATTGTCGGTCATGGTGTAGCGCTCCATGTTGTCGGGCGCCGAAAACGCGATCAGGCGGTCGTCGGGCGAGAAGCTGAGCCCGCCCTCGCCGACCTCGTAGTTGTCGGTGAGGCGCTCGATCTCGCCGGTGGCGACTTCCATGAGGTAGAGGTCGGCGTACAGCCGCTGCGCGGTGATGTTGCGCTCGTACCGCTTCGGCGAGCCGCCGGTGACGCCGATCCAGCGCCCGTCGTCGGAGAGCGTGAAGCCGTTGATGCTGTACGACGGGTCGTCGGTCTCGCGCCGCTCTTCGGCCGTCGCGACGTCCACGCTCCACAGGCTCGACAGGGGCGTGACCGCGTTGCGCACGTCGACCGTGAACCCTTCCTCGCGCCGCTTCTTCTCGTCCTCGTCGAACGAGTCGGGGCGGGTGAAGTAGATCCGGCTTCCGTCCGCAGTGAAGTCCCACTGCGCGACGCCGGCGTCGCCGTGCGTGAGCACCTCGGCCGCGGCCCCCACCAGACCATCCACCGGCAGCCGGTAGAGCTGTTCCCGACCGCCCTCGCCGGAGCGGTAGACGAGCCAGCGACCGTCGGGACTGAAGTCAAACCCCGATACCCCTTCGCCCGCGTCCGTGATCTTCCGCGCCTCGCCGCCGTCGTGCCGCATCATGTAGAGCTGGCTGTCGTCCCCGTCGCGGTTGGACGAGAACACGAAGAACGAACCGTCCGGAGCCCACGCCGGACTGGTCTCGTTGTGGTCGTCGGTGTACGTCAGCCGCCGCCCGGATGCCACGCCCTCCGCGAGCGACACGATGTGGATGTCGGTCTGGGATTCGGCCTCTTCCCAGTCGGGGGTTGTGACGGTGTAGAGCATGAGCGCCCCGTCCGGGCTCGGTGTCCACGAACCCGCACGCTTCAGTTCCTGCACGTCCATGAAGGTGAGCGGCCGCTGCTGCGCGGCGAGCTGCGGGCTGAATGGCGCCCAGAGCGCCGCGGCGGAAACGGTGAGTGCCAAGGAGAGGGTGCGCATCGTGAACCTCGCTGCTGGTCGGTGTGGGGCTGGCGTGTATCCCTTATGATACGCTGTGAGGTGGAGATCGACGAGAACGAGAAGGAGATACGGCTGACGGCCCGACGCAGGATCCCCACATACGTGTGGACGTTTCTGGCTCTGGTGGCGGGCCTCGGCGCCGGCGGCTTCTTCCCCGGGTTGCTCGCCCCCGTGGCCGACGCCACGTCGACGCTGATTGCGTGGGTCGTTGCTGTCGTGCCGCTGCTGATCCTTGCCGCGCTGAGTCCGGCGATTGCGACCCTGGTGCGGCGTGGGCTGGCTGGCCGCTTCGCCGGGACGGTCGTGCTCTGGTACGTATTCACGTCGACCGTTGCCGGGCTGATCGCGCTCGTGGCCTCCGCCGCGATCTTTCGCATTCCGCTCACGACGGGGGACCTGGGCGTGTGGGCGGAGGGCGCCGCGATGCTGCGCAGCCTCGGCGAGGGCGGGGCGTCCCGGCCGCTGCTGGCGATCCTCGCGGGCGTGCTGCTGGGCCTCTTCGGCGCGCGCCACGATCCGACCTACGGCGTGCTGCGGAGAGTCGCCGACGCGATCGAGAGGGCGGGCGGCGGCCTGGCGTACGTCATGCTCCCCCTCATCCTCGCGTTCGGCGTCACTCTGGGCGTGCGCTTCGGTGCGAGCCTGGGACTGTCCCACTACCTCGCCATGACCGGCTACACGGCGGCGCTGGTGCTCGTTTGGTGGGCGTTCTACACGTTCGTGCTCGTGCGCAGGGTCGGGCGGCGGCCCGTCGGGCCCGTGCTTGGCGGGTACTACCTGCCGACCGCGATGTTCGCCGCGGGCACGTGTTCGTCGCTGGCCACGCTGCCGGTCAACCTGGCCAACGCGAAGAAGGTTGGGGTCCGCGACGAGGTGGCCGACTTCGTCCTCCCGTTCGGTGCGGTGGTGAACCTGGACGCGAGCGCGCTGGCCTACCTCGCCTACGGCCCCTTTGTCGTGAGCTACGTCTTCGGCATGGAGCTGAGCTGGGTGATGATGCTGGCCGCGTGGCCGGCCGTCGTCGTGTTCACGATCGCGGCGCCGGGGCTGCCTGCCGGGATGGGGACGGCGCTCTGGAGCGCGACGCTGTTCGCGAGCATCCTGGGTCTGGAGGGGCAGGCGCAGGGGGACTTCGTCGCCAGCTGGATCGCGCTCTCCGGCGGCATACCCGACATGCTCCGCACCGCCACCAACTGTACCGGAGACGGCTACACCGCGATCATCTTCGATGGCCGGTTCGATGAGTTCTTCGGGAGGGAGCGTGGCTGACCTGACCCCAGGCGCCCGCCGGCTCGTGCGCGTCAACGGTCGCGTCCGGCCGGGGGAGGCGGTCGTGGTGGTGACCGACCCGACGATGCGACGCTACGCGGATGCCGTGGCGGCGGCTGCCTGCGAGGCCGGGGCCGCCGTGACCGTCTGCATCATCCCGGTGCGCGACCAGGACGGGCAGGAGCCGCCCCCGCCGGTGGCCCGCGCCATGGCTGAAGCGGCTGTGATTTTCTCGCCCGTCCGCGTCTCCATTACCCACACGCGGGCGATGCGGACGGCGCTCGATGCAGGTGCGCGCGTGTGCATGATGACGGCCTACTCCGACGCCATCATGACCAGCCCCGCGCTGCTGGAAACCGACTTCGAGGGGCAGGCTGCGGTCTGCCGCCGGTTGGGGGCCGCGTTCACCGCGGGCGGTTCGGTGCGGCTGACCTCGCCCCGCGGCACCGACCTCCGCTTCGGCGTCGAGGGCCGGGTCGCCAACGTGCTGACGAACATCCCGGCGCCCGGCGAGCTGGCCCCCGTCCCCGACATCGAGGTCAACGTGGTGCCGGTCACGGGGTCGGCCGAGGGCACGATCATCGCCGACGCGTCGGTGCCCTATCTGGGCATCGGGATCCTGGACGAGCCCATCGTCTGCTCGGTGCGCGACGGCTACATCGTCGAGATGACCGGCGGCGCACAGGCCGACTTCCTGCGGGAGCATCTCGAGTCCTTCGGCGACCCCCACTGCTTCAACGTCGCGGAGCTGGGCGTCGGCCTGAATCCGAACGCCCGGCTTACCGGCGAGATGCTCGAGGACGAGGGCGTTCTGGGGACGATCCACATCGGCATCGGGACCAGCCACACGCTGGGTGGCGAGATCGTGGCGCCGACGCACTACGACCTGCTGATGTGGGCGCCGACCATCGCGGTCGATGGGCGGGTGGTGCAACGGGACACGGAGGTGCTGGCATGAAGGAGGGCGCGAGAATCCTCGTGCGAACGTGCGCCGACGTCCAGGCCGCCGAGAACGCCGTGATCGTGACCGATCCGGAGCGAATGAGCATCGCCGAGGCCGTGGCCGACGAGGCGCGCGAGGCCGGAGCCGTCGCGAGCATCCTGATCCCGCCGGCGCGGTCGATCGACAACGAGGAGCCGGGGGCGGCCGTCGCCGCGGCTCTGGCGGCTGCCGACGTCGTCTTCCTCCCGGTAACCCTGGCGATGGCGCACACCCGCGCCGTACGCGAAGCCATCGGCGCGGGCGCCCGCGTCCTGTCGATGACGGCCTTCACCGGGAGAATGATGCGCGAGGGCGGGCTGTTTACGGACTTCCACGCGCGCCAGCCCCTGTGCCGGGCTCTGGCGGCACGGCTCACCGCCGGCACGAGGCTGCGGGTCACAAATCCGTCCGGCACCGACCTGAGCATGAGCCTGGCGGGCGTCACGGGTAACAGCCATGCGTGTCTGCTCGATGGGCCCGGCTTCTCGGCGGTCCCGAACATCGAGGCCAACTGCGCACCCGCCCAGGGCACCGCCGAGGGCGTGTTCGTCTGCGACGGGAGCATTCCGTACTACGGCGTGGGGCCGGTGCGGGATCCGGTCACCTTCCGCGTCTCAGGCGGGTTCGTCACCGACATCGAGGGCGGGGACCAGGCCGACTTCCTGGCCGACCTGCTGGCCCGGCAGGACGATCCCTGGGTCTACAATCTGGCCCAGTTCGCCTTCGGCCTGAATCCGGCCTGCACCGAGTTCACGGGCGAGATGCTCAACGACGAAGGCGTCAACGGCACGGTGCACATCGGGATCGGCACGTCCGCCAACCTCGGCGGCGCCGTGTCGGCGAAGACCCACTTCGACGCCGTCGCACGGGCCCCGTCGGTGTGGATCGACGAGGAACCGGTGCTCTCCGAGGGCGAGTTGCTCGATCTGGAGGAAGGATGAGTGGCCCGCGGCCAGGCGTCCCGGCGGTCCGGCTCAGCCCCGCAGGTGCTCGTTGAAAAACGCGATTGTCCGCTCCTGTGCGAGCGCGGCGGCTTCCTCGTCGTAACGTGGTGTGGTGTCGTTGTGGAACCCGTGGTTCGCGCCCTCATAGACATGAACCACAAACTCCTTTCCGTTCGCGTCGAGCGCTTCCTGGTACGCCGGGTAGCGGGCGTTGATCCGCTCGTCCAGGCCCGCGAGCTGGATCATGAGGGGCGCCTGTATTGAGGACACGTCGTCCGGGTCCGGCGCCGATCCGTAGAACGGTACGCCGGCGCCCAGGTCCGGGAGCCGGACCGCGAGCTGATTCACCACTCCGCCGCCGTAGCAGAACCCGACGGCCCCGACTCGCCCCGTAGTCGCCTCGTGGTCCCGCAGGAACCGGAACGCGGCCACCCAGTCTTCCATCATCACGTCCCTGTCGAGCTGCCGCTGCATCGTCCGGCCTTCGTCGTCGTTGCCGGGATAGCCACCCAGGGGGGTGAGCGCGTCCGGCCCCAGCGCCACGAAGTCCGCGGCGGCGAACCTGCGCACCACGTCTTCGATGTAGGGGTTCAGACCGCGATTCTCGTGGATGACAAGAACGGCTGGCCTTGGCTCCGTCGCGCCGGCGGGCATGGCCAGGTATCCGCGCATCGTCCCCGAACCGTCCGGCGAAGGGTAGGTGACGTATTCCTGGCGGATGCGGGCATCGTCGGGCGTCACCTGGCGCGCCCACGCGTAGTTGGGCCGAAGTGCCTCGAGGACGGCCACGGCAGCCGCGCCGCCGCCCAGCACCTTCCCGGCCCCCTCCAGGAAGTCCCGGCGCTGAATGTGCCCGTGGACATAGCCATCGAAGAGGGCCAGCACCTCCTGGGGGAAGTCGCTCGCCTTTTTTCGTTTGGTCATGGGTATTCTCCGCTGATGACTTGTTCCTGCCGGGCATTGCCCGTGATGACCTCTTGGGGCCTCCAGCATGCAGTTGGCGGCCGGAGCACGCAAGCATCGGTGCACGGGAGCAATCGGAACGGTGCCTTGTCAATGGACCGGGAGCCTTGTAGCATTGGGGTGCTACTGGGAGGAAGCAATGGTGCGAAACGTGAAACTGCGCCGGATGGGTGGTTCTGTTGGGGCGACCCTGCCAAAGGATATGGCGGAACGCCTCCACCTGGAGGCGGGGGACGAAGTGCTGGCCGTCGAGACAGCGAACGGGATCCTGTTGAGCCCTTACGATCTGGATGTAGTGGAGGGATTGGCGATCGCTGCCGAGGCTCAGAAGCGCTACCGGGGAGCACTTAGAGAACTCGCGAAGTGACACGGCCGGAGCCACGGTGGGTTCCTCGCCTGGTCGTTGAGGCCGTTCATCTCGATCAGGTTCGCGAGCACGGCGGCCTGATTGGTATCTGGGACGAGCACGCCCTGGAGACCGCATTGGCTCGAGCGAGGCAGCGCTGGGCGTACGAGCCGGAGTCGGATCTGGCCCGTCTCGCCGCCGATTACGCCTATGGAATCTGCACCGGTCATCCATTCCGGGACGGAAACAAGCGGATCTCGATCCTGGCCGCGATCATTTTTCTGGGACTAAACGGCTTCGACCTGGTCGCACCCGAGCACGAAGTGGTCGACAGGATGGTGGCTCTGGCCTCCGGCGGATTGGATCACGAAGCGCTTGCCATCTGGATACGATCACGACTCCAGCCTTCTACCCCAGAATCTCCTCGTACACCCGCATGAAGTTGCCGCCCATGACCTGCGCGACTTCGGCCCCCGAGAACCCCCGCTGCGCCAGCCGCTCCGCGATGATGTGCATCTTCTCCGGGCGGTCGAGTTCCTCGATGAAGGGCGGCCAGCGCAGGTCGACCTCCGGCTTGAACTCGAACTGGGCGTGGAAGTCCCAGAACGCCTGCTCGGTGGGGAACGAAATCCGCCAGCCCCCGATGCTCGAATCGGTGCCGATGCCGACGTGTTCGATTCCAACGAGATCGGCCACGTACGCGATGTGATCGATGTAGTCGTCCAGCGTGGAGCGAGGCTTCTTGCTCACAAAGAAATTGACGGTGGTGATGCCCATGACGCCGCGGCGCGCCGCCAGCGCCCTGATCTCCTCGTCGGTCTTGCAGCGGGGGTTGTCGCACAGGGCGCGACAGTTCGTGTGGGTGAACAGGACCGGCGTGCTGGAGATCTCGATCGCGTCCATCGTGCTGCGCACCCCGGTGTGGGACACGTCGACCAGCATCCCCAGCTCGTTCATCTTCTCCACAACCTCGACTCCGAAGTCGCTGAGCCCGACATCGACCCGCTCCGTGCACCCCGCCCCCAGCGCATTCAGCGAGTTGTAGGTCAGCTGCATCTGCCGGATGCCGAGGTTGTAGAAGAACTCGACGTTGGCCAGGTCGCGCTGGAGGTGTGTCGCGTTCTGGAACCCGATCATGACCGCGATTCCGCCCGTGCGCTTCGCCTCCAGAATATCCGCCGACCGCCGCACGTGGATGACGCGGCCCGGATACCGGTTGAAGATGCCGTGCCAGCTCGCGATGTCCTGCACGGCCTGCTCGTAGCCGAAGGGAGGATCGCCCGGAGCCCCCAGCGTCGTCTCGATCATGGTGAGGCCCGAGCGCTCGATCTCGTCGAAGCCCTCCGGCCCGAACCGGAGTCCGCCGAGCGCGTCGACCCAGATGTCGTCCTGCCGGCTGCGGGCGGACTGGCGGGCTGGGTTACCCGCGCCGCCGGTGTCGGGCTGGCGAGCCCTGGGGGTCGGCTCCGCCGCCCGGCCGATGACGTGCTTGCCCCCGCCGAGGCCGAGCGCGGCCCCAGCCATCCCTGTCTCCCAAACGAATCTCCGGCGTGAAACTGACATGTCGGCCGCCTCCTGCTGCTTGTCGTGCAATGACGTCTTGGGGGAGTCTACGCGACGGATCTCGCATACGCCATGGACTTCTGGGGACCCAAACCCCGACTCTCGCTGTACCAGACTTCAGGTGGATGGCGTCTCACAGCGAAGGGGACTCCGGGTTCAGCCAATGGCACCTTCTTTCTTGAGTCGGACAAGATAGCGATGTGTCGCTTGCGCCGATTCGGCCAGAGATTCCCCGTCGCACTCGCGGTGATGCTGTCGGTGTCTGCAGGCTGCGGCGGCGACGAAGGCGGTGGCCCCGACGCGCCCTGGCTGACGGAGTCCGACTATCAGTTTACGGACATGCCTGAGACCAATGTGGTGTTCCTGGCACCGTCCGTGCGAGCCGACCCTGTCCGCGACCGCTTGCTCATAGTGGATCCTCCGAGCTTTCAGGTAACAGCGTGGGCCCCGGATGGTTCCCTGATCTTCGCCGTCGGTCGAAGCGGAGGCGGACCCGGAGAGTTCACGTCCCCGCGTGATGTGCTCGTCGGGCCGGATGGTGCGTTTTCGGTGCTGGATGGCAATGGTTCTCGGTTCGCGCATTTCGATGCGAACGGTGAGCTCAGGACCTCAATCCAGGGGCCCGGGACCAGCGTCGGGTATCAGGGATTCAGGGTCGCGCTGGCGTGGCCGGATGACGGTGTCCATTTGGGTGTCCCGCTGATCGCTCCAAGCGTCGAAGTGGGAACGACTGGTTTACGCCCGTTCAATCGACAACCGCTGTTGAGTGTGCGCCGCGGCGAGGGCGGATCGTGGCGAGATCCCGAGCCGGTGCTTTGGCTGGATGTCAGCAACAGGTTCAGGGCCACGCTTTTGCCCGACGATTCCTGGATGTACGGAGGTCAGTCGTTCTCCGATGCGGATCAGGTGAGGTTCGCGCAGGGTGCGGCTGTGGTCATGCGGCAGAAGGGCCCACCTGGCGCTGTCGACTTGATTGAGGTGAATGCCGACGGCGATACGCTCTGGCACCGACAAGTGGAGTTCGAGCCCCGCAAACTGAGTGTCCGCATGATCGAGGAGGTGGTGGAGCGTCTGGTCGACACACGGGCGCCGGATCTGGCTTCACGTGTGTCGAGACCACGGCTCCGCGAGCGGCTCTACGAATCGCTATACAAGCCCGAGTACTTGCCTGCTGTCGAGAACTTCATTCTGACAGCTTCCGGCGAGGTGTGGTTGAGGACCCATGAGGTGTTGGATACGCTCAGGGTGCATCATGTGATTGAACGAGGCGATATCGATGGGCCGCCTCACCGAGTGCTGCTGCCGGAGTCTTTCAGGATCACCGACGCGACAACAACGCATGTGTGGGGAATCTGGCGGGACGCACTGGACGTACCCCACGTCATCGGGCGGAGGCTGGCTCGGGGGCCGGGGTGACCGGTACTGGACATATGGGGATGTGATGACTTCGTCTCGACACCCATCGAGGATCGCCCGGAGCATCCTCGCGGTCTCCGTTCTCAGTTGCGGTGGTCCCCCCGATCCTTCTCCCGAGACCGAAACCTGGGTCACGGAACCCGGGTTCGAAATCGGAGATGCCTTCGGGGGTGCCGCCGCGTTCGCGCAGGTCAGCGATGTCCGCGTTTCGGCAGACGGCGAGCGCGTCTTCGTGCTGGAGCCCTACCTCGCCCGGGTGAGCGTGTGGACGCCCGGGGGCGACCTTCTGATCGACATGGAAAAGCCTGGCGAAGGCCCCGGCGAGTTCCGCACGCCTCTCCGCGTTGAACCCGACCGTGACGGTTTCTCCGTGCATGACACACGGAGGTTCACGTTCTTCGCGCATGACGGCACGCTTTTGCGCACGGTTCCGAATCCACCGTCGGCGCTCAGCTTCCACGGATTCCGGATGGAGCCGCACCTGTTGACCGAGAGCGGCGGCTACCTGGCTGTGCCGTCCATCCCGGGCACCGTCATGGCCGGGTGGACGGGGGACGATCCCTTTGACGAGTTGCCGGTGCTTCACGTCTCGGAGGAAGACGGTCGGTGGACCATGGACACGATCGCCGCCCTGGACGTCCAGAATCGGAACCTGGCACTCCGGCCAACCGGCTCGGAGTGGGAATTCACGTGGGAGTTGCACACCGGCCAACCCCTGGCGGACGACGACCTTACCTACTTTGATCCGGAAACCGGAACCGTCGTCATCGCACGCAGGAACTTTGGAGACGGCGCGATACAGATGCTCGAAATCTCCCCATCTGGCGACACCATCTGGCATCGCCGGTTCGCGGTCCAGCCGGTCAGCTTGCCCCCGGAGCTCCTGGAAGGCGCCATCGACGCCTTCACCGGGCACCTCGTCAACCAGTCGGCGATGGCTGGGCAGCCGGTATCCCGTGGAGAGGCCAGGGCTCTGGTCGAGGACGCCCTCTACGCGCCCGACCCGTTGCCCTCTGTTCAGTACTTGCGCGGGATGTCGACCGGGGACCTGTGGATGCAGACCTTCGAGGAGGCGGATAGTCTGATGGTATGGTATACGATCGGTCGCGGGGACACGGAGTCAGGACTGCGCAGGGTACTGCTTCCCGTCGACTTTCGCGCGCGCGACGCCACCCCGACCCACGTCTGGGGCGTGCGCCGCGACTCGCTGGGGGTCGCCTACGTGACCGGTCGCAAGCTGGTTCGGAGGATCGAATCGGAGTGATCTGTCAAAAGGGGCGCCTGGGGACAGGGGCAAGTGCGCTGTCCATCCCACGGGCGGGCTGGCTTGTCCTGGCCACTGTTGCTGTCCTGACTTCCGCCACGGCCCCGTTGGGGGCGAGCCAGAGCTGGACTACGGACCCCGACTTCGAGATCGGTGGATTCGGTCGGGTCGGGAGCGTGCGGGTCGGCCACGACGGTCTCCGGATCCATGTGGTCGAGCCCCTCGCGAGGCGGATAACGGTGTGGTCTCCCGGTGGTCAGCTTCTTGTCCGATTGGAGGGAGAGGGAGAGGGTCCGTTGAGTGCGCTGGGGCGTCCCTGGGACGTCCGCCTGCTGCCGGACGGCTTCTGGGCGACGTACGATCGGCATTTCGTTCGCTTTTCCGACGATGGCGACGTTCTTCAAATGCTGGAGTACTCGTTGTGGGGAGCGGAAACGGTCCTGGGAGATCACAGCATTCTGGCGCGGGCCCGGCTTCCTCAGTCGGCGGTCATGATGGGGTGGATGGAAAGTGAGCCGCCGCAGCATCAGGCGGTCCTGCACTATGCCGGAACCGGCTCGTATTGGGCTGCGGACACGGTGGCAATGCTGGATGTTCGGCACATGACCCTGGGCATCCGTTTCGACGACGGTTCCTCACCGTTTCCCGAGGCATTGTTTACGACCCAGCCCTTCTCGGATGCCGACCTGAGGTATTTCGACGGCGACAAGGGGAGCGTCGGGATCGTGCAGAGGAACGGCGCTCCCGGCGAGGTCGTCGTGACCGAGATCACGGCCCGCGGTGACACGGTCTGGGGGCGGACGCTTGCGCTTCCATCGGTGCCGATCGGGGCGGACCAGATCGAAGACACCGTGCAGCATCTGGCGAGCAGGGCGGCGGCGTCCGCTCAGCGCCTGGGCCGTCCCATCTCGGCGGCGTCTGCGCTGCGGCTTGCGGAACAAGCACTCTACGTGCCCGAGTCACTGCCTGCCGTGACCGAAGTGCGGGCCACCGCTTCCGGGGAGCTCTGGCTGCGATCTGCCGAGAAGTCGGACACGCTGAAAGTCTGGTACACCGTGCCGCGGGGAGACGACGTTACCGCGCCGCGCCGCGTGTTGTTGCCAACGTGGTTTGAGTTGCGTGACGCGACCGAAACGCACGTCTGGGGTTTGCGATCCGACGCGGAGCACGGACTCCGGGTTGTAGGACGCAGGCTTGTGCCTTAGCGGCCTGCAGGACTCTGGAATGCCAGATCAAACTGGCTGGCGTTCTCGATCTTCTCCTCCAGATCCACCAGCGGAGCCGAGTACTCGCCCGAAAAACATGCTGAGCAAAACGGGCCGCCCTGGCTGACCGCTTCGACGAGCCCGTCCTGTGACAGATAGCCGAGCGAGTCCACGCCCAGGTCGGCGGCGATCTCGTCCACGGACATCCGGGCACCCATGAGCTCTTCCTTCGACGGCATGTCGATCCCGTAGTAGCACGGGAACCGCACCGGGGGGCTGGCCACGCGGAAGTGCACTTCGGCCGCCCCCGCGCCGCGGATGAACTTGACCAGGCTGGTGGATGTCGTGCCGCGCACGATCGAGTCGTCCACCACGACCACGCGCTGGCCGGCCAGCACCTCGCGCACGGGGTTGTACTTGATACGCGCGCCGAAGTCGCGGTCGGCCTGCGACGGGCGGATGAAGGTGCGGCCCACGTAGTGGTTGCGCAGCAGTCCCAGTTCGTACGGAATGCCGCTCTCCTCGCTGTAGCCCAGCGCCGCCGAGTTGGCGCTGTCCGGCACCGCGATCACGCAGTCCCCCTCCACCGGGTGTTCGCGGGCCAGCTGGCGCCCGAACGACCGGCGGGCCCGGTCCACGCTCATGCCCCACAGGTTCGAATCGGGGCGTGCGAAGTAGACGAGCTCGAAGATGCAGGGCGCGGGGGTCTCCGGGTGCATGCCGGGGAGGCTCGTGGCCCGGCCGCCCTCGAGCCGCACCAGTTCGCCCGGCGCGATGTCGCGCACGTAGCGCGCGCCCATGATGTCGAGCGCGCAGGTCTCGCTCGCGACCACGTGTCCGCCGTCCAGCTCGCCGAGCACCAGCGGCCGGAAGCCGCGCGGATCGCGCACCGCGTACATGGTGTCGCCCACCGTGAGGATCAGCGAGTACGCGCCCTCCAGGAAGCTGAGCGCGTCGCGCAGCTGGGCCTCGACCGTCCGGTGCCGCGAGCGAGCGATCAGGTGCACGATGATCTCGGAGTCGGACGAACTCTGGAAGATCGCGCCCTCTTCGACGAGCTGACGCTTCATCCCGCGCGCGTTGGTCAGGTTGCCGTTGTGCACGATCGCAAGGTCGCCCTCTGCGTAGCGCACCACGATCGGCTGGGCGTTGACGCGCTGGCCGCCGCCCGCGGTCGAGTACCGCACATGCCCGAGCGACGTATTCCCCGGTAGCGACGCGATCCGTTCCGCGTCGAAGACGTCCGACACCAGGCCGAGCTCCTTGTACAGCTTGGTGCGCGTTCCGTTGCCGGCGCAGATGCCCGCAGCCTCCTGGCCCCGGTGCTGGAGCGCGTACAGCCCCAGAAACGAGAGTTCCGACGCGTTCTCCACGTTGCTGATGCCGACAATGCCGCACTCTTCGCGGGGCCGGTCGTCGAGCAGCGGCAGGTGGATGTCGGTGGGACGGCTCATCACTCGCTCATGATGCCGGGAATGGTCCCGAAATAGTGGTCGTTCAGGACGCTCAGGGCCAGTTCGAGGGTTGACGACCGTGTCTCGATCTCGAGCGCGGCGCCCTCGCCCGTCACCGTGCCGATCCGCTTGCAGGGCACTCCGTAGTCCGACGCGATCCTCCGCACGCGATCCTCCTCTTCCGGGCCGCAGCTGGCCACGACACGCCCATGATCTTCCCCGAAGAGCAGCGCGGTGTCGGGCAGGTCATCGTCGAACCGCACCGCCGCGCCCACGCCGTCGCCCTTGCGGGGACGGCCAAGACAGCTCTCCACGAGCGTGGCCGCGAGCCCGCCGCTCGCCACGTCGTGGGCCGACTTGAGGACCTTGCGACCCGTCATTGCCAGGAGGCAGCGCTGGAGCGCGCGCTCGGCGGCGAGATTCACATCGGGCGGCTCGCCGGCGACGAGGCCGTCGTGCACGGCGTAGAGGTATTCCGAACCGCCGAGGTCGCCCCGGTTGGCCCCCAGCAGGAGGATGGCGTCGCCCTCGTCGCGGAACGAGTGCCGCACGATTGTGTCCAGGTCCTCGATCACGCCGATCATGCCGATGACCGGGGTGGGGTAGACGGCCTCGCCGTCGGTCTCGTTGTAGAAGGAGACGTTGCCGCCGGTGACCGGGGTCTCGAAATGGGAGCAGGCGTCGCGCATCCCCAGAACGGCCTCGCGGAACTGGTGCCGGATGTGGGGCTTGAGCGGGCTGCCGAAGTTGAGGCAGTTGGTGATCGCCATCGGCACCGCGCCGGTACAGGTGACGTTGCGGGCGGCTTCGGCCACGGCGCCCATTGCGCCGGAGCGCGGGTTCAGGTAGGTGTGGCGGCCGTTGCAGTCCGTCGACGCCGCCACGCCCCGGTTCGTCCCGGGAACGCGAATGACCCCTGCGTCGCCACCCGGCCGCTCGATCGAGTTGGCGCGCACCGTCGTGTCGTACTGCTCGTACACCCACTGCTTCGAGGCCACGTTCGGCGAGCCCACGACGGCCAGAAACGCACTCTCCAGGCCGTCTGGAGGCCAAATATAATGCGAAAGATCCATGTCACGC
>LXNJ01000302.1_pt1 | contig 35775 bp, 32 predicted proteins | sample 809081 | NCBI WGS metagenome assembly LXNJ01 (sample SAMN04870510, study PRJNA318959) | sponge metagenome | biome: sponge; feature: marine sponge reef; material: water | host: Petrosia ficiformis | place: Greece: Milos, Mediterranean Sea | collected 2013-05-29 | depth 5-7 m | reverse complement strand
CGAATGTGCGATACCATTCGTACTTGGTTGAGCGGCACCACCGCCCACACTTCTGCCTCGTTCTGGTTGGTTTAAGATTGGTTCTATTGGTTCTACGCGGCGTTTTCCCGGGATTTTGCCGCGTAGAACTTTTGACTCCCGGATGGCTCGCAGTACGTCCATGGGTCAACACCAACAGGCAACGTGTTAAACTCGCTTTACAAGTCTTCGCGCTTTGACTTTTGCGGGCCAAGGGCTCCGCCCCTTGGAATCCCTCGCCGGCGGAAGCGCGGCGAGGGCGGGATTACTGCGACGGAATGAAGCTCAACGCCACCAGTAGTGCAAACGCGAGGGAGCGCTCATGATGCGCATCGGCTTGGATCTGAAAAGCCCAACGTAGTTGCGCGCCTCTAGTGGATGCGTGGATCGTGCTTTCAAAGACGAAACGTGTCCTAACGACTACCGTCGGGCATGCGGATGTTCTTCATGGCATCGCGAAGTTCCTCGAGTTTGTCCTTTGCGATAGTAGCGAACTCTTGCACGGTGACTTCCTGTCCTTCGTTAGGCGCTCGACTATAGGCGCGCCTTCCAAAGTCGATTCGGATAGCAGAGTACGTTGCCTTGTAAGGCCCCTTCCTACCCTCTAATATGCACTTACTACCAGGATCAAGCCTGGCAGCCCGCCATACAGTGCTGGCCCTACTGGTACGGAATCTCTGGTGTGTACCAAGCCTCTAAAGCCAAAGTATCCTCAGATGCTGTGGCCTTTATTATCCGGTGTCCGAGAAACGTGCGCTCTTCTTCGGACAGCTTCCATTCAGGTACTTATAATTTGCCCGACACCAAAAACAGCCGATTCAAAAGCGTACGCTCCAACAGGTAAGTCCCCGCATCAAAGTCAAGCACGTGTCGCATGTAGCCCGACTGAACGGCGGCCAGCTTTTCGTATAGCGCTTCCATGCCCTCTACGTCCTTAAGTGCATCGGGAACCGCATGATCTATGGCTCCATGGTATTCATAGTATACGGTGCCATACTGCGCAGTGGCAGCAGCAAGAAGAAATGCGTGTGCAAGGACATACAGTCCTAAGCCTAGGATGTGATGCAGATTGCGCGAACGAACCACGCGCATGTCAGTTTTGGAGCTCAGGTGGCAGAAAACTGTACCTTCCGCACCTGCAGTAGGTAGGTACAGTTCGAACATCCAATGGGCGGAGAGTTACACCGTTTTTGCCTTTGCCAGGCAATACTCTTGGTATCTGTGGTAAGCAGACCAAGCCACAACCCCAAACATGAGAATCGACCACGGTGGACTCCAAAAGATAACAGCGAGTCCGACCAAAAACGTACCTGAAATCCCTGCCATCCATAGGGCGGTTTGTGGGTGCCTACTGCGAACAATCTTGCGCTGCAGCTTTGCCTTTGCCAGGCGATACTCTTGGTATCTGTGGTAAACAGACCAAGCTACAACCCCAAACATGAGAATCGACCACGGTGGACTCCAAAAGATAACAGCGAGCCCAACCAAAAACGTACCTGAAATCCCTACCACCCATAGGGCGGTTTGTGGGTGCCTACTGCGAACAAACTTGCGCTTCAACGCGTAGGCCACAGCAAACCCTGCCACTAACAGGACCACAAAGAGTATAGAATCCATAACCTGGGATTATATTCGTTATGGTGCAAAATCCCACCTTACATGGTAAGGAAATGATAAGGCTTCTTGGCCAAAATATCAAGCATCATGCCCGTAATGCCACAGAAACGCGCTCTAAGTGCCCCGGTAGTCGCAGCTATCTGTTACCACTCCCGCATGGCGCATCGCGCTGTGTGGTTTTATGGCAATTCAAAACCCTGGTGAGCGACGCGGGCTAGTGGTCAGCGCAAACCGTGATTGCCCACCGCTCATGGTCATGGCAGTCGGTCAGCCGGAGCAGAGGAACGCGTGACTGGTATTACCGTCTATGCGCCGGTCGCTGCCCGGTGAACCCTAATCGCCAATGCCAGCCATGGCTGCTTCGCGCGCCAGGGTGCGCGCGAAAGCGTTCTCATCGCGACGCACAACAAAGGACGTAAGGGCATCGTTGAGCGCCTGCTGAAAGGCTGCCGGTGCGGCGGAGCCGTGGATAACAGTGGGCACCAATACGCCACTTGCATAGGTGTCCATGGCCCAGTTGAGGTAGGGGCCGAACCGCGTGCGGTCGCAGTCCGTGCGTGCACAAATCGCGCCCTTCTGCAGGTTAAAGTCCTCCTGCACCACGCGTTGTCCCATAATGCGCAGCATCTCCCGCGTCTCTTTGGGATTGGGCGCGCCACGGGCAAGCGTAAATCCATCAGATACGAGAAGATAGGTTCCCTCACTTCCCGGATGTGCGACCCACCCGAAGTCTACATCGTCCTCCAGATTGGCCTGCACGAACTCGCCGTAGACCCAGTCTCCCATGGAATACATCGCGCAGCTGCCCTGAATAAGCTTGTCCACCGCCTGATCCCAGGATAAGGCCGCGTGGTCCTTGTTGAGATAGTCCAGAAGCCGGGCGTAGGTGGCGATGGCCTGCCGCACATCGGCATCGGTAAACTGCGTGGAGCCATCCCAGAGCCCCAGGTAGCGTTCCGCGCCAATGACGCCCACAAGGGTATTCTCGAACATGATGCCCGTGGCCCAGATGCCAGAATCTCCCATGCAAAGGGGCGTTACCCCCTGGCGCTGCAGGTCGTCGGCGATGGCAAAGAGTGCCTCATGCGTGAGTGCGGTGCCGATCTCAATGCCGTGCTGTTGCAAGAGCGGCTTGTTATACCAGAGCGTGTTGCTGCGGTGCAGGTTGAGGATCACCAGGTAGGGTTCGCCCTGTGCACGCACCATGTTCAGGAGCGCGTCCGGAAATACCTCGAACCAACCTTCCTCTTCATAGAGGTCCGTAAGCGGTGCAGCAAAGCCGGGTGCGACGTACTGCTCCAGGACCTCCGTGCCGGGATGGGTTTGCCATGTGTCCGGGGGATTGCCTCCAACGAGGCGTGTCTGAAGCACCGGGCGGGCGGCGGAGCCGCCGCCCCCAGCGATGGAAGCGTTGATGACAGCGGTTTCTGGGAAGGTCCGGCGATAAGCGGAAAAGACTGTTTCCAGCGCCGCGGCCTCGCTGCCGGAAGTCCACCACGAGAACACTTCCACGGTGCTCTCAGAGGACTGGTTCTGGCTGCCTGCCCCGCAGGAAGCGACCACGAATGCTATGAGTGCCCAGAGCGGAGCCGCACAAGTGCTGTTCATAGAATTGCCGAAGGCTATAGCCATGAAGACCGCGTGGGGCCCAGATGAAGCTGGACCGTCTTGAGTTCAGTGAATTCGTCCACGGAGAACCGGCCCAGTTCCCGTCCCAGACCGCTGTCCCGATATCCGCCGAAGGGGAGCTCCGGATAGCCGTCCATGAAGCAGTTGATCCAAATCGTGCCCGCGCGCACCGCGCGGCTGACCTCGAAGGCTGTACCTACATCCCGTGTCCACACGCCTGCGCTAAGGCCGTACAACGTGTCGTTGGCAAGCTGAACAGCTTCGTCGACCGTGTCAAACGGTATCACCGACAACACGGGGCCGAAGATTTCATCGCGTGCAACCGCCATGTCAGGCGCCACATCGCCGAGCACTGTGGCTTCAAAAAAGCGCCCGCTTGCAGTGCTTATGGGCTGACCGCCAAGCAGCAGATTTGCGCCATCCTTAAGGCCTGATGCTACGTATCGCTCAATCTTGTCGAGGTGTGCCTGGCTGATTATCGCGCCCACCTTGGTAGATGTCTCCAGCGGATCGCCGATGCGGATTGTGCGCGCCAGCGCCACGATCTGTTCAGTAAACGTGTCTGCGATGCTCCGCTGTACCAGTAATCGGCTGCCGCTGTTGCAGCACTCCCCCATGTTGAAGTACACGCCGAACACCACGGCATCGAGCGCCGCGTCCAGATCGGCATCTGCAAAAACGATGTGCGGGTTTTTGCCGCCAAGCTCCAAAGAAGCCCTTTTCAAGTTCGCCCCCGCGCGCGCGGCTACGATCCGCCCTACGCGCGTAGAGCCGGTGAAGGACAGCGCATCCACATCCGCGTGTTCGGCTATGGCCTGACCCACCGGTGTTCCAAAGCCCGTAACGACATTGACCACGCCCGGAGGCACGCCCGCTTCATGCAGGATGGTGCTGAGCGCCAGCGTGGTGCCCGGGGTGAGTTCGCTCGGTTTGATCACGGCCGTGCAGCCCGCCGCCAGTGCAAACGGCAGCTTCTGACTGATGACGAGGAGTGGAAAATTCCACGGCGTAATCATGCCCACCACGCCTGTCGGCTCGCGCAGCACCATGCCGAGCTTATCTCGGCCTAGCGTGTTGTACGTGTCGCCGCGCGTATGGCGGCAGAGCGTGCTGGCGTACTCCCAGAGGTCTACTGCAGCGGCTATTTCGCCATAGGCCTGCGTGATGGGTTTGCCGCTTTCCATCACCTCCAGGCGGGCCAGCGATGCTTTGTCGGCCCTTATGCGCTGCGCAACATCATGCAGGAGGCGGGCCCGCCGCCTGCCAGGAAGCATCGCCCAGTCTCCCTGATCGAACGCGGCGCGCGCCGCTGCGACCGCGGCGTCCACATCGGCAGCCTGCCCGCGCACGTAGGTGGCCACCGGGCTGTCGTGCGCCGGGCTGACGGTTGTAAAGCACTTCGCGTCCTGTGCGCCTATCTGGCGCCCCCCGATCCACATGCGCTGCACTCCGGTCGTATACGGCATGGTTCAGCTATCAGCAAGGATCATGTCGGCGGCTTTCTCGCCGATCATGATCGAGGTGGCTTGCGTGTTGCCGCTGATGAGGCGCGGCATAATAGAAGCATCGGCTACGCGCAGGCTGCGCAGGCCGCGTACTCTGAGCTGCGGATCTACCACAGCCGCCTCGTGCACGCCCATGGTGCAGGATCCAACAGGGTGATAGTCATTCTTGGACCAAGTGCGGATATAGGCTGCGATGTCGTCGTCAGACTGCACTGCGGAGCCGGGCAAGAGCTCCGAAGCAATATAGGGCCTGAACGACGGGGCCTGAAGGATGCGGCGACCCCACCGAAAACCCTCCATGGACACATGCAGGTCATAGGGGTCGTCTAGGAAGTTGGGGTCGATGGCGGGAGGCACGGACGGGTCAGCGCTGCGCAAGGTCACCGACCCGATGCTCCGCGGCCTGAGGTTGCAGGTGTTGATGGTGATACCGTGGCCTTTAATGCGCATTCGCCCATGGTCGATCACAAACGCAGGCAAACAATGAATCTGGATATCGGGCGAGCGCACCTCGGGCGCGGACTTCAGAAAGCACCCTGCTTCAGCGACGCAAGCCGTCACCGGTCCGGTTTTGTAGAGCAGGTACTGGAAGCCGTGGCGCACGGCGCGGTCCCAACGGTCCTGCCCGTTGTAGCTCACCGGTTGACTGACCCGCGCCGCAAGGTACACATCCATGTGGTCCTGGAAGTTCTTGCCGACTCCCGGCAAGGCGTGCTTGACCACGATGCCGTGTGAAAGGAGCTCGTCCGGCGGCCCAACGCCTGACAGCAAAAGCAGCTTAGGCGAATTCACAGCGCCGCCACACAAGACGACCTCGCGGTCCGCGTAGGCCCGGTGCATCTGGCCGCTTTTGGAGGCGTACTCGATGCCTGCGGCGCAGCTGCCCTCAAACAGCACACAGGTGGCTAGGGCGCGGGTCCGTACGGTGAGGTTGGCGCTTCGTTCCTTCAGGAACGCCGTAGCTGCACTTTCACGGCGGACGTTGCGCTGCGTAACCTGGTAGAAGCTGACGCCCGCCTGCTGCGCGCCGTTGAGGTCGGGGTTGTACGGTATGCCGACTTCCTGTGCCGCGCGAACGAATGCTTTGCTTAGCGGATTATGCTGCGTCTGATCTGCCACGTTCAGGAGGCCTCCCTGACCATGGTACGGGTCGACGAAGCGCTCGTTGTTTTCGCTCCGTTTGAAGTACGGCAATACATCCGAATAGCTCCAGCCCGCGCAGCCCAACGCGCTCCATTCATCGAAGTCCAGGCGGTGCCCCCGGATATAGATCATCGCGTTGATGGAGGTACTTCCGCCCAGCGTCCGGCCTTGGGGATAGTGCATCTCACGCTGATTTACCTGCGCTTGCGGCACCGTTTTGAAGCCCCAGTTGACATTCTTTCCCGTGAGCTTGGTGAAGCCTGCGGGCATGTGAATGAGCGGCGAAGTGTCTTTGCCGCCGGCCTCGAGGAGCAGCACGCGCGCGTGTTCACTCAGACGCCGCGCAACGACGCATCCTGCTGCACCTGCACCGACAACCACATAATCAAAGGACTCCGTGCGCGGCATCTATGCACCCTTGAAGATTCCTGGACGTCGTTCCCTGAAACTCGCCAGGCCTTCCTGCGCGTCTTCAGTAAAGGCGGCCACCGTGCTTGCCATCGCCTCTCGTGTATCCCCGTTCAGGCAAGCTTTGGCCAGCTGCACCGCCACGGGCGCTTGCGCCGCGATCTGCGCGGCGACGGCGGCGGCTTCGCCCTGGAGCTGATCGGATGCCGCAACCCGGTTGACTAGGCCCCAGCGGCATGCAGTATCCGCGTCGATGCGCCGACCGGTAAATATCAGCTCCTTGGCGCGTGCAGCTCCTACAGACGCAGAAAGGCGCGTGGTGCCGCCCCAGCCTGGCACCGTCGCGATTGCTGCTTCGGGCATGGCGAACTGCGCGGATGCTGCCGCAATCCTGATATCGGCTGTCAGCGCAAGCTCTAGCCCGCCGCCGAAGGCAAACCCGTTGATGGCGGCGATCAGCGGCACGCGGAGCCCAGCCAGGCGGTCCATGATGCGATGCCCTTCCCGGATCCACTGGCGCCACATGTCCAGCGGCTGAAGCGCCGTCCACGCGTGTATGTCGGCGCCCACGCAGAATGCCCGTGTGCCCGCACCCGTCAGGATGGCAACCCGCACGTCAGTGTGGTGATCTATAGACGCGGCGGCCGCTTCCAGCCCCCGAAGCAACGTGGGGTCGATGGCGTTGAGTTTTTCCGGGCGCTGCAACGTAATGCGTGCGATCGCCCCTTCGATGTTGAGGTCAATCTTTTCCATTCAGCTTAAGTCCCATGGGTACATCGTTGAAGAGGCGCGCGTCCATAGTGGTCAGGTGTGGGCTTACGCGAAGACGCACGCGGGTCTGCGCGAGCACATCTCGTGCCAGATCGACCCCCGGCGCAATCTCGGTTACCGTAAGGCCCTCTGGCCGCAGCACCATCACACATCGCTCGGTGATATAGGTCACCTTTTGGCCCTGGCGCAGTGCGCGCGGGCCGCTGAAGGTGACATGCTCCACCCGCGGTACGACCTTCTGCACGGCGCCTTCCCGTTCAATGAGCAGCTGCCCGTCTCTGATTCCTAGGCGCAGGCCCGCAGCGGTGAAGTAGCCCACAAAGATGATGCGCTGTGCGTTGGCGGTGATGTCTATGAACCCGCCTACGCCCGCGGTGAGATGGGGCCGCGCTTTGAGGCGGGACACGTTGACGTTGCCTTCTGCATCAATCTCCAAAAAGGACAAAAGGCTCTTGTCAAAGCCGCCGCCGTGAAAGTAGGTGAACTGATCCGGCGACGCCATGATGGCCTGTGCCCCGGCGGCGCATCCGAACTGAAAATCCAAGAGTGGCATGCCCCCGACCGCGCCCTGTTCAATGATCCAGGTGACTTTGGAGGCGCAGCCTTCTTCAAGTAGGATTCGCGGCACCAGCGCAGAGATGCCGAAGCCCAGGTTTACGGCATCGCCTGCCTCCAGCGCGCAGGCGGCCCGGCGGGCCAGCGGCTTGGATACGCCCCACGGCATAAGCGCAAAGCTGCTTTGAATCGGGCGATACTCGCCGCTGATGGCTGGGTCATAGTGCGTTTCTGTGGTTTGCATCTGCGCCGGGTCCACAACGACATGGTCCACCACTACGCTGGGCACACGCACCTGCTGCGCCGGCAGCGAGCCAGCCGCGGCCAGGCGCTTGACCTGTGCAATAACGAGCCCGCCGTTGTTGTGCGCCGCCAGCGCCTGGTCATAAATCCCCAGGAATCCGCCCTCATGCTCGGTCGTGATGTTGCCGTCTGCATCGGCGGTCGTCCCGCGAATCAGCGCGACATCGACCGGGATGGCGGGAAAGTACAACCAATCCTGGCCATCGAAGTGCACCCGGCGCACGATATCGGTCGTGGTGCAGACATTCATGCGTCCGCCGAGCAGTGCAGGGTCCACAAAGGTGTCCATGCCTACTTTGGTGAGCACGCCCGGGCGTTTGGCGGCACTTTCCCGATGCATGTGGTAGAGGATCCCGCTGGGTAGGTTGTACGCTTCCACACGGTTTTCGCAGATCATTCGCCAGATTGCCGGGGGGCGCATGGCGGAGGGGCCGCTCGGAAACGACCCCGCGATGGTGCGCCTGAGCAGGCCGTCCTGGGCTAGGTGATCGATCCCGGCAATGCCATACATGTCCCCCGCGGCAATGGGATGCAGGCTGGTGATGCCGGCCGGGTGGCCCGTGGCCTTGAATCGGTCGCTGATCGCCTTCAGGAGGGCGTCGGGGCAGCCCAGTCCGCTGGAGGCGCTCACCGTCACCACCGCGCCGTCGGGCACCAGCGCAGCGGCATCTTGGAGGCTCAGCAGCTTACGCATAGGACACGGTTATGTGCGTGCCTGCCTGCGCGGCCTTCAGTACGGCGAGTCCCACGGCCAAGCTGCGGATGCCGTCCTCGGCCGTTGCTGCGGGACTGCCACAGTTCTCCATGGCGCGATGAAAGCAGCGCACTGCATGCGTGTAGAGGTCTTCGGGCGCGCTATCCAGGGCAACGGGATGCACCCGGCCCGCCTGCCGAAGCCGGATCTCTCCAACGGGCGCTTGCGTCATGACGCCTGTGGCGACGAGAGAGCCTTCGGTGCCATGGATTTCCAGGCCGGTGCCTGCATGGGCGACCGTGAAGGCGTCGTGAAACTGTGCCATGACGCCGCCTCTGAATTGCATCACACCCATCACAGCATCCTCGATGATGCCGGAACCCAGCCCGGTCTGCGCCGTCATGGCTGTGACAGTCTCGACCTCGTCTTGCAGCAGAAAGCGGAGCGTGTCCGTATCATGGACGGTGATATCCAGGACGACACCTGCGCCTGTCGCGGGGTCGTTGATGCGCCACGTTCGAAGGTGTTCGGGCAGCGACACGGCATGGAAGACGCGGGCTGCCAAGGGCTTGCCAATGGTGCCGGACTGGATCATCCGCATCAGCGTGCGGTGGGTCGCCGCATTGCGCAGGTGATGATTGGTTCCCATGACAACCCCGGCATCACGACAGGCCTTGGCCATGGCGTGTGCATCCTGCAGCGAGAGCGCCAGGGGTTTTTCGCAGAGGACATGCTTGCCCGCGCCTGCGGCCGCCAGCGTTTCGCTGTAGTGCCGCTCGTTGGTCGTGCAGATATAGATGGCGTCCAGGTCGGCGTCACCTACGATGTCCTCAACCCGGTGATAGCTGCGCGGGATCTGGTGGGCCGCTGCAAAGGCCCGCGCCCGTTCTGGCGAGCGGCTCATGATGGCGGCCACGCGGCCATCGGGCTGCGCGTTGATGGCGCGTATCATGTATTGGCGCGCGATTGTCGCCGCACCGATGATGCCCCACTGTTTTGTTTTCAAGGCGGTTTCCTGATGGCTGCGGGCAAATATCCCAAAAAACGTGCACATTCTGCACTGTGCGGTTGATCCTACTCTGTGCCGCATGGTTGAATTGCCAAGAGGACTCGCTATGAAGATTGCTGTTTGCATCAAGCAGACGCCGGACACGGAAGCGCGAATTCGCATTGGACCCGAGGGCATTGACGAAGCCGGGTTGACCTGGATCATCAGTCCGCACGATGAGTCGGCGGTTGAGCAGGCGCTGCAGCTGAAGGAGAGGCAGGGCGGGCATGTCACGGCGATTGCGCTGGGGCCAGGTCGCGTGGAAAGCGCCATCCGTGAAGCACTGGCGATGGGCGCCGACAGTGGATTGCATCTGGCCTGCGATGTTATGCCGCACGACGCGGTGGTGATAGCCCGCGCGTTAGTCGAAGCCATTTCGCCTCGGGCGTTTGATCTGGTGCTCACCGGGGAGCAATCCATAGATCAGGCAGGATCGCAGGTGCCGCAGCGCCTGGCGGTAGCACTCCGGTGGCCCTGTGTGACCGCGGTGGAATCGCTGCAGGTTGTCGATGGCATCGTGCGAGCCCGGCGTCCGGTGGAGCAGGAAGAGGAGGCGGTGCAGTTTGCAGTGCCCGGGGTCGTGGGGATCAACCGCCGGATTGGAGAGCCGCGTTATCCGTCCTTCAGGGGGATCATGCAGGCCAGGCGCAAGACCATCGAAGTGGTGCGGGTGCAGCTTGGGGCCAGTCCCGAGATGGTGCAGCGCCTTCAGATCCCTGCGCCGAAGGCCGCGGGGCAGGTCCAAGAGTTTGGCAGCGGCATAGAGCGCGAGGTTGCAAACCTGCTGGCGGGCAAGGCCGCCGCATAGTGGATCATGCCGGAGATACTGGTCATCATAGCGGCAAGCGGCGACGCAACGGACGGCGCAGAACGCTCTACCAGTCGGGAGGTCGCCCATGTGGCCCAGGACATTGCAAGTCAGATGGGCTGGCAGTGGGGGAAGGTGTTCGTCCCAACGGATTACATCGATGCGTGCGCCGAGGCGTTGGCACAGCACGCACAGAGCGCCAGGCTCCTGTTGATGGCGGCTACAGCCAAGGGCAAGGATCTGATGGCTCGCGTGGCTGGGCACCTTGCGGCACCGCTGGCCCAGGATTGTGTGGGATATCGCGTGGATGTGGGCACGATAATCTTCCGGCGTCCCCTGTATGGGGGCAAACTGCTGGCGGATGTGCAGTATGCCGCGTCACCAGTGCTCGCGACCTTCCGGCCGCGGACGCAGCCGGCCTTAGGTGCAGCTGCAGATGTGTTGCAGCATGTGATTGGCCTTGCTCCCGAAGCGGATCCTCGCGTGCGCGTGGAGCGCCGCGAAGCGGAGACGGGAAGAGCGCTGGATGTTACCGAAGCGGCCATCGTGGTCAGCGGCGGGCGCGGCATGCAGGGGCCGGAGCACTGGCCTATCCTGGAGGAACTGGTAAGCGTCCTAGGCCCTAGGGCCACGTTGGCCTGTTCTCGTCCCGTGAGCGATGAGGGCTGGCGACCGCGGGCGGAGCATGTAGGCCAGACAGGCCGGTCGATTGCTCCCGATGTCTATGTGGCCGTCGGTATTTCGGGTGCCATTCAGCATGTGGCGGGCATTGCCGGTTCCCGGTGTATCATCGCCATCAACAAGGACGCAGCCGCACCGATCTTCGAGGTGGCGGACTACGGCATTGTAGGAGATCTGTTTGCGGTTGTGCCCGCGCTGACCAAGGCCATCCGGGTGCTTAAGGCGCGCTGAACACGACTTTGCTGCCACGCTCCGGTCCGAGGAGGCGTTCGTAGTCTGCGAGGGTATCGATATCTGCAGTGCTCGCCGCAAGCGGCACGGCCACCAGGTGGGTCTCGTTACAGGAGATGATGTCGGCGCAGCCGTGCGGCGCGCGGCAAGCGAGCATTTCTTCGCGATACGTCCCTGCAAAGATCACTGGATGGCCGGGTTCGCCGTCATGCATGGCGCGTACGATAAGGCGCGCATCGAGCGGCAATGCCTGTTTGAATCGGCTGGTCAGCACCAACAGCTGGGTCGCGGTTAGTCCAGGCAGATCGCCGAGGCAAATCATCAAGCCGGTGGCCTCCCTGGAAGCTGCCCGTACGCCTGCTTGAACAGACGACGTTATTCCTTGCGCAAAGCGGGGGTTATGAATGAGGCGGACCGGCAGCGCAGCGAGCACGGCTGCAACCGAGACTGCTTCATATCCGGTGACGACAATCACCTCGTCTGCCTCGGCATGGCACACCTGCCGCACCACATGGGTGACGAGGGCCTCGCCGTTGCAGGGAAGCAGCAGTTTATTCGCTCGGCCTGTTCGCTCGGACATCCCGGCAGCCAGGACGATGGCACTGATCATGCGATGCGGGCGGTATAGCCTTCGTTCGCGATGGCTTCGCGCACCTTTTTCCGCTGCTCGGCGGGACAAGTGATGGTTGCGCTGCCGACGGTGACTTCGTGCACCGCGACCTCGGGAAGTCGACGCAGCGCATCCTTGATGGCGCGGACGCAGTGGCCGCAGGACATGCCATCAATGCGTATAACCTCTTTATGCATGGCTGGCCATAGGGTCGGTGAAGGAGGCGTCCTGTCAACGTATGTACGTCATGCGCGGCCCCTTGTGCCATTCCCATCCTTAGCGAGGCTGCATGCCAGTTGCCGCCTGCTTGAATAGCGCGCCGTTTGCGCGTTGTCGAGCGCGTCTGCGATGATCCTGCCCTGCACAGCGGGAGGGGTGCTCTGTGCCCCACGCGCTATGCATATTGTGGCCGGGCCCGCTACGCGAAGTCCGAGAGGAGCGCGAGCCACTTTGCGCATACGGCTTTTTCGCTGAAGTACTGATCATAGCGGCTCCGTGCATGCATTGAAGCAGACTGCCAGGTGCTGATGTCTGCAAGTACTTCGATGGCCTGGGCAATCGATGCTGGCGACCGGGCAGGCACAAAGCGTGCTTCCATGCCTTCCCGTACCATGTCGCGGATGCCGCTGTGACGGGTCACGATGACAGGCGTTGCCGCACTCAGCGCCTCAATGATAGCGTTGGGCTGTGCCTCCTCCGGATAGTAGGAAGGCAGCAGGAAGATGTCTGCCACCCGGTGCAGCGCATTGACCCGGGCGCGGTCACGGATTGCGCCGTGGTGCGTCACAACAGCCTCCAGACCTAGTGCGTGGACGCGCGCCGTGAAGCGGGACCGGTCTTGATCCGCGTTCCATCGGCCCGCAAAGTCCGCTGTCACGGGGATGCCGCGCGCGTGCACCGTTCCAATCGCCTCCAGCACATCCAGATAGCCCTTTGAGGCGATCATGTTGCTGAGGTAAAGCAGCCTGAGGGGTGCGTCAGGCCTGCGGCCGTGCTGCTTTGCGCGTGCATTTGTACGGGAAGCACATGGCTCGACAGTGTATGGAATGATTGCACGCTGCGCTTCTGGGATCCAGGAGGCGACCTGCGTGGACAAGTAGTCGCTGGTGAACACGAATCGGTCCACGCGTCGCACCAGCTTTCGGGTAGATCTTGCGGTGATTCTGCTGCGAAAGATTCGATCAAACCCGCCTCTATGGGCGATGGCAATGATGGCTTGGTTCGCCTGGAAGCAGGGCAGCGTGGCAATGATATCACGGGCATGGCCCAACAGCCCGGGGGAGATGGCTCCCCATAGCACCGGTGCCGCAGGCTGTTCTGCCAAGGCGCGCTGAAGGCCGGCGCGCAGGCGCAGATAGTGGCGCAGCGTTCGGAACTGCGTGCGCAGCCCTTTAGGCGTTAGCCGCTGGTCCTTCATCGCGGTATCGAACCGCCGCACATCGAAGGTGTCCTGCAGCATGCGCGCCAGGCGCTCGGTTGCCAGCGACTGCCCGTCAACAGGGGGCGGATAACGGCCGACGAGATGGATGGAGCGGCGCTTGGACAAGGCGTAGGCTGCGCACGGGCTGTGCGGCCAAGATAGGGGACGCTGCCCTTATCGAAGGTCCGGCCGTAGCGGTGCGGCGCTTAGACCTGGCCGGGCGCGCGACGCTACCGTTTGACGTGGCGCACACCTGACGCAAAAAAACGCGGGCGCCCTATTACCTGCTAAGGGCCGCCCGCGGCAATGATGGTAATGATGGTGGAGATGCCGGGAATCGAACCCGGGTCCGCATGGACATGCCAGTCAGATATCTACGTGTGTAGGCCATCCATTAGGGCTTACCCCTGCCGCGCCTGCCGATGACCAAGGCTGGGGCAAAGGCACAGGCTGATCAGTAGCCATCACCCTTCATACAGCCGGAATGAAGGGTACGGCGCTCATCATTGACGATGCCTCCTGATGCGCCGATGAGCAGGCACACACAGGAGACAGATGGGGCGTTTATGCCGCCATCGCGTACGAGTAGTCGTTCGCAGTTCTGTGATTCCTGGCCTGATTTACGAGAAGTGCCAGGCGAACTCGACACGCCATCTGCTGCACGAAACCATCCGTCGAAGCCGTGTCATCCCCATTAAGAAAAAGAACGCCCGCCGGACGAGCGGCCGGTTGTTGGTATACACACGAGCGGCGAATAAGATGCAATGCCTAGCGCGTGCTGTCGCGGTCGCGCGAGATGCCCGTGCCTACCGCGGCCAAATTCTGTGCTGCCATCGCCGAATCGAAGTCGCGCATGATCTTGCGTCGAATCGTAGCATTCAGAAACGGGATCTTGCTGCGCGTGCGCCAGATGTATTTGCGATACGGGTGCACGAGCACGCGCACGTAGCCGTCCCCTAGGGGGACGGTTTCAAGCGAGACCACCACCGAATACACGCCCCAGTTGCGTATGCGCCGCTCGTTGGTTGCGATCACGTTGGGAGCGGGGGCTTGCGCACGCAACCATCCGGCCCCTTCCATGGCCGCTTCGACACGTGCTTCCACCGGCAAGGCGTGCGGCTGGACCTCATAGTCGCGATACAAGGGATGCAAGGCCGGCGAACACGCCGAAAGCATCAAAATCAGCCCTGCTGCGAATGCTGCGCGCGCGAGTGGCATATAGCCGTCTCCCAGCAAAAGTGCACCCTACACAGCGTGCAGGGTGCCGTTCTCTTTGATTTTGTGCAAGAATTGCACCACATGGCGCCCGAACGTCTGAGGATGCTCGATCATGGGCGCATGGCCGCACTCTTTGATGAAGTGCAGCTCGGCATTGGGAATGTTGTCCAGGAATTGCTCCGCCACATCGGGCGGCGTGATCGTATCGTTTTGTCCCCAGATAAGTGCAGTATGGGCGTTGATTTCGCCGAGCCGATTCTGCAGGCTCAGTCTTTGCGAATCCCTGCCCAAGTGGATGATATTGGTCAGGTAACGACGATCGCTACCGACAGAGCTGATCCGGTCGACCAGCTTTTCGGTGGCATGTGCCGGGTTGAAGAAGACGATCTGCGCCCGTTCCCGGATGTAGTTGCGATCTCGACGCCGGATCGGACTCGTACCCAGAGGCACCTCGTACAACCCGGCCGAGCCGGATAAGACCAAAGCCGACACCGATTCCGGGTAGGAAAGCGTATACCGCAGCGCCAGCTGCCCGCCCAGTGAGTTGCCGGCAATCACGACAGGATTCAGATCCAGTGATTCCATGAAGCCGCGGACATACGCTACCACACCGTCGACCGTGCACTTGCTCAGCGGAAAGTCTTTGAACGGCAGCATCGGCACCAGAGTCCGGTAGCCGTGGGCTCCCACGTAGGCCGCCGAAGCCATCCACTCGTCCGCATTGCCCAAAATTCCGTGAAGGCACACAATGGGATAGTCGCTCGCGGAACCGCCTGCTTCGAAGTACTTGTACTGCCGCTGTTCGCGGTAGTAGTCGGATAAAGCCTGCATCATATCCGGGGGTTCACGTTCGGTCCGCCATACCGGGTCAATTTAAGGCTTACGCACACAAATCTTGCGGCAAATGAATGCAAATTATTCTCCAATGGCGGGCAGGGCAGCACAACATGCGCACAACATATGGGTGCCGTGCTGAAACCATTTGCCCGCTGGATGGTTGCATGGATGCATGCGGCCTCTGAGCCGTGTCTGATCATCAAAGTGATGCCCTATGCCCTGCGGTAGAAAACGAAAGCGGCACAAGATAGCCACGCACAAGCGCAAGAAGCGCCTCCGCAAGAATCGGCACAAGAAACGCAACCGGTAGCACTGCGCTGTAGGCGTGGTGCTGCAGCGCCGTGCGTCGGATGCAGCCCGCGGGTTGCAGCCGCGCCGGCAAGTACATCAGCCAACATGAAGAACGACAACGTAGGCACCATTGCGCGTGCCATTGGAATGGGCGTAGTCGTTGGGGCTATGACAGGATTCGTCGCGGGACTCCTTGTGGCTCCAGAGGAAGGAACGCGTCTACGCCGGCGTATCAGCTACCACCTGGAAGGCGTGCGGAAGCAGCTGAAAGAATTCATGGAGAGCAGCCTGGGCGAGGAATACGACAACGAGGCCCGTCGTCACGGAGAGGAACTGGTTACGGAGGTGCATGAGCGCGCGCAGGAGATCAGCGATAATATCGACGCGGTCCTCGAAGAGGTCCCGGGCCGCGGTACCAGTTAAGGTACATCAATGTCCAAGTTCGCGATCCTGCTTCCGCCATCAGTTCAGCAGACCAGGCAGGGCAACAGGTTTGCGCCCGATGTTTTTGATTACCGGGAGAAAACCACATTCAACTATTTCCACCAGCTTATCGCGGAGCGCCGCTACCTGATTGATACGCTGCACCGCGTGATGGATGTGGAAGGTGAGGACGTAGTGGCGGAGGTTCTCGGGGATCCCGAGGCGGTGACGCTGATGAAGAACGTCTATTCTGCGGAGCTGGTGGCCGCACGCAAGCGCTACGAGGCGGGCCCCATGTACGCGGCGATGGACTTTCCGCGACTCCCAACCGGCGCGCAACGGCGATTCCTGGAAAACAGCGTGATTATATCAGGACTGTTCGGAATTTTGCGTCCGGACGACCTCACCCCAAGGTACGTGCTGCCGATCGATGCGGTGATCCCCGGCATCGGGTATGTTGCCGACTACTGGCGTCCGCTCGTAAGCCCGTTTGTTAACGAAGCCATCCGGGACTGTTTCGTGTGGGATCTGCTCACTGACGTGCATCGCAGTGCCTGGGACGATGCGAAGACGTACAGTGCGCGTGCATGCGTCACCTTCTATGATCGTCAAGGGGTTGCGCTTACGGATACGTTGGCGCTGCGCGGCAAGCTGGTGCATCACTTGGTGCAGCAAAATCATGTCAAGCTCGACACGGTGAAGACATGGAAACCGCGAGATGCGCAGGGGTACCAGTTCGACGAGGACCGTTCTGACCTGAGCGATCCGACGAGTCTGGTCGTGGCCTTGTCAAAGAAGTAGCGCACCTGGGCGAACGGGCACAGAGCCGCCTCCATGCCTGAAATAGCGCAGCTTGCCATCCTCTTTGGCGTCGGATGTTTTGCAGGTGCTATCAACGTGATGGCCGGTGGCGGTTCCACCTTGACCCTTCCGGCACTGATCTTCCTGGGATTGGATGCCGGCACGGCCAATGGGACCAATCGCGTTGCGATACTGGTCCAGAACATCTTCGCAACGGCTTCTTTCAGGTCGGAAGGTGTCACCGAGCTCAAAAGGAGTCTCCTGTTTGCGGTCTGGGCGCTGCCAGGCGCATCCGTTGGCGCGTTTGCGGCCGTTCAGGTGGCCGACGTATGGTTTGAACGAATCCTGGGCGTCGTGATGATCGGGGTCGTGGTGTCGATGCTTATTCCGCGTCCGGTCGCGTCAGCGGCAGGTTCTGCTCGCTCTGCGCCATGGCTTTATTTGACGCTCTTCGGCATCGGCTTCTACGGCGGGTTTATCCAGATGGGGGTGGGCTTTTTGTTCATGGCCGCGTTCTTTCACATTATGCATATGGATCTGGTGCGGACCACCGTGCACAAGGTCACTGTCATACTTCTTTACACCGTGCCCACCCTGTTGATTTTTGCATGGACGGGACATGTGGATTGGCTGCTGGGGCTCGGGCTGGCCGCAGGCAACGCTACAGGTGGCTGGATCGCTGCCCGCATTGCGGTGCGCAGGGGAGACCGCGCGATTCGCGCGGTCCTGATCGTGGCCATCCTGGTGATGGCGGCTAGGCTGCTGGGCGTCGTATAGCGTGTTTTTATATGAATCATGTGCCACAGGATTTGCGTAGAGTGGGTAGGGTTTAGATATTGGGCGCTATGAGGAGGATCATGGCATTCCATGGCATGCTGGCAGTGCTGCTCTGTGCGCAGGCAGTGCATGCGCAGCTTCGGACGCCCAAGCCACTGACCTTCGAAGGTGGCCTGGGCGCGGGGCCCGTGTATGTGGTCCCTGTTGAGGGCATGATTGACAACGGGCTGGCCGCCTACATTGATCGTGCCCTCAATGATGCGGCCAGCGAAGAGGCGTCCTTCGTCGTGTTTCATATTGATACGTTCGGCGGGCTGGTCGATGCGGCGGACAAGATTCGCAAAAACATCCTGGATGCAGCCACACCGACGGTTGCCTTTATCGACAAGAATGCGGCGTCTGCCGGGGCGCTCATCTCGTACGCAGCCGACCGCATTATCATGGTGCCTGGCGCCTCCATTGGTGCGGCGACGGTTGTTGAAGGCACAGGCGGCGAGGCCGCGCCCGACAAGTACCAGAGCTACATGCGGGGTTTGATGCGTGCTACGGCGGAAGCCAACGGGCGTGATCCGCAGATCGCGGAGTCCATGGTGGACCCGGACCTTGAGGTGGCGGGCATCACAGAAAAGGGCAAGGTGCTTACGCTTTCGTCTCAGGAGGCCTTCCGCCTGGGGGTGGCGGACGACATCTTGGAAGATCCTGATGCGGTGATCAGCGCATTCGGTGCGGCATCCGCTGCCGTTGTCGAACATCGCGAAACCGGCGCCGAGCGTGTGTTGCGGTTCCTGGGGTCGCCGGTCTTGCAGTCGCTATTGATGCTGATGATGTTGGGCGGGCTGTATTTTGAGCTTCAGACCCCAGGGGTTGGCTTTGCAGGGCTGATCGCACTCATTGGCGCGATGCTATTTTTTGCGCCTTTGTACCTTTTGGGACTGGTACAGATCTGGGAGATTGTGCTCTTCGTCATTGGTGTTGTGCTGATTCTTGTCGAGTTGTTTGTGCTTCCTGGCTTTGGTCTTGCCGGTATCACGGGTATCATGCTGGTGCTGCTTGGGCTGGTGGCATCGCTGGTGGGCAATGTGGGGTTGTCGTTTCCGCCATTGATGCGCTTTACGCCGGCGATTGTGACGGTGGCTTCCGCACTGGCGATGCTGGTACTGCTTATGATCACCATGGGTCGCATGTTGCCGCGGTCCAGCCGGTTCGGTGCGCTTGTCCTAACCCCGGCGCTGAGCAGTGCATCCGGCTATACGTCCGCCGAAACGCATAGCGAGTATCTTGGCCGCACGGGTATGACGCTGACGCCACTGCGACCATCTGGCGCGATGGCATTGGGAGAAAAGCGGGTGGATGTAATCACTGCAGGCGAGTTTATCGAGAAGGGAGTCGAGGTCAAGGTTGTGGATGTGCGCGGCAACCGCGTAGAGGTGCGGGCCGTAGTGTAATCAGAGACGCGCTACAGTGGAACTGTTGATTCCCATATTGCTCATTGCTTCGGGGTTTCTATTAATCCTGGTAGAGGTCTACCTGGTCCCCGGGTTCAACGTGGTTGGCATTCTCGGCTTTCTGCTGGTGCTGTTTGCCATTGGGCATGTCTTCGTGGAGGGTGGCCTTATTGCCGGGGCGCTGGCGTTGGCTGGGTCCATGGTGTTCGGGGTTTTCTTCTTCTGGGCGCTATGGCGCTCCGGTGCCTGGCAGCGGTTCGTGCTTTCTGCGAGTCTCACGACTGATACGGTGGCCGCCTCGCGCGAGATGGAGCAGCGGAAGCGTTTTCTGGGTCGCACGGGCCATGCTGTCACACCGCTTAGGCCCGTAGGAACCGCTGAGGTGGACGGCAAGCGCATTGAGGTTACCACTGAAGGCGAGTACATCGCCAAGGGGAGCGAGATTTGCGTGGTTGCGATGAAGCGTCGTTCTCACGTGGTGCGCCTGGCTTCCGACATGCCATAGCCTCGCCCGTGCGCCTGATGGTGCGCGAAGCGGCGACTTTGCTTTGCGTGCAGCCGCCCGCCGGGCGGCATCAGGCAGTGTACCGTAGCGGCAGCGGCGCTGTGGATTTGGACGGGGGAGGCTGCAGGAGCGCGTCCGGTGAAATCAGCTGCGCGCATGGCAAACGCGGCGCTGCCCCGGGATGCTACCAGTGCAGGCGCAGGGAGAGCGACAGGATGCGTCCGATAAGATTCTTGCTCTCTATGATCAGGTCGGGCGTTTCTTCAAAGGAATCATCCGGCAAGTCTATCACGGGCACCGTGGAGATTTCCCTCAGGAAAAGTTCGGCCTGATTCTTCCGATTCAGCACATTGAGCACATCCACGCTGAAGTGGAGGGTGGATGAACTGACGTTGAATTGGTAGGCCAGGCCAAGGTCCAGTTGCTTCAGCGGACTTAATTGGTGCTGCTCCGAAGTGGGTTCGCGGAAATCAACACCCCCAAAGGTCAGACCCTGGGCCGCGTCTGTTGCCAGGTAGTCGTAGTAGGGCTTTCGAAATCCCCAAGCGCGGCCCCAGACGCCGCGCCAGCGTCCGCTTGCCTCCAAGTTTCGGAACATCGTCACCTTGCCATCAAGGTGAAGCCGCTGGGGCTCGCTCCACGGCACCGGGACCATGCGGATATTGCCGCCGCGAAAGGCGTACTCGCGCTCTGCGATGTTGTGCTCATACCGTGCACTGAGGCGCAAGCGTGCAGATTCTCTTTCCAGCACAAACGCTGTCCCGTAGGCGTAGCCTTTGGCCAGCGCCACAAAGTCGGATTGCGACGTAAGGTCCTTCGCCTCGGTGCCGACTGTTTCCTGGTTCTCCGGCTGCCAGAGCCGCGGGTAGTCTATCCTGAATACGCGCGGCTGATCCTTGTAGTACCCTTCTACGCGCACCGACCAGTGGTCCCAAAACTCCATCCCCACATCCGCTGTCAGGTGGTAGCTCTTGGGGGGTGGGAGCGTCTCGTCCACCGGCAACCAGACACGCGTGGAAGATATCAGCGTGCTCGGGCTGATGGTGGATACGTCGAACAAGTTCAAGAACTGGTAATAAAGTCCCCCGGCCAGTCGCGTAACAATGACGCCGCGCCTGCCGGTCCGAAGGCGCGATTCCAAGCGCAGGCGCGGCTCAGCATAGACTTGTTCGCGCGCGCGCAGATAGGTCATCCGCAGGCCACCAGTGATGTCAATGCCCGGGAGCGCGGTTAGCACCTCTTCAGCGTACATCGCCAGGCTGGTGGCCCTGCGCTCATGGCGCAAGCCCTGTGGAAAGATGTCACGCACCACGAAGCGGTGATCGCTCATCATGTATTCCAGCGATGCCGCAAACTTGCCCCCCGCATGCGTGACCTCCACGACCTGCTCCAGTCCAACTTCACTGATATTATTGCCATCCTCGGCGGGCGTCAGCTCAATGAAAAGGCGCTCGCCGACCGGAAGGACGCGCGCATCGTCGCGGTCCAGACCCGCGTACTTGTGACTCAGCTTGTAGCTGCTGCCCCGGAATTTGGTGCTCAGCAGCACGCTTGGCGAAGCCTGCAAGGACCAGGACAGCTCGCCAGTGACGTTGACCCAGTCGTATGCATCAGGCCGAGGTATGGACTCATCGTCTTCCAGCAAGGAGGTGATCAGGTGCCGCCCGTGCAGCTTGTTGCCGCCGCGGTAGAATGAAGCGCGTAGCCAGTTGTCGTCAAACAGCACCTGCCCCGCCAGATGGAAGTCGTCAAAAGCGATTTGCGGCAGCGCCGGGGGCGGGACCTCCGAGAGATTATCGGTCCATAACTTGTACAGGTCCGGCCTGAGCTTCTTGAGCGGATACATGCTGGCCCGAAAGAGGAAGAGGTCGGGCTCACTCCAGCTCAGCAGAAGTTTGTCGACACTGCTGCTGCGAATACCCGACCACCAGCCGTTCCATACGCTCGTGCGATACGCCGCCATCAGCGTGGACCGGTATGCGTGGTCGTTACCCACCCGAAGGTTTACGCGACCGTTGAAGCTAAAGGGATCAACATGCACATCCAGCACCGTGCCCAATGTATCGATGAACGCATGCTCTGCACGTACGACGCCGGAGAGGTAGCTGCCTTGAGACGCCTCAAATCCTGCCTTGTGCACGGTGACTTTTTCCAGGGCAAAGGGGTTGAAGCCACCCACGCCGAAGACATGAACCGGATTGAAGACCTTGCTGCCACCCAGATAGAACTGATGTTCACCGAAGTTGCCACCCTGAATGTGCAAATCGGCCGACTTTTCGTCCATGGAAACCCCCGGAATACCTCCGAGATTGCGAATGACATCCGAAATGCCCACTCCCATGGGCCTGCTTAGCGCCGGTCCTTGGACCAGATCCATGCGCATAAGCTGCGACGCGAAAAGCTCCATGCCCCAAACTTCTATAGGCTCGTACTCGATGGGCATCGGCACCAGACTTGCCTCCATCAGCTGATGCGCGCCTGGAGTGAGCAGGAGCACCTCCGATTTAGACGCGTAGCCAATGTACCGGTAAACCAGCGTCATATTGCCGGCTGTCACATTCTCCAGCGTGAAACGGCCGTGCTGGTCGGTCGCCGTGCCATAGGGCGTCCCTTTGATGGTGATGGTCGCAAAGCGCAGCGGCTGCCGCGTCTCAGCGTCCAGCACTACTCCGGAAATCGTACCATGACGCGTCTCTGACGGGCGCAGCCCTATGGTGCCGCTTTCCAGGCGGTAAGCAACGATGCCAGTGCCGACCAGCAGGACTGCGAGGTCGTCTTCCGCGTTCTGCCTTTCCGGTTTGGACCAAGCCGTCCACCGGTTCTCCATCAGTGCGGCGTCGTACGCCAGGTCCACACCCCAGATGTTCTGGTAATCCACCAGAGCATCGTGAAGTGAGGTATAGTAGCTGGTCTGAGCCTGGGAATACGCCGGCGAGGCGCACGCAATAAGCGCCGCACCCAGTACCAACAGCCATGACCCTTTCAAGCGAAAAAGCACAGGCAAAAAAAAAGCCTGGTTCAGGAACCGCAGTCCCTGCACCAGGCTCTTTAACGGCTAACGGACGCTCACTAGAGCGGCGTTATACGAAATGCCCTACCGTCAGGGTCTACGGTGTACGTACAACCGTGTAACTCACAAAGGTCGTCAAGGATCTGTTCCGGCCCTTCGGGATTCTCCAGAAGGATGCCGCTACGGGTCCTCTCCATATCTTCTACACCGACCTGGATGTCAATATCGTATCTGCGCTCAAGTTCTTCCAGAATATCGCCTGTGCTGTGGTCGGAAAACTTGAAGCTGCTGCGCGGCCACGATAGCAGGTTTTCGGCGTCGGTGCTGCTCTTTGCCAGGTAAGTCCGACCGCCTTTGCCCAGCCGTACAGCTTCTCCTGCTGCCAGTGCGATCTCATCACCCGATTTGGATCTGACCAGCACGAGGCCAGATTCCACCGCCACATCAGTGCCGTTTTCAGCGTCCGAGGGCCAATATCGCACATTGAACGTGGTGCCTACCACATTGATTTCACCATGCGGCGTGTGCACGGCAAAGAGTGCGTCTGATTCCTCCACATCAAACAGTACTTCGCCGCGCATTATCCGAATGCTTCGGGCGTTCTTGTTGTAGTTCGGGGCAATGCGTATGCGCGTGCCGCTGTTGAGAAGCATGGTGCTGCCATCGGACAGCGTATGGGTTACCTGTTCGCCAAAGGGTGCTTCAATCGTATTGCTGTCTACTGTGATGCCGATGGCAAGGAGAATAGCCACACACGCAGCGATGGCTGTGTAGCCCTTCCATGGGTGGAGCTGATAGAGGCGTGCCTGTCGGAAGGGGAGTGCAAAAATCCGCGCTTTGGATTTTGCTGCAGGGAGTGCTCCAACGGTGCGCAATGCCACACGCATCTCGTCGGCGGCCTGGGTAATCCAAGCCTCATCCGCGGCGCCAGGTGGCAGGTCGGGGATGTCAACGTCACAGCCAGATGCCTCCATCCACACCCGCTCATGCGCATCGATTTCGTCGGGTGTGAACGCTGCCCAGATATCCGGGGGCAGCGCGCGACCGGGATCGCTGTTCTTCATGGGCTTCAAGAGTCTAGTCCGCCTAAGCGCCCACGCAAATAGCGCAGCGCAAGCACGATGTGGGTATTGACCGTACGTGAGGTCAAATTCATTTCCTTTGCAATCTCTGCATGCGTGAGCCCGTGAAAGCGGCTAAGCACGAATGCTTCGCGGCGGCGTGGAGGCAGCTCGTCAATGAACTGCTTGATGTACTTCTCTCGCATGCTCGCATCGAGTCGCATCGCAGCTGACGGGTTGCCATCGTCAATGCCGTACAGCGGCAAGGGATCGCTAGCGTTGCGCGCGGACCGGATGTAATTCAGCGACAGGTTGCGGACGATGGTGTACATCAATGACTTCAGCGAGCGCTTCGGATCAATTGTTGCGCGGACCTGCCACAGTTTTAAGAACGCGTCCTGCACGACATCGCGCGCGGCCTCCCGATTGCCGGTGAAGCGTTCCGCATATCGCAGTAGGGGAGCGTGCATGACATTAAACAGTTCGGAAAAAGCCCGCTGGCCTGAATTCCTGATGTGCTCGCCCCAGTTAGCGAACACCTCGTCATCATGTCGTTGCGGTCTCTGTTCCTGTTCTCGTCGCTTCAACGGGTTGGTGCGTCTGAAAGTGGTACACTAGAGCCTAAATCCATAGCGTAGCACTTAAAGTGATTCATTAGATAGGAAGCGCGCCGCGCACATGTCCACGCAGTTTGCGCCTGCTTCGCCCGCGCAGCGGGCAAATCAGGCGCTACGCGATCAGCACCCCCGCGATTGTGGCCGTCATCATGTTCGCAAGCGTGCCAGCAAGGACGGCTTTGGGGCCGAGCGAGGCCAAGAGCGGTTTCTGGGACGGGGCCAAAGGCCCAATGCCGCCAATCATGATTGCAATAGATGAAAAGTTCGCGAAGCCGCAGAGCGCAAAGGTGGCCATCACGACCGTCTTGGGATCCAGCCCACCCGTGGCTATGTGGCCCGAGAGTTGCATATAGGCAACAAACTCGTTGGCCACAATAGAGATTCCGACCATCGATCCGAAGTCGGTGACATCGGCCAAGGGAACGCCCATGGCCCAGGCCACGGGTGCAAATCCCCAGCCCAGCACCTGTCCCAGCGTAAGTTCGGCTCCGAAGAGGCCTGCAACCCACCCCAAAAAGAAATCCAGCATGGCGATCAGCGCCAGGAAGGCGATCAGCATGGCGGCGATGTTGAGCGCCAGCTTCAGGCCATCCCCCGCCCCGGCGGCGGCGGCATCAATTAGGTTTTTGGACTCTGTGGCGGCAAACGCGGCGCTCTCGCCGTGGGTTACGGGCGTAGCCGTCTCGGGGACCATGATCTTGGCGATCACCAATGCCGCTGGAGCCGCCATCAGACTGGCTCCCAGAAGATGCTCCGCGAAGTGCAACTGCGCTTGGCCGATGGCGATGCCTTCAGCCGCAGCGTAGGAGGCCCCCAGGAACAGGATGTAGGCCGCCATCACGCCGCCGGCGATGGTGGCCATTCCGCCCGCCATCACGGCCATCACCTCGGACCGCGTCATGTCCTTCAGGTAAGGGCGAATGGCCAGCGGCGCCTCCGTCTGTCCGATGAAGATGTTGGCGACCGCGGAAAGCGACTCTGCGCCGCTGGTGCCGAGCGCCTTGCGCACCAGGCGCGCCATCACATTCACGGTGCGTTGCATGATGCCCAGATGGTACAGCACGGCCATCAGCGAGCCGAAGAAGATGATCGTAGGCAGTACCTGAAAGGCGAAAGCGCTGCCCCAACTCTGGCCCGTCACCAATGGGGTACCGGGTGCCATGCCCCCGTCTGGCGTCCGTGCCAGGTCGCCGAAAACAAACTCCGCACCGGCGGCCGTGAAGCTGAGCACATGTACGAACAGAGAGCTGATCCAGGTGAACACCATCTTGGGCCAGCCCAGCGGTGCCCACGCAGCACCCATCTGGCTTCCCTGCAGAATGAAGACCGCAAGAAAGAGTTGGATGCCCACGCCCCAGAGCACCATGCGCCATGGCGTCTTGCGGCGGTTCTCTGAGACCAGTAACGCAACGGCTAGGATCACCGCTAGTCCAAGTGCGGCGCGAAGTGACGAAATGAGTATTTCCATTGAAGACGAGGCTGTCTGGCGGCTAAAATACGCAGTTGCAGCCTATCTTCAGGGGCCGCACCATGCCAGCGGCGTATCGTGCGGATGCCTGCTTATCTTTGGGGCTTCAGATACGCAATTGCGCGCCTACTGTCCTGTTGTCCTGTGCAGCGATGTTCCAAGGGCGCAGGCATCGGTTAGGCATGGGATTTGTGCCATTGGTCCCTTGCGCAGGGCCGCCCACACCGGCTCACAATGCCGTGCGTGAAGGATAGACATGAACGTATACATACATATCAATGGGTATATGCATTCATTGATATGTATGTATGTAATCAATTATTTAATAAACAGTAAATGAGCGAATTGGCGAGCAACAGGGACGCGGAGCGCATCCTGCGCGACCTTAATGACAGGCAGAAGGAAGCAGTGCGATGCACATCAGGGCCGCTCCTGGTCATTGCGGGGCCTGGTTCCGGCAAGACCCGCGCGCTGACAGCGCGGGTGGCGTACCTTATCGCGGTCCGGGCGGCGTGGCCGAGTCAGATTCTTGCGCTGACCTTCACCAACAAGGCGGCGCGGGAAATGCAGCGGCGCGTGCTGGCGCTCTTGCCGCGCGGCGCGGGCCAGGGCATCGCGATGGGAACGTTTCATTCGGTGATGGCACGCCTGCTGCGAAGGGAACTGCGTGACGGCTGGCTTCCGGGGTATACGAACAGGTTTGCCATCTACGATAAGGATGACTCGTTGCGCGTAATCCGGCAGCTCATGGACGAGCATAACATTGACAAAAAGTCCATTAACCCGAACAGTGTGGCGGCCATCATTTCGCGCGCAAAGAACGCGATGATAGCGCCCGGGCAGTTCGAGCAGAATGCCCGGACGCCAATCGAAAAGCAGGTAGTAAAGCTCTATCACCCCTACCTGGAGACGCTGCATCGCGCAGACGCCATGGACTTTGACGACCTGCTGCTGAAGCCCCTGGAACTCTTCAGAAGCTGCCCGCCCGTGCTGGAAAAATATCAGCAGCGATGGCGGCACGTTCATATAGACGAGTACCAAGACACCAACCGCGTGCAGTACCTGCTCTCGCACGCCATATCCCAGGACCATCGGAACATCTGCGTGGTCGGCGACGATGCGCAGAGCATCTATTCCTTTCGCGGGGCTGACATGCGCAACATACTGGACTTCAATAAGGACTATCCTGATGCCAAGGTGGTTCGCCTCGAGCAGAACTACCGCTCTACGCAGACGATCGTCCGCTTGGCGGATTCGATTATCAAGGGCAACACGAATCAGCTTAAGAAGAACCTGTGGACGCAGAATGATCCGGGAGATCGGGTTGTGCTGATCGATGCGCTTAATGGCGTGATGGAAGCCAACAAAGCGACCGACTGCATCCGGTCGCACCGGCAGCGGAACGCGTACGCTTACAAGGACTTCGCCATCCTGTATCGAACCAACGCGCAGAGCCGCCCCTTTGAAGATTCTCTCCGGGCGAAGGGCGTACCGTACCGCGTGGTTGGCGGCACCTCGTTCTATCAGCGTAAGGAAGTCAAGGATGCGTTGGCGTACCTGCGACTGATGGTAAATACCGACGATCAGGTCAATCTCTTCCGCATCATCAACTACCCGACGCGAGCTATTGGTCTCAAGACGCAGGAAAAGCTCCGTTCTTACGCACGCTTCAATGGCATCAGCGCTTGGGAAGCATTGGAGCAGTGCGGGAACATGCCGGTAGGCACCCGCGCCAGCAATGCGCTTAAGAGGTTTCGCGATCTCATCACAAGGCATAGAGCGCAGCTTTCCAGCAGTCCGCCTGATGAGGTCGCGCGACGGCTGCTTACACGGGCCAACCTCTTCATGGATCTCAACAAGGATTCCACCGACCGCGGCGTGATGCGGGTGCAGAACGTCCAGGAGGTCATAAGCGCCATCAAGGAGCACATGGACAAAGATGCAGAACACACGCTGAGCACCTATCTGCAGTCCATCGCGCTCTTAACTGATGCCGACGAAGGGCAGGACGATGACGACCGGGTTACGCTGATGACGCTGCACGCTTCCAAGGGGCTGGAGTTCAAGGTGGTGTTCATCGGCGGGTTGGAGGAAGGGCTGTTTCCAACGTATCGGGCCATCCACAGTCCCGGTCCGAATGCAATAGAAGAAGAGCGCCGCCTGTTCTATGTAGGCGTCACGCGCGCCGAGCGACACCTGTACCTTGCGTGCGCCAGGTCGCGCCTCCGCTTTGGTCGCGTCGAAGATTGCGTGCCCAGCCAGTTTCTGGAGGAGATTGATACGTCCGTAACACGGCCTGAAGGGACATCGCCGTATGAACGGCGGCCCAAGGCAGGGAGGTCTGCGCGAGGGTACCGGCCACAGCCTTACGGCCTGTCATCGCATGGCGACACCTTTACGAATCGGCCGGCCCCGCACAGAGAGGCTACTGGGGGTATGCCCGCAGCACGAATCAAGGACATCAAGCCAGGCGCGCGCGTCTTGAGCGAAACCTTCGGCACCGGGCGCGTGGTGTCCACCAGCGGCCGCGGTCTCCAGAAAACGGCCACGGTCCAATTTGATACCAGAGGGCACAAGAAGCTGATGCTGCGCTATGCCAGACTCCGCCTCTTGCGGTAGTCTATGCAGGAGGCGCAAAGCCATCCTTGCCTTCGGTAAAGATGGCCGGGGGGCAGAGTCGTGAGCGGAGCGCCGCGCGCACCTTTTCATAGTGGGCCCGGTACTGCTTTCTGAACGCCCCAATGCTGCATCCGAGCCTGGAAGCAATAAGGCGCTGCGCTTCCGCTCGGGTGCTGGCGACAAAGTGCCCGCCGCCAAACTGAAAGTCCTGGCACACAAAGCGGCGGACATTCGTCTCCAGTAGCTGATCCGCAAAGCGGCGGGCATCTCTGATCAGAAGGAGGGGCGTCAGCGTGATGCAGGCATCAATACCCGCAGCCCGAACCTGTGCGATTGCCGTAAGGCGCCGCCGGTTACTGGGGCAAAAAGGTTCAAACGTGCGCCGGATGTCCTCGTCATCCGTAGTGATGGTCATGTTGACCTGAACCGTGCCGCCGCTATCCTGGAGTGCGCCTAACAGGTCCAGGTCTCGGACTATGTTCGGGCTGCGCGTCTGGATTACCAGCACTGGCGCGTGTCGTTTGCACAAGACCGCAAGGAGGCTGCGCGTTAGCTGCACCGTGCGTTCTACCGGCTGGTAGGGATCCGTGACGCTGCTCATGTAGATGCGCTTGCCATCCAAGGTGCCGTCGCAGCGTTTGGCAAGCGTATCCACTGCATTGCGCTTGACCGTTACCCAGTATCCCCAGGAATCACGGGCTGCTCTTGACCGCGAAAAGAACGCGGCATAGCAGTATGTGCAGCCGAAGGAGCAGCCCGCATACGGGTTGAGGGAGTAGTCGTACGCCTTAAGGTAGCCCGATGTACGCGTGAGAATGTCGCGCGTCTGCCCGTAGGCGATGGCCGCGTGTCCAACCTTATGCGGCGCGGCGCCCTCGGCCTTGTTATCCGGCGCGCGCGTCAGTGCTCGCTGCCAGCCGGCAGGTACTGGTCGGGAATCGGCAAGTCCGGCCATTCCGGTTGCCATGCGACAGAGTGGATCCACCACCGGCCCTGGCCATACAGGACCTGAATGCTGTTGATGCCTCTCATGAAAGGCGCCTCGTCCTCCAGGCTGCGGAACGACTCATAGGTGCTGAAGGCATGCACTACGTTGCCGTACCGCTCCGAGGTGCGCGCGGTCTCCACCTCAAAGAAGCCATTGTTTTCGAAGTAATCGTCCACCCTGTTGATGTACTCTTCTACCGTCCAGGTCATTTGCACTGCGGCACCCGTAGAATCTCGCGCGGTTGGCGTCAGTCGGCATGACGGCGTTGTCAGCGAGCGCAGACGGTCCCAGTCCCTAGGGCCCGCCGGCCCGGAAATCACATCATACAGTGCGGCTATGATCGCGTCCACTGAGGCCACATCAGCGGGGTCAGGGACGGGTGCATCCTGGGCGCGTGTACTGTGCGCGGCCAGGCTGATGCACAGCAGCAGGCATAAAAACTTGGGCATTGCAGGGAGGGCGCTATGGCAAGGATGACGTTTTGGGATGTAGGATGCTGCGGCATCCGTCATGGCTTGCAGGGCATGGCGCTATCGCAACACATGGCGGATGGCCTCAAGGTCGCCATCATTCGGCGCAGGCGCAACCCCCAGGACTGCGCAAAGCAGCGCGTATACATGAATGTTGGCGAAGCCATCCACGATAATCCCCTCCTTGAACGCAGGTCCGCGGGCTATAAAGATGCCGTGCATGGCCGCGTGCGCCGGATCGTAGCCGTGCGTGCCGCCATCGAACCGAGCCCTGTTGTTCTGGAAGTAGTCGCGGCTGGAAATGCGCCAGCCTACCTCTGCGATGCCGATGATGCTGGGGATACGGTGATGATCCTGGTAGTGCAGGCGCGCGGGGATTTCCTCCTTCTTGAAGAACGACACATGAGGCATGCGTTCCAGTCTCGCCAGTACGGTGTCCAGCGCCATGCCGTCCGGCTCCAATGCAAGGATCGGATCCCAGTCCGTTACGGCGACTGCGTCCAGGCTGATGAAGTCGTCGAGCAGGACCACTGAATCGGCCGACGTGCTGGCCATGCCGTGATCGCTGGTGATGACGAGATTGACCGCATCCAGGAGATCTTGCGCTACGAGCCGCTCTACCAGCTGACCGAGGTATCCGTCGACAGCTGCGACGGCGCGTCGCGTTTCGTCTCCGTGCGGACCCGTCCGATGGCCTGCGCCATCCACATCCTCGAAGTACAAGGAGATCAGGTGCGGGCGTTCTGATGGCGGCCGGGCCAGTGCCTCCATCACCCAGTCCACGCGCGTTAGCCCGGGCACCTCTGAGTCAAACGTCTTGTAGTCATCGGGCCTTATGCCGTGGATTTCCGCCTCGGAGCCGGGCCAGAAATACATCGCGCTCCTTAGACCAGCCTTATGCAGGGTAACCCAGATGGGCTCGGCATCGTCCCACCAGCGCCCGTCAACGACTGCGCTGCGCGTGCCGAGGCTGAAGTACCCCAGTTCCGAATCCCGCATAGTGTTGCTGACGATGCCGTGTCCGTCCGCGTATCGGCCAGTCACCAGCGTATAGTGGTTCGGAAAGGTCTTCGTCGGGAAGATCGACTCCAGATGCGCGGCCCAAACCCCTTCACGCGCCAGTGCATTGAGCGTCGTGGGCTCGAAGCGACTCAGGTAGTCCGGGTGAAAACCGTCCAGGGAGACCAGGATGGTGGTCGCTGCAGGCGGAGTGGAGCGCGGCGAGCTGACGCAGCCGGCGAGCATAGCCACTGCCGCAAGAGCAAAATGCAGCAGGCGCGGCAACAGCGCATAAGGGATTCTTTCGAGGCGGGGGAGCAGCATGCGGTGGTGCGGCAAGCGTGCAGTCTTGGAAGGCCGGGGGCACCTCGGCATGAAGGCGGCCGTCAGGAAGCACGAACGGCCCGCCCAAGATAGGCTGAATTCCGGTAATTATGTACCCAGGTGGTCCCTGCCCATGGTCTTTTCTGGTGGTCCAACCTGGAAGCTTGGCGAACGATATCGCCCGAGATCAGACGCGAAGGAAACGATGTTCCACCCGCCTCGGAAACAGGGCTGCTTATCACCTTGCTGAGTCTCCGCAAACGAATGCTATCCCCATGAATGCTGCTTCGGGTCGGGTATGTTGCAGATCAGTCAACGCGTACACATAAGCACCACCGATTTCTTTGGTTTCCACCGGTGGCTTGCTTGCGGTGAAAGTGTATCGCCGCCTTTACGTACCGGGCTGCATCCGAACGGGCGCTTGGTCAGGCGCACACGGCCTCGGAAACAGCCTGACAGCATGCCTGTTGCACATGCCATGCGGATTGGTACTATTGAACTCGGCCCGCGCCCCTTGATGCTGGCGCCGATGGAAGATGTCTCAGATCCACCGTTTCGCGCGATCTGCAAGCGTTACGGCGCGGATGTGGTGTATACGGAATTCATCTCGTCCGGGGGCCTGGTTTATGATGCAGCGGATTCTGTGATGAAGCTGGACATTCGCGCGGACGAGCGTCCGGTAGGCATCCAGATCTTCGGTGGCAACCTCGGCCAGGTTCAGCAGGCGACCGCCATCGTGGACGCGGCCGGGCCGGACATCATCGACATCAATTTTGGATGCCCCGTCAGGAAGGTGGTATGCAAGGATGGCGGTGCGGGCATCCTGCGCAATCTGCCCAAGATGGAAGCCATCACGCGGGCCGTCGTTGAGATTTCCAGCTGTCCGGTGACGGTTAAGACGCGTCTAGGTTGGGATGATGCCTCGATTGCGATTACAGAGGTGGCCCGCATGCTTGAGGATTGCGGCATAGCGGCCTTGGCGGTGCATGCGCGCACCCGCAAACAGATGTACCGTGGTCACGCGCGTTGGGGCTATCTGAGGGACATCAAAGCCAGTGGGCTGCGCAGTATACCGCTTATTGGCAACGGGGATGCGATGTCGCCGCAGTCTATTGCCCGGATGTTTGATGAGACGGGCGTGGACGGCGTGATGATCGGGCGGGGCGCTATTGGAAACCCGTGGATCTTCAGGGATGCCAAAGCCTTTATGGAGACCGGCGCGGTGCCGCCGCGGCCCTCATGGCGCGAGCGTATTGGCGTGGTCGCGGAGCATCTCGAACGCAAGTGCAACTGGCTTGGAGAGCGCCGGGGCGTGGCGGAGATGCGCCGCATGTACGGCGGCTATTTCAAGGGGTTCAGGCACGCCAGTCAGCTCAGGGCTCGCCTGATGAAGGCCACGGTTATGGATGAAGTGCTCGGCATTCTCTGGAGCTCACGGGAAAATGAGCCCGTTTGCATGCCTTCACGCAGGGTTGCCGTGCCGGCGGCGCTTACGCCGGCGTAGTGCACCGATGAGGGCGTAATCCAAGCCGATCAACAGCAGCAGCAACGCGCCCAGTGCCGGGAGTGCCAGCCAGCGTTCAAAGATTACAAGGCCTCCCACAAAGCCTAGCAGGCCGCCCAGGTACTTGATGTAGTTGAACTGCTCGTTGCTCGAGTGCTTGATGAGGTCTTCCAGGCGCTGCTCATCAAATTCCTGCATCCTGCCAAGCAGCATGCTGTATATATCCTGCGTGCCCACAAACTGCTGAACGGCCCCGCTGGCCCACGCCTCCAAACCCGCGGAGTGTGAAGCTACATGATCGGGCAGCGTGTCCAATGCCGCATCCAGCTTGCTCAGCACGATTTCCAGTCCGCTGGGAACCTCTCGGACAATGCGATCAACGGCAGACCGCAGGGGGGCTTGGCCTAACTGCACCACGGCCTTAAGCGCCCGTCCGCCCACCGCGCTGTCGAGATTGTCTGCAATCCGACGCATCGTGAAGTCCGCTATTTCCTGACGGAAGGCCTCAGAGCTTATGGCTTCGTGCACATAGCGGTGGATGACCGATCGTATCTCCTCCCGGAACGCTTCATCTGTCAGGAGCTCGCGCAAGGCGCGCTGCGCCTCAGCAAGGAACTCCTGCACGATGCCGCTGTCATGAATGCCTTTTTGGATCACGTCGGTGCTGATCAGCTCCCGGTTAACCGCGCTGGCGAGCTGCACGACGATGCTGTCGCGCTGCGCCGGGATCACGCCTTGACCAAAGATGGGGTGACGTGTACGTGGTCTGAACAGCATCGTAATCGCTATCCAGTTCGTCAGAAACCCGATCAGGCCGCTAGAGCTGGTCACCAGCAGCAGCCCCTCGAGTGAGAGCACGCCTTCGCCCCATGGCAGAGCCAGGTCGCCCAGGTGCCAGGCCACTGTCTCACCACCTTGCACCATAAAGCGCAGTGCACCGTCCGCATACACCACAGCGAGCCCGTCAAAGTCCCAGAAGAACGACAGCACAAAGAGAAAGCCCAGCACCCACGGAACGAAGCGGATCAGCAGCCGTGTAGTCGGGGACAGGGTAGGCAGGGCATCTGGGTCTGCCGGTGCCGGCGGCGGAGCAGGCGCGCGGACCGTGTGCAGGTGATGCCTGACGATGCCCCACAGGCCCGCGAGCGTTCCCGGAGCGTCTTCTTCTGCTGGCGCTGCGGGCATCTGTGGCGAGGACATCAGCCCTACTGCAGCTGCAGCCGCGCGGCGCGGAGCTGCATGCCCGTGATGACGTTGGCGATATGTGTCGACAGCTCCACGCCAAACTCTTCGGCACCCTGCAAGATTTCTTCGCGGCTTACCGCGGCCGCAAAGGCCTTGTCCTTCAGCTTCTTGCGCACGGATTTGACCTTCATGCCTGTCATTTTGGTAGGACGCACATAGGCAACGGCTGTTATGAAGCCGGCCAGCTCATCGCAGGCAAAGAGTGCCTTGGCCATAAGGGACATACGGGGCGTGCCGCTATAGGCAGCATGTCCCAGGATGGCATCGGTGACCTCCGCCGGATATCCTAGACTCTTCAGTAGCGCTACGCCGACAAACGGATGCTTATCACGGGTGGGGTGCCGCTCGTAGTCTAGATCATGAAGCAGGCCCGTGATTCGCCATAAGGCTACGTCCTGGTCCAGAAGGTTTGCATAGTGTTCCATGGCGGCTTCGACCGCGTACGCATGACGTCGGAGACTGTCCGACTGTGTCCACTCGTGAAAAAGCGTCAGTGCCTCGTCATAGGTTGGCATGGTCAGAATATGTCTACAAGGCGAATGTCCTTCAGGTACTTTCGCGGGTTCTGCTCAAAGTCCTCCAGCAGTCGGCGCAGCGCAGCCGCAGCTTCGGCGGTGCTGTTGTACAGCTGATCATCGGTAGCCAGCTTTCCCAGGGTACCGTGACCGCTGTTGATCCGCTCCAAAAATATATTAAGCGCTGCCGTCGTCCTAGCCAGCCCGGTCAGGTTGTCCTGCAGCTGTGCGATGACCCTGTTGAGTTCTTCCACGGTGGTGGTGAGAGAGTCCGCCGCCAAGGCAGACAGGGCATGAGCGAGCGTGCGCACATCTTCCAGGGTGGCCCCGATCTGGGCCGATTCGGCATTCAGCAAATCCGTAAGGGCGGTCGCCGTAGCGCCTACAGAATGTATGGATTGCCGGAGTTCACCTTCAGGGCTGCTCAGCAGCGCGTCCGTTGCGCTGAATGTGCTGGACGCGCCGGACAGCAGGCTGTCCAGCTGCGCGAGCAGCGCAGGCGCATAGGCCGCCAGGTCAGCCAGCATATCCTCTCGCGGGCTTTCCGGGATGATGTCGCCTGGGGCGTAGTAGGTCGTGTCGGGCGGTCCCAGGATCAGGTCCAGGCGCACATCGCCTACGAAGCCGAAGCCGCCGAGGATCGCCGTCGTGCCGTGTGGCAGGCGTACATCGGTGCTGACGGTGAAACCGACCCAGGCAGCGCCTTCATTGATGCGCACGTCGGTAACAGACCCCACATATACGCCATTGATGCGGACCGCATTGCCCGGTATGATGCCTGCGGCATCCTGGGCCACTGTGATGTAGGAGTGTGTGCCCGCGAACAGTGGCAGATCTCGAAAGAATCGCTGTCCGACGTAAAAGAGCAAGGCTGCCAGGACCAGCGATCCTCCGATCTGAACTTCTCTGCTGTACTTCATAAGGGGAAGCCGTTACGAATAAGCCTGCGCAGGATGGCCGATCGCGTACTCGTTGGCCTTCACGAAGGCGCGCAGCGTCCGGTCTTCGCTGCGGTGCAGTGCGTCGATGTCGCCGACCCAGTGCATGCGTGTTCTGTGGATGAATGCCACGCGGTGTGCAATGCTGAGCACCGAACGCATGTCATGCGTGACCACGATGCTGGTCACATCAAGTTGGTCAGCCAGGCCTTTGATCAGGTTATTGATCGTGGTTGAGGTATGCGGGTCGAGTCCACTGGTCGGTTCGTCGTAGAGGAT
>LXNJ01000301.1_pt1 | contig 35780 bp, 24 predicted proteins | sample 809081 | NCBI WGS metagenome assembly LXNJ01 (sample SAMN04870510, study PRJNA318959) | sponge metagenome | biome: sponge; feature: marine sponge reef; material: water | host: Petrosia ficiformis | place: Greece: Milos, Mediterranean Sea | collected 2013-05-29 | depth 5-7 m | reverse complement strand
GTCTCACGATTCGGCGGTATCTTCCATGGCCCCGGCCTGGGTCCGGCACACCTGGGAGGAAGGGAGCCACGTTTTGCCCTACGCCATCGACGTAAACGAAAAGGACGAGGTATATGTAACCAAGGTGGTCCAGGACACCGCTTATCATTATAGGATACTCTGATCAAAACCGCTTCGCTCAGCGTTTCACGTTCGTGCGTACAGGACGTCATGGTTCCATCGTTGAAATCAGTGGAAAACAGCGTCGCGGACGTGAAGCGCTCTTCGGCAGACAGAGAGGGGCACGCTGGCCGCGTCATTCCTCATTACTTGGGGCCTGCCACGCTGCTTCGTCATTTCTTGCCAGCGCACCCCCTCTCAGCCTCTGGGCTTCGCGAACTTAATCAGGGTATCCTTGTCATGATCGTTCCTTTCGTGCTGGCGTTTTCCGCCGCAACCTCTTCCGCGCAGGATCAGAACTATGATCCCGAGGCGCGCCTCGACGAACTGGGCATTACGCTGCGCAAGGCGTCCTCGCCTGTGGCCAATTACGTCAACGCCGTGCGAACGGGGGATCTGCTCTATCTGTCCGGGAAAGGGCCGCTGCGTCCCGACGGGACGCTGGTGACCGGCAAAGTCGGTGCGGATCTGTCCGTCGAGGAAGGATACGAGGCGGCTCGGCTGACGGGAATCCAGTTGATTGCTACGATGAAGGACGAACTCGGGGATCTGAGCCGTGTCTGGCGCATCATCAAAGCGCTGGGCATGGTGAACGCCGCGCTGGACTTCGGGGCCCATCCTGCGGTCATCAACGGGTTCTCGGACCTGATGGTGGAAGTCTTCGGCGACAAGGGCCGTCATGCCCGATCCGCCATCGGCATGGGCTCGCTGCCGGACAACATTGCCGTGGAGATCGAGGTGATTGTGGCGGTGGAGTTAGGGGGTTAGCGGTAATGACTACTCGGCTTGTGGAGCAGTGGAGCATAAGCCGAGATGAGGTGCTCTTGTCGTTTACTTGACAAGAACCATTGTCCGTGTGATTATCTTCTCGGCGGCCACAAGACGGTATACGTAGGCGCCGTTCGGCAAGTGGTCTGCATCGAATTGCACCGTGTGGCGACCAGCGACCTGAAAACCGTCAATCAATACGTCCATTTCGCGGCCAAGCATGTCGTACACGATGAGGCGCACGTCCCCCGTCTGCGGTAAAGCGTAGTCGATGGTCGTCTGCGGATTGAATGGGTTAGGATAGTTCTGCGAAAGCTCGATTTTCGTCGGTAATTCCGAATCTTCGGTGCTAATAGGGCAAATCGAAACACTTGCTGGTAAGGTCATTGAAATAAACATGTTTGCCCTGTTTACCGCCCAGATTGTGATCCGGGCCCAGCCGTACCAGTACGGAGTGATTGTCAGCGTAGCCTTGCCAGGGTCCAGCGTGATGCGCATGCCTGACGTGAACACATCGTTCTCCATGCTCAGGTTATCGAAGCGGTGACTGGCTTCCACGTCCTCCACCCGCATTATGAACAGCAGCCCGTCAGGAAGCGGGTCACCGGGTATGAATAGTGGATTGATGAAAGCAGGCCCGATCTGTTTGTCTGGATAAAATCGACCAGGCAACGTCAAATCTGTTAAATCCAATGTCAAAGAACTTTCGCAAGCAGTCATCTGGAGCTCATAACCCGCTGCAAGAGCGGCTTCCAGCACCTCATTCACAATGGGAGTAGCAGCGTGGGTAACCGTCACCATGAATGTCCGCTGGAACGTTTCTTCCAGATTGTTTTCCGCCGTCACCGTTACGATAGCGGACTTGGGATCCGGGTCTGCGTGCCAAACCGGGGTGAGCGATATGACAGAACCTACCACGCTGGCTGTTGCAACCGGCTTATCTAGGTCCACCGTGTAGGTCAACCCTTCTTGGGTGGCATCGCTGAAAGCCGGTTGTTCGCCGTCTTGTTCGCTGTCGATATCAGCCAGATCCACCATCTTTTCTTCGCCGTCGCCAACCAGGGAAATGTCCTCAATCACGTGTTCCGTAGGTTTGGGCGTTGTTCTGGTGACCACCGTGATCGTAAAGGAATATGCTGCACCTTTTTCGTAATCCGGTAGGGCTTCCATGGAGACCGCCGTAGTATCACCTGTTTTGCTACAAGAAGTGTCCCTGGTTATCGTACCACTGGCTTCATAACCATCAGGGCACTTGTAATAATCCGTGGCTTTCACTGTGAAGTCAACCTTGCCCGGCGCGCGCAGATCGATTATGTCAAGGGTTGCGCCGTCATTGCCCTGCGTGATGCTCACAACCATAGACGGCGCAGTGAGGGTATATGCGGCAGCGTATTTATCCGGCATTGTGGTACCCTGACCTGCACCGAAACCGACAGAGAAGAACACATCATCGGTACCGCCACCGATGGGGTTCGTAAAATGTGCACCCAGGTCCAACATGGGTATAGCTCCCTCCACATCATCCTCGTGATACACCAGGTCCTCTTGCAGATGCATGACATACACATTTTGTGCATTCTGCACCGTCACGTCCACCTGCAATCTGGCGTATTCGCCCGCGCCATCGTACGCGAATACCCAAACCCTGGTGTTACCCATGTTATTTCTCACCGCTATCTCGGCCTTGTCCGTAAGCGCGAATGTCAATGTGTCGCCATCCACGGTTGCCGTTACAATAGCTTCCTTGTTCGTATCTGCGTTGGCGTCGTGATCCACCGAATCAGCCATAGCCGTGTATGTAAGGAATTGGTCGTTTTCGTCACCGAAACGCGAATCTAATCCCGTATCACCCTTCCATTCTACCGATTCTATGTCTCCCAACTGAAGATATACAGTTGTGGTGTAGGGAGCGGCTACTTCCTGATTGTATTCCGTGGCGTTGTCACCGTCATCGGTACCCTTGATATAGGGAGAAAGATTGGACATTACTTCTACCTCGAACAGCGTGTCGAAATCCTTGTCGTCACCAGTATCCGTATCGAAGGCTATTCTGAATTTTCCCGCCGAAATTGGATAAATGGTCATTTCGCCGTTGCTATTGATGATAAGGGCGAACGGCCCGGCAAGGAAAGTCTTGTCCGCCGGCTCAACGCGCTCATCTGTTCCGTCAAGTTGGTAGTGGTGAATTACTCCCGATCCCAAGCCTTCATCTGCAAAGCTAAACGTAGCTGATCCGCCATCCACACGCAGGATTACGGGCTGTTTTTGTTGCGCTATCGTGGGGCCCGCATACAGGATGCCCGCAAACAACAGGCAAGCTGCGGTAAGGCGACCGGTGACAGCAATGCCACTTGCCGGAGAGCACGAGCGGCTTCGGGCCCGCTCCCCGGCGCGGGTATGGTTGATCGGATGAGATTCTCGGAGTAACAGCGTGATGGCTTATGCTCAGGATACTCTGATTTAAGGTTCGGTTTGTATTTTACGGTATAGGATACTCTGATTAAAGAAGTGGTTCGAAAAAACTGTCCGGTTTTTTCGGACCATTTCTGTTGTCGCCTTGGAACAGCGTATGATTTGTCTAGGTAGATTCCATAAACGGAACATACGGGCTGGATCAAGGATCCGTCAAGTTAACCCGGTAATTCCTCTTTTTTTCGGTGCATCCGGCGGGAAATTTGTATACCGCCGCAAAGGGAGATATGTTAGGGATTCCCAAACGTTGAATATGGATATGCCGTGCCCGATCGAAGCTACATAACCCGTACCGCCCTGATCGTGGCCCTCGGGGGCTTTCTGATGGGCTTCGACGCCTCGGTCATATCCGGCGTCGTCGGATTCATCGAGACGCAGTTTACCCTGACCAAACTGGAGCTCGGATGGGCGGTCAGTTCGTTGACTCTTACGGCCACCCTGGCCATGATGGTGGCCGGCCCGCTGAGCGATGCCCTCGGGCGTCGGCGGGTGCTGTTTTTCGCCGCCGTACTGTACGCCGTGTCGGCGATCGCTTCCGCGCTGGCGCCTTCTTTCTGGTTTCTGGTGGCGGCCCGCATGATCGGAGGGTTCGGGGTAGGGGCCTCGCTCATCATTGCGCCGATGTATATCGCCGAGATTTCGCCTCCGGCCATACGGGGAAGGATGGTGTCGTTCAACCAGTTGAATATCGTGATCGGCATCTCGGTGGCGTTCTTTACGAACTACCTCGTGCTGCAACTGGGGCAATCGGACATGGCATGGGCTCAGGCGCTGCGTTTCGGCTCCTGGAACTGGCGCTGGATGCTGGGCCTGGAGACGCTTCCCGCCGTGCTCTACTTCTCGTGCCTCTTTTTCGTGCCGGAAAGTCCTCGCTGGCTGATCATGCGGGGACGGGAGGCGCTGGCGCGGCCCATCATGATTCGGGCCAGCGGCGAGGGACGCGCGGACGAGGAGATTCAAGCCGTAAAAGCGAGCATCGCCAGTGACGCCGGCAAGGTAAAAGCGCCCCTGCGCGAGTTGTTCGCTCCGGCCCTTCGCCTGGTGCTGCTTATTGGCGTCGTCGTGGCTGTCATCCAGCAGATCACCGGCATCAATGCGGTGTTCTTCTATGCGCCGATGATCTTCGAGCAATCCGGCATCGGCACGAACGCGTCGTTCATGCAGGCCATTCTGGTCGGCTTGACCAATCTTGTTTTTACCGTACTGGCCATATTGCTCATCGACCGCCTCGGGCGCAAGCCGCTGCTCGCCGTCGGGCTGGGCGGCGTCACCGTGTCCATGCTGGTGCTGGCGTTCGGATTCTTCCAGGCGAGTTATACCCTTACCCCGGATGCTATTGCTTCGCTGCCGGAAGAGGTTCCAACCGTTGCGCTCGAATCCATGGCCGATCGGACGTACGATTCCGACGTGGCCTTCAAGGCTGCCGTGGCCGATGCGCTTGGCGAGGAGGCCGCCCGACAGCACGAAAGTACGCTGGTCACGGCTGCTATCGACATTAACCCCGGGCTGATCCTGGCGGGCATCCTCGCCTTCGTCGCCTTTTTCGCGGTGTCGATCGGACCGGTGATGTGGGTGCTCTTTTCCGAACTGTTCCCCAACCGCATTCGCGGTCTGGCTATTTCCTTCGTGGGCCTGATCAACTCCGCCGTGAGTTTTACGGTGCAACTCGTGTTTCCGTGGGAATTATCCCAGATCGGCAGCGCCCCGACGTTCCTGATTTACGGCATCTTCGCTGCCGTCGGATTCATTTTCGTCATGGCGGTGCTGCCGGAAACGAAAGGGAAATCGCTGGAGGAACTGGAAAAAATACTCGTGAAATGATCGTCTCCGGCGCCTCCACGCGGATCGACGCTGTACCCCCTACATACATGCCGTCCCGGCAACTATCGGATACTCTGATCAAAACCACTTCGCCCGGCGCTTCACGTTCTCGAGTATAACACATCATGAAATCATCGTATGGTCCCATCGCAGGCCTCTTACTCTCCACACTTGTTCTTTCGGGGTGCCGGTCGAGTGCGGAAACCCCTTCCGTCGAAGGGCCGGTCAAGATGGAATTGCGGCAGGTGGACGGCCGCTACGAACTGCTCAAGGACGGGGAGCCTTTTTACATCCACGGGGCAGGTCTCGAGTTCGGCGATATAGAGCGGTTGGCGCAGCACGGGGCCAATTCGTTCAGAACATGGCGTACGGACAACGGGCGCGATACGGGCGACGAGGTGTTGCGCCGTGCCCATGAGGCGGGTCTGGTGGTTACGATGGGCCTGGAGATCGCCCGGGAGCGCGAGGGCGAAGGACGAGGTTTTTTCGGATTCGACTACGACGACGAACAGGCTGTGGCGGAACAACTCGAACGGATTCGGGCCGAAGTCATGCAGTACAAGGACCATCCGGCGCTGATCGTCTGGGGCATCGGCAACGAACTTAACCTCGGCGCAACCAATCCCCGCGTCTGGGACGCCGTCAACGAAATCTCGGAAATGATTCACGAGATCGATCCCAACCACCTGACCACCACCATGCTGGCGGGGATATGGAAGGAGCTGGCCGACGACATAAAGATGCGGGCTCCCGACCTGGACCTGCTTAGTATCCAGATGTACGCGGACATCGAAAATCTGCCCCGGTACATTGAAGAAATCGGATGGGACGGGCCGTTCATGGTTACCGAGTGGGGCGCTACCGGCCATTGGGAGGTTCCGAGCACGCCCTGGGGCGCGCCCCTCGAAAACAACAGTTCCGTCAAGGCCGACGATTACCTGAGGCGCTACCGGACCGTCATCGAATCCATGCGGGACCAGTGTGTGGGGTCGTATGTTTTTCTGTGGGGGCAAAAGCAGGAGCGCACGCCGACCTGGTACGGCATGTTTTTGCCTACGGGGGAAGAGACCGAAACCGTCGACGTAATGCATTACGTATGGAACGGGGCGTGGCCGAAGAACCGGAGTCCCCGTCTGGAGCAGGCCCTTCTTGACGGCAAAGAGGCCCACGAAGGCATTTATCTTCGTCCCGGACAGTCGTACGCGGCCTCGGTCTCGTCCGTCGATCCGGACGGCGATGCGCTGCGGTACGAATGGGAGATGCGCCGCGAGAGCACGGTGCAGAGCACGGGAGGCGATGACGAGGAGGTTCCCGAACACATAGAGAACGTGCTGGACCGTATGGATACCCCGGAGGTCACGCTGACGGCCCCCGCCGAGGAAGGCGCGTACCGCCTCTTTATCTATGTGTATGACGGCGAGGGGCACGCTGCCCACGCCAATATTCCTTTCTACGTCGAGTCGTAATCGTGAGTGCATCCCGTGGGAGTCGTAAGCCCCCGGCTCCGCCGCCGGGGTCCCCCGTTTTTGCGGGAGCCGTCCCTATGCGGGATATCGATGGCCCGGTCACCGGTGCGTTCGTCGAACTCGACGGCGATACGTTCTACAAGATCGGACGGTGCGACCGATTGCCTCCTTTTTTCATGTCGATGGTCAGCGACGGCGATCACTGGCTGTTTGCGTCGAGCAATGGGGGCCTGACGGCAGGCAGAGGTACCGCCGAGCAGGCGCTTTTTCCCTATTGCACGGACGACAAGATCCACGATGCGCAGGATCAGGTGGGCGGGAAAACGATCCTGCTGGTGGAGCGGCAGGACGGACACGCGCTGTGGGAGCCGTTTTCGGATCGGTATCGGGGAGCGTATGCCGTCGAGCGTAATCTGTACAAGAGCCTGTACGGACACAAGATTCGCTACGAGGAAATCAATCGCGACCTCCAGCTTGTCTTCGCGTATACCTGGGCCACCAGCCGGCGATTCGGTTTCGTCAAGCGGTCGGCGCTCCGCAATACCGGCTCCAGGCAGGCAAGGGTGCGGGTTCTTGACGGGATCCGGAATATTCTTCCCTACGGAGTTCCCCAAGTCATGCAAACCGACCGCAGCAATCTGGTGGACGCCTACAAGAAGAGCGAATGGTATGGCCCGGCAGGCCCGGCGCTGTTCGTATTGAGTTCCATCCCGGTGGACAAGCCCGAGCCGAGCGAGGCGCTCATGGCTACGGCGGCATGGTCGGTGGGGCTGGAGGCCGAAGCACACCTCTTGTCCGCGACCCAACTGGATCGCTTCCGCCGGGGAGCGAGCGTGGAACAAGAAGAGGATATGCGGGGTATAAAAGGGGGCTTTTTTGTGCAATCTTCATTCGACGCGACGCCCGATACCGAGCATGTCTGGTATGTCGTCGCCGACGTCAAACAGGGGCCGGACGATGTGGTGGCGTTGCGGGCCCTTCTGAACGACCCCTCCCGGGGAAGCGCAGACATTGTTTCGCTGATAGAACAGGATGTCCGGGAAGGGGGCGAGCGGCTGGCTCGCCTCGTGGCCGGCGCGGACGGGTTGCAGCGTACCGCCGAGCCCATGATGGCGGCGCGGCACTTCTCGCACGTGATGTTCAATGTGATGCGGGGCGGGGTGTTCGTCGGCAACGGCCTGATATCCCGTTCCGATCTGGCGTCCTTTCTGCATCGCCGCAATGGCTCTGTGGCCGCCCGGCATGAGGAATGGATCGCCGGACTCCCCGACCGGATGCCGGTCCACCGGTTGCTTGCGGAAGCGGCGTCCCTGCACGATCCGCAGATGGAGCGCCTGTGCCACGAGTACCTGCCGCTTACGTTTGGACGCCGCCATGGCGATCCGAGTCGTCCGTGGAACCGCTTCGCCATCGATACGCACAACGAGGACGGTTCGCGCAAAATCGCCTACGAGGGCAACTGGAGGGACATTTTCCAGAACTGGGAGGCGTTGGCTTTTTCCTGGCCGGAATATGTCGAAAGCATGGTCTGCAAGTTCGTCAATGCATCGACCCCCGACGGATACAATCCCTACCGTCTGACGCAAGACGGCATCGACTGGGAGGTGCTCGATCCCAACGATCCCTGGTCATACATCGGGTATTGGGGCGATCACCAGGTCGCCTATCTGCTTAAACTGCTCGAATGCTCCCGCGCGCATCACCCCGGCAGACTGGAGGAATTTCTTGCGCGGAAGATATTCGCCTACGCGGATGTACCGTACCGCATTCGACCGTATCGCGAGATGCTGGAAAACCCCCACGAAACGATCGATTTCGACGACGAATCGGCGGGGCGCTCCACCCGGCGCGTTGCGGAGATCGGGGGGGATGGCAAACTCGTTCCGGGTCCCGACGGCAATGTGTATCTGGTCAATCTGGGCGAAAAACTGCTGGTGACGCTGCTGGCCCGGCTAACCGGCTTCATTCCCGGGGGCGGCGTCTGGATGAACACGCAGCGCCCGGAGTGGAACGACGCGAACAATGCGCTCGTGGGGTACGGCGTATCCATGGTTACGCTGTGTTACGTACGGCGTTTCGTGGATTTTGTCGCCGATCTCTTCGCCGGTCTGCCGCACGAAACCGTCGAAATTTCCGAAGAAGTGGCCGGTTTCATGGAGGCGATTTCCGAAGCGCTCGGCCGGTACGAACATCTTGCGGCCGAGGTCTGGACCGACGAGGATCGGAAGACGGTGATGGACGCGCTGGGCGAAGCGGGGAGCGCGTATCGCGGGAAGATATACGAGAAAGGATTTTCCGGCGAGGTGCGGGCCGTGCGACGCGATGCGGTGCTGACATTGATTGGGCGCGCTTCGGCGTTTGCGGAGCACAGTATCCGGGCCGCCCGGCGCCCCGACGGGCTGTTTCATGCCTACAGCCTGATGTCGGTTACGTCCGCGAAGACGGTGGCGCTCCGGTCTATGTACGCGATGCTGGAAGGGCAGGTCGCTGTGCTGAGCGCCGGAACGCTTTCGAGCAAGGAGGCGCTCGAGGTGTTATCTACGCTCCGGGCCGGGCCGCTGTATTGCCCGCGCCGGAACACCTATCTGCTGTATCCCGATCGCACGTTGCCCCGGTTTATCGAAAAAAACCGGTTCGAAGCCGGTCGGGTGGAGGACATCGCGCTCCTTCGGACGCTGGCCGACGCAGGCGATCGCCGGTTGATCGTGCAGGACGGGGAAGGGGGGTGGCATTTCAACGGCGCCTTCCGTAACGCGGACTCCGTGAAAGCCGCGCTCGAAACCTTACGGCGGGAGGGGTACGCCGAGGCGGTCGAACAGGATGGGGACGCGGTGCTTGCCCTGTTCGAGGACGTGTTCGATCACCGCTCGTACACCGGGCGCTCCGGCACGTTCTTCGGATACGAGGGCCTGGGAAGCGTGTACTGGCACATGGTGTCCAAGTTGTTGCTTGCGGTGCTGGAATGTTTTCGGGCTGCGGAGGACGCCGGGGAGGACATGGCGGTGCAACAAGCCCTGGTCGAACAGTACTACGCTATTCGCGGGGGATTGGGCATGCACAGAACGCCGGAGCAATTCGGAGCCTTCCCCTCCGATCCGTATTCGCATACGCCGGCGCATGCGGGTGCGCAACAGCCGGGCATGACAGGGCAGGTGAAGGAAGATATCCTGTGCCGCTGGGGGGAACTGGGGGTCATGATCCGGGACGGCAGGATCCGTTTCCGGCCCACGCTGCTGCGCCGCTCCGAATTTCTTACGCACCCTGCCGAATTCCGCTGGTACGATACAGGCGGGCGCCTTCGGACGCTGGAACTCCTGCCGGGTATGCTGGCCTTCACCTGTTGCCAGACGCCCTTGGTTTATCGCGTGGCTGAGGAGGCAAGTATCCATAGTACAGACAGGGACGGCGCTACCCACATCCTGGACGGATTGACGCTCGATCGCTCTGCCAGCGAAAGCATATTCCGCCGCGAGGGCGCGATCGACAGGGTCGAGGTCGCTCTGGCGCCGGGGTTGCAGGCGTAGCGGCGACCGCAGGCCTTTACAGCGTCACCCGCAGGCTGCCCATGACGATGGCGCCGTCGAATTGCCGCTTTATCTCTTCCGGTTCCCGGCGCAAGGCCGTATCTTGCGCTTTCGCGCCGGGCGCTTCCGGATATGGATGCGCAATATCTTGCCGCTTCCGGATATGGACGCGCAATGTCTTGTCGCTTCCGGATATGGACGCGCAATGTCTTGTGCGATATGCTCCGGTTTGCATCCGAAAATTCATCGAGATCAACTATGTCCGCCGTACATCGCCGCGAAGCGGTTCTGAAGCGAATTCTCGCCACCGGCGTGGTGGCTGTGGTGCGTTTGCCCGACGCTGCGCATGTGCTCCGCGTCGTGGACGCTATCCGGGAAGGGGGGGTTAACGCCATCGAAATCACCATGACGACCCCGGGCGCCTTGCAGGCGATCGCGGAGGTGGCCGGCAGCATGGGCGATGTCGAAATCGGAGTGGGTTCCGTGCTGGATGCGGCGGGCGTGCACCGGGCGGTCGACGCGGGGGCGCGGTATGTGGTGAGCCCGGTGTACAAGAAGGAACTCATAGACGCCGCGCACGAACGGGGCGTGCCCGCGATGCCCGGCGCTTTCTCTCCCACGGAAATCCTCGAAGCCACCGAAGCGGGAGCCGACGTAGTCAAGGTGTTTCCTTCCGGCGTGGTGGGCATGTCGTATTTCAAGGCGGTGCTGGCGCCCATGCCCCACCTGAAGTTGATGCCCACCGGGGGCGTATCCCCGGAGAATGCGGGCGATTGGATCCGCGCCGGGGCCGTCGCAGTGGGCGTAGGGTCTTCTCTGCTGGACAAGCAGGCCATCGCAGAAGGTAACTTCGGCAAACTGACGGAAAACGCGCGCATGCTGTGCCGGAGCGTTGCGGAAGCGAAAAAGGAGGGATAAGAGCAATCCGTTCAAATTTTTCTTGCAGCAATATTCCGCCGATTCCATGTTCGCTTCGATGCCTGACGCCATGCGCCATCCGGCGTTTTTCGCGTTTCGGTCCCGATCGCTTGCCATGCGCTGCCTGGCCTGTACTGCATTTTTCCTATGCCTGACAGCATGTTCCGCGCGTCCGGCGGCCGCGCAGGAAGATCGTCCTCCGAATGTGGTCCTGATTTTTGCGGACGACCTCGGCTACGGCGATATCGGGGTGTACGGGCACCCGACGATCCGCACGCCCAATCTGGACCGCATGGCGGCGGAAGGCATGAAGTTCACCCAGTTCTATGTGGGCGCTTCGGTATGTACGCCGAGTCGGGCCGCGCTGCTGACCGGGCGTCTGCCGATCCGGAGCGGGATGGCCAGCGACCGGCGCCGGGTGCTTTTCCCGGATTCCAAACTGGGCCTGCCCGCGCGCGAAATTACGATCGCGGAAGCGCTCAGGGACGCCGGGTACGCTACGGGCATCGTAGGGAAGTGGCATCTCGGCCATCTCGAACCGTTTTTGCCGACAAACCACGGCTTCGATTCCTGGTACGGGATTCCCTATTCCAACGACATGGATCGCGTGGCAGGCGGCGAATGGCAGGAAATATTCTGGGAGCCCAAATCCGAATACTGGAATGTGCCGCTGCTGCGCGATACGGAAGTCATCGAGCGCCCGGTTGTTCAGGAAACGATCACCCGGCGGTATGCGCAGGAGGCCGTGGCTTTCATCCGCGACCATGCCGAAGAGCCGTTCTTCCTGTATCTGGCGCACAGCATGCCGCACACGCCGCTTTTCCGAAGCGCCGCGTTTGCCGGTCATAGCAAGGCGGGGCTCTACGGGGATGTGATCGAAGAGATCGACTGGAGCGTAGGGCAAGTCATGGAGACGCTCGAGGAAGAGGGCATTGCGGAGAACACGCTCGTTTTCTTCACGAGCGACAACGGTCCCTGGCTGATTTTCCGGACGCATGGCGGTTCGGCGGGGCTTTTGCGGGACGGCAAGGGCACCACCTACGAGGGAGGCATGCGGTCGCCTGCGCTTGCATGGTGGCCCGGCACGGTCCCGGCGGGGGCGGTTAATTCGGCGCTCGTGACGGCAATGGATGTGTTTCCCACGGTGCTGGGTATGGCGGGCGTGCCGGTTCCGGACGACCGCACGATCGACGGGATGGATATTGGAAATATCCTCCGGGGAAGTGGGGAGGACGCCCACGACATGATCCTGTACTACCGGGGTACGCGCATTTTTGCCGCGCGAGTGGGGCCCTGGAAAGCGCATTTCATCACGCAGCGGGCCTACATCGGGGACGATCCAGTGTCTCACGACACGCCTATTTTGAATCATCTGGAGCACGATCCGTCCGAGCGGTTCGACGTGTCCGCAGAGCACCCGGAGGTGCTGGAAGAGATTGCCGCGCGTGTGGCGGAGCATCGGGCCGGGTTGGATCCCTATCCGACCCAGCTTGACGCCCGCATCGAGGAATAAAGGATAACTTTGATCCTAAACGGAATATGAATCAGCCTGCTCCGGATATGCGGGAAGCGAATCGCCCCGTAGGGCGGCTTTCGGGTCGTACGGCGGTGGTGACCGGCGCGGCTTCAGGCATCGGAAAAGCTACGGCGGAGTTGTTTGCGCAGGAAGGCGCCCGTGTCGCTCTGCTGGATGTGAACGAGGAAGCGGGCCGGGCGCTGGCCGCCGACCTGGGTTCGTCTGCGGCCTTCTATGCCTGCGATGTGTCCGACGGGGAGGCCGTGCACGAAACCTTCCGGGCTATCGCCGGGGACCTCGCCCCTGTGGATGTGCTGTTCAACAATGCCGGCGTATCCCATGTCGGCACCGTGGCGACGACCGCCGAAGAGGATTTCGACCGGGTCTACCGGGTCAACGTAAAAGGCGTGTACCATTGCCTCCAGGCCGCAGTGCAGGAAATGTGCGGGCGGGGCGGCGCTATCGTAAACATGGCTTCGACCGTGTCGACCATCGGCATCCCGGATCGCTTCGCCTATTCGATGAGCAAGGGGGCCGTGTTGACCATGACCCTTTCCGTGGCCTGCGACTATCTGCAGGAGGGCATACGGTGCAACGCCATTGCTCCCGCCCGCATTCACACCCCGTTCGTGGACGGATACCTTGCAAAAAACTATCCGGGCAGGGAGCAGGAAATGTATGACCGGCTGGCCGCAGCGCAGCCCATCGGAAGGATGGGAACGCCGGAAGAAGTGGCGGAGTTGGTGCTGTATCTGTGCTCGGATGCGGCGGCATTCATTACCGGGGCGATCTTTCCAATAGACGGGGGGACGATTCTGCTCCGTCCCTGATCTGCGATCATCGACCATTATCCGTTATTCCGATGCGACTTATTCGATTCGGTTCGCTCGGAGCCGAAAAGCCGGGCCTCTTGCTCCCGGACGGAACGCGTGTGGACGCCTCTGCCGTAGCCAACGACTACGACGAAGCATTTTTCGTCGGGGATGGTATCACCTGGTTGCGCACATGGTTGGAGGCGGGCAAGGCCGCCGATGCGCCGCGGGTCGATGCAAACGTGCGTCTTGCGCCGCCGGTAGCCCGCCCGAGCAAGATTATCTGCATCGGACTGAATTACCACAAGCATGCGCAAGAATCGAAAATGGCCGTGCCGGAGGAACCGGTATTGTTCATGAAGGCGAGCTCGTCGCTCAGCGGGCCGTTCGACCCCATCGTGCTGCCGCGCGGTTCGAGAAAAACCGACTGGGAAATCGAACTGGCCGTGATTATCGGGCGCCGGGCGAAGTATGTAGCGGAAAGCGAAGCGCTGGAGTATGTAGCGGGGTATTCGATCATGAACGACGTTTCCGAGCGGGCATACCAGATCGAGCGGGGCGGGCAGTGGGTCAAGGGCAAGAGCTGCGACACCTTTTCTCCGCTGGGCCCCGCGCTCGTCACCCCGGACGAGATCGCCGATGTACACGATCTGGATATGCGGCTTGCGGTCAACGGCGAGGAGATGCAGCACAGTTCGACCGCAGATATGATCTTTCCCGTTCCTTTCCTCGTAAGCTACGTGAGCCGTTTCATGACGCTGCTTCCGGGGGACATTCTTTCCACGGGCACGCCGGAAGGAGTCGGGCTGGCCATGACGCCCCCGAGGTATCTCCGGGTGGGCTATGTCGTGGACCTGGAAATCGAGCAACTGGGGGCCATGCGGCAGGAAGCGGCGCCGCCCTGGGCGCCTGTCGGCAGACCGTGGAATCCGGATGCGGCGCATCCGGATTCTTGACATGGACCCCATGGACGATCCCCGCCCCGTTATCCTGTTTGACGGCGAGTGCAACTTCTGCAACACGGCCGTTCGCTGGACCGCATCACGGGAAAAGCACAAGCGGCTTCATTTTGCGCGTCTCCGGTCCCCTGCGGCCCGCCGCATTATCGCTTTGGCCGACCCCGGAATCGAGTTTGAAACGCTTCCCGACAGCGTAGTGTTTGTGGACGAAAACGGCATCCATACCGATTCTACCGCCAACCTTCGTATCGCCCGGTACCTGCGCTTTCCCTGGTCCCTGCTCGTCCTTGCGCAAATTATTCCCCGACCGCTGCGAGACGCGGCCTACCGTTTTCTTGTTCGTAACCGTTATCGCTGGTTCGGTCGAAGCGCTTCGTGCTCGGCGCCTCCGCCGGATCTTGCTTCCCGCTTCCTCGAAACGGAGGAATATCCGGGTGTGGATGACGAGTGAGCGGGAAACGGAGATGTGCCGTTCTGCAAGGTCGCGGATACGATATACCCGCTTACCCCGCCTGTTTGTCCCGGCGGACTGGTGGAGCCAAGGGGAATCGAACCCCTGACCTCTACAATGCCATTGTAGCGCTCTACCAACTGAGCTATGGCCCCGGTATCGGCAGGCAGTACGGCAGCGGGTAACTATTGTTTCCAGGCCGCTCCTCGGGGATACTCGTAGCGGTCGAGCGAAGCCGGGTGCATCGCGATGCTGTAGCCGGGCGTTTCCGGCACGACGTAGTTCCCGTCTTTGATCGTTACGGGATGGACAAAGTGCTCGTGCAGGTGATCCACATACTCCAGCACGCGGTGCTCCAGCTCCCCGCTTACGGCCACGTAATCGAAAACGGACAGGTGCTGTACGTACTCGCACAGGCCCACACCCCCCGCATGGGGGCACACCGGTACGCCGCATTTTGCAGCCATGAGCAGCACCGCCAATACCTCGTTCACGCCGCCCAGGCGGCAGGCGTCGATCTGGCACACGCCGATAGCGTCCGCCTGCAGGAATTGTTTGAACAGGACACGGTTCTGCGCGTGTTCGCCGGTCGCGACGCGAATGGGCCGGAGCGCCTGGGCGATGGCGGCATGCCCCAGCACGTCGTCCGGGCTGGTCGGCTCCTCGATCCAGTACGGATCGAACTCCCGCAAGCGGTTCATATGGCGAATGGCCTCGTCCACGTTCCAGAACTGGTTCGCATCCATCATCAGGATGCCGTCTTTCCCGATCTCTTCCCGGATAATACGCGCCCGCCGCCGGTCGTCCCCGATATTTGCGCCAACCTTCTGTTTGAAGCGGGTCCACCCCTGCGCAACGCCTTCGCGGCATAGCTTACGGAGCTTTTCGTCGGAGTAGCCCAGCCAGCCGGCGCTGGTCGTATAGGCGGGATATCCGTTCTTATGCAAGTCGTCGAGTCGCGAGGCGCGGGAAGGCGCGAGCGCCCGCAGCATATCCGTCGCTTCCTCCGGCGTAATCAGGTCGGTGACGTACCGGAATTCGATACACGCCACCAGCGTTTCCACAGGCATATCCAGCAAGTACCGCCACAGCGGTTTCTCGTCGCAGCGGGCCAACAGGTCCCATACGGCATTGGTAATGGCTGCCGTGGCAAGATGAATCACTCCCTTTTCCGGTCCCAGCCACCGCATCTGGCTATCCGAGGTCAGGCGCCGCCAGAACCCCAGCATGTCGTCGCGGATCTCGTCGAGGGTTAGTCCCTCGACAAGCGGCGTAAAGGCCCGGATCGTCGCGACCACGATTTCCGTCCCGCGCCCGCAGGTGAATGCAAGGCCGTTGCCTTCGAGACCGTCCTGATCGGTTCGGAGGGTAACGTATGCGGCGGAGTAATCGGGATCGACATTCACCGCATCCGATCCGTCCAGCATCCGCGAGGTGGGAAACCGGATATCCCGGGCTTCTACATGGGTAATGCGCATGGGGCGAGGGGGTGTTCTTTTTGTGGGGGAGTAAAGTATGGGCGGTTCCGGGCTGCGGTTCCGAATGCTGTGTCGGAGTATCCTGCAATAGGACATTGCCGAAATCCAGGCCCCTGAAGCATTTTAAAAATTTCGCATCGATCCGCGTAAAGAATTTTTTTCAGGCGCCTCTGCTTGTAATGATTAAAGAGCCCGAACGTAAGTCAGGCGAATACTATATTTAGGCGTTGCTCCCAACGCTTGCAAAGCGCCCCCGTTTTGATCGCTCGTCCGCATTCCGCGCTGAAGCGCCTTCCCGGTTTCGTCTTACTGCTTGCCGGGTGCGTGCTCGCAGGGATGCCGGCGCCGGCGTTTGCTCAGGAATCCACGAATGACGAGTCTCCTGTTTTGCAAGCGCATCGGCTTGCCGACGACGACCGGATCGACCTGGACGGACGGATCATAGAGGATGCCTGGAATCAGGCCATTCCGATTACCGACTTCACACAGCAGGAGCCGGTCGAAGGGGGCAGTCCCTCGCATCCCACGGAAATACGGGTCGTCTACGACCAGGATCGGTTGTACATCGGGGCGATTCTGTACGACGATCCAGAAGGCATCATTGCCTATCAGAAGCGGCGCGACGCGCTTCTGTACACGGACGACCGGTTCATGTGGATACTGGACACCTTCCGGGGCGGACGCACAGGGTATTTTTTCGAGACGAATCCCAACGGCATGCGGGGCGATGCGCTCCTTATTGGAGGCAGCCAGTCGTATTTCGGCATCGGCCGCGCGTGGAACGGCATCTGGGACGTGCGCACGGCCCGGCGGCCCGACGGGTGGTCACTGGAAGTCAGCATACCCTTTCGGACGCTGAATTTCGATCCGGGGTCGGACGAATGGGGAATCAATTTCCAGCGCACGATCCAGCGCACCAACGAAGAAATACTATGGCGGGGGTGGCGCCGAAACGAAGGACTGCTGCGCCCGATCTACGCCGGCCGGCTTGTCGGGCTTCGGGATATCTCTCAGGGGATCGGGCTCGAGGGGGTTCCTTCGGTGATCGGGGGCTGGCGCAACGTACCCGAAAACGCCGATCCTGTGACGTACCCCGGCGATGTCAGTCTGGATCTCAACTACAGCGTTACGCCAAGCCTGCGTGCATCTCTGTCGTTCAATACCGATTTTGCCGAGGTCGAGGCGGATCGGCGGCGCGTAAACCTGACACGCTTCCCGCTTCGTTTTCCGGAGCAGCGCGGGTTCTTTCTGGAAGGGGCCGGCATTTTTTCCTTCGCGCCCCGCAGCAACCCCACCCCGTTCTTTTCGCGCAACATTGGTTTGGTGGGCGGGCGTCCTGTCCCTATCGACTACGGCGTCCGTATGACGGGGCAGGTCGGTCGGACCGATGTGGGATTCTTTCAGGTAGGCGTCGGCGACGATCGGTACCGTGCCGAAGACGGAGAAGATGTAGCGATTCCTTCCGAACAGTTTACCGTTGCCCGCGTCCGGCATCCCATTTTCGAACAATCTACGATCGGGGCCATCTATACGCGCCGCGCCACCTCGCAAAACCATACAGGCTTTGCCGCCTCGGAAGACTCGACAAGTTTTGCCCCCGAAACCGGACACACGTTCGGTGTGGATATGCAGCTCGCCACCCGGCGCTTTTTCGGAGATAAAAATGCGGAACTCGAAGTCTTTGCCGTAGGGAATTCCAACATCGATCCGAATACGCATAAATCGTTGAACGACTTGACCGCACGCGGCCTCCGCTTCAACTTTCCCAATGACATATGGTCCGGCCACATTTCCTATCGGGAGTTCGGCGCAGATTACCGTCCACGGGCGGGTTTTGTACAGCGCAATAATTTTCGTCGCGTCGAGCCGCGCATCAACTGGAGACCACGGCCCGGCAACATAGAGCAGATACGGCAGCTTCGCTTTGGCGTGCAATACCGGCATTTGGTCGCAATGGACACGGGTATTCCCAAAGAACGGGAATGGGATGTGGAATTGCTAGGGATTGAGTTTGAAAGCGGGGATAATGTGTCTTTCTGCTTTACGCAGCGCTTTGAAAAACTCGACCTTGCTTTTGAGATCGGCGACGGGATAGAGATTTCGCCCGACGGGTATACGGTGCAGCGGTATACGGTCGAGGGATACACCGCGGGCAGGAGGAAGATCTCGGTATATGGGAACGTGGAGTGGGGCGATTTCTGGAACGGTTCCAGCAAGGAGGCCTCCATACGCATGACGTTTCGTCCGAACGCCGGCGTCAGTATCGGGACAAACGTCGGGTACAACGATGTGATGCTGCCCCAGGGCAACTTCACTGCCAACGTCTATGAGATCGAAACCGATTGGGACCCGACGCCATCGGTTTCCGCAAGGCTGCAGATCCAGTATGATGAAGTCAGCGACCTGGCAGGTCTTTTTGCGCGTCTGCGCTGGATCGTAAAGCCGGGCTCGAACATCTTTCTCGTGTACCGGCACAACTGGCGGAATATGGGCGCCGACCTGTTTGAAGACCGCGATCTGATCACGTTGTCGCGAGGCGCCTCGCTCAAACTCAACTACACGTACCGTCTTTAAGTGCGATCCCCTTGCCGAAACGCTCTGCGGCCGGTATCATTAGGGCGATGACTCCTTTCTGCATATGGCCATGGTGCAATTTCTGTCTTCCCGTACCCTGCGGACGCCGATTTCCGGGCGCGATCCGATTCGTTCCGCCACGATGGGCATCGAATCCGCGTCCGATCGTATGGCTGCCCGCCGGGCAGGCCGAGTGTCCCTTGTATGTCGGGCGCTGGCGATCTTCTTTGCCGCTTTCCTGGCGTTCCCTGCCGCTGCCCAGGATACAGGCGCCGCCGACCCGCCGGAGAAACCCAATATTCTCTTCATTCTGACCGACGACCAGGCGCCGTGGGCGCTGGGTGCAGAGGGCCATGCGCTGGCCGCGTCCATGGGGCAAGCCATGGAGAGCGCCCCCGAAAACTTCGCCGTGCTTGGTGCGGGTCACCCGAATCTGCGCACGCCCCACATGAACCGCCTTGCAGCCGAGGGGGCCTTTTTCAGTAATGCCTTCGTTGCGACGCCCGTGTGCAGTCCGTCCCGGGCCGAACTTATGACAGGCCGCTATGGCTCGGAAGTGGATATATGGGACTGGATCAATCCTCAACGGGAGGTCGGTCACGGGTTGGATCCGGGCCTTCTCACCTGGGTCGATCTGCTGAACCAGGAGGGCTATGCGACGGGACTGATCGGCAAGTGGCATCTTGGCACGCAGGATCGGTACCATCCCACCACGATGGGGTACGATTCTTTCTTCGGATTTCGCGGCGGGGGCATCCCCCCGCGAGATGCCGTTCTCGAAGAGAACGGCGTGACGGCGGTGCACGAAGGGTTTCCCCAGAACATCCTGACGGACCGGGCCATCGAGTTTCTGCGGGAACACCGGGAGGGCCCTTTCATGCTGTCGCTCCACTACCGGGCCCCCCATGCCGCCTGGTTGCCCTTGCCGGAAGAAGACTGGGCGCCGTACGACGGACTCGACCCCGTTCTCCCCAATCCCGATTATCCCCAGCTCGATACGGAACGCCTGCGCCGCTATATGCCCGAGTATCTTGCGGCAGTGGCTAGCATCGACCGTAACCTGGGGCGCATTCTGGAGGTGCTCGACGAACTCGGCCTTACAGATCACACCATTGTCGTTTTCACGTCCGATCATGGGTACAACATGGGCCATAACGGGATATGGCACAAGGGGAACGGACACTGGATCCTGACCGATCCGCCGCCGGGGACGTACCATGTGCCGCAGGGGCAGCGTCCGAACATGTACGACAATTCGCTGAAGGTGCCGCTGCTCGTCCGGTGGCCGGGAGTAACCGCGCCCGGTACGGTGGTGGAATCGATCGTAAGCAATCTCGACTGGTACGCCACGCTTGCGGAGATGGGCGGAGCCGATGTGCCTGCCGGGGTACTGCTCCGGGGGCGCAGTTTCGTGCCGCTATTACGGGGCAATACGCCGGAAGACTGGCCTACCGAGTTGTATGCGGAGTATTCCACGCATCATCAGTCCTGGACACACATGCGTGCGTATCGGACTCCCGAATGGAAACTCGTCCGCGATCTGCTCGATGCACGCCGCGACGAGTTGTTCAATCTGGCGGAAGACCCCGCCGAAAGCGTGAATCTCATTGCGGAAGACACGCCGGAAGTCCGCACCGCGCTCGAATACCTCGACGCCCGTCTGGTGGAGCGCATGACCGAGATTGACGATCCGGTGCTGCCTCTTGCGGCGCGATTGACCAGATGACGATGTTTTCCCCGCACTTTATTGTTCCCCTTGACATTTTCTGTTTTCCACGCATTTTGTAATTTCCCTGATTTTTTGTTTTGCCTGCTTTTCAGCATTTTCCCTGTTTCCTCCCGTTTTCCCTGTTTCCCCCCGTTTTCTCTGATTTATCCGGACTTTCCACATGATGCGCTTTTCTCTCCCGTTTCTCGTTCCACTGCTTCTCCTCGCAGGATGCGCCGCTCCTTCCGGCGATACGCCTCCGAACATCATCCTCGTCATTACGGACGACCAGGGCTACGGGGATTTCGGGTTCACGGGCAACCCGATCCTCCGGACGCCCCACCTGGACGAACTGGCGACAGAGAGCATCCGGGTCAACCCGTTTTATGTGAGCCCGGTCTGCGCTCCCACACGCGCATCGCTCATGACGGGGCGGTACAACTACCGGACGCGCGTCGTCGATACCTGGTTGGGGCGGGCTATGATGGACCCGGACGAGATCACGGTGGCCGAATTGCTCCAGGGCGCCGGCTATGCCACGGGCATCTTCGGCAAGTGGCATCTTGGGGACAACTATCCCATGCGCCCGCAGGACCAGGGATTCGAAGAAGCGCTCGTACACCGGGGCGGGGGGATTGGCCAGCCGTCGGATCCGCCGGGTGGGGAAAGAGCATACACCGATCCGATTCTGCTGCGCAATGGCGAACTGGAGCAAATGACCGGGTATTGCACCGACATTTATTTCGACGAGGCCCGACAGTGGATGGAAAGCGAACATGCGGCCGGGCGCCCGTTCTTCACCTATATCGCTGCGAATGCACCCCATTCGCCGTACCACGACGTGCCGGAGGACCTGTATACGTACTACGCAGAACAGGATCTGGACCCCGCGAGATTTCCGCAGGAAGCCGGACACCCGCTGCCGGAAGAGAACAACCCGGATCGCCTCGCCCGCATCTTCGCCATGATCGACAACATCGACGAAAACATGGGACGGCTCACGGCCTGGCTCGACGAGTCGGGTCTTGCGGAGAATACGCTGGTCCTGTTCATGGTCGATAACGGCCCGAACACGCGCCGCTACGTGGCGGGCATGCAAGGCATGAAAACCAGCGTGTACGAGGGGGGGATTCGTTCGCCGCTCCTGATGCGCTGGCCTGCGCGGCTTACCCCGGGACATGTCGACGATCACATATCGGCGCATATCGACCTGATGCCCACGATGCTCGATGCGGCGGGGGTGGCGCTCCCGGACGACCGCACGATCGACGGGCAGAGCCTCTTGCCGGCGTTACTGGGCGAGGAAGTGGATCAGAGCGATCGTCTGCTTGTCCTGCAAACGCACCGCGGCAATGCGCCGGATCGTTACCACCATGTTTCGGTGCGCACTCCGCGCTGGAAACTGGTCAACAACAGCGGGTTCAGGCAGGAGGCGCTCCCGGAAGGGGGGCCGGCGTTCGAATTGTACGACATGCTGGAGGATCCGCACGCTCTCGCGGATTTGGCTGCCGCACGTCCTGACGTCGTGGAGGACCTGACGGTGCGCTACGATGCCTGGTTCGACGATGTGGGTAGCACCCGGCCCGATAATTATGCTCCCCCACGCATTCACGTGGGCACGCCGCACGAAAATCCGACGATTCTGACCCGGCAGGACTGGCGCTCCGTAGAGGCGGGATGGAGCCGCAATGCACAGGGTTTCTGGTTACTGGACGTCAGGGGCGAAGGGATCTATGACGTACTGGTGCGGTTCGACCCCTCCGATAAACCGCTGACCGTGCTGCTCCGGGCGGATGATATGGAGTACTCCGTGGAGGCCGCAGCAGGAGAGGGCGTCGTGCAGTACGAAGGGCTTTCCCTGCCCGCAGGGCCGATCCGGCTTGAGGTTTCTCTGGAAGAACCGGATCTCGTGCGGGGTCCTCATCAGGTTGAAATCACGCATCGTCTCGACTGATCCGAATTCTTCCATGTCCTCCGAACGCCCCGTTTACATACACAAATTTGGCGGCACCTCCGTGGCGACGGCGGAGCGTATTCGGCGGGTAGTCGATCTCGTGTCGAACGAAGATAGCGACGGCTTGCGCATCGTGGTCGTATCTGCACTGGGCGGGGTGACGGACACGCTTCTCGAAGCGATCGATCTGGCCATTGCGCGCGCCGGCAACCATGGCGATATCCTTCGCGAGCTCGGGACGCAGCATCTTGGCGTTGCAGATGCGCTGGCCAGCGATGCGGAGAAGGCTTCTCTGCGGGGATTGATCGAAGCCAGGATGCTGGAACTCACCGAGCTTCTGGATGGCGTGTACCTGCTTCGGGAATGTACGGACCGGGCTCGCGATGCCGTACTCGGCCTGGGAGAACAATTATCCGCCCCGATGGTGGCGGCCGCCTTTCGCGCGGCGGGTCAGAATGCGGAGGCCGTGGACGCCAGGGACATCGTTTGTACGGATGCCTCGTTCGGAGAAGCGAATGTACTGTTCGACGAGACCAATGAACGGGTCCGCGCCCGTTTCGCTTCCTGCGACAAGGGCGATATCCTGGTGGCGACCGGGTTCATTGCGTCCACGGTGCGCAAGGTGTCGACCACGCTGGGTCGTTCGGGGAGCGATTATACGGCCACGATTATCGGGGGTGCTCTCGGAGCGGAGCGGGTCACGATCTGGACCGATGTGGACGGGGTGCTGTCCGCCGACCCCCGGTTGGTGCCGGAAGCCTTCGCACTCCCCCGGTTGAGTTACCGGGAAGCGGCGGAACTCGCCTATTTCGGGGCGGAAGTGCTGCATTCCCGCACGATGCGCCCCTTGCTTTCGCAAAACATCCCTCTTTGCATTCGGAATACGCTGAATCCATCGGCGCCGGGTACCCTTATTTCGAAGGATACGACGACGATGGAGGGGCATGTCAAAGCCATTACCACGATCCGGGATGTTGCGGTGGTTATGCTGGAGGGAACAGGGCTCGCAGGGATACCGGGCATTTCCGCACGTGCGCTGACAGCGCTGGCTGCCCGCAACATCAATGTGTTTTTGATCGCGCAGGCTTCGTCGGAGCAGAGCCTTTGTGCGGTGGTGCCGTCCGGGCACGCTGAACTTTCCGCTCATCTGATTCGGGAAGAGTTCGAACTCGAACTGGTCCGGGGCGATGTGGCTCGTGTATATACCATGGGGCAATGCGCCATCGTATCGGTGGTGGGAGACAATATGCGGCAGCGTCCCGGGCTGGCCGGTCGCATGTTTTCCACGCTGGGGCGCGACGGGGTCAACGTGCTGGCTATTGCGCAGGGGGCGGCGGAGACGAACATTTCGGCGGTGGTATCCGATGCGGAGGTCAAACACGCCGTGCATGCTCTGCACGATGAGTTCGCCCTGTTGAGGCACCGGGTGCATGTCTTTCTTATCGGCGCAGGCGTGGTCGGGCGGGCGCTGCTGAAGATGCTGGAGCATCAACAGGAAACGCTTTTGCATAGCCTCAGGCTGAATATCCAGCTCGTGGGGCTTGCCAATACCAGGAAAATGGCCTGGGATGTGGCGGGCATCCCCTTTGCTCATGCTGTCGAGGCGCTGGAAAATGGAGGACAGGGAGGGATCGATGCGGTGATGGATCAACTCCAGGCAGGGCGGTTGCACCGGATGATGGTCATCGACGCTACGGCTTCCGAGCAAGTAGCCTCGAAGTATCCTGAATTGCTGTCGCGTTCCATATCGATCATCACGCCCAATAAGCGCGCCAATACGCAAGACCAGGCGTTCTATGAAGAATTGTTAAGCACGGCGCACCGCCGGCAGGTCCCGTATCTCTACGAGACGACGGTGGGTGCGGGGTTGCCGGTGATTTCCACGCTGCGCGACCTGATTCGAAGCGGCGACCGGGTGATACGGATCGAGGGCGTATTTTCGGGGACGCTGGCCTATATTTTCTACAGCATGGCGATGGGGATGAAGTTTTCCGAGGCCATTCGCAACGCCCGTGAGAAAGGCTACACGGAACCGGATCCGAGGGAAGACCTGCAAGGAGAGGATGTGGCGCGCAAGATTCTTATTCTGGCTCGGGAGACAGGGCTTCAGGTCGAACGAAGTGATATTGCGGTCGATTCGCTGGCGCCGTCCTCCCTGCTCGGCGTATCGTTGGACGGGTTCATGGAGCGCGCAACCGAACTGGATGCCGTATGGAAAGAACGTATCGAGGAAGCTGCCGGTGCAGGGCAGCGTTTGCAGTACATCGGCCGCATGGAGGAGGGGAGGCTGAGCGTACAAACGCGGCGTATCGAACAGGATTCGCCTTTTGCGCGGCTCGACGGCAGCAATAACATGGTCGTGTATACGACGGAACGCTACCTCGACAATCCGCTTGTGGTGCAGGGACCGGGCGCCGGGCCCGAGGTGACGGCCGCAGGCATTCTGGCCGACCTGATCAAAGCTGCGGAACTGGGAGCCTGACGGCGGGGCGTACGAACATACAGCCTCAATAAAGACCGGGGATATGGTATGCGAATAATATTGGTTGGCATGGGACGGATGGGCGAGGCGGTGAGCGAACTCGCTGCGAGGCGCGGTCACGAAATCGCGGCCCGGTTCGACGAGTACATCGACCGGTACCCGTCCCTGCTCCACGCCCCGGATATGCCGGATGCGCTGGAATCCGCCGACGCAGTCATCGACTTTACGCTTCCCGATGCGGCGCCGGAGAATATCGAACGGTATTGCCTGTGGGGTCTTCCCGCCGTGATCGGCACGACCGGTTGGTATGACCGGCTCGACGAAGTGCAGGCGCTGGTGGACAAGCACGATGGCTCTATCCTCTACGCCCCGAATTTTTCTATCGGTGTGGCATTGTTCGCAAGGGCAGCGCAATCTATCCTGCCGCTCCTTGACGAATTGCCGGAATACGATGTTTCCGTCCACGAATCCCATCATATCGGCAAGGCCGACAGCCCTTCCGGTACGGCGCTCATGCTGGGCGATCTGATTTTGGGTGGGCTCGAGAGGAAGCGTCGTGTTGAAACCGAAACGCAACACGGGCGCATCGACGCTCATGCGCTGCACGTAACCTCGTCCCGGCTGGGCGGCGTGGTTGGCAAGCACGATCTTTCGCTCGACAGCCCGTTCGACAAACTGGTGTTTTCGCACGAAGCGAAAGACCGGCGCGGTTTCGCGTTCGGGGCGGTACGGGCCGCCGAGTGGCTTCCGGGTCGGAAGGGACTTTTTACGTTGGACGATCTGCTGGCCGAATGGCTCGGATCGTGATGCGCACCGGCGCATCATGCCGCGGGCGCATCTTTTTTCACCAGAACCATCATTTCAGAGCACAGGCATGGGCGATTTTCTTTTTACCGGCACCGGAACGGCCCTCGTTACGCCGTTTACTCCGGATGGAGACCGGATTGATTTCGAGGCGTTTTTCCGCCACATGGATATGCAGGTCGCCGGGGGCGTCGAGGCGCTTGTCGTGCTCGGCACGACCGGCGAGAACGCCACAATCTGGCCCAAAGAGCGCGAGAAGCTCGTGGTTGCCGCCATCGAACACGTGGATGGACGCGTACCCGTCATTGTAGGTACGGGCAACAACTCCACGAGCGAGAGCATTATTTTTTCGAAGCAGGCGGCAGATGCCGGCGCCGACGGTCTGCTTGTGGTGGGCCCCTACTACAACAAACCGACGCAGGCGGGCTTCAAGGCCCACGTACAGGCGATCGCCGCAGAGACGGATTGTCCGATCGTGCTGTACAATGTGCCCGGCCGCACCAGCTTCAATATTCTTCCGGACACCATTCTCGAACTGGCGCAGGAGCTCCCTTCGGTGGTTGGCATCAAAGAGGCCTCGGGAAGCATTGCGCAGATAGGAGACCTGCTTGCGGGTCGTCCCGATCGCCTGGCCGTGTATTCCGGCGACGACGAAATGACGTTGCCGCTGGTTGCGATGGGCGGACATGGCGTGATTTCCGTGGTTGCTAATGTGTTGCCTGCGGCTTTCTCGAATCTTACTCGTGCAGCGCTGGAAGGCCGCCTCGGCGATGCGCGCCGGGGGCATTTCGACCTGCTGGAGGCCATGCGGGCCTGTTTTTACGAGACGAATCCGATCCCGGTCAAGGCCATGCTGGCGGAAATGGGGCGCATGAACGGTAGCCTGCGTCTGCCTCTGGTCGGGATTACGAAGCGGGCGCTTCCGCGCGTGATCGGGGCGTTTCGTCCCCACCTGGGGATACTCTGATTAAGTCCGTCAGCGCGTTCTGATCAAGAAGAGGATAGCCAATCCTGCAAGGGCAGCGGTGTAGAGCGAGGAACCAAGCCATACGCCGGTGACGATGGATACGTTTTTCGTGCTTGCGTCCAGCGCGATAAACAGGGCGAACAGCCCGTTGTGCAATAGCGCCACGGCGAGGCTGCCGACGAAAATATACGAGGGGATTACCGGGAAGCTTTCCCGTTCGGTGGGCTTGAAAAGTCCTATGAGAAATCCTGTCAACGTTTTCACGAACATCTGAATGCCCCATGTTCCGTAGAGGGCATCCATAAAAAAACCGCTTGCGAATCCCGTAAGGGCTCCTTTCCGCCGACCGAGCTGTATGGCTGTCCAGGCTACGTACAGCAGCACGGCGTCCGGCCAGGCATTTCCTATATGGATTCTTCCCAGAAAAAGCCATTGCACAGCGATAATCAGCGCGCCGACGAGAATGTAAGCAAGCGATGAGGGCATGCAGGCGCCGGATTACGATGGGGAAGAGGAAGCGGCCAGTTCCATGACAATGCGGTCGATCGTTTGCGTGATTCGATAGGATGGCCCCGAGCAATTGTTGGCGAAAACAGCGAAGGCCAGCGTGTGCCCGTCTTGCGTCGTAACGTAGCCGCTGAGGGACCGCACGAATTCGAGGGATCCCGTTTTGGCCCGGACGGGCGCCCTGTTCAGCCGGTAGCGGAGCGTGGATCCTCGCTCTCCACCCCTGGCGAGCGAAGCGAGGAATGCTTCACGCTGTTCGTGCCCGTGCATGTAGGTCAACAGGTTGCCCATGGCGCGAGGCGTGATCATATTTTTGCGAGACAATCCCGATCCGTCACGAACTTCTATGTCCCCCGTTGCGGCTCCGGCGCGTCTCAACAGTTGTTTGATGCGGTTTTCCGCACCTTGCGCAGAGCCGTCGGAAGCATACGTCCGAAAGACCTGCTCTGCATAGAAATTATTGCTTTCCTTGTTGACGATACGCAGAATGTCCAGCAACGGGGGCGATACGTACACGAATAAGGGATCGTCTCTGTCGTACCGAAAATTGTTCAGATCGTCGATATCGACCGGTTCGTTTTGCACCTCGATACCTGCTTCGCGCAGGTATTTTGTCAAGGTTGCGGCAGCAAAGGTCGTGGGGTTCGCTACCGGGACCCCGATCGTCCCGTTATATGTGCGGGGGAGGCTTCCTTGCAGGGTAATACGTTCTTCTCTGAAGTCTCGGCGGGTGGTTATGGCGATGCCCCGCCGCCGGTTGGCCGTGACCATCCGGTTCTGGAAATCGAGAAATCCGTCGGGTTGCATATTGACCCGGGCGGGACGTCCGGGGGCGCCGGCCCGGATATTCACCAGGACGACATTGTCGTTGTACGCGAGGCCCCCGATGCTTACCCCAACCTCTCGGCTGGCGCTCGACGTGACAAAGTCGATATCCCAGCCCTCGGCGTACGGCTGATCGTCGAAGGTATTGTCATCTCCCACGATACGCCCCTCGATTCGCGTGACGCCCATGTTTGCGAGGTTCCTTGCCCATATTCTGAGCGGATCGCCGCGGCGGACATGTTCGCTACCGAACGTGGGGTCGCCCGAGCCGCGCAGCACGAGATCGCCTTTCAGGACGCTCCCTTCCACCTGTCCGTCGAGATACAGCACCGTGCGGTACCGGTAATCGCTTCCGAGGGCGTCGAGCGCAGCGGCCGAAGTGAAGATTTTCTGGTTGGATGCGGGCAGGAAGGCGTTCGAGGCGTTGTGCTCGTACCAGGTCTCGCCGGTTGCGACATGCTGCACATACACGCCCCAGAAGGCGTTCTGCGAGATGGTCCCACCGAGAATGGCGTCAAGGTCCGGCGGCGGGCCGGTAGGGGCCGTTGCGAGCGCAAGAGCGATGACTGCTGCCGGCAGGGTTGCAAGACGGCGGTGCTTCGTAGCTGGTATGTCGTTCACGATGTTTCGCATAAGGGATCGCAAGGGCATGGAACCTGAATGCGCCCGTCGGGTTCGCCTTGAAAGTACGTTTCGATACACATCCTGTTCATGGTATAGATGGCAAAGCCTTCCGGACGACGACGCACCCCGCAGGCCCGCAGGTCGCGCCGCAGTGTGCGCATGGTGTTTCGCCGCAGGAATTATCTGCTGCTTCTGATTGGCGTGGCTGCGGTTGTGCTGGGATACGCTATGATGCGTATCGACAACGAGGTGGAAGGGTTCATTTCGCTGTACATCGCCCCCCTCATTATTCTGGGCGGATATCTGGAGATCATCTGGGCCATTCTTGTGCGGCCGGAAGAGGAGAAAGATTCTCCGAAAAAATCCCGGTCCCCCGCTCGATAAACGGCCGGCCGCCGGTTCGCCTCACGGATAAAGCAAATATCCCGCGCGCAACTCGCGAAAGGCGAGCACCTCGTGTTCCCACGATGCGATGACGGTTTCGGGCGATGCCCCTTGCCGCAGCATGTCCAGCAGACGTTGCGTGCCGGCAAGCCGGGTCATTCCACCGGGACGGTCCACCAATTCCTCCGGCGTATTCGATGCAGCCTGCCGCCGGAATACATCGAGGACATATATTCCGGTTTCTACCGGCCGGAACGCCTGCTCGTCGGTAAGGATATGGCGAATCCCCTCCAGTGTTTGCCCTTCCAGTTTCGGGTGGGAAGCCATGCCCGGTATGCTTTCCGGAGTGAACACGATGGCCTCGAACCGCACGCCGGCGAGTCCCTGCATGTTGAGCGAATCGGCCGCCGCCCGTCCGTCAAGCCAGGGGGCCCCGACCTGCACGAAAGGCTGCCGGGTGCCTCGTCCTTCACTGGCCGACGTGGCCTCGAAAAGGACGGCGCCGGGATACACGAGCGCCGTTTCGAAGTCCGGGATATTGGGACTGGGCGGAATCCAGGGCAGCCCGGTGTCGGGCCAGAACATGTCTCGTCGCCACCCTTCCATTTCCACGACATGAAGATTCAACCCGTCGAGTCCTTCCATCATGGATTCGTCCCGGATCATGCGGGCCAGTTCCCCCACTGTCATGCCGTGGACCATGGGGATGGGGTACTGCCCCACGAAGGACGTATGCTCCGGCTCGAGCACGAAGCCCGACACGTAATCTCCTCCCAGCGGGTTGGGGCGATCCAGCACGACGAACGGGATCTCCTGTTCGGCCGCTGCCTGCATGGCCAGCCCCATCGTTGAAATGTACGTATAGAAGCGGGCCCCGATATCCTGAATGTCGAATACCAGCACATCGGCGCCGTGCAGCATATCCGGGGTCGGTTTGCGCGTTTCCCCGTAGAGGCTGTACACCGGTACGCCGGTGCGTTCGTCTCGCCCGTCGGCGATTTTTTCTCCGGCGTCGGCCGTGCCGCGCAGGCCGTGTTCGGGGCCGAAGAGCGCCGTAAGCTCCACGTTCGGGGCGGCGGCGATCAGGTCGATCAGATGTGTCGTGTCGACGCGGGCGGTGTGGTTGACCACCAGGCCGACGCGTTTCCCGTCGAGCAGGTCGAACCCGCGCTCCGCCAGCGCCGCCGCTCCTGTTTTAACGGGCGGCGCCTCTGCCGCCTCGGAGGGCGCTGAGGCAGAATCGGAGCGTTCGGCGGGGTTGCCGCACGCCGAACAAAAAAGCAGCGCGGCGAGCATGCCGGGGTACAGGACGTTACGCCCCGTTCGCCACCAGTTCGCGTTCGCAGAAGAAATAGCCGGCCTCGATGGTTCCATTGGCGACGGAATCGGATCCGTGAACGATGTTTTGTCCCTTGTTGTCCGCAAAAGCGTGGCGGATGGTGCCTTCCGCCGCTTCCGCCGGGTCGGTGGCGCCGATCAATGCGCGAAAATCTTCCACGGCATTCTCTTTTTCCAGCACCATCGGGACGCATGGACCGCTCGACATGAACTCCGTCAGTTCGTCGAAGAACGGACGTCCCTTGTGTACGGCGTAAAACCCTTCGGCTTCCTTCCGGGTGAGTTGCTGCATCCGCAGGGCGCGCAGGACGAATCCGGCTTCCTGAATGCGACGAATGACTTCTCCGACAAGGCCCTTGCGGACGCAATCGGGTTTCAGAATGGCAAGCGTGCGCTCCATAAGGTATACGGTGAATCGGATAAAACGTGCGTAGGGGTGCGTGTGTACGGACTGTCTGTAAAGAACGGCAGCAAGCCTTCGGTCAGGCCGGATCGGATGCTACATGCCGTTCGGCGTGGTAGGACGATCGCACGAGGGGGCCGCTTTCGACATGATCGATGCCTTTGGCTTCGCCGACGATCTTGTACTGTGCGAATGTGTCCGGGTGGACGAATTCCTCGACGGGCAGATGCATGCGCGTGGGTTGCAGATACTGCCCGATCGTCATGACGTCCACCCCGTTCGCCACGAAATCGTCCATCAGGTCGAACACCTCGGCTTCCGTTTCGCCCAGCCCGACCATGATGCCGCTTTTCGTGCGCAATCCTGCTTCCTTCGAGATGCGAAGCACCTCGAGCGATTGCCGGTAATCAGCTTGCGGGCGGACGCGGCGGTAGAGGCGCGGGACCGTTTCCACATTATGATTCATGATATCCGGGCGGGCGTCGATGACCTGCTGCAGGGCCTCCCGGTCGCCCCGGAAATCGGGGATCAGCACTTCGACCGTACAACCCTTCCGGGCTTCGCGGATCTTGCGGATCGTTTCTGCGAAGATCGGGGCGCCGCCGTCCTTGCGTTCGTCGCGGTTGACGCTCGTTACGACGGCATGATTCAGCTCCATGAGGCGGGCTGCCTTGGCGACGCGGTCCGGTTCGTCCCAGTCCAGGCCCTCCGGCGGGCGGCCCGTCATCACGGCGCAGAAGCCGCACGAACGGGTGCATACGTTCCCCAGGATCATGAAGGTGGCCGTGCCCGCGCTCCAGCATTCCCCCATATTGGGGCATCGCGCGCTCTGGCAGACCGTGTGCAGGTTGTGGTCCTCGATGATGCGGGCCACGTTCCGGTAGGTGGGGCCGTACGGGAGCTTGACGCGGAGCCAGTCGGGGCGGCGGCCCCGGGTATTGGCAATGTCCGGCTGCTCTACTACCGGGAGTTCGAACATGCCCGGATCGCCGTCGCCGGAAGAGAAAAGCGGCTCCTTCTTCACCCGTTCGAGTCGGATGTCACCGGGGCGCCTGGGCTTTTCTGTGGATGGGCGGGGCATGGAACGGGAAAGGGCGCGTACGTTGACGGGGTGGCTTCCGGAATGAATTCCGTTCATAAATTCTCCGATGCAGGAATACGGTTGATCGCCCGATCGGATCCCCCGGAATCCTTAATGGCGATGGTATGTAGCAAGGGATACTCTGATCAAGTCTACTTCGATCAGCGCTTCCCAAGAGGATCAATGCTTTTTGCACCCGTTCGCCTATCTGCATGAATAGTGCGGCTTCAAACACCGTGTCCCCCCACCAGGACGTACGGCGTATTCTGTCGGAGCATTTGCTGGTGAGCGGCATGACGCCCCTTGTGCTGGACATGCAGCGCAGCCGGGGGGTACATCTTCGCGATGCGGCCACGGGCAAGGAATATCTCGACTTTTTCGGATTCTTCGCCACCAGTGTGCTGGGCATGAACCATCCCGCCCTCGTTGGGGACGCGGATTTCCGGGAGCGTTTGCTGGAGGCGGCGCTCCACAAAGTCACGAATTCGGATATAGCCACCGTGCATATGGCTCGGTTCGCCCGGACGTTCGGCCGGGTGGCGATTCCGGAGTACCTGCCCTATGCGTTCTTTATTTCCGGCGGGGCGGCGGCCGTCGAGAATGCCCTGAAGGCGGCGTTCGACTGGAAGATCCGGAAAAACAGGGCGAAGGGCCGCCGGGGCGAGTTCGGGAGGCGGGTGTTGCATCTGGAGCAGGCGTTCCATGGACGTACCGGATACACGCTTTCGCTCACCAACACGGCGGATCCCAACAAGACCCGGCACTTTCCCATCTTCGATTGGCCGCGCATACCGAACCCGAAAATCGTTCATCCGCTGGATGCGCATCTCGAAGAAGTCGAGCGGGCCGAGGCTGTTGCGCTCGACCGGGCCCGGGAGCATTTTATGGCGTACGGAGACGATATCGCCTCCGTGATCGTCGAACCCATTCAGGGGGAGGGGGGAGACAATCACTTTCGCCCGGAATTTCTTGCCCGGCTGAAGGAATTGGCCCACGAGAACGACACGCTGCTCATCTTCGACGAAGTACAGACCGGCATCGGCATTACCGGGCGGTTCTGGGCGCACCAGGCGCTTGGCGTGCGTCCCGATCTGATTGCATTCGGAAAGAAGACCCAGGTCTGCGGCGTGCTGGCCGGTCCGAAAATGGACGAGGTGGAAGATCATGTATTCCGCTTGCCGGGCCGCATCAACTCGACCTGGGGCGGCAATCTCGCGGATATGGTCCGCTTCGACCGGATCCTGGAGGTGATGGAGGAGCAGGATATCGTGAGCCGGGTGGACGGGCTGGGGGCGCATCTGCTCACGCGCCTGCAGGAACTGGCTGCCGTGCATCCCTCTATCGGCAATGTTCGGGGCCGGGGTCTGATGTGCGCTTTCGATCTGCCCGATTCGGACGTGCGCGCCGCCTTTCTCGACGCGTGTTACGAGGCCGGACTGGTTATGCTGGGTTGCGGGGCTTCATCCGTGCGCTTCAGACCGCCGCTTATCGTCACGACGGACGAACTGGACCGGGGGATAGACCTCATCGATACGGCGCTGCGGAAGATGGACCGGTAGATGGGTCCTGATCGCTGGCCTGTTTCCACGATTCCCCACGATTTTCCGCAACGGATCGCTTCGTGTGCGGAGGCGCCTGCCGCACTGCTTCGTCATTCCTTGCCAGCGCGCCCTTCTCAGTCTCTGGGCTTTGCGGAGGTAATCGGAGTGATCTATGCAAAATATGCATAGATATACCCCTGATTATGCAGAATTCGTATAATCCAGGCGGCCGCGCACAGGAAATCGCGCCCGATCCGTTATTCGCCTTGCTCGTTTTCCGCTCCTTCTCCTTCCTCTTCTTCCTTGCCGTTCTCCTCGACCACAAGGCGGGTGACGTCGGCGATGGCGTCTCCTTTCTTCAGGTGAATGAGGCGGACGCCCTGCGTATTCCGGCTCAGCACCGAAATATCGCCTACATTCATGCGGATCATCAGGCCGTTCTGGGTCACGATCATCAGGTCGTCGTCGCCCACCACATCCCGGATGGCTACAAGCGGCCCCACCTTTTCCGTCGTTTTGAGCGTGATGCGGCCCATGCCGCCTCGTCCCTGCGGCGTGTAATCCTCCATGCGGCTGCGTTTGCCGTAGCCGTTTTTGCTGATAGCGAGAATTTCCCGCTCCCCGTTTTCCACCACGACCATCCCGACCACGTCTTCACCCTCGCGCAGCGAAATGCCTCGCACGCCGCGCGTGTCGCGCCCCATGGGACGGGCTTCCTTTTCGTCGAAGCGAATGGCCTTTCCGCCCGACGAAGCCAGAAACACATGGGCGTTGCCGCTCGTCAGCCGGGCCTCGATCAATTCGTCTCCCTCCACGACGGAGATGGCGATGATCCCCGACCGCAACGGGCGCTTGAAGGCTTCCAGCGCCGTTTTCTTGACCAGCCCCTTGCGCGTGGCCATCATGACGTAATGCGTTTTGCGGAACGCCTCGTCTTTGAACTGCGCTTTCGGCACCGCGAGGACGGCCCGTACGCGGTCCCCCTGGTCGATCTGTATCAGGTTACGGATCGACCTGCCTTTGGCGGTGCGCGATCCGTCCGGTATCTCGTAGACGCGCAGCGAGTAGCACTGGCCGTCATCGGTGAAATACAGCAGATAATCGTGCGTGGACGAGACGAACATGTGCTCGACATAATCCTCGTCCCGCTTTCCGGTCCCCTTCATGCCGATACCGCCCCGCCCTTGCTGGCGGTATGCGGCAAGGGAGGTCCGTTTGATCAGCGCCTGGTGCGAGATGGTAACGACCACCTGCTCCTCTTCGATCATGTCCTCCATCTCGAAATCGCCCCCGCCCATGAGGTCGATTTCCGTGCGCCGCTCGTCGGCGTATTTCTCACGGATATCGAGCAACTCGTCCTTGATGATCTGCATGCGCAGACCGCGTTCGGCGAGAATGTTTTCGAGGCGGTCTATTTCTTCGAGGACATTCCGGTATTCCTGTTCGATCTTCTGGCGTTCGAGGCCCGTCAGGCGGCTCAGCCGCAGCGCAAGAATAGCGTCGGCCTGGAGCTGCGTAAGCGAGAACATGGAGCCCTCCGCGGGCGGCAAGCCGAGCCGTTCGAGCTGCGCTGCCGTCAACTGCTCCGGATAGACTCCTTCCGTCAGGTTGGCGCGGGCCGTATCGGTATCGTCCGAATGGCGGATGATCGTAATGACTTGGTCGAGGTGGTCGAGCGCGATCGTGAGGCCTTCGAGAATGTGCGCCCGCTCCTTCGCCTTGCGCAGATCGAACCGGGTGCGCCGCTCCACGATCTCGTGCCGATGCCTCACATAGTGCCGTATGGCGTCTTTCAACGTGATGATCTTCGGGCGCCCGTTCACCAGCGCCACCATATTCACGCCGAAGGACTGCTGGCACTGCGTGTATTTGTACAGCTGGTTCTGCACGACGAGCGGCATCGCATCGTTTTTTATCTCGACCACGATGCGCAGGCCGTCGCGGTCGGATTCGTCGCGCAGGTCGCTGATGCCCTCGATGCGCTTTTCCTTGACGTAATGGGCGATTTTCTCGAGTAGCGAACTCTTGTTGACCTGGTAGGGGATTTCCGTAATAATGAGCGCGTCCCTTCCGGCCCGAATTTCTTCCTCGTGCATTTTGGCGCGCATCACAATGCGGCCGCGGCCCGTCCGGTACGCTTCCTGCACGCCTGCGTAGCCGTAGATGATGCCGCCCGTAGGAAAGTCGGGGGCAGGCAGGTGCTCCATCAGGCCGTCGATGTCGATGGCGTTGTCGTCGATATAA
>LXNJ01000300.1_pt1 | contig 35824 bp, 29 predicted proteins | sample 809081 | NCBI WGS metagenome assembly LXNJ01 (sample SAMN04870510, study PRJNA318959) | sponge metagenome | biome: sponge; feature: marine sponge reef; material: water | host: Petrosia ficiformis | place: Greece: Milos, Mediterranean Sea | collected 2013-05-29 | depth 5-7 m | reverse complement strand
TTTCGGAAGCTCCGCAACCGTTCTCGCCATGGGCAACCTCCCGGCCGGGCCGGGAGCAAGGATAGCAAGAAATAATCTCTAAGTGAACAGTATTGGGGCTAGAGACAATAATCTGCTATTATACTCATCAGACTTAATGAGTATGGAGTAGATAGATCATGTCTCTACCCGCTACCGAACGCGCCGGAGCAGCACTTTCGCGTGCCGCGAGCCTCGCCGAGGGACGCAAGAACCCCGAGACCACTCCGGAACACCTCCTGGCCGCCCTGCTCGACGACGCCCCCGACGGGCTCGCCCTACGCCTGCTTCGCCGTCTGGATATCGAACCGTCCACCGTAGGCCGACGGCTCGATGCGGCCCTCGGGAGGCTGCCCGTTCAGCGACACGCGGCGGACCGAGCGCCGCCGGCATCCAGCGATCTCGCCAAGGTGATCCACTCCGCTTCGGAACAGGCAAAGCGGCTCGGGGACGAGTTCGTGAGCGTGGAACATCTGCTCCTGGCATTGGTTTCCCGCAAATCGGCGGCCGGCCAGACACTCGCCGCTGCCGGGGTGGACCGGAGGAAGCTCGAAGCGGCGATCAAGGCAGTGCGCGGTCCCGCGCGAGCCACCAGCCCGAACCCCGAAAGCGTCTACGAGCCGCTCCAGAAGTACGGGCGGGACCTGACCGCGCTCGCCCGGGCCGACAAACTGGACCCGGTGATCGGCCGTGACGACGAAATCCGGCGGGTCATGCAGATCCTGTCCCGCCGCACCAAGAACAATCCGGTGCTGCTTGGAGAGCCAGGAGTCGGCAAGACCGCCATCGCGGAAGGGCTGGCCCTCCGGATCGTGAAAGGCGACGTGCCCGAGGGGCTCCGCGACCGCCAGGTGGTGGCGCTCGACATGGGAGCGCTCATCGCCGGCGCCAAGTTCCGCGGCGAATTCGAAGAGCGGCTCAAGGCGGTGCTCGGCGCGGTGCAGGACGCGGAGGGGAGCGTCATCCTCTTCATCGACGAACTGCACACCGTCGTCGGAGCCGGCAAGACCGACGGAGCCATGGACGCTTCCAATCTGCTGAAGCCGGCCCTTGCGCGCGGCGATCTGCACTGCATCGGGGCGACCACCCTCGACGAGTACCGGCAGCACATCGAGAAGGACGCCGCGCTCGAACGCCGGTTCCAGACGGTTGTCGTCGATGAACCTTCGGTCCCCGACACGGTGACCATCCTCCGCGGCCTCAAGGAGCGCTACGAGGTGCACCACGGAGTGCGCATCCAGGACGGCGCCCTGCTGGCCGCGGCATCCCTGTCGAGCCGCTACATCTCCGGCCGCTTCCTGCCAGACAAGGCGATCGACCTGGTGGACGAGTCCGCCGCTCGCCTGCGAACGGAAATGGACAGCGTGCCCACCGGTCTCGACGAGGTGGAGCGCAGGCTCCTGTCTCTCCAGATCGAGCGGGAAGCGCTGAAGAAGGAAAAGGACGACGCGTCCCGCAACCGGCTCGCCGACCTCGAACGCCGAATTGCCGACCTCGAAGAGGAAGCGCGGGCGCTCCGTACCCAGTGGCAGGGCGAGAAGGCGCAGCTCCTTGAGGTGCGGAAACTGCGCGAGCGCCTCGAGGAGGCGAATCTGGCGATGGAACGCGCCGAGCGCGAACAGGATCTCGGCCGGGCCGCCGAGCTTCGCTTCGGAACGACCCTGGAACTGAAGCACGAACTCGCCGCCGCCGAGGCGCGGGCCGGCGGACAGGAAGGACGCCTGCTGCGCGAGGAAGTGGACGCCTCCGACGTGGCTTCGGTGGTTTCCCGCTGGACCGGGATTCCCGTGGACCGGCTGCTCGAGGGAGAGCGCGAAAAGCTGCTCCGGCTCGGAGACCTGCTCCACCGCCGCGTGATCGGCCAGGATGAGGGGGTGAACGCGGTTGCCGATGCGGTGATCCGCGCCCGCGCCGGCGTTCAGGATCCCGATCGTCCGCTCGGCGCCTTCCTGTTCGCCGGTCCCACCGGGGTGGGAAAGACCGAGCTGGCCCGGGCGCTCGCGGCCGAACTCTTCGATGACGAGCGCGCCATGGTGCGCCTCGACATGACCGAGTACACCGAGAAGCACTCCGTGTCCCGGTTGATGGGCGCCCCGCCGGGCTACGTTGGCTTCGAGGAAGGTGGCCAGTTGACGGAGGCGGTGCGCCGCCGGCCGTTCGCGGTCATCCTGCTCGACGAAATCGAGAAAGCGCATCCCCAGGTGCGCACCGTGCTGCTCCAGGTTCTCGACGACGGCCGGCTCACGGACTCCCACGGCCGGCTGGTGAACTTCCGGAACACGGTCCTGATCATGACCTCGAACGTCGGCAGTGACCGGGTCCTGGCGCTCGCCGAGGCTGGCAGCGGCTACGACGAGATGAAGCGCGAGGTCGTTTCGGAACTCCGCCGCGAGTTCCCGCCCGAGTTCCTGAACCGGGTGGACGAGACCGTGGTGTTCCGGAGCCTCACCCGGGACCAGGTGGCGGAAATCGTGAACCTGCAGCTCGACCGCCTGCGCGAACGACTCCGCGACCGGGACCTCACGCTCGAGGTGACGGGCGAGGCTCTCAGGATCCTCGCCGCCGAGGGCTACGACCCGCTCTACGGCGCCCGCCCGGTCCGCCGGGTGATCCAGCACCGGGTGGAGACGCCGGTGGCCCGGATGATCGTGGGCGGTGCGCTTCCGTCCGGGGCCTCCGTCAAGGCCGGGACCGATGCCAGCGGGGCGATCGAAGTGGCCGTGGGGGAAGGAGTGGAGACGGGGGAACCCGTTCCGGCCTGAGATCAGGAATCCGGCGCCGCCGGATTGCGGGCCAACCCCTTGACGAAGCGCCAGCCCAGGATTCCGCCGATCACTCCGGCGAGACTGCTTCCCAGGGCGTAGGCGTACACGACGCCCGGTCCTTCCAGTGAGTAGAGGATCGCCTGGCCGCCCAGTGTGCCCACCAGCAGGAACAGCATTGACGGAACCGCGAGCCCCGCGCGCGACCAGTTGAGCACCATGGCCCAGATGGGGCGGCCCAGGTTGTTGAAGGCCGCCGTCGCCACGTAGGCGGCCCCCGCGAGGACGAACCCCCCGGCGCCCAGCCGGCAGAAAGCGCGGACGATCCGGGCGCCTTCTCCGGACATCCCGAACGCCCACACGATGAGGTCCGTCGCGATCCACAGGACCGCCCACGCCGCCAGCGCGTAGAGGATGCCGAAAACGAGGCTGTCCCGGTAGGTCGCCCTCACCCGCTGCAGTTCCCGGGCTCCGTAGTTCTGGCCGAAGATGCCGCCCACCGCCACGGCGAGCGCGATGATGCCGGAAAAGCCGAGCACCACCAGCCGCGTCACCACGGACCAGCCGGCGACGGCGCTTTCGCCGAAGCGGCCGACCCAGGCGGTCAGCAGCAGGAAGCCGGAGGGCGTGGACAACTGCGCCAGCACCGCCGGTCCGCCCACGGCAAGGATCGCCCGGAGGTCCCGTAACAATCCGGCCGGCCGAAGTGGGGCGGCCAGTTCGTGGACCCGCACCACGAAGTGAAGTCCCACGAGCGCCGTGACGATCCGGGAGAAGATCAGCACCCAGGCCGCGCCGTCCACGCCGAGCCCGAGTCCGAGGATCACCAGCGGATCCAGCACGAAGGCGACGCCGCCGGCGACCATCGTCACGATCAGCGCCCGCCGGGCGTCGCCCTCGGCGCGGAGGATCGCGGCGGTGCTGATGCCGAGCCCCAGGAGTGGTAGCGACGGGAGGATCCACGCCAGGTAGCGGATCGCCACTTCGGTAGCCGGCCCGGGTTCCATCAGGAGTCCGACGGCCTCGCGGCGAAAGACGAAGACCACCGTGGCCAGGGCGGCGAGGGTCAGGAACGAGGTAGCGAGGCAGGAGGTGGTCCGGCTGCATGCGAGGGGCCGGTCGCGCGCTCCGAGCGCCTGGCTGACGAGCGCGGTGGCGGCGACCGCAAGGCCGATCGCCACCGCGCTCACCACGTGCTGCACGAAGGAAGCGAGCCCGACACCCGCCACGAGGCGCACGTCGCGCAGCAGCGAGACGTAGAAGAGGGTCAGGAAGTCGACGAGGAAGAGGAAGAGGAACCCGACGGAGGCCGTTGTGGTCATGACGACCACGTGACGCATCGTCGATCCCGTGGTGAACCGGCCTTCCTTGCTCGGCGGCATCGGATCAGCTCCGGGAGATGGTGACCGGCCCGGCCGGTCAGGCGACGGCCCGGAAGACGCGGTACCCGCTTCGGAAGAGAGCGTTCCGGAGGCCGGCCCGGCTCACGAGTGGCGGTTCTTGAGGCAGGAGGTTGCCGGCTTCGTGGTCCTGGAGAGCCTTCGCGGTGCGCGTTGCGATGGCGTCCCGGAGCTCCAGTTGCCGTCCTCGACTCTCTTCGAGCCAGCCGGTGACAACGACCGGAAGCACCAGGCAACCGAGCAGGGTCTCACGGTAGAGCCGCCAGCAGCGCTCGAACGGGAAGTCCCGGGCGCCCGAGCTGCAAACGATGTCGTGGTACTCGAGGAGAGCTTCTTTTTCGATCGCCCGGCGCACTTCGGTCGAGACGCTTCCCGCGAAGAAATAGGCCACGTCGTAGAGGCCGTTCGAGACCGCACTGTTCTGCCAGTCCACCACACGAAGGCCGTCCACGTCGAAGAACATGTTGTCGAGACGGTAGTCGCCGTGTACGAGCGTCAGCGGTTCCTGCACCAGATGGCCGAGGTGGTCCAACAGCCGCAGGCCGTATTCCTCTGCCAGATCCCGGATCTCTTCGGGCCACGAACCGGACAGGAGGGTCAGGCTGCGCGGCAGGCTCAGCAGATAGGAGACCTGGAGGGCCGACCAGGTCCACGGCGCCAGCGTCTTGTGGAAGTCGAACGCTGTCAGCGGTTCGACGCGGTCCCAGTACTTCCCGTGGAGTCCGGCAACCTCCCGTACGGCCTGCCGCGCCTGCTCGGGGGTGGCGCCCTGAACCTGGTCCGCCGCCGTCAGGTTGCGGAGATCCTCGAGGACGAGCACGAAACGATGGGTGCGGGTGTCGAAGTCTCCATAGAGGAGCGCCGGAGCGCGGAGCGGGGATGCGGACGCCAGGTGGCGATAGAAGCTGAACTCGCGGCGGTACAGCCGCCACCGCCGCCCGAGCTTCCGATTCCTTGGCTTGTTGCTCGGGAGCTTCACGATCACGCTTTCGGAGGGTCCGTCGTCTCCGGTGAAGGTCAGCTCGCACCGGAGGATTTCGGCCATGAGCCCGACCCCCTCCCCGATTGCCTCGCAGTTCAGATAGCGGATCGGGGGGCAGCCCAGCCGGCCCCCGGCAACGAGGGCCGCGCGCAGCCAATCCGCCGTCAGGTCGCTGCTGGCCTTGGGGATCCCCAGGCTCCCAACTCTCACTCCGCCTCGTATTCTTCCGCCCGGTGCATGTCGAAGTCGCCGTGCTTCGGGTTTGCCGGGAACCGGCGGAACTCGGCATGACAGCGGTAGCAGACGGTGACGGTTCCCAGCCGGCGGTAGATGAGAAAGTCGAGAAGCGCCACCGAGGCGAAGACCACGAACGCTCCGGGGAAGTCCCAGATCGCGTAGGCGATGGTGGAGAGGGCGATCGCGCTCAGGACCACCGCGCAGCCGATCTGCTGGGGGACGTCCTTCTTTCGGTAGAGCTCCGGGTTCCCGCACTGCGGGCAGGAGGCGAAGGCGGCGCCGGCCGACAGGCCTTCCGCGGCGGTGGGCGGATTCCGGTGCTCGCAGTGCTGGCACCGGTCGTCATCGGCCTCGAAAGGGGGGTTCCAGGTCGAATACCGGTCGCACTCGTCGCAGTAGAACCCGACCTCGGGGGTGCGATCGGCCAATGTGGTTCTCCCGGATCAGGCGTTCGGGAAACCCGCGGGCGAACTCAGGCGCACCGGGAGGTGATCGCGTCGAGTGCGGAGGAAATCTCCTCCCGGGTGTTGAAGAAGTGGACTGAGATGCGGAAGTCGCGCTCGCCGCGGACCGGCGACGCCAGGATGCCGTCCTCCCGGCCGAGATCCCGGTAGAGCGCCATCGGGTCGCAGCCTTCCGGCAAGCGGACCACCAGGATGCCCGAACGGTCCGCCGGGTCCTCCGGCGAGGCGACGGCGAGTCCCGGCGTCCGGCGGATCGCCTCGATGCCGTGGTCCACCAATGCGTCGATCCGGGCGAGGATGCGCTCGAATCCGATCTCTTCCATCCACTGTACGGCCCGCCCGAAGCCGTGGAAGTCGGCCAACGCCCGGGTCCCGAACTCGTAGCGCGCGGCGCTCGGGAGCAGCGTGTAGTTACCCGCGTAGTCCATCGTTTCGTGGCTGTGCGCGCCCGCCCAGCTCAGTTGGACCTCGTCCAGCATGGAGCGGCGCACGAAGAGCGCGCCGGTGCCCTTGGGCCCGAGCAGCCACTTGTGCCCGCAGGTCGAGTAGCAGTCGCAGCCCAGCGCGGCGAAATCGGTGGTCACGCATCCCGGCCCCTGGGCGCCGTCGAGGTGATAGCGCACGTCCCGCGACCGCAGGAGTTCCGCAAGCCGCGCGGAATCCTCGGTGCGGAGCGTTCGCCCGTTGTTCCGGGAAACGTGGCTCAGGCTGACCAACCGGGTCCTGGACGAGAGTTGAGCCTCAACCTCCGCGACGAGGTCGGTGCCCGGGCTGAGGTCGATCTCCCGGATCATGATCCCGAGGCGGTCGCGGAGCACGTACCAGGGGATGACGTTCGCCGGATGTTCGGTGTTCGAAATGACGACCTCGTCGCCGGAACGCCAGTCAAGGCTCCAGGCGACGATGGAAATCCCCTCCGAGGTGGAGTGGGTGAGCGCGACCTCGTCCGCGCCGGCGCCGAACACGCGGCCGAGCTGGGCCCGGAGATCCGGCTCGATCCGGCTCATCGCCTCGGCGACGTCGGCGGCAGCCGGGCTGCGGTTCTGGAAGTCGAGCCGGTCCGCCACCTGCTCGATCACCGGAGTAGGGGAAGGCCCGATGCCCCCGGTCTGGAAGTACGGACTCGTCGTGGCCGCCGGGACCTCCTCGCGAGCCCTGCGGACCCAATCGGGCAGGTCTTCGCCGGTCCGGCTCGGCTGCGGCGCCGCCGCGGCCAGGCGACCCAGGGGCAGAACGGGGAGGAGGGCCAGACCGGGGACGCCGGCCAGGAGTTGCCGGCGGCCCATGCCCCGGGTACGGGCGGTGGCTGGACGAGTGTTTCGAAGGGCCATTACATCCTCCGCTTCAACAGCCTGTGGACAAAGTGGCGTGAGCGCCGAGAGGGCCCCAGTTCTCCCGGTGGGGGCGGCGCCTGGCTGACAAGGCCCGCGAGGGAGGAATACCCGGTGTATTTCGACCGAAGCGCAACGACGACGGGCGCGTAGCGGCCCGGTTCAGCCGGGAAGCGTCGGCGCTCGAGCCCCCACCGGGAGAAGTGGGCCGCGTGATCTTGTTCACAGGCTGTTAGACCAGGTGTCCGCCGGTCACCACCTCCAGGAAGGCGGCGGTGAGTTCGCCGAACAGGACCAGGATGAACGCTACGTAGAGTAGTCCCGTTGCCGACTGCGTGGATCGGATACGCACGGTATTCCGAATCATGAGGGCCAGGAAGGCCGGGAAGAGCAGGCCGGTCAGGACCCGGAATCCGAAGAAGACGGCGGGAGTCGAGTAGATGAGATCGGAGACGCTCGCGATGCGGAGTTCGGCCATGCCCCCGTAGAGGAGGGCGAAGGCGGCGACCCCGATACGAAGGGCGGTGGCGCTGCTGAAGAGGGTGGAGCCCACCGAGAGCGGACGGATCGAGAGCGAGGTTTCCACCAGGTACCAGTGGCCCAGGAGCATGGTGGCGGCGACCACTCCCAGGAGCGCGGCGCCCGACAGGTTGGAGGCAATGGCGAGACCGGGCATCCCCGGGGCTTCCAGCGGAGGGAGGAGAGTTCCGAGAAGGCCGAATCCGACCATGCCGGCGGTAAGCCCCCGGGGGCGGTCTCCGAAGCGGGGAACGGCGAAAGCCAGGAAGATGGCGCCGGCCAGGAGGAGTCCCCAGAACGGGGCTTCCGGGCGGCTGCGCCCGGCCAGGAGTCCGATCGCCATGGCTGCTGCCGCGCCGCGCGCCACGAGACGGAGGTAGCCCTCGGGAACCCGGTGGACGCCGTGGATGATCCCGGCGGCCAGGAGGCTCCCCGCCGCGAGGCGGGCAGTCAGAACGGCGACGGTGGCGCCGATCACGACCGCGCGCTCAGGAAACGGAGGAGCAGGGCTTCGAGTCGGCTCGGTTGCAGGCCTTCAGCCTGTTTGCCGGACCGTCCTCAGACCTTCCTCGTCAGACCTGCCTTGTCAGACCTGGAACGACTCCCCGCAGCCGCAACTCGAGACGGCGTTCGGGTTGTTGAAGCGGAATCCCGCTCCCATGAGGTCCTCGACGTAGTCGATCTCGGTTCCCTCGAGGTAGGGCAGGCTGCGCTCGTCGATCAGCAACTTGACGCCGTTCTTTTCGATGACCTGGTCCCCGTCGCGGGACTCATCGTCGAGGGCCAGCTGATACTGAAAGCCGGAGCACCCTCCGCCCACCACGCGAACCCGCAGCAGGGAGTTCGGGCGATCGTGCTTCACGAGGAACTCGGCGACCTTGGTAGCGGCGACATCGGTCAAGCTGAGCATGGGATTGGCTCCTTCGCTGATTCCAGCCGGGGACCCGGCGGATCAGGCACAAGGATTGTAGTGTGGCGTCCCGGAAATCGCACGGCATGCCCGAGCCATGAGGAACGGAAGTCGGCTGGCGCCGACCTCCGTTCCTCGTGCTCAAGGGGTCTCCGCGGGGCTCTCGCCCCGCTCCGCAAGCGAGTGGCGATGCATCCCGGCCAAACAGCCGGTGGAGGAACCCGCGCGGCGTTCGGCCGGCGATCCATCCCGGCGGCGGCATCTGTGACTCGCACCATTGCCGGGACACCACACTATGCGGTCCGGCATTTCCTGCCGCCGATTAGACTTCCCGCCCTTCAATGACCGCTGCCAACCGCACTCCGAACATCGATCTCCACTCTCACTCCACCGAATCGGACGGGGTGCTCCCACCCCGGGTGGCCGTCGAGACCGCGGCGCGCGACGGCGTGACCGTGCTGGCGCTCACGGACCACGACACCCTGACCGGAATCCCTGCGGCTCGGCTGGCGGCTGCGGAATGTGGCGTCGAGCTGGTTCCGGGCGTCGAAGTGAGTTGCGGGTGGGGACGTGAATCCGTCCACCTGCTGGGGCTGTTCGTGGATCCCGAGGACCGCGTGCTGACCGCGCTCTTCGACGAGGTTTCCGAGCGCCGCCGGGAGAGGATTTCCGAGACGTGCAAGAAGCTCACGGCTTCCGGGGTGCCGCTTCGCTACGAGGAGGTCGCCGCGATGTCCACCGGCCGTTCCCTCGGGCGTCCCCACGTGGCGGACGCGCTGGTCCGGAAAGGAGCGGTCCGGGACCGGGCGGAGGCCTTCGACAAGTACCTCGGCGACGGGAAGGCCGGACATGTCCGGTATGGATGGAAGATCGGCGTTGACGAAGCCGCGAAGCTGCTCCACGCTGCGGGGGGAATCAGTTCCGTCGCCCATCCCAAGTACCTCCGGGACCAGTCGGCCCTTCCCTCCTTGCTCCGGGAGACCGGGGTCCGCGCGCTCGAGGCGTACCACGTCGAGCAGGACCAGGACGAGCGCGAGCGCTACCTGAGCGTGGCGGATTCGCTGGGCCTCATGGTGAGCGGTGGATCGGACTTCCACGAGGCGAAGCATGGGAGACGCTTCGGCTCGGAGTTGCCGGTCGGGCGCTACGAGGAGTTGCGCACGGCGGCGGGACGGAGCTGAGTCTTCGAGGCGCGCCGCCCCGGCCTCACCGGGGGGACGGGGCGGCCCGGTTCTCCCGGCAGGGTCTGCGGCCGAAGGCCGCGACGCCTCCGCCGCCACGAGCGACCCCTACGAGCGGCCGCCCGGGCCGTCCGGGCGCGGTGGAGGCCGGGCCCCGGGCCCGGTCAGGAAACGCTGACGAGCACCATGCCGTTCTCGACCCGCGCCGGATAGACCCGGACCCGCGAGTTCGGGTTCACCGGAGAGCACCCGGTGACCAGATCGAACTGCCACAGGTGCCACGGGCAGATCACGATGCCGTGGCGGAGGCGGCCCTGGTGCAGCGGGCCGCCACGGTGGGGACAGGTTTCGTTCAGGGCATGGACCCGATTCTCGTACCAGAAGACGGCGACCCGCTGGTCGCCGATGTCCACGGCGATCGCGGATTCCGCCTTGAGGGTGGCCAGGCTGCAGACGGCGTGTTCCGTCGTCTCCGTCACGATGGTTCGCGGCGGAGTCCCGCCGGATCGCTGGCCGCCTCCAGAACTTCGCCGCCGGCGGCGCGCGCGGCCGCCACGACCGCGGACCGCTTCCCGGGAGGGGCGATCGCGATGATGGTTCCCCCGCCCCCGGCGCCACACGCCTTGACCGCCCGGGCGCCGGCCTGCCGCATCACCTCGCTCAGGCGCTCGATGGTCGCGGTCGTCACCATTTCCGAGAGCGCCCGGCGGGCACCCCACTCCACGTCCAGCATCTCGGAAACGCCGTCCCAATCCCGCGCCAGGAGTGCGTCGCGCATCCCGTAGGCCGCTTCGGCGATCACCTCGATGCCCCTTACGGCGGTTGGCTCCCCGGCGAAGATGCGCTCCAGCACGCTCCCGTTGGGGTCCGCGGACGAGTGCGCCTCCCCGGTGTAGACGAGGACGAAGCGGTCGTCGAGGGGATCGGCCCCGGCATCCATCCAGGGCAGGGACTCCGATCGCGGCTCCGGGCTCACCCAGTGATGCACTCGCGTGCCGCCCAGTCCCGCCGCGAACTGGTCCTGGGATCCGGTTGCGGTCCTCAGGATCCGGACTTCCGTATCCATCACGATGCGGACGAGTTGTGGAATCGTCCAGTCGGCGCCCAACGCCGCGTTCAGGGCGCCGGCGATCGCCATGCCGAGTGAAGACGAACCCCCGAGGCCGGAGCCTGGTGGCGCCGTGGTCTCGAACCGGATTTCCACGGGATGGTGAGGCTTGAAGAACTCGAGGAGCCGGCCGGCGAGGGCCGCGAACGGATGGCGAAAGAACGGGTCGGGAGACAAGCAGGACAGGTCGAGGCCGCGCTGGGAATTCACCACCCGAAACCGGGGTGCGGGAGCCACGGTCGCCCGCGCCCTCAGGCTGATGGCGGCGTTCACCGTCGCGGCGCGGGGCACGAGCAGGCCGACCGGCCAGATGTCGAGAGTGCCGCCCGCCAGGTCGATCCGCGTCGGCGCGGAAAACGTTACGGAGTCGCTCAGAACGTAACCCCGATGGCCGTAACCCATCGGTTCACGGGTTCTTCGTGGAACTCCCTCTGCAACTGGACCTCCAGATGCAGCCTGCCGACCTCGAAACCCCCGAAGGCCATTCCCGCGGGCGCGGTTGCCGATTCTGTCTCGCCCCCCAGCCGGGTGGCGACTCCTGCCCCCCCACCGACGTACACACTGAAGCCGGGCAGGGGAAGCACTCCCATCCTGCCGGTGACGAACGCGCGTACGGGGAATTCGCGGTTGTCGTCTCCGGTTTCGATGCCGGTTCCGCCCTGAACCAGGCCGCCAACCTCAAAGGGCAGCAGGGGGAGGTCGAAGTTGTAGCCGGCGCCCAGAACCCATCCCTCTCGCGCATCCCCCGATTCTCCGCCCGAGCCGACCTGGATCACGGGCTGGGCGACCGCGGTGCTTCCGGCGAGCAGGATCCCGGCGGCGACCACCGCCCTCAGGAGAAATCGCCCGGACACGCCGCGAGTATATTGACCCCGCTCTGAGTGTGGTGTCCCGGAAATCGCACGGCACTTCTCGGTGACTCACACCATTTCCGGGACACCACACTAGCCGCACCGAAGCTTGTCCCGCCGAACCGACGTTGAAACGCTCCCGGACCGGATCGCTTCCCGGCTTGCGCTGCGCTCGCCGAGGCGCCTGGACGGGACGCTGCGCGGGGCCGCGGTGCTCGTTCCGCTGGTGGAGCGGGAAGGGGGCTATGGCCTGGTTTTGACCCGCCGGGCCGCGGACCTCCGCCGCCAACCGGGAGACATCGCGTTTCCCGGAGGCATGATTGATCCCGGCGACCCATCCGAGCTGGCGGCCGCCCTCCGGGAAGGGCGGGAGGAAATCGGGCTCGACCCCGGCGGAGTGCTGGTGCTGGGCCAGCTCGATGATCGAGTGACGGTTCAGGGTTTTCGCCTGGTTCCCTTCGTGGCCCTGATTCCGTCGTCGGTCGCGCTGCGAGCCGGGCCCGAAGTGGATGAGATCTTCGAGGTGCCGCTCAGGACCCTGCTGCATCCGGACTGCGAGACCACCGAAGTGCAGCGGGGCCGGAAGCTCCCGGGCGGCACGGATGTCATTTCCAGGGTGGTCTTCCGGTACCGGTACCGGGACTACGTCATCTGGGGCCTTACTGCCCGCATCATCCGGGACCTGCTGGACGTGATCTAGCAGCCTGTGGTGAAACCCGCGCGGCCCAGTTCTCCCGGTGGGGGCTCGACGTGCGATGCATCCCGGCTGAGCCGCCCCCCACCGGGAGAACCGGGCCTCGCCCCCAGTTCTCCCGGTGGGGCCCTGGCGCTCACGCGGGTTTCACCACAGGCTGCCAACCACGGGCGGGGATGCCGCATGAGCGCGGGTTCCGGTCTTCGAATCCCACGAACGCGGGATGGCGGAGGTGCCCGGAGGGCGTCAATTCCAGGTATTCGACCGTAGCCACCAACAGCGGCCTCACGTAGCGGATGTGCCCGTCGCCGGTCGCTCCGAACCCGGGAGGAGCGGGACACTCGAGGCTCCTGAGTTGTTCCGTCAGTTCCCTCCGGGTCGCGCTGTCCAGCCCGCTCCCCACGTTCCCGAGCCACACCGGCCCCTCCGGCCCGTAGGCTCCGACCACCAGGGAACGCACCGGGCCGTCCGGGTTCCGGTGCAAGGTCCCGAAGACCACGCAGCTCAGCCGGGGGCGGACCTTGATCTTCAGCCAGTCGTCGCTGCGTTCACCGATTCGGTAAGGGCTTTCAAGTCGCTTCGCGACCATCCCTTCCATGTTTCGCTCGCGCATCGCCGCGAAAAAACGAAGTCCTTCGCCGACGACCAGCGGATTGGCGAAAATCTGTCCCCCCGCGCCGGGAAGCAGGGAGTTCAGGGCGCGTCGCCGCTCGGCCAGTGGGGACGCCGTCAGCCGGGCACCGTCGCGATGGAGTAGATCGAAGGCGACAAACCAGGCGGGCGTTTCCGTCACGGCGCGCTCGATCCTGGTTTTCGAGCGCATCCGGTTGCGCTCCATGACGAGCGGGAAGCTCGAGCGATCGCCCTCCATGACCACGATTTCCCCGTCGAGGACCCCGGTCCCGGGGAGTTCCGAAAGCGCCGCGGCGAGTTCCGGGAAATGGGGGGTCTGGTCGCGGAGACTACGCGCCTGGAGCCGGACCGTCGGCCCGAAGAAGGCGATCGAACGAAGGCCGTCCCACTTGGCGTCGAACAGGTGATCTGCCGAGTCGAACGGACGGCCGGTGCCGGCGAGCATGGGTCTTACCCCGTGTGCCAACCAATCCGGAGGGAGCACCGGTTCCGCGGCCGGTGCTGCCGGCATCACCGGGCCGCGGTCTTCCGAAGGCGGGTCGGTCAGCTTGCCCGCCGCTCCTCACCGGACGCCTGGCCCTGGTCGCCGAGCTCCTCACCCTCGATCCGTGCGAGACTCGATTTCAAGGCGTCCATGAGGTTGACGACCCGGCGCGGCTCGACGCTGGGAGCGGTGACCAGTTCCTCGCCTCGGCTCTTCGCCTCCACGATCTCGAGGAAGCGTTTGCGATAGCTGTCCTGGAAGGCTCTCAGGTCGAACGGCCGCGCGTACGAGTCGAGCAGTTGCCGGGCCATCGCGGTTTCGGCGGCGTTCGGCTCCCGCGCCGGCGGCAGGTCCTCGATGTCAGACACCTTCCGGACCTCATCCTCGTAGTGCAGAAACGACATCAGGAAGACGTCGTCGGAGGGCCGGATCGCGACCACCTTTTCCTTGCCGCTGAGCACAACCTGGGCGATGGCCACCCGCCTCGACGCCTGCATCGCCTTGAGGATGGTGTGAAAGGGCCCGGCGGCGACCTCGCCGGCCGGGGAGAGGTAGTAGGAGCCGTGGTAGTAGAGGGGGTTGATCTCCGATTCCTCGACGAACTGAACGATGTCCAGCGTCCGGAGCGACGGGAGTTGCAGGGTGGCGAGATCCTCTTGCTGGATCAGGACGTACTGCTCCTTCGCGAGCTCGTAACCGCGAACGATGTCGTCCCGCTCGAGATCCTGTTCACATGCGGTGCAGCGCCGCTGCAGCCGGACCCGGGCCTTGCACTCCTTGTGCAACTGGTTCATCGCGACCTTCTTTTCGCGCGCAGCCGGGTAGGCGCGCACCGGAACCAGTACGAGGGCCAGTTTCAGGTTGCCCTGCCAGGTAGGTCGCATCGGCTCTGATCCTCACGGCAGCGGCGCTTGGTGCCGCGTTGCCAATCGGCGGTTTGGAGTACCGTGGGACAGGGAAGTCTAGTGCTCCTCCGGATTCCCGGTCGCCGCGGACACCGGGATTACGGAATATTGAAGTACACTGGCATCCGTTCAGGATGCGTCCGGATGCGGCAACGCTCGGGCGCGCAGTTCCCCTGGCTGCCCGGATTCCGGGAGCCTTCCCTGGATTTCCCCAAGCAAAGTCTGGCCGCCCCCCTGCCCGAACATGAGGCGGTCTTGTCCCACAGAATCGCCCTCTGAAGAATGGCCTGATGTCCAACAAAACGGCGCTCGCTGAGGAGGTCGCTCCCAGCGCGGTCGAACCCGAGCGCATCGTCAACGACCTGGCGATCCAGGTCGCCACCGTAAACGGTTCCGGCAGCCAGTCCTCGAACCTCGTCCTGTTGCGGGCGCTGTTCCGCATGGGGATTCCTGTCGGAGGAAAGAACCTCTTCCCGTCGAACATCGCGGGACTGCCGACCTGGTTCACCATTCGCGCAAACCGGGACGGCTGGGTTGCCCGCAAGCGCAACGTGGATTACCTGGTCGCACTCAACCCCCAGACCGCCATTCGGGACGTTGAATCCCTGGACCCCGGCAGCGCCGTGGTCTATGAGGAAGGTCTGCGGCTGGAGCGGCGGCGGGACGACCTCGTGTTCTACCCGGCGCCATTCCAGGAGTTGGCCGCCGAAGTGACCCGCGAGGTCCGGCTGCGCAAGCTCCTCGCGAACATGATCTACGTCGGGCTGCTGGGCGAGTTGCTCTCGATCGACGTGGAGGAGATCTTCGGAGCCATCGAAAGCCAGTTCCGGCGCAAGAAGGCTGCGGTCGAGTTGAACCGCCGTGCCGTGGAGATCGGGATGCGCTACGCGCGGGAGAAGCTGGTCAAGCAGGATCCCTTCACCCTCGAACGAATGGACAAGAATCGCGGCAAGATTCTCATCGACGGGAACGCCGCGGCCGCGCTCGGCGCCATGTTCGGGGGAGCAAGCGTCGCGACCTGGTACCCCATCACGCCGTCCTCGAGCGTCGTTGAGCAACTCACGGGCTTCCTCAAGCGGTACCGGAAGGATCCGGACGGAAAAGCGACCTACGCAGTGGTCCAGGCCGAGGACGAGCTGGCCGCCGTCGGCATGGCGCTGGCCGCCGGTTGGGCCGGGGCCCGGGCGATGACCGCCACCTCCGGTCCGGGCATTTCCCTGATGTCCGAGTTCGTCGGACTCGGTTACTACGCCGAGATTCCGCTGGTCATCTGGAACATCCAGCGCGTCGGCCCCTCGACCGGCCTGCCGACCCGCACGGCCCAGGGCGACATCCTCTCCACGTACACCCTGTCCCACGGCGACACCAAGCATGTGTGCCTGCTACCGGCCTCGACGCGCGAGTGTTTCGAGTTCGGCTGGAGGGCCTTCGATCTGGCGGAGCGGCTCCAGACGCCGATTTTCGTCCTGTCCGACCTCGATCTCGGGATGAACATCTGGGCCACGGATCCCTTCGAGTACCCGGACCGACCCATGGACCGCGGAAAGGTGCTCACCCGAGAGGATCTGGAGCGGCTGGGTGGAACCTTCCAGCGCTATGCGGATGTGGACGGCGACGCGATCCCCTATCGGACGCTCCCGGGGACCGACCATCCGGGGGCCGCGTACTTCACGCGGGGCAGCGGTCACGACGAGAGCGCTGAGTACACCGAGAATGAAGAGGCCTACGTCCGGATCATGAGCCGGCTTGAACGGAAGTTCGAGACGGCGCGGGAGATGGTTCCGCCGCCCGTGGTGGATCAGGCGGACTCTCCGAGCCCGCTTGGAATCATCGGCTTCGGTTCCTCCGATCCGGCGATCGAGGAAGCCCGGAGCCGTCTTCGTGAAGAAGCGGCGATCGAGATGGACTACCTCCGCCTGCGGGCGCTGCCCCTTGCGCCTTCCGTGCTCGACTTCATCGCCGAGCGGCAGCGGGTGGTGGTCCTCGACCAGAACCGGGACGGACAGATGCTCCAACTGCTCCGCGCCGAATACGGCGACCGGATTCCTCCGGGAGTGCTCCGGAGCCTCAGGCACTACAGCGGGCACCCCATGGACGCCCAAACCATCACGGACTACGTGACCGAAATGGAGATCGGCGGTTAACCTTCGGGAGTCTCATGCCCACCCCAGCAGCCTCTTCAAGACCTCGCAAGGTCAATCGGTTGGGTCTAACCCCATCCGACTACAAGGGCAAGCCATCCACCCTCTGCAAGGGTTGCGGCCACGACGCGATTTCCAGCCAGTTGATTCGCGCTTTCTTCGAGTCCGACGTCCGTCCCCACCAGGTCGCGAAACTCTCCGGAATCGGCTGCTCCTCCAAGACACCGGCGTACTTCCTGAATCACAGCCACGGTTTCAACGCCGTCCACGGCCGCATGCCGTCGGTGGCGACCGGGGCAGTGCTCGCGAATCGCCAACTGGTGGCGGTCGGCGTATCCGGCGACGGCGATACCGCTTCGATCGGGATCGGCCAGTTCGTGCATCTGGTGCGGCGCAATCTGCCGCTGATCTACATCGTGGAAAACAACGGGGTCTACGGTCTCACCAAGGGACAGTTCTCCGCCACCGCCGACGAGAACGCCGCGCTCCGTTCCGGCGAAGTCAACCGGTTACCCAACATCGACCTGTGCGGCATGGCGATCGAACTCGGAGCCACTTACGTGGCCCGTTCATTCGCCGGGGATCCGAAACAGCTGGTCGCCCTGCTCCGCGGAGCGCTCGCCCACAACGGCACCGCCGTCCTCGACATCCTGAGCCCCTGCGTCACGTTCAACAACCATGCGGGTTCGACGAAGAGCTACACCTGGGGCAAGGACAACGAGGAGCCGATCCACATCCTCGACTTCGTGCCGGCGATGGATCAGATCGAGGTCGAGTACGAGGAAGGCACTGATCAGGAGGTCCAACTCCACGACGGATCCTGGGTCCGCCTCCGGAAACTGGAGCGCGCATACGACCCGACGGATCGCCGGGCGGCGCAGGAGCTCCTGCTCGAGGCCAACGACAAGAACCTGTTCCTCACGGGGCTCCTGTATCTGGACACCAGCAAGCGCACCTTCCTCGATAGCCTGGAAATGTGTGACGAACCACTCGCGCTCCTCGACGAGGAGCAGCTCCGTCCACCTCCGGAAGTTCTGGACGAAATCGTCACTTCGTATCAGTAGGCCATCGCGCCGCGCGGGCTCCGTACCCGCAGGAGGTCCTGAATGACCCCATCCCGTCGGTTCGTTTCTCTTCCTGGTCCCTTGCGCGTCCGGCGTCTGGTCGCCGCTCTGGGTCTCGCTGCGCTGCTCGCCGCGCCGTCCCTCGCCCAGCGCAGCTTCACGATTCAGGACGCGCTCGGGGTGGCCTCGGTCTACGACCCGCAGCTTTCGCCGGACGGCGAATTCGTTGCCTATGTGGTGTCCCGCATCGATCTCGAGAAGAACAAGTCGGAGAGCCGGATTCACGGGGTTCCGTTCGCCGGCGGCGATTCCACCCCACTGACCCGGGCGGGGCGCTCGGCGTCTCATCCGCGGTTCAGCCCGGACGGATCGCGGCTCGCGTTCCTCGGTTCCGGCGAGGGGGGGAAGCCCCAGATCTGGCTGCTTCCCCTGGCCGGCGGGGAAGCCAGGGTGCTCTCCGATCTTCCGGCGGGCGTTTCGTCCTTCTCCTGGGCGCCGGACGGGAGCGCGCTGGCAGTGGTCTCGATGGATCCGGATCCGAACGAAGCGGAAGAAGGGGAGGAAGCCGAGCCCGTCCCCCTCGTGATCGACCGCCGTCAATTCAAGCGTGACGGCCGGGGCTATCTCGACAATCGGCGCCGGCACATCTACGTGGTGGACGCGTCGGACGGGTCGCACGAGCAGAAGACCTTCGGCCCCTACGACGATGGTTCCCCCGCGTTTTCGCCCGACGGTTCCCAGATCGCCTTCGTGAGCGTCCGGCCGCCGGATGGCGGCGATCCGGATGCGACCGACAACTCCGACATCTTCCTGGTTCCGCGGGATGCCGGTGAAGCGACCGAACCCGTGCGGCTTACGAGCAACCCGGGACCGGACCGTTCCCCGCTCTTCAGCCCTGATGGCGGCTGGATCGCCCATACGGGAAACCGCAAGCCCGAGTTGATCTGGTACGCCACCGAGAACCTGTACGCGCTCAACCGGACCACTGACGAAGTTGTTCACGTTGCGGCCGGACTCGACCGCAACCTCTCGAATCCGCGGTTCCGGGCCGATGGATCAGCGGTCCTGGCGCTGCTGGAGGACTCCGGCAACCGGCACCTGGCCTCCTTCGGCATTTCGGAAGCGGCGGTTGCCGAGCGGGTCATCGCCGGGGAGCGGGACGTCCGCGACATGGAGATGGTCGGGGATCGGGTCGTGGCGGTGGCGGCGAGGACCGACCGGCCTCCGGAAGTGATTGCCTGGACGTTTGGTGAGGAGCCCCGGCGGCTGACGGGGGAGAACGACGCCTTGCTCGCGGACATCGGGCTGGGTGGGGTGGAGAGGATCACCTTCCCGAGTTCCGACGGAACCCAGATCCAGGGCTTCGTCACCAAGCCACCCGGATTCGAGGAGGGACGGCGCTATCCAACCATCCTCTGGATCCACGGCGGGCCGGTTTCGCAGTTCTCGACCTCCTTCCAGTCCACCTGGCAACTGTTCGCGGCGAACGGATACCTGGTCGTCGCGGCGAATCCTCGAGGGTCGTCGGGCCGGGGAGAGGGTTTCTCCCATGCCATCTGGGCGGACTGGGGGAATCTGGACTACGAGGACGTGAACGCCGCGGTGGACCACGTCATCGATCGCGGCTGGGCCGATCCCGAGCGTCTCGGCGTCGGTGGATGGAGTTATGGCGGGATCCTCACGAACTACGTAATCACCAAGACCACCCGGTTCCATGCCGCCGTCAGCGGTTCCAGCGAGACCGAGTACCGCGCCGCCTACGGGAACGACCACTACCAGCTCGAGTGGGAGCTGGAGTTGGGACTTCCCTGGGAGAATCCGGAGCTATACAACCGCCTCTCGCCGATCTCCCGCGTCAACCACGTGACGACGCCGACCCTCGTTCTCTGCGGAGAGAAGGACTGGAACGTCCCGCTGAGCCAGTCGGAAAACCTCTACCAGAGCCTGCGGCGGCTCGGGGTGCCGACCCAACTGATCATCTATCCGGGCCAGAGCCACGGGATCCGGCTCCCGTCCTTCCAGAAGGACCGCTACCAGCGCTACCTGGCCTGGTTCGACCGGTTCCTCAAGTCGGAGACCACTTCCACGGACCAGAGTTCCCGCTAGCGCTAGCCGCGCGGGCGGCGGGAAGGGTCGCCCGCGCCCCGGTGCCGTTGTCCCGGCTCAGAACCGGTAGCGCAACTGGGCGATGACGTTTCGCCGGAGCACGTCGCCGAAGATGTGGTTCTGGATTTCCTGATTGAGGACGTTGATCACCCGTATCGAGGGCCGGAAGCGGCCTTCCATGAGGTCGACGGCCAGGGTGGCGTTCACCATGGTGAAGGCTTCGGTCCAGCCGTGGTACTCCGCCGTCAGCACGTCGGTCCAATAGGCCCGATCGGTGTAGTTCAGCGCCAATCCGAGATCGAAGGCGCCGATCTCGGTGTCAATGCCGGCATTGATGCGGTGCGCCGCGGGGATGCTGATCTCGTCGGCGTCTTCTTCGCCGAACCCTTCCACCACCGGTTCCGACTGCCACGAATAGTTGAGGAAACCCCCGAGGTTGCCGCGGCGGCCGCTGAGGCCGAGTTCCAGCCCGGAGTTCCGGGACGACGTGCGGTTGACGTAGCTGAAGGAGGACGGGAGCTGGACGCCGGCGAGGCCGCCGAGGGCGTCGATCAGGTATCCGGGATTCACCGCGATGGCGGCGATCGAAGGCGGCAGGGTTCCGGGCGGAAGCACGGCCCCCAGCCTTCCGATGAACTCCGCGACCTCGGAGAACGCCTCGTTCCATCCGGGAGGCGGGTTCTCACCGGACCAGAAGGTGTGATCGGTGAAGTCGATGTTGTCCCGCTTGTCGTTCACGTAGAAGGCGGCGCTCGCCCCCATCCAGTCGTTGAGCGCTCCCGACCAGCCCACTTCGTAGGCGGTGAGGGACTCCTGGACCAGTGCGGGGTTGCCCACCACCGAGATGGGGATCGTGTAGGTGACCGGCGCCGGCAGCGCGGAATCCGGAACGCTCAGGGCGCCGAACAACCCCCGGAACACGGGACGGAGATCGAAGACGGTTTCCTGTCCGATGAGCACGTCCAGGAAGGTGTCGCTCAGGGACGGAGCGCGGAATGCGCGGTTGTAGGAAACACGCAAGGACTGGGTGGGGGTTGGTTTGAAGATGAGCGTCGTCCGGGGAGACAGCACGATCTTGTCGAAGATGCTGATCCGGTCCGCGCGGGTTCCGACGATCCAGCGCCAGCGGTCGCTCAGGAAGATCTCGTCGTTCACGTAGATCCCCTGTTCGCTGCGTCCGTCCCCTAGCGGAGCGAGGGTGAAGTCGAGGGTGATGAAACGGGCGTTCGCGCCGTAGCTGAGGAGATGGCGGCCGCCCAGGAACCTGGTGTCCTTGAGGCTGACGTCGTAGGTGTTCGTCGTGATCCGGCCGTCGACCAACTCCCCGACGGGGGTCCGCGACAGCAGCGAGTTGAAATCGGCGGCGGTCCGGTTGAAGAAGGCTCCGATTTCCATGGACCCGCGCAGGTACTGGACCCGGCCGTAGGACATGTTCGCCCCCGACCGGATATTGAACGGGCCGATTCCGGAGTGGAGGATCCCCTGGCTCCCCCCGTAGCCGCCCGAGAACCGGAATCCACTCTGACCGCCGGGAGAGTCCCAGTCGGCCCGGAAGTCCAGCTTGGGCATTCGGGCCGTCACCCCTTCCAGCGGGGGATACAGGGTACCGGTGTCGTTCGGGATCTCGCCGAATGGCCGCGGCAGCGGATCCTGATGGGTGAAGCTGACGGTCGCCCGGTAGGCGAAGCGATCGTTCACCGCCTGCGCGTGGCTGAGGGAGCCCATCAACTGGCTGCCCGCGTCCATCGGGTTGCCGGTGACGTTGCGGTCGAACGCCCCGAACTTGAGGTCCAGCGTCGTCCCCACGGCGTCGCGCGGGGCCTTGGTGATCAGGTTCACCACGCCGCTCATGGCGTTCGCGCCCCAGACGGCCGAAGCCGGCCCGTTGACCACCTCGATCCGCTCCAGGTCGTCCAGTCCCACCGAGAGAAAGTCCCAACTGGTGAAGCCGAAGAAGTCCTGATACACCGAACGTCCATCCACCAGAACGAGCTGCGACCGGGCCAGGGCGCCGGACGAGCCGCGGCTGGTGACGCTGTAATTCGTGTTGGAAAGCTGGGTGACGTTGACCCCCGGGGCCTGGCGCAGGAGATCGCCGAAGTTGTTGGCCGCCTGGGTTTCGATCACCTCGCTGGAGATCACCGCGATCGCGGCCGGGGCGTTGACGATCTCCTGCTCCACGCGCGAAGCCGAGACGACGACCTGATCGGTGAAGCGCGGCAGGATATCGAGGGGGTCTTCGCCCGTTTCTTCGGGTTCTTCCTGCTGTTCCGGCGTCTCCTGCTCTTCCTGTTGCTGCAGCGCGGCGCCCGCGGCGCCGGGCTCCGGAGCAATGAAGAAGAGGGCAAGCGTGGCCGCGAAACACAACCGGCAGCCAAGAATGGCTCGCTTCAATCTCACGAGAACCTCCTTCGGTCCGCGGCGGCGGGCACCGTACCGCATGATGAAGGTGCTCGCTGCCGCCCGCCGATTCTAGGCGGATTGGCGTGAGGTCGTCGCGCCGCCCCGAGACGGTGTCCGGATCAGAACCGGTAGCGCAGTCCCCCGATGATCTGCCGCCGCAGCACGTCCCCGAAGACGTGGTTCTGGATCTCCTGGTTGAGGAGGTTGATCATCCGCACCGACGGCTGGAAACGACCCTCCATCAGGTTGATCGCCAAGGTGGCGTTGACCATCGTGAAGGCTTCGGTCCAGCCGTGGTATTCCGCTGTCAGCACGTCGGTCCAGTAGGCCCGGTCGGTGTAATTGAGCGAGAGCCCCACATCAACAGCGCCGAACTCGGCGTCGAGGCCGGCATTGATCCGGTATGCCGCCGGAATGCTGATCTCATCGGCATCCTCTTCCCCGAACCCCTCGACGACGGGTTCCGCCTGCCACGAGTAGTTGACGAAGCCTCCGAAGTTGCCGCGGCGCCCGGTCAGTCCGAGTTCCATCCCGGACTCCCGGACCGAAATCCGGTTGACATAGCTGAACGAGGCCGGGAGTTGGGCGCCCGCGAGGGCGCCCAGGGCGTCGATCAGGAAAGCGGGATTCACCGCGACGGCTCCGATTTCCGGCGGCAGGGTCCCGGGAGGAAGGACCGCGCCCAGCCGTCCGATGAAGTCCCCAACCTCGGCGAAGGCCTCGTTCCAGCCCGGCGGCGGGTTCTGGCCGGACCAGAAAGTATGATCGGTGAAGTCGATGCTGTCGCGTTTGTCGTTGAGGTAGACGGCCGCGCTCGCCCCGATCCAGTCGTTGAGGGCGCCCGACCAACCGACTTCGTAGGCGGTCAGGGTTTCCTGGAGAAGGTCGGGGTTTCCCACCACTCCGATGGGGATCGTGTAGTGGACCGGCGCGGGCAGCGCGGAGTCCGGGACGCTCAGCGCGCCGAAGAAGCCCCGGAAAACGGGCCGAAGGTCGAAGACGGCCGGTTCGCCAATCGTCGTGTCCAGGAACGTGTTGCTCAGCGACGGGGCGCGGAACGCACGGTTGTAGGAGACCCGCAGGGACTGGGTTGGGGTGGGTTTGAAGATGAGGGTCGTCCGGGGAGACAGCACGATCTTGTCGAAGATGCTGATCCGGTCCGCGCGGGTTCCGACGATCCAGCGCCAGCGATCGTTGATGAAGATCTCGTCGTTGACGTAAAGCCCCTGTTCGCTTCGTCCGTCTCCGAGCGGGGCGAGGGTGAAGTCGAGGGTGACGAAGCGGGCGCTGGCGCCATAGCTGAAGAGGTGGCGTCCGCCCAGGAACTTCGTATCCCTGAAACTGACGTCGTAGGTGCTGGTCTTGATCTCACCGTCGAGGAACTCGCCGGTGGGGACCCGCGAAAGCAGCGAGTCGAAGCCCGCGGAGGTCCGGTTCAGGAAGGCCCCGATCTCCATGGAGCCGCGCATGTACTGGACCCGGCCATACGACATGCTCGCCCCGTTCTGGACATTGAAGGGACCGATCCCGGAGTGCAGAATGCCCTGGCTGCCCGCGTATCCGCCGGAGAATCGGAATCCGCCCCGGCCGTCGGGCGAGTCCCAGTCGGCTCGCAAGTCCAACTTCGGCATCTCGGCCGTCGCTCCCTGCAGCGGAGGGTAGAGAGTGCCCGTGTCGTTCGGGATCTCGCCGAAAGGCCGCGGGAGCGGATCGTGCCGGGTGAAGCTGACGGTCGCCCGGTAGGCAAAGCGATCGTTCACCGCCTGTGCGTGGGTCAGGGAGCCCATGAGCTGGTTGCCCGAATCCATCGGGTTGCCGGTGACGTTGCGATCGAAGGAACCGAACCGGAGGTTCAGCGTCGTTCCCAGAGCGTCCCGTGGCGCCTTGGTGATCAGATTGACGACCCCGCTCATGGCGTTGGCTCCCCAGATCGCCGAAGCCGGTCCGTTCACCACCTCGATCCGCTCGAGATCGTCGAGTCCTATCGAGAGAAAGTCCCAGCTGGTGAAGCCGAAGAAGTCCTGATACACCGAACGCCCATCTACCAGGACGAGCTGTGACGTAGCCAGAGCGCTGGAGGAGCCGCGGCTCGTGACGCTGTAGTGCGTGCTCGAGAGCTGGGTCACGTTGACCCCCGGGGCCTGGCGCAGCAGGTCGCCGAAATTGCTGGCCGCCTGGGTTTCGATGACCTCGGTCGGGATCACGGCGATGGCCGCCGGCGCGTTCACGATCTCCTGTTCGATCCGGGAAGCTGACACCACGACCTGGTCGGTGAAGCGCGGAATGATGTCGGCGGGATCAGTTGGCTCTTGCGATTCTTCTTCCTGTCCTTCCGCTTCCTGGGTTTCCTCCTGTTCCTCCTGAGCGGCGGCCAGCGCACTCGACTGGATGGCGGGACCGAGGAGGAGAAGGGCCGTCAGAAGCCGCAACCCGTTCAGATTGGCGGCGCGGTGCGGTGTCACAGCTTCCCTCCTTGCTTGATCCTCGCAGACACCCTGACTACCACCCATAGCGGCCAGGCGGTGCCGCCGGACCCCAGATTGTAAGGGAGAGCGGAAAAGCGGTGCCGGGCGCCCACCGGCAGCCCCGCGCCGTCTCGCTTGCCCATCCCGACGGCTATCCTAAGCGTTCCTTGCCGCCGGGTCGGCGGCCCGCTGCCCGGAGGCTCTTCTCTTCACCCCCATGTCCCAGCTAGACCAGAAACAGGTTCTGGAAATTCTCGCCCCGATCCGGAATCGCGAGTTCGACGGCGAGAGCATCGTGACCCTCGGCCAAGTGGCGGATATTCGCATCTGCCGGCCCATCATCGGTGTTGCGGTGACGCTCCCGAACGTCGGAAGCGAAGTTGCGGACGAGATCCGGGGCGAGGTCCGAGACGCGCTTCTCCGGTTGCCGGGAATCGAACGGGCGGAAGTGGCGGTGCGCACCGAAGTGAGCGCCTCCCCAACTTCTCGCGTGGAACAGGACGCGGGACCGCCATCCGGGGCTCCCGGGCCGCGCGCGCCCATGCCGGATCCCTCGAAACCGGAAGGCGTCCAGAACGTGGTGGCCATTGCCTCGGGGAAAGGTGGAGTAGGGAAGAGCACGGTGTCCGCGAACCTTGCCGTTGCGCTCGCGGCGGACGGAGCGCGGGTGGGCCTCCTGGACGCCGACGTCTACGGGCCTTCACAGACCACCATGTTCGGGATGGACGACCGCCCGGCGACCGACGAGCGACGCCGGCTGCTTCCACTCGAGGCTCACGGGGTCCGGTTCATCTCCATGGGAATGCTCTCCTCCAAGGAGACCCCGGTGATCTGGCGGGGCCCGATGGCCTCGCGGCTCGTCCAGCAGTTCTTCTCGGGAGTCGTTTGGGGAGAGTTGGACTACCTGCTCGTGGATCTCCCACCGGGAACCGGGGACGTGCAGCTCACCATCGCCCAGACGGCGGCGCTTGCGGGGGCGGTGATTGTTACGACTCCGCAGGCCGTAGCGCGGACGATCGCCGAAAAGGGCCTCCGGATGTTCCAGCCCGTGCGCGTTCCCGTGCTCGGGGTAGTCGAAAACATGAGTTCATTCGCGTGTCCGCACTGTGGGGAGCGGACCAACATCTTCTCGACCGGTGGGGGCGAGGAGATTGCCCGGGATCTGGGCCTACGCTTTCTGGGCGGGGTACCGCTCGATCCTCGGGTTGTCGTGGCCGGAGACGAGGGAACTCCCACGGTCGTGCGTGATCCCGAGAGTCCCGCCGCGGTTGCCTATCGGGAGATCGCACGCCGGGTCGCGCTCGAGGTGGCGCGATCCAACCAGGCCGAACGGGGCGGGACGGCGGCGTCAGTACGCGCGGACACCGATGCCGTGGTGGTTCGTTGGCACGATGGCTCGGAAGACCGTCTGGGTTTCGAGTACCTGCGGAACCACTGTCCCTGTGCTACCTGCGTGGACGAATGGAGCGGTCAACGCCGGTCGCTGACCCTGCTCCTCCCGACCAACTTCGCGCCCCGGAAGCTCGTTCCCGTCGGCAACTACGGGGTACAGATCCACTGGAACGACGGCCACGAGACCGGGATCTACAGTCATCACCTGCTCCGCCGGCTTGCCAAACAGATCGAAGAAACTCCAACCCCGGTGGGTTAGCAGCCTGTGGGCTGGATCCGGTCGGGGAACTACCGCGGGACCGGGGAGCCGCGCTGGACCTCGATCACGCCCGGCACCGTCTGCAGCAAACGGGAGATGGCGCCGACTTCCTTGGCGTTTTCGACCGCAACGGTCACATAGATGTCACCGCGCTCCGCATCGTCGGCGGTCCCCTCGAAGGCCCGGATGTCGGTGTCGGCTTCCGCGATGATCTTGGTGATGTCCGCGAGCATCCCCTTGCGGTTTTCGACGCGCACCAGGAAGCCCGCGTCGTACCGGGTCCCGCTGGTGGTTTTCCACGACACGTCGACCTGACGTTCCGGGTCGCGCGCGAGGTCCGCGAGATGCCGGCACTTGGCCGCGTGGACCGCGACGCCCTTCCCCTTGGTGATGTATCCGGAGATCGCTTCCCCGGGCAGCGGCGAACAGCAGCGGGCGCGGTGCACCAGGATGTCGTTCTGCCCGCTCACGAGAATCTGCCCCGAATCACGTCCGATGATGCGTCGGACGGCCCCCGCGAACCCTGTGCCCGAGGAAGGCTCCTTTTCGGGTGCGCGTTTGAGCTGGTCGGCGGGGACCGCGTCGGCGAGCGCGCGGGCGGCTGAGACCTTGCCGTAGCCGACCGCGGCGAAGAAGTCGTCCAGGCTCGGAGCTCCGTGGCGTTTCATCGCATCGGCAAGACCGGGAGCGGAACGCACCCGGCGCAGGCTCAACCCGTGAGATCGAGCCTCCTTTTCGAGGAGCTTCCGCCCAATCTCGATGCTCTCGCGCTTGGCCTCGGCGTTCAATCGCGCCCGGATCTTCCCCTTGGCCCGGTTCGTGCGGGCGATCTTGAGCCAATCCTCGCTCGGCAGATGGTTCTTGCGGGTGAGGATCTCGCAGATGTCACCGTTTCGAAGCTCATACCGAAGAGGGGCCATGGCCCCGTTGACGCGAGCTCCCATACAGCCGTGCCCAACCTCCGTATGGATGGCGTAGGCAAAGTCGATCGGAGTGGCGCCCCGGGGAAGCGACTTGACTTCTCCGCGCGGCGTGAAGCAGTGCACCTCGTCGGGATAGAGGTCGATCTTGAGGCTGCTCAGGAACTCGTGGGGGTCCTTGACTTCCTTTTGCCACTCGAGAACCTGGCGCAACCACGCAAAGCGCTTGATGTCCTGTTCTCCGTAGCTGCCGGAAGACTTGTAGCTCCAATGGGCAGCGATGCCTTCCTCCGCGACCCGGTGCATGTCGGTGGTGCGAATCTGGACTTCGAAATGCGTCCCCGAGTCGGTCATCAGACTCGTATGGAGAGACTGATAACCGTTGGCGCGTGGCATCGCGATGAAGTCCTTGATGCGTCCCGGGATGGGTTTCCAAACGTTGTGGATGACTCCCAGCGCCGTGTAGCAGTGGGGCACCGTATCTGTCACGAGCCGCAGCGCGATGAAGTCGTACATCTGATCGAGTTCGATCTGCTGCCGATGCATCTTGCGATAGATGGAATAGATGCTCTTGGTGCGCCCGGACAATTCACCCGGGATCTCCTCCGCCTGCAGTTCGCGTTTCAGCGTCTTGCTGAGATCGCGAATGAAGTCCTCGGCCCATCGTTTCTTGGCCTTGACGCGGGTGTCGAGGACCTTGTAGGTCTGGGGTTCGAGGTGCCGAAGCGCCAGATCCTGAAGCTCGGCTTCGATCCGCCCGATTCCAAGACGGCCCGCGATCGGGGCATAAACGTCCAGAGTTTCGGTGGCGATCCGCTGTCTCTTCTCCTCTCGGAGAAAATCGAGCGTTCGCATGTTATGTAGCCGGTCAGCGAGTTTGATCAGGATGACCCGGGTGTCGTCGGTCATCGCGATGATCATCTTGCGAACGTTTTCCGCCTGATTGGCCTCCGCGGAACTGAACTCCACGCGGCTCAGCTTGGTGAGGCCGTCGATCACCCGGCTGACATCTTTTCCAAAGCGGCGCTCCAGATCGTCGTTCGTGACCTTGGTGTCCTCGACGACGTCGTGGAGAAGGCCGCAGGCGACGGAGACGATGTCCAGCTTGAGATCCGCGAGGATCCCGGCCACTTCGAGCGGGTGGTTCAAATAGGGCTCGCCCGAGAGACGGACCTGTCCTTGATGGGCCTGGGCGGCCACCACGTAGGCAGCGCGCAGCAGGTCGAAGTCGGCTTCGGGCTGATACGCCCGGACCCGGTCCCGAATCGCCTCGAACCGGATCATCGTCCGCCAGTCTCCCGTCTTACCCTAGCAGCCTGTGGCAAGACCCACGCGGCGTTCGACGGGCGGCGATCCGTCCCGGCTGAACCGCGCTGCTCTGCGGCGCTCATCGTTGCGTTTCGGTCGCAATCCACCCGGTATTCCTCCCTCACGCGCCGTGTCGGCCGGGCGCCCCGCCCCCAGTTCTCCCGGTGGGGGCCTCGGCGCTCACGTGGGTTTCACCACAGGCTGCGAGCAGTTGCGTCCACTCCGAGGCTGCAATCCATTCTCCGAATGCGTGTCCCGGATCGGGAACAAAAAACCCCGCCGGCCGCGGCCGAAGCACGCGGCCGACGGGGCCTGAATCTCTTCCTGGTCTTCTTCGCGGAAATGCGCTCGTTTAGCGCTCCTCGGTAGCCTCCGCAGCCGCGGCAGCGGCGGCGGCCGCCTCCTCCGCCATCCGGTCGCGAATCGCGATCGCCCGGCTCCGATACTCGTCGGCTTCGGCTGTCAGCGCCGATGCGTTACGAGGATCTACTTTGGCCAACTCCCGCAGGAGGAGGTTCTTGTAGACGAGCGCGTCCACGTACTCATCGTTGCGGACGAGCGCCTCGTCAAGCTGTACCAAACCCAGGTCGATGAACTCACGGCGGTCCCGTTCGGACAGGTCGGGGTCCCGATAGACCTTGTCCCAGTAGTAGGTCGCGATGAGGTAGTACCCCTCCGGATTGTCAGGGTTCACGTCGCGGGCTCGTTCGAGCCACGCCATCGTCTCGTCGAACTGGCCGTACTTGTTGTACAAGTTGGCGACCTGCCGGTACGCGATCGGATCGTCCGGATTCATCTGCACCGGAACTTCGTAGGCGGCGATGGCCTTGTCGATGAGCGGATTCAGATCGGGATCGTGGAACCGCTCGTACACATCGGCCAGGCCGTAGTAGAGCTCCGGAGTGTCCGGATTCATCTCGATCAGGCGATTGAAGTAGTACTCGGCCCCTTCAAGATCGTCGAGGTGGTCACGGTGGATGCCGGCGAGTTGCTCCGAGGCGTAACGTTCGTACAGCCGAATGCCGGTCCTTGACGCTTCGTCGAGGCTCGGGTCCGCGAGCGCCTCTTCGACGACCGCGATGGTGTCCTCGTAACCGTCGAGTGCGTTATCGAGGTATTCCTCGTTCTGCGGGTCATCGAAGGTAGTCGGGCTGTAGAGCAGGTGGTTGCTGCTGGCGCTGAAGAAATGCAGCGTCGTCTGGATCAGCGGGTTGTCCCCGGGAGCGTTCTCGGTGGCTTCCTGGTAGTAGCGGATCGCCTCCTCGTACTCCCTCCGACCGTAGGCCTCGTTGGCCTTGCCGAAGGCCCGCATGGCCTGCAGCATGTCGATGTAGTTGGGGAGACCCCCACGGAGAGGGGGAAGGGGCGAGATGAACAAGCCGATGAGGACCGCCAAAGCCACACCCACCGAAATGAGGACGGTCGTTTTTTTCGTTAGGGCCACTGTCTGTGATCTCCTTGCCTGCGCGAGCGGCTACTGGGGAACGATTCCTACCCGCTCGACGCCGTTGCCCTTCACGATGTCCAGAACGGAGATCACATCTCCGTAGGTCAGGAAGGGATCGGCTTTCAGAAAAATCGTCTTGTCGGCGCGAGTCTCGAAGATATCGCGGACGCGTAGCGGGAGTTCCTCCGGCTCGACGACCTGCTTGTTGATAGTCACCTGTCCGGCCGAGTCGATGCTCAGCACCAACTGGTTCGGATCAGGTTCGGCGTCAATGACCTGGTCCTGGTTGTCCGGCATTTCCACGTCGTGCCCCTGCTGGGTCAGCGGGGTAACGACCATGAAGATGATGAGGAGCACCAGAAGCACATCGATGAGCGGTGTGATGTTGATGTCGGAAGTGACTCCGCCAGAGGCGAATCCTGACATTCCCATGATGGTTTCTCCCGGGCGTACGCCCTCTAGAGATTGCTACTCGGTTGCCCGTTCGGTGATGAGGCCGATCTCGTCGGCTCCACCATCGCGGCAGAGCGACATGAGGCCGAGCACCTCGTGATACGGAAGCCGCTCGTCAGCCTTCAGGTAGAGGATCTTGTCCGTCTTGCCGGCGAACTTCTCGACGAGAAGGTTCGGCAGCTCCTGCCTGGGGACGGAGATGAGGTCAAGATAGATCGCTCCGTCCTCGCGGATCGCCACGTTGACGACATCGTCGCTGTCCCCGTGATCAATTCCGTAGTCGGCTATCGGAAGCTTGACGTCCACACCCTTCTGCAGAAGCGGCGTCACAACCATGAAGATGATGAGCAGCACCAGCATGACGTCCGCGAGAGGGGTCACGTTGATGTTGGCGTTGACATCCTTGCTACCAAGTCCTGCCATTCCCATGACGCTTTACTCCTTGGTTTCCCGGTCCGCCGCTGTATGGAACAGGAGCGGAATGGGGCCCGCCGACACCATCTCTCCGTAGCCGGAAGAGGCTTTGGAGGAGTGGCGCCAGCGGGGCATTGAAGGGGGAATTCCGACGAATCCGCGTTAGCGGCGCGCCATGAAGTCGATGAGCTCGGAGGCGCCGTTGTCCATCTCGACGCCGAAGCCATCAGCCCGGTTCGTCAGATAGTTGAAGGCCCACACCGCCGGGATGGCGACGAAGAGCCCGAAGGCGGTCGCGATGAGCGCCTCGGCGATTCCGGCCGACACCGCGCCGATTCCACCGGAACCCGTCAGGGCCATCCCGCGGAACGCGGTGATGATGCCGAGCACGGTGCCCAGAAGGCCCACGAAGGGAGCGGTTGCGCCCACGGTGGCAAGCCCGGAGAGGTTGCGACGCAGGTCCATCATGCCGATGGCGGTGGCCCGCTGGATGGCCCGGTGGGCCGCCTCCATCGTGATGTCCTTGTCGCCGCTACCTTCCTCGGACTGGAACTGGACTTCCTGAAGCCCGGCCAGCAGCACCTTGGCGAGGTGGCTGTTCTTGACATCCTTGTCCTTGCTCACCTTGATGGCAGTGTCGATGTTGCCCGCCTTGAGCTCCTTTGCGATGCGCACGGAGTAGCTGCGGGACTGGCCCTTGGCCTTCTGGTAGGTCAGCCAGCGCTCGATCATGATCGAGAGCGAGTAAACCGACATGATGGCCATCACGCCGTTGATGAGCTTTGCAGCTGGCCCCATGTGGGACCAGATCTCAAGCAAGTCAAAAGACATTCCGTTCGTCCTCCTGGGATCTAGGAAAAAAGTGTTGGTGTTCCACCACCCTCGGGTCGCGTTCGTGGATCAGCATCAGCGGATCGCTGTGATCTGGTCACTCTGGATGAGGGCAGGGCGAAATTGGCCTGAAAGAAAACTGTGTGGGTGTCTGACGCCTCAGGAAACCGGGACTGATATCAACCGAGGTTGAAGGTCACCGTCACCGTCATGACGATGGGTACCGGAACCCCGTTGAGGAGCGTGGGCTGGTACTTCCACTGCCGCACGGCGTCCATCGCCGACTGGTCGAGCAGCGGAATCGAGCGAAGCACCGAGATGTTCGTCACGTTTCCCGACGGGTCGATGATGGCCTCGAGGATCACCACCCCCGAAACGCGTGCCTGCTTGGCGATTTCCGGGTAGATGGGCTGCACGTACACGGTGCGGGTCGGTTCCCGGATCTCTCCGCCCACGCGGACCGGAGCGGCCTTGGGCGGCGGCGGTGGCGGGCCCGAAGGCAGGCCGCCGACGATACCGCCGATGATCCCGCCGGGGACTCCACCCTCGACGCCACCAGGAACTCCGAAGTCCACTCCGGCGTCACCGAGGTCGTCCGGAATGTCCACGGGCGCCACGAACTGGGGGGTCGTGTTGAGGACCGGCTTCGGTGCGGCCCGGCGCCTTGCCTTCGGCGGCGGTGGCGGCGGCGGCGGCGGTGGCGGCGGCGGGGCCGCAGCCATGAAGGTCATGATGCCTTCCGGAGTGGGGAGTTGTACCGCGAGGATGGGAATGACGATGAACGCCACCACGAAGCCGCCCTGGAGCAGAAACGAGAAGGCGAAACTGCCGAGAGAACGCCCGAGGTTCTCGTCACGTCCTGCCAGTTTGAAATTTGGCTCTCTTGACACGCTAGGCTCCTTTTCCCCGGGTCCGGCCCGTCGTCTGAAGCCGAGAACAACCCGGATAGCCGCCGTCTTCGGAGGCCGCGAGGAGCGGCGGACGACTGGCCAGGCTGCCTGGGGAAGGTGGGGAAACTAGCACTCGTGCCCCCAATATGTCAACAGAGAATCGGTGCCTGATCGGACCGTCGCGTGGCGCCGGCGCTTCGGTCGCGGGACGGTGTGCAGCGTCCCCGTTTCCTTCGGTTACCCGGGCTGGGGATTACCGCGACCGAAGCCCTCCACAGAGCGCAGTCGCCCCGGGGTTTCTCCGCCAGCCGGCAGATTCAGCGGAGCGAGAATCGGACCACCAGATTACTGAGCGACGCTACCGGCCGGCCGTTTCGCTGGGCCGGACGGAATCGCCACTCCGACTCCACCACGCGAATCGCTTCCGCGTCCAGTCCGGGAACGGAGCGGAGGACGCGAAGAACCTCAACCGTCCCGCGCTCGGTAATCAGCGCCCGCAGGACAACGCGCCCGCGGATGCCGTCCCGAAGCGCCTGCTTCGGAAAGCGGGGGCGAGGCATGGATAGCGCTGCGGGCGCTTCGTCGGGGGGCGGAAGCACTGGATCGGCTGCTTCCCGGAGACCGCCGATCGCTCCTCCCTGGACCCCTCCGGGAATCCCGCCGACAACGCCGGCAGGCTCACCGAACTCGAGCCCCTCCCAGAGTCCGTCGGGAATGCCGTGCTCGGATCCGAACGTCGAGGGGATCTCCACCGCTTCGAGGAGCTGGACGAGATCGCTGGGCGCAAACAGTGGGGTGGCCCGCCGTGGGGCGGCCTCCCGGACCGTGGCGGCGAGATGCTCGGGTTCGGGTTTCGCCGTGGGATCCCCCTGCCGAAGCGCCGCCGCGGGAGGCGCGAACAGATGGACCCGGTACGCCTCGAAGGCCGGGAGTTGGTCGCTCCGCACCTCGAAGGAGGGGTATAGCAGAGCTGCCAGCAAGGCGCCGTGCAGCGTTACCCCGAGCGGCAGGGACATGCCGAGGCCGGGTGATGGCGTGTGCGGCATCCCGAGGCCGATGCGCGTTCCTCTCCTGGAACGTCCCGACGGCACCTGGCAAGAACCTCGCGGAGCGAGTTTAGCGGCCGGTAGTGAAACTCACGCGGCAGGCCCGAGCTGCGAGGATTGAAGGCCGGCTGACGCCGTCTTCCATCCCTCGTGCCAAAGGGGCCTGCGTGCGGCTCGCGCCCCGCTCCGAAACGACACCCACCGAATCCCCGCCGGCTCCCACCGGGAGAAACCGGGCCGCGTGCGTTTTGCCCCCGGGCTGTTGACGCGGGGAGGAATCAGACCCGGACCGGAGGTGCTTGCGGCCGCTGCTGTTCCACGGTAGCCGCCGACCCTCCACGTACCGAACGCCACCACAGCACGATCGGCGAAGCGATTGCGATCGAGGAATACGTGCCCACGAACACTCCGGCCACCAGCACGAAGGAGAAGGCCCGAAGCACCTCGCCTCCCCAAACGAGCAGTGCCCCTACCGCGAGCAGGGTCAGCCCCGAAGTGAGGACCGTGCGCCGGAGAGTCTGATTGATCGACAGGTTGACGATCTCCCCCAGGTCGAGACGCCGGTGGATATGGCGGTTCTCGCGCACGCGGTCGAAGATGACAATCGTGTCGTTCACCGAATAGCCCACGAGCGTCATGAACGCGGCGATCACGTTCAGGCTGATCTCATGGTTGAAGAGAGACACCAGGGCGAGCGTCACCAGCACATCGTGAATGACCGCTACGGTGGCGCCGACCCCGTAGACCGGCTCGAACCGAAAGCCGATGTAGATGAGCATCGCGAAGAGGGCCAAAAGGGTGGCGTTGCGGGCGCGCCGCCGGAGTTCCTCACCGACGACCGGTCCCACGATTTCGGTGCTTACGGACTCCAGTTCACCGGCGACTCCCCCCCGCAGCGCCGCGAGGATCCGGTTCGCCGTCTCATCGATGCCGGCTTCCGGTGTTCCCTGGGCAGTGGTGTCCGGATCCTCGTCTCCCGCCGCCTTCTCGACCCGGATCATGACCTGGTTCATTTCGGGCCGGTCGTAGCTCTGAATCACCGCATTTCCGTAGCCGAGATCCGTGACGACCCCCCGCACCTGATCGATTTCCGGGGCCTCGACGAACTTGGCCACCACCATGGTGCCCTCCGAGAAATCGATCCCGTAGCGAAGCCCGCCCTTCGAAATGACATCGACGGCGCCCGCGACGAGCACGGCGAGAGAGATCCCCGCGAACCACCACCGGTACTTGATCCAGTTGATCCGGGTGTCTCTCAGGATGTCCATCAGGTTCCCTTGGTCAGATGCTCAATGCGGGGACCTGGCGTCTTCCCGAGAGGACCAGGTCGAAGATGTAGCGCGAAACGAACATCGCGGTGAAGACGTTGCTCACCAGTCCGATACTGAGGGTCACGGCAAACCCCTGGACGGGTCCCGTCCCGAACTGGAACAGGATCGCGGCGGCGACCAGGCTGGTCATGTTGGCGTCCACGATCGTCCAGAAGACCCGCGAGAAACCGACGGAGATCGCGGTCCGGGGGGGCTTCCCGGCTCGCATTTCCTCCTTGATGCGCTCGAAGATGAGCACGTTTGCGTCCACCCCCATACCGATGGTGAGGATGACGCCGGCGATGCCGGGGAGCGTCAGGGTGGCCGCGAAGTAGGCCATCGCGCCCACCAGGATCAGCAGGTTCAGAAGAAGCGCGACGACCGCGTTTATCCCCGACAGGCGGTAATAGAAGATGATGAACAGGAGGACACCGGCCAGGCCCGCCAGTGAGGCCGTCACGCCGCTGCGGATCGAATCGGCGCCGAGGGAGGGTCCGACCGTGCGCTCCTCCTGGTACTCGAGGGATGCCGGCAGCGCCCCGGCCCGCAGGACGAGCGCCAGATCGACGGCTTCCTCCACCGTGAAGTTCCCGGTGATCTGGCCCTGGTCATAGATCGGGCTCTGGATGACGGGAGCGGAGACCGCCAGGTCATCGAGCACGATGGCCATCTGCCGGCCCACGTTCGCGCCGGTGAAGTCGCGGAACCGGGACGCCCCCTCGGCGTGCAGGCTGAACTCCACGTTGGGGGTGTTCGTCTGGAAGTCGATCGCCTGCCGGGCGTTCCGGAGATCGCGGCCGGTAATGGCGGCGACCCGGTTCACCTGGTAGTAGCCGATCGCGCCGGTGGGCAGCTCCGTCGGAATGTTCTCCAGCGAGCTGTTCAGTGGCGGGAGG
>LXNJ01000299.1_pt1 | contig 35831 bp, 30 predicted proteins | sample 809081 | NCBI WGS metagenome assembly LXNJ01 (sample SAMN04870510, study PRJNA318959) | sponge metagenome | biome: sponge; feature: marine sponge reef; material: water | host: Petrosia ficiformis | place: Greece: Milos, Mediterranean Sea | collected 2013-05-29 | depth 5-7 m | reverse complement strand
TCACGTTTCCGCGCTGTTTCGGCAGCAACGGCGCGATCCGTTCAAACTGGGCCTCGGTGAGTTTCATGTTCTGAATTTCGCCTTATATTTCTGCGTCCCAAAATAACGCGACGAAGGATAGCATGTTTCCTGTTAGTGTTAACACGCCCTAGCGCCTTGGCATGCGCCCCGGAACACTATACAGAACGATTACGGCCCGAATAGCGTCCGTAACGAACGCATGCGCGCTTGCGCGCTTAGACCGGATTCGTGATTCGAGCGACGCGGAACTTCATCTTTTTGTTGGGGGCGGATGTCGGAAACGGATTGATTCCGAGCTTGTAGTTTGCGGGCACTACTTCCAGCTCCATGTGGTACGCGATGAGCAAGAGATTGACGGCCATCTGAAGCTCAACCCACCGATTTCCAAGGCAAGTGTGCGTGCCTAGACCATAGGGAGCGTAGGCGCCCGGTGTCGTATGCTCCGATCGATCCGGAAGATAACGGTCTATGTCGAATTCCAGCGGATCCTTGAACAGATCGTCGGCGTAGTGCGATGCGGTTTGGCAAATCAATAGTAGCGTTTTAGCCGGTAATTGGAAGCCACTGACAATGCACTCGTTCGCGACCGTTCTCAACTGCCAGGGAATCACCGGATGCAAACGCGCAGACTCCATGCAGAGGCGGACGGTAACGTCGATGCTGTCGTGACTGAAGTCCTCCGCTTCCGGTTCCCGCCCGTTCCCGAAAAACGACTCGGCTTCCATACGGATCTTCGCGTACAGATCCGGGCGTCGAACCATGGAATGGACGGCGAAGGCAAGCCCGCTGCCGAGATAAATACTTGCGACCATTGACGCGACAAACGGAAAGGTGAGGTCCGTTTCCGGCAGAAACTGCGGGTCGCTCTTGTGGAGTTCGAGGATTGCATCGGCAAGATCCGGTGGCTTCCCCCTCCTCTGCGCCGGCGTGTGCGATCCGAGGATCGCCTCCTGGAGTTCACGGACACGCTTGCTGGAACGCTTCATCTTTGGCGTCGACAGCATGAATTTCGGCAAGACGCCCTGAACTTGCGTTACCAGCGCACGATGTTCATACGCAAGCAGTTCGTCGACGTAGTGGCTGCAATCCACTCCGATCATCAGATGCGAGATTTGGCTGCTGACGTGGTTCTGGAGCGTCTCGGCTGCGTGGAAAACGTCGCCTGCATTCCATCGGCTCAGCGACCTTCTGCAGTGGTGGATCAACTCCGTTAGCCGTCGCGCAAGTGCGGCTCGGGAATAGGCGCCTTGCAGCGCCTTGCGCATTCTGTAGTGTTCGGCGCCATCCATTCCCGGCATAGTTCGGGAGGCGCCGAACACGCGTTCCAGATCACTGATGTAGTCCTTCGAGCGAAGGTAGAACCGCCCGTGCCTGTTGATCCACTGATTGGTGTCCGAACCCATCAAGGCGACCACCCTTGACTTACGCATTCTGAAGGGAAGCTCGACGACCGGCCCGTACTCCCGGAAGATGCCGTACATCGCCTTCGAGATGTTACCCGAGCGGAAGTCACGCTGTCGCAGGATGTCGACGATTCGAAGTTTCGGAATGGGTTTGAATGGAAGAACACGACGGGTCTTCGGTATGGCGATGCTGTCCCTCACCACACTGGCAACCGTCCGTCCTATCAGATCCAGCTGGGCAATAAGCTCGATCCGCTCGAGCCTCTCCTTGTAGTCTTCCTGGTCAAGCAACAGTTTGAAACCGCCGCACGTATGCATCAAGGCAACAAGGATGGCGTCGCGCGGGTCCGGGATGCTGTCGTCGTTCAGGATGACGCTCAGGATTCTTGTTTTGGCTTCCCGGCGGATCTTGAGGTCGGAGGTCGGATACGTTCCCGACCGTGAAACGGAGCGCGAAAGTCCCCAGAATCCGCCGCTCTCGTAGTCGAGGATTTTTCTCTCCACCAGACGATCGAGGGTGTCCGCGACGATTTCGTCGGAACGGCCCGTGTTGCGTTCAATCCAGTATTGCGTGTCCGAGGCCTCTTGAGATTCGGCGATTTCCTTGAGCGTCGGGTCGAGCAGGTTGTCTCCGGTGGGACGGGAATCAACCAGATACAGCGTGTCCAGGTCGGTGTCGATTCGATCCTCCAGGGCAAGATCGGCGAGTACGGCTCCCACCATAACGCAGGAGAAATTCCAGCCTGGAACCATTTCCAGGTAGCCGCTCTGTTCGTCGAGCATCAGAAGAATAAGCTCTTCGGCAAGGCGTATCGGGAACTGTACGGACGTGCTCTCCATGTCTAAATCTCGTCAAATGCCGTGTCGATATTACGCCGCGAAACAGCCGCGGTTCGCGCCTTCCTGAAACGCCAACCGTACATCAGGCGCCCGTAAAAGTTGAACCACTTCCTCGCCGCAGCATCCCGGAACGGATAATCCGCTCCAATCTGTCTCGCCGTAACAAGGCCGGACACGAAACAGGTCTCCTGGCTATTGACCAGCGTGTGGGCGCCACAGTGCCACGTTCGTCTCCTGCCCTGAACAAAGCGAAACAAATGGACCAGAAAGGCCACGTGACGCACATCGTGTACGATATGCTGAAACCACCATTTCTTGACGACTTTGCCTTCGTCGATACGACTGATCGGATTGTAGGTCACCAGGCACGGCTTGTCCGAGCGACCCGCCCAGGGCTGCTGATTGTGCATGATGTAGGTGATTTCGTAGTTGTCGGGCCGTACACCGTACTGCTCGATGTGGTTGCTCCGAGTGGCGAGTGGCTTGACGTCGTTGTCCGGTAGAATCGAGGCGTCCGAATGAACGACCGTATGGTTGTGCAATTCACTTTCATAACGTATCGAAGAGAGCAGATAGCTCTCCAGAAAGGTCGGTTTATCCAACATCATCAGCGTTTGATTCGCATTGCACGCAAACACCACGTCATCAAACGTTTCCGTCTTTCCGTCCTGGTCCTCCACAAGCACATCGGATTGGCGACGGTACACCTTCCGCACCGGGCGGTTAAGGTATATCTTGTCCCGGAAGGCAGCCGACATCTTCTCATAGATGCGCCGCGTGCCGCGATCCCATGTTTGCATCGGGGTTGCGCTTTCAATATCGAAGAACTCCAGATACCGGCAAAACAGCGACGCGGGCATATCGAACACGTTCGTGGCCATCAGGAAGTTGACGAACATGGGCTTCAGGATCTTGTACCTGAAATCTCCGGAAAACCTGCCCAGGTTGAGAACCGCACCCATGCTGACGTAATTGAACGGGTTGAGCGCATTCAGTAGTCTGGACCTGGTGCGGTTTAGCCGCCCAAACCACTTTAGACGCCTCAGAAGCTTCTGGAATCTTTCGATTTCCGGCTGCAACTGCCTCCTGATATCGGAATCGAAATCGTGCGCATAGATGCCGCCGCGATACTTCACGCTGTAGCTGAATCGGGTGTCGATCAGCTCGATACCGTGTTGCTGCATGAAGAGAAGAATATGATGATATACGGAGGGAATGCACGCGGTGACGGAAATGTCAAACGGAATCGATGTGCCATCGTCTTGTGGCATATCGGCCGTAATGGCATTGCCGCCGATCCGGGCCTGCGCTTCGAACACCCGAAAATCGAATCGATCGGGGTGCTTGTCCAACGCCCAGGCCGTTCCCAATCCCGACACTCCGGCACCGATAATAGCAACTTTTCTCGGTGGCGCGCCTCGTTCCGCTGACCGGCCCCCTTCGGGTCGTCCACTCATTTGATACCGCCCCACACGTTATTACTCATAAGAACACTCTGATTAAGTCCGCAAAGCTCAGAGGCGAGAGGGATCCACGTGCCCAGTACTATGGTCAATTACCCGTCTTTACCGGAACCCCGAGGATCCGGATAGAACTGCTTACAATAGCGTCGATACTTGCCGATGTCGCCGTCGGCCCGACACAGTCTCGGATAGGGTACGTACCGTTTTCGTCCCCAGATAATCACATCCTGCAAAACATCATGCTTTTGATAAGATAGAATGATGCTGTTCATGACCCTGGTGCGAAGACCCGGTGGAAGAAATCCCAGACCGACGATCGGACGTTTCGGTTTACGAATCTCCCGTATCTGACTGGCCAACACCATTTCGATGCGCTTGCCGTCGACGGGCGTTGCGAGCACCCACAAACGCCCATACATTTCAATGGAGCGCTCGTGAATTTCCACGTATGAATATCCCAGGCCGAAGATGCGCGCGACAGCGGAGACGTCCAGTGCAATATCCTTTATCCCGATAATATTCTGGGTGCGTCTGAATTCGAACCTGCTCGTCAGACAAGCGCCGTCGATGCTTACCGGTTCAAGCATGCGCGTATTGCCATAGCCATGCACGTACTGCAGATGTAAAAAGTCCACAGAGTTTTCGGTGGTTTCCTGGGGGTGTCCTGGAAATCGAAGGGTCCGAAACCCCACTTCGCTCCAGTCGGCCCCGGCCACAGGCTCCTCGGGAAGGCTCCATTGCGGCGGGCGGCCGTCTATTCCCCACCACGCGAAGACCATGCCAAGGATTTCCCGCGTCTCGAATACCTTCAGCCGCGCGGCCCTGGGCGGCGGGGCAAAAGGAGTGGCGACGCACTGGCCGCTTACATCGAACTGAAAGCCGTGAAACGGACAAACGAGACAACCGTCCCGCACCTGGCCACCGGCTTCGGGTCCCAGATCGGACCCGAGGTGCGGACACACCGCCAACGCCACGCAGATGCGGCCTGCATCGTCGCACCAGACAACGATTTGTTCGCCCATCCAGGTCTTTTCAATCAGTTCCGCCTTCAGTACGGATTGACGGCTGGCAACGAAGTACCAACCCTCGGGGAAAGGGGGAGGCGACGGGATATTTTCCAGTTCGGCGCGTCTTGCTGACATTTTAACGGGAATATTGCGAGTTGGCGCGCAGATAGATAGCCATCAGCGCCGGCACAAGCACGATCAGTACCGCAGTGGTAATCATGACGCCGACCCCGAGCGAGGCCGCGAAAGGAACCAGGAACTGCGCCTGAATGGCCCGTTCGAGAATGAGCGGCGTGAAGCCGAGAAACGTGGTTACCGAGGTCAGCATGATGGGCCGGAAGCGTCCCTTTGCGCCATCGACGATCGCCGTTTTCGGAGAGGCGCCTTCCCTGAGCCGCTGGTCGATGAAGTCGATCATGACCAGCGAATCGTTGACGACGACCCCGGCGAGCCCGAAAAAACCCATGAACGATGCGGCACTTATAGCGACACCCAGCACCAGGTGGCCAAGGACGACGCCGATGAGGCCGAACGGAATGATGGCCATCACGATGAACGGTTTGCCGTAGGACCCCAGTGGAATGGCTAACAGCGCGAAAATCGCGAGCATGGCGAGCACAAAGCCGCGATACAGAGCATCCAGCGACTCCAGTTGCTGCTGCTGTTCGCCACCAAAGGAGTAGGCCAGCTCTGGATTGGCGGCGGTCAGTTGCGCAAGGATCGTATTTTCGAGGATGCCATTCGCTTCCCCGCCTGAAATCACGCTCTCGTCCACATCCGCAGTCACCGTCACAACGCGCTGACCGTCCTGCCGCCGGATTGCCGGCGGCGACGTGCCCATACTCATCGATGCCGCCTGGCTGATCGGCACCTCCCCTCCCGAACGGGTGCGGATCAGGTAGCTCTCGACATCCGTGAGCGCATCGCGTTCGTCGTCGGGCAGTCGCGCGTAGACCCGGACCTCTTCACGGTCTCGTTGCAGCCTCAGCGCCTCCACGCCGAAGAATGCCGCCCGCACCTGCCGCGCCATATCCTCGAGCGTGAGGCCAAGCGTTCGCGCCTCCGGTCGTAACGCCAGCTGAATCTGCCCGACGCCCGGTGCATGATCGGACCGGACATCGAAAACGCCCGTCACGCTGCGAAGGTCGTCAACTACCGAGTCCGCGATTTCCCCCAGACGCTCCGGATCCGGATGCGACAGCACAGCTTCCACCGGACTTCCGAGATTGATAACCTCGCCGCTGAAGGCGATCCCCCGAACGTATGAGAGAACCCCGACCTCGTCCCGCCAGGCCTGCACGATAGCGATGGTGGAAATATTCCGTTCCTGGGCGCTCAAGAGCTTGAATTCAACGGTAGCGATGTTGGCTTCCGGATTCATGGTAGGGGTTGGGTCAAGCCCTCCCCCCTCCACGCGGGGCCTCTGGCCGACGGTGACAATCACGCCCGATAGCAGCGAGGGGGCGCCGTCCGGTCTATCCCGATCCAGGCGTTCCAGCACGCGCCGTCCCGCCCGCTCCAGTTCCATCGCCACCTCGTAGGTCCGCTCCGCAAGGGTCCCGTCCGGCATTTCAAGCGTAGCGGTGACGAAGTCGCCTTCCACGACATCGGCGAAGGTTGTGGGGACAATACCCGCCGGCACCAGGGACAGAGTGACCATGAGGAGGCCGACGGATCCCGCCAGGACGACGGCGGGGTGATTTGTCGCGAAGCGCAGCGCTCGATCCATGGGACCAGCCAGAAATTTGTTCAGCCCTCGATCCACGGAGTCCCGGATGCTCGAGAAGAACCGATCCACCATATTGGCCGGCGTCCAATCCGGTCCATGCAAGTGGGACAGGTGGTTTGGCAGTATCAGGAGCGATTCGGCCAGCGAGATCAGAAGCATGCCGATAATAATTATCGGTAATGCGCCCCATACCTCTCCGATGCCGCCGGGAATGAAAAGCAGGGGCGTGAACGCCGCCACAGACGTGAGCACCGCGAAGGTCAATGCCTTCTTGATCCGTCGCGTGCCCCGGATCGCCGCAACGAGTCCCGGCGTGCCCCGCTTTCGTTCGTAGTGGATATGCTCGGCTACAACAATGGCGTCGTCGACGATGATGCCGATCGCCAGGAGAAACGCGAACAGGGAAATGGTATTGACCGCCAGACCGAACCCCAGCATGACGGCCAGAGCCCCGACGCCTGAGGTAATCAGGCCGATGACGACCCAAAGTGCAAGCCGTATCTCGAGAAACAGAGCCAGCGCGATGAACACCAGAATAAGTCCCAGAAGACCGTTTCGGACCAGAATATCGAGCCGCTCAATGTACGTCTGGGAGTCGTCGTTCCAGAAGGCGATCCCGACGCCATCGGGCAGAGATGGAATAATCACGTTCTCCGTGTGCTCATGTACGGCTTCGGCAACATCCATCACCTGCTCGCCCTCGGCCCGGAACACCTCTACGAAAAGCGCCGGCTGATCCTGGTGCCGGAGAATCAGGTCTGTATTTCGGAAGGCATCGCGCACATCGGCGATATCCCCGAGGCGCACAACCGTGCCGTCTTTCCGGGCGATGACGACGATTTCCTCGAAGTCGAGCTGGTCGTAGCTCTGGCCTACGGTTTGGACGCGCACCGCCGCGTCCTGCGTATCGATGCTGCCGGCCGAAAGATCGAGAGAACTGCGACGGACCGCATCCGCAACATCGTCGAGCGTAAGCCCGAGGGCGCGCAGATGAACGAGCGGCACTTCGATCGAGATCTCATAGTTTCTCGACCCCGTGGTCTCGACGTGGGACACGTCGGGCAGGGACCCCAACTCGTCTTCAATCTGGTAGGTCAACTCCTTCAGCGAACGCTCGGGAATGTCGCCAAAGACGATCAAACGGATCATGCTGGTGCGGTTGTCCATCTCCCTGAACTGCGGACGCTCGGCTGCGCCGGGAAAAGACTGGATGCGCCCGACCAAGGATTTGACTTCGTCCATGACCTCGCCCATGTCCGCGCCGGTTTTCAATTCAACCCTCACCGACGCCACCCCCGGGGCGGCTAAGGACTTGACCGCCTTGACGTCCTGCAGCGCCTCGACCTGCTCCTCGATCTTGACAACGATCGACTCCTCCACCTCTTCAGGCTGGGCGCCGGGATAGATCACGGATACTTCGATCGTATTAAAAGGAACCGTCGGCCAGGCTTCCCGCTCCAGCCCCCCCAGCGCCACGATACCGGCTGCCAATATGGCGAACATCAACAGATTAGCGGCAACGCGGTTGCTCGCCATAAAAGCAATGGGACCGCCCGGCTCACCCTTGTAGGCATCGGTTCGATTCATCGGCTGCGCCTGACCTGAATGTCCATAAGGATACTCTGGTTAAGTCCGCAAAGCTCAGAGGCTAACAATGGTCCGTAAAAACCGGACCGCACCGGTACGCGTAGTGTCGCGTTGCGTTATGCTGCGCTGTGCAGCGGTTCTCGTGAGTAGAATACGTCGTTGGGGGTACGGTTGTCAAGCCCCCGACGGGAGGTTCCTCTTGAAGCAGCGCAGGCAGTCCAAGCACCCGGCAACATGGGCAACCCCATCACGGAACGGCGCCTCAGGATGCGGGCTCTGCTCCTCGGTCGGCCAGGAGATACAACACAGCCATACGTACGGCAACACCGTTGGTAACCTGATCCAGAATAACGGCCCGTTCGTGATCTACCACATCGCCCGCCAGTTCAACGCCCCGGTTCACAGGCCCCGGGTGCATGATGCGGAGATCGGGATAACGTTCCATATGTTCCAGGGTGATACCGAATCGCTCATGGTATTCCCGCACCCCGGGGAAAAGCACGGCTTCCTGCCGTTCAAGTTGTACGCGCAGCGCCATCGCCACGTCGCAACTCTCCAACGCTTCATCCAGACGATCCGTCACCCTCACGCCCATTTCCTCGATGCCAACCGGCGTCATCGTGCCGGGCGCGCACAGCGTTACGTGGGCGCCCAGCGCCCGCAATCCGTAGATATTCGAACGGGCCACGCGACTGTGCGCAATATCCCCGATAATAGAAACGTTTCGTCCCTCAATAGAGGGATGGATATCCGTCAGGGTAAGCATATCCAGCAGAGCCTGGGTAGGATGTTCATGGGCGCCGTCTCCGGCATTGATTATCACGGCGTCGATGCAGCGCGTCAGAAAAACAGCCGCCCCTGGCGAGCGGTGCCGGAGCACGACCATATCCACCTTCATCGCCTCGATATTGAGGGCGGTGTCCTTGAGCGTCTCCCCTTTGGATACCGAGGAGCCGGAAACGGAGAAGTTGACCGTGTCCGCCGATAATCGTTTTTCGGCCAGTTCGAAGGAAATCCGCGTCCGCGTGGACGGCTCGAAAAAAACATTTGCGACGGTGATGTCGCGCAGTGTGGGCACGCGCCGAATAGGCCGATCCAGCACCAAGCGAAACTCCCGCGCCGTATGAAGAATAAGTTGTATTTCTTCTGCGTCGTACGTCGAAAGGCCAAGCAGATGCCGGTGTCTCAACGACTCCGGGGCAGATCGATCCTCCCGTACTTCTTCGCGTGCGTGCATCGGTTATTCATTCGAAGTTTCCACCAGCCATACCCCTTCCCTGTCGTCTATCTCGTTCAACCGTACGCGCACCTCTTCCCCGGGCAAGGTAGGCACCTGACGGCCCACCATGTCCGCGCATACGGGAAGTTCACGAAGGCCGCGGTCAACGATCACCAGAAACTGTACGGCGGCCGGACGACCGATATCCATAAGCGCATCGAAAGCCGCCCGGGCCGTTCGCCCGGTATACAACACATCGTCCACCAATACGATGCGGCGCTCCGTGATGTCGAACGGGATGTCCGTGGCGCGCACGACGGGCTGCTTGAGACGAAGTCGGAAATCGTCCCGATACATGGTAGCGTCGAGCACGCCGATCGGGACAGTCAGGGATTCGAAATCCAGAATCTTGTCGCGGAGCCGCCGCGCCAGATACACACCGCGCGTCTGCATGCCTATCAACCCGAAATGGCGCGAATCATCCTCTTCGGGATGCATCATCTCCACGATCTGGCGCGCCATCCGGTTCAGCGTCCGGTCCAGGTCGTGTGCATCCATCAATTGCGCCTTGATGCGATCTCTTACCCCCATACCGTATAAATTACGAGAAACGACGCCTGTTTCCAATCTGTCTGACGTACCTTCGATACAATGGCCGGTAAATCCCCCCGTTCATCTTGTTTTTTCACCTTGCCATGCCTAAAGCACAGGACACTACCCTGAAGTACCTCGATCCCGTTGTCGTATCCCGTCTGAAGAACATGGAGCTCCGGGCGCGAATGATCGTCGAAGGATTTATTACGGGTATGCACAAGAGCCCGTACCATGGATTTTCTGTGGAGTTCGCCGAACACCGGCCCTACATCGCCGGCGACGAACCCCGATACGTGGACTGGAAGGTCTATGGAAAGACAGACCGGCACTATGTCAAACGGTTCGAGGAGGAAACCAACCTGCGGCACTACGTAGCCCTCGACACGTCCGCATCGATGCGCTATCGAGGGCAAGCGTCTCTCTCCAAGCTGGAATACGGTGCATACCTCGCGGCTGCATTGCACTATATCATGGTCAAGCAGCGCGATGCTACCGGACTGATTACGTTTGGCGAGGACATCCGCACAATCATGTCGCCCCGGAGCACTACATCCTGGCTGCGGCGACTCCTTGTCAGACTGCAACAAACCGTCGACGATCCGGCGCCGGAAAAGCGCACGGGCGCCGCCGATGCGCTCAGCGAGATCGCCGAACGCATTGCCCGGCGTTCCCTCGTCGTGATCATCACCGATCTCTTCGAAAACATCGGGCGCCACGAAGACTTGCTCAAGGCGCTACGCCACCTGCGTTATCGCGGACACGAAGCCCTCGTTTTCCATGTGCTCGAATCCGCTACCGAGCGCACGTTCGACTTTCCCGACGTGCCCATGATCTTTCGCGACATGGAAACCGGAGAAGAAATTTCCCTTCAACCGGCGCACATACGCGAAAACTATCGGGAGGCTGCACAGTTCTTCGGAGACCGGTTTCGCCGCCAATGCCTCGAATACGACATCGATTTCGTGGAACTGAATACAGAACGATCGTACGATGCGGCTCTGCTGGCCTACCTGAACAAGCGAAAGAAACTTGTCTGAACCGCCCCTATGCGTGAACGTATACAAAATTTGAATGATGAGCTTTTCGAAGAGATCGTAGGCATCCGGCGTACGCTGCACCGGAACCCGGAATTGGCGTACGCGGAAAGGAAAACGGCGAAACTGGTAGCGAACGTTCTTGAACCGCTCGGCTTCGAGGTACGAACCGGTGTGGCGCGCACCGGCATCGTCGCCACGCTGCACGGCGGGCGACCCGGCCCGGCCCTTGCGCTGCGGGCAGACATGGACGCCCTGCCCATCCGGGAAAAGAATACGTTCGAGTTTGCCTCTGCGAACGACGGGGTCATGCACGCCTGCGGCCATGACGCGCACACGGCCTCGCTTCTCGGCACGGCGACTATCCTGTACAGACTGCGCGAGGAGCTTCCCGGCAGCATCCGTTTCCTGTTCCAGCCAAGCGAAGAGAAACTCCCGGGAGGCGCCCTTCCCATGATCGAGGAAGGCGTACTCGGCGAGGCGTTCGGACCGGCGCCCGGAGCTATATTCGGACAACATGTGCACCCCGGTCTCGACACCGGAAAAATCGGAGTCCGATCCGGAAGGTACATGGCCTCGGCGGACGAAGTATACATCAGGGTGGAGGGAACAGGCGGCCATGCCGCGACGCCCCACCTGCTGGACACCGATCCTACGCTCGTCGCCGCGCACATCCTTGTGGCCCTGCAATCCGTCGTGAGCCGGCGTTGTCCCCCGGACATACCGAGCGTACTGACGATCGGGCGTTTCGTGGCCGACGGCGCGACGAATGTCATTCCTTCTCGAGCCGTTCTCGAAGGCTCCTTCCGCTCCCTAGACGAAAATTGGCGGTTCGAGGCGCACGAACATATTCGCCGCATTGCGGAAAAGACCGCGGAAGCGCACGGCGCGCAAGTCAGCGTGGACATCGCCACAGGCTACCCTGTACTGCGCAACGACCCCGAATCGACACAACTTGTCCGGGATGCGGCGGTCAAGTATGTAGGCGAGGAAAACGTGGTCGATCTGGACGTGTGGTACGCCTCGGAGGATTTCGCCTGGTTTCTGCGGGAGGCGCCCGGGGCCTTCTACCGATTCGGAACGCGGAACGAAGGGAAGAACATTGTACATGGCCTACATACTCCCCGGTTTACGATCGACGAGGAGGCACTACGAATGGCCCCGGGTTTTATGGCGTATCTGGCCATGGAGTATTTGACAAAACAGGCAGAATAAGCGGGATTCGCCCTTGAGCCCCGGACCGTGCGGAGAGGCGGCGGGACAACAACTCCAGACAACGGACAATGCCGTTTTAAACCGGGAGAATCCGGATCGACTCAGTAGGCCGCGGGAGCGTTCACAGCCTCGACGCGAGAAATTTGCGGTACGGAACGCTTGAGGGCCTGTTCAATACCGGCGCGCAGCGTCATGGCGCTCATGGGACAGGTGCCGCAAGCGCCCAGCAATTCCAGCTCCACAACCATATCCGGCGTCACGTTCAGAAGACGAACAGATCCCCCGTCCGCCATCAAATAGGGCCGGATTATATCAAGCGCCTCTTCTATCCGGCCGCGGAGTTCGTTATCCGGGCCTGCAGTAGACTCCTGTCGCCCGATGTGCTCGTTTTTTCCGGACATGTGCGTTTCCCCGTGATCGGCTATGCTGACAGGATACTCTGATTAAGTCCGCAAAGCTCAGAGGCTGCGAGGGGCGCGTCACGTCCGCGACGCTCCGAATCCGCAGTGTTTCCCGCTGATTTCGACGATGGAATCATGACGTCCTTTACGCGCGAAAGTAAAGTGCCGGGCGAAGCGGTTTCGATCAGAGTATCCCGATAGTATTGCAAACTACGCTAAGCCGGTGCGGATCCCTTGTGCAGGATTTCCACCTTTTGCGTGGCGGCTTGCGTGGCGTTACGTACGGTGACCTGGCGTACAATCCGGTCCGCGAGCTCTCCGAACAGTTTCGCCGACACACTGTCCGGCTCGGCGAATACGATGGGCGTCCCTTCATCGCCCGACTCCCGCAGCCGCTCCCGGATCGGCAGTTCGGCCAGCAAAGGCATGTCCAATTCTCTGCTGAGCGCGGCGGCGCCCCCGCGTCCGAAAAGATAATATTTTTTATCGGGCAATTCGGGCGGCGTGAACCAGGCCATATTCTCGACAAGGCCCAGCACCGGCGCCTGCACATTCTCGAACATGGCAACGCCTTTCCGGGCATCGGCGAGGGCAACAGGCTGCGGCGTCGATACAATCACCACACCGGTGAGTGCAAGGCTCTGGACGATGGTAAGCTGAATATCTCCGGTGCCCGGCGGCAGATCCAGAATCAGATAATCCAGGTCGCCCCACGCACATTCTCCGAGAAACTGCCGTATGGCGTTCGTAACCATGGGGCCTCGCCAGATAACGGCTTTTGCGGGGTCCACCATCATGCCCATCGAAAGTAGTTTCACGCCGTGACGCTCCACGGGCATGATCTTGCGGTGCTCATTGACGCGGGGTTTTTCATCCCCGGCGCCGAACATAAGCGGCACGGAAGGCCCGTATATATCGGCGTCCACGAGACCCACATCGTAGCCTTTTTTACGGAGGGCGCCCGCCAGATTCACGGCTACCGTGCTCTTGCCCACGCCCCCTTTCCCCGACGCTACGGCGATGAAATTGACAACCCCTTCGGGCTGTACGCTTTTCGCAGATCCGCCTTCGTGCATATCGAGCGAAATCATCTCGAAATCGACGGTAATATCCACGGCTACCTCTTCGCGCGTTTCCTTGCGAATGGCTTCGCGGCACAGGGAAGCCACGTTCTTTGCAAACGAAGCCGGCGGATCCTTCAGGAGGATTGTGAAAACTACTTGTTCGTCCTCGACAACAAGATCTTTCACCAGATTCAGGCGCAAGATGTCTTTGCCGCGGTCCGGTACGACGACAGTCGACAGGGCGCGCAATACCGCTTCAAGGGAGATGGGCATAAAGGAAATAGGCAAGGATGGCCAACGTTTCTGTAACGCGACGGCGTGATAGCACAACCGTGCGCTAATATCCGTCCGATTCGGATGACGTGCAACACTTCCTGACACTACGGGCCAGCCGTTAAAGCACCGAAAACCCGGGACTTCACCGGAAATGCCTGTCAGGCAGGCCGCTCCGGGTGAATACAAACCATTCGGGGCAACCTGACCGCACCGGCCTGCTATTCCATCTCCTGCGGCGTACGCGATGCGAACACCCGGATCCCCCAGGCTTCGGGATCGTTGGGCGGACTGTCTGAAAAATCTCCGTAAGCATGCGAAAAATCGGTCCTGAAATGAGCAGTATAGGCCCCCGGGGCCAGCGAGAGTGTCCCGAGAAACATCCTGTTGCGAGCATCGCCGCCGGCAGGAATCGTATTCTGCCAGGTCATTTCCCAAACGGTCTCCCCTGTCTCCGCATGTTCGATCCAGCCGTAATCGTACTGCCCGCTGAGCGACACCTCCCCCACGGCCCGAATACGCAGGAATCCTTCCCCGTCGAACGTAAACGGGGCCGAAAGATGCTCCCTGTTACCGAGTCCGGTGAGATCGACGAGCGGGGCGCCGGGCGTGCGCTCGCCAGGAAATCGCCCGCGGTCTGCAGGCCGCGCGGGCGCTGCCGCCGCAAATACCGAATCTCCTTCCGAGTCCGGGATTTCGACGGATGCCTCCCTGTCTACCGTAAGTACCTCGATAGCAGATGGATCCGTGTCCTCGTCGACATGGAACAGCGTAACGCCCCATCTTTCCGGATAATCGGGCTCTCCATGCGTCCACCCGGCGTACGAATGTGAATCGTCGGTTTGGTAGGTTACCGTGTATATGCCCGGCAGCAGATCCAGAAAAGCCAACTCGCGACGGTTATTACGGCCGCCCGCGGGCAAGGAGCGAGTCTGCGTCATTTCCCATATTACCTGCTCGGAGCGTCCGGCAGTAATCCTTGCGTAATCGTACCGGTCTTCGTCCCTCATTTCCCCCAGCGCATAGACGGCGATCCGGGCCGGCTCACGTACATGAAACCGCGCAATATGGCGTTCACTGTCCCCCACGCGGTCGATACGGATAAACGGTTCCCGATCTTCCCAGGGGTCGAAGGGCCGCACCGATTCCGGAACAGTGGTGAACAACGAAACACCCCACCCTGCCGGATCGAACGGGGGATTCCGCACCCAGTCCCCATAGTCCTGTCGTGGATCTGTCCGGAAAACCGCCCGATACAGGCCGGGCGACAGGGAAATGGTCCCGTCGAACAAACGGTTGACCTCCCATCCTCCGGCGGGTACAGTATTCTCGCGACGCATGTCCCACACCCGCTCCCCGGTGGACACCTCTTCGATCCAGCCAAAATCCATCCGCTCCTCGCCTATTTCGCCCACCGCATACACATGCACCTCCGCCAGCCGGATCACCCCAAACAGATATTCGGCGGTTTCCCGCCCTTCCATGGGCGCCGACGTCCAAAGCAGTTCTTCCTCATCCGGAAGGAATAAAGGGGAAACCGCATCAAGATGGACCGGGCCAGCAAGCGTATCTCCCAACGTGCGCACAACCATCCGCCACTTGTCGGCGTCGTTACGCCAGAAATGCCCATCGCCTACGGACAGATCGAGCAGACCATCCAGCAAGGATAGTCCGAAGGAAGAAACCTCCTCGTTTCCGTACGAAGCGAAATACGCATCGTAAACGCCCGGCTGGAACTCCACCGTATCGGTAACGAGAGCCAGCGTATTATTCCCTTTTCGCAGGGGCGCCGAATGCATGCTCCAGACCACCGTGCGGTCTTCCCGGCGCAACACCCATCCATATGCGGCAAGGGAAATGCTATCCGCCTGCTCTTCCGACTCGAAAGACCCTGTGGCGTCGATAACGACGCGCACCGGCTGCTCGACGCGGAATGCCTCCTCCAGAAGCAGATCGGGTTCAATGCTCGAATACACGACCAGGCCATCCGGTGGAGGAGGCGGCTTCATGGCGCGCCACAGCACAAGCAGTGTCAACACTGCAAGCAGCAGCAACTGAAACCGTATAATACCGGATCGTTTCACGCGGCCTGGGCGCCTGACGTAAGTGGATAGGGAAATACCTGCGCAGGAAATGTACGCAATGGACGTAACGAACCGTTTATGTGTACGTATCGATCCATAACAAAGTTACCTGCTCCGGGGAAAGGATATACCGCAGGAAAAGAACCGTATGACGTATTTCCCGTATGAAAGACGCCCTCTCACCCGGCAGATCGCCCGTGGCCAATCATTTCGCAAATAGAATTTTCCAAACCGGGCAGGGATATATCGACACCGCGTTGCGCAACCGGGGCCAACGGGTGGCATTTATCGTCGCCGCGCTGATATGTTTCGCCGTAAGCGTGGCGTTTAATGTATTCGAGTGGTTGTCCGGCGCGCCCTGGCATGCCGCGGTCGATTTCGCCTATCAGATCGTGGTCATCTCGGGATTCGTACTGGTCTGGTTTCTGCTGTCGTACTTCCTGAAACAGCGACCGATCAGCCCCCTGAAAACGCTCTGGACCACCTTGCTGGTTGCTCTCCTTTCATCGGCTGTCATCGGGTTGATGATAGGCATTACCACCGCGGAAAATGTGGAAGGCAACGCCGCCTTGCTGGGCTTCGAATACGACACCGGCGTTCCGCTCACGTTCGCCACGGTCGTAAAGATGCACGTGGTGAGTTCCTTGCGCGCGTTGCTTGCCTTTTACCTGTTGCTTCGCTTTCAGGACCTGGTCCTGTTCAAGCGAACGAAGCAAAGCCAGCGGAACTGGTATCTGATGCTCATCTCCATGGGCGTCTTTTCCCTGTTGGCCATCCTGAAGGACCCTGCCGAAGATCCCGGGATAGTACAGGGCATTGGCATCACGCTGTTCGTAATCCTTATGATCCTCAACGCTTTCCGCGTGTCGTGGATCGTCTTTCTGTCGTTCCGGGCCAAGGCGGCCGGCGTAGGGTTCTCAATCCTGCTCATCCTGTTATTGTTCGCCAACCTGTCCCCGGGCTGGATTCTGCCGGCGCATTACATGTACATACGCCATGCCAGCTACCCGTTGGACCAGTTCACGACGGGCGCATTGGCCTTTGGCCTGTTGTACTGTGTGACCTCGTTCCTTTTTCTCATTTTTCACCTTCCCACGACGGGCGATTTCCGGCGTAAAGCCGGGGAAGTCACTGCCATGTACTCGCTGACGAACCTCGTCAATCAAGCATTCGACCCCGACAAATTGCACCTCGCCATTACGAAAACCCCTGTGGATACGGGCACGGCGCAGATGGCCTGGCTGGCGATTGCGGACGAGCGCAGCGGCTCGCTCCGCCCACAAGTCGTGGCTGCATGGAAAACCCCGACCGAGGACGTCGAAACCATGGTGGATGTAGGTGCGCTGTACGAAGAACTCGCTGCCCGGCGTGAACCGGTGGTCCTCGACGAAGCCCCCGCAGACCGGCGCATCCGGAGAAAACCGGGCAACCCGATCGGCACCATCCTTATGACGCCGCTGATTACACGGGACAGGTTGCTTGGCGGGCTTTTCGTGGCAAAGGATGTCGTCCAGGGATTCGAGCAGGACGATGTCGAATCGATCGGCGTCTATGCCGCCCAGGCCGCCATTGCCCTGGACAATGCGCGCCTCTTCGAGGAACAACTTGAAAGGGAACGCCTTTCCCGCGAATTGGATATCGCCCGCGAGGTACAACAAAGGCTCCTGCCCCACGACCTGCCGAAAATGGAGGGACTGGCGGTGGCGGCTTCCAGTATTCCCGCGTACGAGGTGGGAGGAGATTACTACGATTTTCTGGAACTGGACGAAGCACGCCTTGCCTTCATCGTTGCGGACGTATCCGGCAAGGGCACTTCGGCGGCGTTCTATATGGCCGAACTACAGGGCATTTTCCGTTCCACCACGCGCATGGCGCCTGCGCCGACGGACTTTCTCGAACAGGCCAACCTTGCACTCTCCTCTGCCCTCGAGCGCCACGTCTTCGTATCCGTGATCTATGGCGTGATCGATGTCCGTAAGGGAGAATTGGTACTGGCCCGCGCCGGGCATTGCCCGGCCATTCTTATTTCCCGGGAGGGTACGGGACGTCTGATTCGCCCGCAAGGCCTCGGACTCGGTCTGGACCGGGGCCGGCGCTTCCGGGATGTGCTCGAAGAAGAGCATATTCCGCTCCAGCCCGGCGATACCGTTACGGTATACACGGACGGCGTCGTCGAAAGCAGAAATAGCCAGGGGAGCGAATACGGGTACGAGCGGCTGCTCGAAGCCCTGAAAGCCCACCGGAAGAAAGAGGCGTCGGCTCTGCATGAAGCCATTCTCGCGGACCTTCACGATTACCTCGGTCGTACCGAATACGATGACGACATGACCCTCGTGGTCCTGAAATGGGACGGCACGCAAAACCACACGAAACGATCCGCAACATGAGCAATTTTTCGGTTGGATTCCGCGCAGAAGCACACATCCGCATCCTCGACCTGAAAGGCGAACTGGATGCGCATACCGTATCCGAACTGGAAGCGGCGCTACAAAAGTGCCGGGAGGAGAAAAACCACCATATCGTCGTCAACGGCGAGCACCTGCAGTATATCTCAAGCGCCGGCCTGGGCGTGTTCATGGCATATATCGAGGAAATGCGCGAGGCCGGCGGCGATATCAAAATTGCGGAGCTTCAGGCCAACGTCTTCAACATATTCGACCTGCTGGGATTCCCCTTGCTGTTCGACATTGTTAAAGCAGAGGAAGAAGCTATTCGAAAATTCGATGCAGACCGCAACGAAAAGAACGATTCCTGACACGCGCTTGCATTGCGACGGCAGCAATCTCTCCTATGCCCGAAACCGCACATAGCCTTAGCATTCCCGGCGCCACGCAGCACCTGGGCAGGGTACGCCGCTTTGTGGAAAAACATGCCCGCGAAGCGCACCTCGGAGAAGAAGCGATCGCACATGTGAAAATCGCCGTGGACGAGGCGTGCGCCAACATCATCGAACATGCCTACGATGAAGCCCGGCAGAAAATTTCGGTGCTCGTCATGGTCGACAACGAACGATTCACGGTGTGTATCCGGGACCAGGGCCGACCCTTCCGCCCCGAATCATGGTCGGAACCCAATCTTTTTCGAATTGCGAAGAGCCGGCGGGGAGGCGGACTGGGCGTTCAGATGATGCGCAGTCTGATGGATCAGGTAGAATACACTACACAGGGAGACACGAACGAGGTTCGATTGACGAAATTCCGAAGCGGGCAACCCGGCCGGAAAGCCGGAGAAACAGTCTGATCGGTACATGTAAGCCATGTAGAGCCACCCTGGTTCACAGTGTGCGAATCAGCAAGAAACAAGACCCGATGACTTCAAAATACGGATACGGCGATGCAGTGCGTCGAATTGGCGCGGCGTTCCCGGTTATCCTGTGCACTGCCTTGTGGGGATTGGCGCCCGGCTCTGCCGGGGACGCCCAGGGACAAACGCCTGAAATCGTCGAACCTCTTGTAAAAAGGACATCTTCGGGCAAAGCCTTTGCGCTCAGTATGATCGCTCCCGGATTGGGCCACCGATACGTCCGTGGCGGAGATTGGGGCCGCTGGGGAACCGCCTTCGCGTTAACGGATGCCGGCATGTGGATAGGACTCCTGGGCACAAGCCGCCGACGCAGTCACCTCATCGAAAGTTATCGAACATTGGCTACTCGACATGCCGGTGTCGATCCGGACGGAAAGGATCGAACGTTTTACCTGAATACTGCGACGTACCGATCCTCGCAAGCCTTCACCGACGCACAGTTCCGAAACGGCGCCCTGGATCGGATAACGTACGCTGCCGATCCCTCGTTCCAATGGCGCTGGGATACGGAAGAACATTTTCTTCTTTTTCGCGAGCTCCGCGAGGACGCCGAATCGTTACGACGGCGGCGCAGCTTGCTCATCGCCTCGCTGGCGGCCAACCGGTTGATTGCCGGCGTTGCCGCCTTGCGAGTTGCGGGACGAAACAAAAGGTCCAACTTGCGCATTTCGCTGGACGCTCCGCCCGTCGAAGCCGATGCACCCCTCGTGCGGATGGGATACACGTTCTGATCCGTTGCCGGAACGGTGTCCCGCGCTTTTGTAAAGCGCCGCGATTCCGGTGACGCTCAGGGACGTCGGTGCAAAATATCCCGGACGGGTTTGCGTTGCACGCACGGTACTTCCGCGGCAAAGCCGTACCAGGCCAGCCCGACCAGCATCTCCCGCTCCGGATCGATCCCGGCGATCTCAAAAAATCGATCCGTCCGGGTGACCGGGCCGGTCGTCCACTTTACCCCGACGCCACGTGTCCAGAGATATAACTGCACATTATGCAGGGCGCAACAGCACGCCGCATAATCCTCGCGCTGCCGGATCTCGTCGTCGGACCGCAGGCAGGTTATGATCGCCCATCCCGGAATATCAACCCATCGCGCATACTTTGCGGCGCCAGCCTTCTTGCCCCGCGATTGTCCGTACATATCCGCGTTCAGGCGGGAAATTTTCCGGGCGGTTTCCGGCCCGATCAGGTAGAATCGCCACGGCTCGGTAAGATGATGATTAGGCGCCCACCGCGCAAGGTCGATCGCCGCCAGCATCTCCTCTTCCGGAGGCGCAGGGGCCGGTTCAAAATTATGTATGGTGCGGCGGTTCCGGATCGCGCCGGCCACCGCATCCGACTGTGCATCCGTAAATGTCGTCATGTCGGGAAGCAGAAAAACAAAAGCGAAAAGACGGGCATAACAACGCCCCCCGACCGAAACCGATCCGGCGGAAACCGGTCGATCGGAATCCGGCGGCCTCAGGGGTACAGCCTTCACGCTGCACAAGATAGCGTGAAACAGATACGCCTCCGCCTTGACACACAAGCCTCTGCATCGGTTATTAGGATACGCTGATCAAGTCCACTTCGACCGGCGCTTCACGTTCGTGCACGAAGCGCACTGCGGGAGTCTGCGAGAAGCACGCTATCTGCGTCATTCCTCATTGTGTGGGACCTGCCACACTGCTTCGTCATTCCTTGCCGGCGCACCCCTCGCAGCCTCTGAACTTTGCGAACTTAATCAGAGTATCCTATATTTGGAACCCTTTCGCCGGAAAGACGCACGCCTTCCCTGCCGCCTTCTTTTCCGTGGTTGTTTTCACCGGTCTCTGCCGGTTCGAACGGCGGACCATGTGGATGCCGGTCGGCCTGTCGCCTGGCGGAGAAACGTTCGCGGGTCCTTAGCTCAGTTGGTTAGAGCGCTACGTTGACATCGTAGAGGTCGATGGTTCGAATCCGTCAGGACCCACTGCCAAGCCTCTGAGCTTTGTGGACTCAATCAGAGTATCCATATGCCCGCCGACCACATCGCCATTACGCTCCCCGACGGTTCCGTCCATGATCGCGAAACCGGGATCACGGGGCACGAACTCGCCAGCAGCATCTCGGCAGGCCTTGCCAGGCAGGCGCTGGCCGTGCGAGTCAACGGGGAGGTATGGGATCTGACCCGGCCCATCGATCGGGATGCGCGCATCGAGATTCTGACCTGGAACGATCCGGACGGTCGGTTGACCTTCCGGCATTCCACGGCGCATCTCATGGCCGAGGCGCTCGAAAGCTTGTTCCCCGGCGTGAAGTTCGGCATCGGACCGGCTATCGAAGAGGGGTTCTACTACGATATAGATACAGGCGATCGAAAAATCGGCACGGACGATCTGGAACGCATTGAGGACCGGATGCGAGAACTGGCTGCACGCGACGCAGCGTACGAACGACAGGACATCCCGAAAGGAGAAGCGATCCAGTATTTCCGGGCCAGGGGCGACGAATATAAACTGGAACTGCTCGAAGATCTGGAGGACGGTACCATCACATTCTACCGGCAGGGCGACTTCGTCGACCTGTGCCGCGGTCCCCATATCCCCTCGACAGGCCGTATCAAGTACATCAAGCTGCTCCATATCGCCGGGGCCTATTGGCGTGGAGACGAACGGCGACCTCAGCTGACGCGCATCTATGGCGTCAGCTTCCCGAAAAAGAGTATGCTCGACGAACATCTCGAGCGGCTTGCTCTCGCGGCGCAGCGCGATCATCGCAAGCTGGGCAAGGAACTGTCGCTTTTCACCTTCGACAGGCAGGTAGGCGCCGGGTTGCCGATGTGGCTGCCTAGAGGGGCGGTGTTGCGGGAAACACTCATGAATTTCCTGAAAAAAGAGCAGCTCTCGCGGGGATATGAACCCGTTGTTACGCCGCACATCGGACGCCTCGAACTTTACAAAACGAGCGGGCATTATCCCTATTACCGGGAAAGCCAATTCCCGCCGATGCTGGAGGATGCCGAAGAGGGGTTCCTCCTGAAACCCATGAACTGCCCGCACCACATCCGTATCTACGCAAACCGGTTGCACTCCTACCGGGACCTGCCGGTACGCTATGCGGAGTTCGGCACGGTCTACCGTTACGAACAATCCGGTGAACTGGGTGGATTGACCCGTGTGCGCGGGTTCACGCAGGACGACGCCCACATCTTCTGCACCGACGAACAGGTGAAAGACGAATTCAAGAACGTGATCGACCTGACGCTGACCGTATTGGGAGCACTGGATTTCACCGATTTCAAGGTGCAGCTTTCCCTGCACGACCCGTCGGATCGTAAAAAGTACCAAGGCGATGAGACGCGTTGGAAAGAAGCCGAACAGGCTATACGCGAGGCTGTCCAGGAAATGGAGCTGGATGCGGTGGAGAAAATAGGGGAGGCCGCCTTCTACGGTCCCAAGCTCGACTTCATGGTCAAGGATGCGCTGGGGCGCGAATGGCAATTGGGCACGGTACAGCTGGACTACAATCTACCGGAACGGTTCGATCTGTCCTATGTCGGGGCAGACGACAAGAGACACCGCCCGGCGATGATCCACCGCGCGCCGTTCGGTTCGCTGGAGCGGTTCATCGGGGTGCTGATAGAACACTGCGGCGGCAACTTCCCGCTATGGCTGGCGCCTGTGCAGGCGATGGTCATTCCGATTTCCGACCATCAACGCGAATACGCCGAGGAAGTAGCTGCACGGCTCCGGGAACGGGATATCCGTGTGGAGGTGGACCGCCGCAACGAGAAAGCGGGATACAAGATCCGAAGCGCCGAGATGAACAAAACGCCCGTCATGCTCGTCACCGGCGCACGCGAACAGGAAAAGGGCGCCGTCTCGGTGCGGCGGCATGGCCAGGGAGAACAGGATACCGTATCCGTCGAGGATTGTGTAAAGCGGATGACAAACGAAATCGCCGAAGGAAAGAAGCGTTGAGGAAAGGCAGAAAAATCCTAAGGATACTCTTATTAAGTCCGCAAAGCTCAGAGGCTGAAAGGGGTACGCTGGCAAGGAATGACGAAGCAATGTGGCAGGCCCCACACAATGAGGAATGACTCAGCCAGCGTGCTTCTCGCAGACTCCCGCAGGGCGCTTCGCGCCCGCACTGCCCCGAATCCGCAGCGTTTCCGCTAATTCCGACGATGCCATTATGATATCCTTTACGCACGAACGTGAAGCGCCGGTCGAAGCGGTTTCGATCAGAGTATCATTAAAACTACCTGCGCGTGTCCGGCCCTGCAGAGGTTTCCACAAAAACATGCGCCCGGCGGATAATGCACAACCTTGTTACATTTCGCGTGAAACCAAACCATCCCGGCTCGCGTGGAACGGATCTTGAGGATACCTGTATGTGTACCCCTTTTTCCGCCAGGCAGTGCGCCTGACTCACCAGATTAAACCCCTCCGTTCACCAACAAAAAAACAAAGAACCATCGCTCGTAAAGTACGCATCAACGAAGATATCCGGGCCAATAAGGTTCGGGTCGTAGATCCTGGCGGAGAACACCATGTGGTCTTTATCGACGAGGCCTTGCAACGGGCCCGGGCACACAGAATGGATCTGGTCGAGATTGCGCCATCGGCCGACCCTCCGGTTTGCAAGATCGTCGACTACGGAAAATTCCGTTACGAACAACAGAAAAAAGGGAAGGAACAGCGAAAAAAATCGCAAACCATCCAACTGAAGGAAGTGCGTTTCCGCCCGCACACCGATACGCACGACTTTGAGTTCAAAACGCGCCATGCGCGCAGTTTCCTGCAAAGCGGGAACAAGGTCAAGGCATGGGTACAGTTTCGCGGCCGGGACATCATTTACAAGGAGCAGGGCATGGCTCTGCTGCAACGATTCACCGAGGATTTGCAGGACGTAGCGCGCATCGATCAGCCGCCTCGTATGGAAGGACGCCGCATGACCACGATTCTCACCCCGGACAAGAAATAGCGGCTACCCGATGCACAAGGAAATGGGAACCTGACGATATCGGCAAAGTATTTTTCGTTTAGTCCATTTGTACAAGACAGCATGCCGTACTCTGTGCGATACAGGCATGCGCACCGCCCAAAAATACGTACCCTCGCGATGCCCCAAACGCGCCCGGCGCCAGGATGCTTATGCCCAAGATGAAATCGAATAGTGGAGCCCGGAAACGTTTCAAGGTGACCGCAACCGGGAAACTGGCCCGGAAAAAGGCGTACAAAAGCCACATTCTGACCAAGAAATCGGCTAAACGCAAGCGTGGCCTGCGTGAAAGTACGCTCGTCGACAAAACCGACACGCCGCGGATGAAACAGCTCATTCAATCCTGATTGCCCCTTTATTCTTTATGCCACGTACCGCTCACAGCGTAGCGTCGAGACGGCGCCGCAAAAAAATACTCCGGATGGCCAAAGGCTATCGCGGCGCGCGTTCGAAGATTTATACCGTTGCAAAGCATTCCGTCGAGAAAGCCCTGGCGTACGCCTATCGGGATCGCAGGCAGCGCAAGCGCGTGTTTCGGCGCCTCTGGATTGCGCGCATCAATGCAGCGGCGCGCCTGAACGACACCACCTATTCTCGTCTCATGGGAGGGCTGCGGAAGGCCGGCATTGGCCTGAATAGAAAGGTGCTCGCGGATATGGCCGTCCACGATCCGGAAACGTTCCAGCGGATTACGCAGCATCTCACCGGCAAGTAAGCGGGCGTAGAAAGATGCCCGACGACATCCTGAAAGATATCGAGTCGGAGATCATTGACTCGAAGGAGGCTGCCGAGTCGTTCCGGGTCAAATACCTGGGGAGGAAAAGCGGAAAAATCACCGGAATGCTCAAGCGAATTCCGGAAGCCCCCCCACAGGAACGAAAAGAACTCGGCCGGCGCATCAACGAAGTCAAGAAACAGGCGGAAGAGCGTCTGGCGGCCTTCCAGGCCAACCTGGGCAAACCGGATGCTTCCGGACCGCAAACAAGCATCGATCTCACGCTTCCGGGGCGATTCCCGGCGCCTCCGGGTTCTATTCACCCGCTGACGCACACACTGAACGAAATTTCTCGCGTCTTCGAAGGATTCGGATTTTCGATCGCCACCGGACCCGAGATCGAAACGGAATGGCATAATTTCACGGCGCTGAATTTCCCGTCGGACCATCCCGCGCGGGACATGCAGGATACCTTCTTCCTGGAGCCGGACCGCGTCCTGTTGCGCACGCACACATCGCCCGTGCAAATACGCACCCTGCTGACCGAGCCGCCGCCCGTACGCGTCATCGTGCCCGGGCGGGTGTACCGGAACGAAGCCGTTTCCTACAAATCGTATTGCCTGTTCCATCAGGTGGAAGGGCTGTACGTGGACGAAGGGGTTACCTTTGCCGACCTGAAACAGGTGCTGCGCCTGTTTGTGCAAGCGCTGTTCGGCGCCGATGCCCGGATGCGCTTCCGTCCCAGTTTTTTCCCGTTCACCGAGCCCAGTGCCGAGGTGGATATCTGGTGGGCCGACGAAGCCTTGCCGGGGAATGGGCGCTGGCTTGAAATCCTCGGGTGCGGTATGGTGGATCCCAATGTATTCGATGCCGTCGATCTGGATTCGGAACGATGGACCGGGTATGCATTCGGGATGGGCATCGAGCGTATTGCCATGTTGCGGTATGGAATCCGCGACATCCGTACGTTCTATGAAAACGATATCCGGTTCCTGGAACAGTTTTAAGGATACTCTGATCGAAACCGCTTCGACCGGCGCTTCACATTCGTGCGTAAAGGATGTCATAATTGCATCGTCGGAATCAGCGGAAAATGCTGCGGATTCGGGACAGTGCGGGCGTGAAGCGCCGTACACATTTTCAAGTACCGGGAGTTTGGGAACGGTCCGGGAACAGGGATCGCCGCCCCGTACGTTGACGAAACATGCGCATAGCATGGACAACCACCGGATTACGGCGGAAGCACGGTGCACCGGCGCTTCCGTCCCGGCACAACAACACAGTACGTCATGAACATCTCGTACAATTGGTTACGGGAATACGCACCCGTCCGGGAGACCCCGGAGGAGCTTGCAGATATCCTCACTATGGGCGGTCTGGAAGTAGAAAGCATTGACGAGACAGGTTCGTCGATGGATGGGGTGATCGTAGGACGCGTGGAGCGTGTACGTCCACACCCGAATGCCCATCGTCTCTCGTGTTGCGAGGTCGATCTGGGCGGCCCGGATCCTGCCCGCATCGTGTGCGGCGCACCGAATGTCGCCGAGGGACAATATGTCCCCGTAGCCACGCCGGGCGCAACGCTTATGCTGCCTGATCGGAAAGACTCCGATAAACGCACGCCCGTCGCCATCCGAAAGACAAAACTTCGGGGGGAGCCTTCGGAAGGCATGATCTGTGCGGAAGACGAACTGGGGCTCTCCGATAACCACGACGAAATCATGGTGCTGACCGGTGCGCCCGACGCCGAGCCCCGCATCGGGCAGCCTTTTTCGGAATACCTCGCGGCCTGCGGCGTCGTATACCGGGACGCCGTGCTGGACATCAGCGTCACGCCTAACCGCCCGGATGCAACCAGCCACCTGGGCGTAGCCCGCGATGCAGCGGCTCTCACAAACATCCCGCTTCGCCTCCCGGAGGCGCCCGAACCGAAACCCGGCGGCGAAGCTGCCGACCTCGTTACGATCGACATACAGGCGCCCGAGGCGTGTCCGCGGTACGTGGCGACGATCGTGCGCGACGTAACCGTCCGCGAATCTCCCGCCTGGCTCCAGGCAAAGCTGAAAGCCATCGGGTTGCGGCCCCACAACCACATCGTAGATGTCACGAACTACCTTCTCCATGATGTGGGTCAACCGCTGCACGCTTTCGATTTCGACACCATTGCAGGACAGCACATTCGCGTACATCTCACCCAGGAGGCCACGCCCTTTACCACCCTCGACGATAAGGAGCACTCCATCCCTCCCGGGACCATCATGATTTCGGACGCCGAAGGCGACGTAGCGATCGGCGGTGTCATGGGCGGGCAAAATTCGGAGGTCCGCGAAACCACAAGGAACGTACTCATTGAGTCCGCCTTTTTCGACCCGTCGCATATCCGCAGGGCCGCGAAGGCGCTCGGCATCCAGAGCGATGCCTCCTATCGCTTCGAGCGCGGCGTTGACCCAACCGGGCAGGTACGCGCTGCTGCCCGGGCTGCCGCCCTCATAGCGGAACTGGGCGGTGGAACGGTCGTCCCCGGTATGGTAGACGCACATCCCGCACCTTCTTCGCCCAGGCACATTACCGTACGCGCAGAGCGGATAGACAGCTTGCTTGGCGTGCACATTCCCCTCGAAACCACCGAACGCCTGTTGCAAGGCATCGGATTCGACATAGAACGACAAGGCAACGCGGAAACAACCCGGCTTCGCTGCACCGTTCCCTCTTTCCGGCCCGATATCGAGCGCGAAGTAGATGTAATCGAGGAAATTGTGCGTCTCTACGGGTATGACAACATACCTGAGCCAGTCCAGGCGGCCTCTCTGTCGACAGGTACGTTGCACGAAAGCCCCGAAACGCGCCTGCGACAGGCAGCCCGCACCCTGCTTGCCTGCACCGGCCACCGGGAAATCTACACGAACAGCATGCTACGGGCGGAAACGGCCGAACAGTTTGCAGAACTCGGCGGAGGCACACCCGATAGTGTCGTCAGGACGCTTAACCCGATCTCCAGCGAAATGGCGGCCCTGCGTCCCAGTCTGTTGCCCGGCGCCCTGCAGGTCATTGCCTTCAATCGCAATCATGGACAGCGCTCGCTGCGGTTTTTCGAATTCGGCCATGTGTTCCGTCGCACAAACGATCGGAACCGGAACGAAACCGCCGTGGAAAACTATGCGGAGTACGAATCCTTGCTGCTGACTTTGTCGGGCCAGGCAACGGACACCGGTTGGAATACGTCCGCTCGGGATTTCGATCTGTTCGATGCGAAGGGCGCTGTGGAGATGTTGCTCCGGCACGTACGGGCGCCCGAGTTCCGTATGGTACCTGTCCATACCCCCGTGACCGGAACATCTTGCCGGCTTGACATCTTTTCGAACGATGTCCGCATTGGAAGCGTCCTTGAGGTGGCTCCAGACCTTTCCGGCGGAAACACCCCGGAAGAAACCGTCTATGCGGCGGAACTGAATTGGACCGAAGCAGTGCGGTTGGCAACGCCATACCTTGATAGCACGTATCGACCTGTAGAACGGTATCCCGCAGTGGACCGCGATATTGCTCTGGTCGTTGGCCGTGAGGAACCGGCGGGAGCTATACTGCAAACGATTCGACGCGCCGGGGGGCGCCTGTTGCAACAGGCGCACCTCTTTGACCTCTACGAAGGCGAACATGTAGACCCGGGCAAAAAAAGCGTGGCTTTTGCCCTGCGCTTTGGCGCCAAGCGGACGCTCAAAGACCGGGAAGTGAACAAAAGGATAGCTCGTATCGTCCACGCGCTGGAAAAAGAACACGGCGCCTTTTTGCGAAGTTAGCGAATCTCTTTGCACACGTTGCGCATTCATTAAAACAGTATCCCCTTGACTCCCTGACCTGTCGATGACCGAGAAGACGAGCGATTCCATGCCAGAACCCGATACCGATGCGCCGAACATGGATCCCGGAATCGAAGAGGGCATGCATGAACGCGCCGAAAAAGAGAAGCCGCCGCCACCGGAACCTGCCTTGCTGGACGCCTTGCGCTGCCGTGTCGAGGAAGCCGTCAAGGCCATTGAACATCTGCGCACAACCAACGCCGCTCTCCTGAAACGAATACGCGAACTGGAAAAGCGCCCCGAAATCGACCGAGACCATGCATTCTTCTCGCTATCGCGCGACCCGGATTCGCTAAAGAACGATTTGCGTTCCTTCATTGAAACGCTCGACGAGTATATGGAACAGGAGCGCGACGATGCATAACGCACCCGCTACCCGATCCCGCATAAACCGATAATCACCGTGTCCAAGTCCATTCGCGTCCGCATCCTGAACCGCGACTATTCCCTGCAAGTAGACAGGCGGAACGAGCAACGCGTACGCAAAATGGCGCAATACGTCGACACCAGGATCCGGCAATTCCAGCAAGACCATCCCGATCAGTCGGATATAACAGGCCCTGTCATTGTGGCGCTGGGTATTGCCGAGGAACTCTTTGCAGAACGCGAGGAGTGGACCGCCGCCGAGAACGACCGGAATGCGGATATCGGGGAGCTCATTGCCTCGCTGGACGCGGTGCTGGTTTCCGGCGGATCGCCGACCCTTTCACGCAAGGGAAGAGGTGGTCCGGGTTGATTGGACAGATTCTATCAAAATTTAAAGCGCAGCGTTGCGATTCTGTATGTTCTCAAACAACAGGAACCCGCCCCCTGTACAGCGAAACCACCCCGAACGTCAGCGGCTTCCAAAACAGATCCGCATACCCGGCCTGCCGAAGTTCGTCCAGAAAATCCTCTCCCGACGGAAACACCTTCACGGAGGCCGGCAGGTACTGGTAGGCTGCCGGATTGCCCGACAGAAGACGGCCGATAAAGGGCAGCACGACATTCGAGTAGACCTCGTACAGCTTCCGGATCAAAAATGCGCCGGGCCGGCTGAACTCAAGGATCACCAACACCCCTCCTGGACGGAGCACGCGCCGCATCTCCCGGATACCGTCCTGAAGGTTCTCGAAGTTTCGTACGCCGAACCCCACCAGGGCCGCGTCGAACGAAGCGTCCGGAAAAGACAAACGGGCCGCATCCCCGCACTCGAGCGCGACGGTCCCGTCGAGACCCAGGCGCCGGACCTTTATCCGGCCACGCGCCAACATCTGATCGGAAAGATCGACGCCCACGATGCGCTCGGGGCCAAGCCCGGCGGCGGCGATAGCCAGATCGGCGGTGCCGGTCGCTATGTCCAGAATCCGGGCCGGCGCTTCCGCGCGCAGCAGACGAATCGCCGCCCGGCGCCACATGCGGTCCATACCGAAACTCAGCACCCGATTGAGCAGATCGTACCGGGGCGCCACCCCGTCGAACATGGCTTCGACGGCTTCTCTCTTGCCGGGAGCCTGTCCCGGCGGCGGCATATGGTGTGGAGATGTGGACAAGACGCAATAAAATATCCGTTATTCGACCGCAACATACGCACGACCCGATGTGCGGGGTCCGCCTTTGGCCTGTACAGCACCGTACGATGCGTTTATGGTAACGTGTTTCGACCGCGACCCCAAAACCTGTCCCTTACCTCAGAGGGCGTCGGCGATGCGCTGCGCCGTTTCCTCAAAGGGGCGGGGGCGCCACCCCAGTTTTTCACGGGCAAACGTGTTGTCGTACCGGTTCACTGCTGACATGAAACGGGCATTGGCGCGAGGAAGAAGGGGTTCTGTACGGGTCAGAAAAGCGCCTGCTTCCGAGAAACATGCAAAAAATATAGCGGCTGCCGGCGCCAAACGAACGGTCGGGGGCGCCACCCCGCATGCCCGCGCCACCTGGTCGAAAATTTCTTCCCAGGACAGGTTATGTCCCGCCAACACAAACCGTTCACCGACCTCGCCGTACTTCATTGCACGCATCATGCCGTCCGCCACATCCAGCACATCGACCACATTCGTAACGCCTGCAGGAAACATGAGCATCCGTTTGCGACGAATCTGATCCGCAATGCGCCGGGTATTCTCCCCTTTACGACCCAGGCCGAAAATGAGAGAGGGATTTACCGTCACCGCATCCAGACCTTCCGCAATGCCTCGTTTCACCTCCAGTTCCGCAAGGTACTTCGAGTAGCCGTAGGTACTACTTGATTTTGATCCCTGCCATTGCGCATTCTCGTCCAGGATGGCGTCGGAGCGATTGGGGCGGCCTAGAGCCGCCACGGACGAGACATGAACAAGGCGCCGTATGCCCCCGGCGAGCGCCGCATTGACGACCGCTGCGGTTCCGTCCACATTGACGGACATGAGCCGATTCCGCGCGCGCGAAGAACCAAAACCGATGTTTCCGGCGACATGATAGACGTACTCCACGCCCTGCATGGCCTTTTGGAGCGCCAGACCGTCCGTGATGTCTCCGAAGGCGTGCTCGACCTCCTGCGCCGTCTCGCCAAGCAAATCGAGTTTCGAGCCGGCGCGCCGGAATACACGCACGGAAACGCCATCCCGCACAAGGCGCCGGGTCAGCACAGCCCCCACAAATCCCGTGGCGCCCGTGACAAGAGTCATCGACATGGCAAACTACTCTATTTCGAGGAGGATATCGTTCTTGCCGACCGCATCGCCCGGCGCCACATGCACCGCCTTTACAGCGCCCCTTCTCGCAATACGCAATTCATTTTCCATTTTCATGGCTTCAAGGACCAGAGCGCCGGTTCCCGCTTCGACAAGCTGTCCCGGTTCTACCGCCACGGACAGGACCATGCCGGGCATGGGCGCATGCACTTTCAGCGTGGCGCTTTCGGCCCCTCCGGATAACCCGAAACGCTCAAGCAACAGCGTCCGCTCGCTTTTCAGGGACACGTCGAACGTAGAGCCGCCGATCCCTATGCGCCGCCGATCCCCGGACGCTTCCAGAACCGCCGCCACATAACTCTTGCCATCTATCAGCAAGGCCATGCGCTCCTCTCCGAGGCGTTCGTATGAAAACGGGACGGTGCGGCCATCGAGCGTAAACTCGTCCGCGCGCACGGAAATATCCATAACCCGACCGGCGCAGGCTATCTGAAAATGTTCTGAGGCTCGTTTTGTCGCCATAATCCGGATCGGGAACGGTGTTATGCAATATAATACACTTCAAATACAGGATACTCTGATTAAGTCCCCGGCATAGTCCTTGTTCATCATGCATGCTTCCATGGACGGCGCGACAGGCCACGCGCGTACGAAAAAGGCGCTGAAATGGGTAATCCTGATTATAGGCGCCCTCTTCTTTCTCGCCATCCTCCGGGAAGCCATCGACCCGTACGGCGACCGGCCGTACATAGAGATCACCCATGGGGACCATGTCCACTACGTGCCGCACGATCGGGACCCGAAGGTTTCCATCAGCAAATTCCCCACAACCCCACCCGGACCGGATGAAACCATTACGCCGGAAGGACGCATTGTGCCAAAGGAATGAATCCTGAAGGATACGCCGATCAAGTCCGCGAAGCTCAGAGGTTGCGAGGGGCGTACAGCGCCGGGCGAAGCGGTTTCGGTCAGAACAACACTTTGACGAGCATCTTGATATTGCGTCCCTGCTGCGGCATGATGCTCTTTACCTTCGAAAGATGATCCCGGTACTCGGCGTTGGTTGCATTCTCGACGCCGATATCGAACGTGTACAAGGAGCGTCCTATCGAAAGGTAGTACTGCACATAGCCTCCAAACACGACGTACCCGCCTGTCGGCTCTTCGAACGCGCCCAGACGATCCTGATTGCGCGCCGCCTCGGCGGAACCGGACACCCTGAGTTTCCCCTTGGCGTACGCCGCTTCCAGGCGACCCCGCAGGGGAGGAATCAAGGGCATCGGTTCGTCGATATCGACCAGCGTACCGCGTACGTACGCCCCCGACCCGGAAAGGGTTACGGAGGGGGCGAGCTGTAGCGCAAAGGAGGCCTCCGATCCCGCCATACGCACCGTCGAGCCGGTTTGCTGGTATACCGCGAGAAGGGTGCGCACGCTGATCTCGCCTGTATTTCTGGGATAAATGTAATCCCGGATGTAATTGCGATACAGGTTCAGAGATGCGGAAAAACGCTCGCTCCGGTATTCTCCAAACACTTCCGCGCCCAATCCCTTTTCGACGCCGAGAGCCGCATTGCCTATTTCGAAGGTATATGCCGCCAGATGGGGCCCTGACGAGAACAATTCTTCGATCCCCGGCATGCGAATCGAGCGCACGCCGCCGATACCCACGGAAAAATCGCTGCCGAATCGGCGAAACATACGAAAAGAGCCGGAAAAGCCTCCGGTCGTTCGGTTGCGGATCAGGCCTGCGAGTGTTTCCTGCCCAACGGTACGGGGGCGAACGATGCGCAGGTCGTAGCGAAGCCCCCCCTGAAACGACATGTTTTCCAGATTGATATCCTGATATCTGAACACGGCCACCGTCCACTCCCTCGAATTCGGAGTGAATGAAAAACCGCCGGAGGCGTAATCGCGATACCCCCCCCAAATGCTTACCAGACGATTGTGCCTGCGCCCGTGGGTGCGGGCAAGAAGCCGACCATAATACGACAGGAGCCCGAACTCGACGCCGAGTGCGCCGCTCGCTTCATATTCCTGATGGAAATACCTCGAAAACGATCCCTCGAATTCGAGATGCGAAAACCGGGGCAAAACATCCAGTATCATGCCCTTCGTTTTCAGGTGACGGCGAGACAACTCGACGTCGACGCCCTGCGGGTGCGCTCCGATAAACCCGCCCGGTATGCCGTACCGGGACGTGTAATAACTGCCGGAGACACCCGCATGGCCCCATTCGCCGATGCGGCTGATCCCCACGGAACCGTTTCCGGTGATCAATGCGGTATTCGCAAGAATGCCGATCGGGGTGGATACGTCCCCCGAGTTTCGCAGGCTGCCGTCGGTGCGCACCGCAAAACCGCCGATCGGCGCCTCCAGACTGAATCCTCCGGACAGGCCATCGTTGACGGATTGCCCCTGAAAAACGCCGACGGCATGAATCTCCGAGGGCATGATCACCGGAACATACCCGCGGACCGCATTCACCACGCCGCCCAATGCGTTCGGCCCGTAAAGCAGCGCGGCCGGTCCGCGAACCACTTCGATACGTTCCGTCATGAGCGGGTCTACCGCGACCGCATGATCGGCGGAGGTAGCGGACAGATCGCCGACACGCCCGCCATCTTCGATGACAAGCAGCCGCTCGCCGCCCAACCCCCGCAGGACCGGTCGGGCAGGCGCCGGCCCCATGGACCTCATAGCAATGCCGGGCTCGTTATCGAGCGTTTCGGCAATGGTCGTTCCGAGGTGCTGCCGAAGCCGCTTGCCCCCCATCTCCATATCCGAATCGCTGATCATGTGGGACTCGCTTTGGCCGTCCACGATGACCTCGCCAAGCTGGATCAGCGAAACCGGCATCCGCAGGAGGACATGCGACGTATCCGAACCGGCGCCGCCCACTTCCACCAGGGTCACCAGAGGCTCGTAGCCTATGCGCCAGGCCTTGAGCGTGTACTGCCCGGCTTCCAGAAAACGGACCTCGAAATGGCCTTCCCGATCCGTTCTCGAGCTACGATTGGCCTCTTCGACAAGGACCTGCGCAAAGCGGATCGGCTCTCCGGTTTCCGCATCCTCGATGGATCCTGCGATCACCGCCGTATGCTGCGCATGCGACGACGTTGCGGCCGTCATGGTCATGCACGCCGCAAAACCCATCCACAAAAACCGGCAGAGCCCGAAGCAACGCATGGTCTGCCTATTCCACAGTGACGGATATATCCGGCGTTGTGAAATCGGCGTGACCTTCATGCAGAAGTTGAACCCGTATGGCGGTATCGCCGGCATCGCCTCCTTCCAGCGTAAACGTCCACCGACCCGTATAGGCTACGGTAACGATATTGCTGCCCCGGACCTCAACCCCCAAAGAAAATTCCTTGTCAAGGTCTTCGCCATGCACCTCATGTCCATCGTGATCGAGAAACTCGACCTCGATGCCGGACGTGGTTTCGCCGGCTCCGACGGTAAGCGATCCCGTCACTTTGGCCTCTTCGACGCGAACGACTTTTTCGCCGTCGAGAACGAGCACAAGACCTTCGGCGTCGGCATGCTCGTCATGGTCGTCGTCTTCGGCGGGATTGGAGCAGGCAGCCAGCCCGCCCATGATCAAAAATACAATAACGGCAACGCCGTACTGTTTGCGTACAAACATGGCTCTCCTCTGATGTGTAGTGTAAATGTGTCTTGAGAAAACAAAACGCCGCCGGAACGGCGCCGGATGGGGTCAAGACACCACAGGAGGAGCGCGTATCGGGCGATAGAAAAGGCTGCGGGCAGACAGTGCGGACCAGAGCGGTTGCCCGGTCGTATGCACGGGAAACAGCGGCGCCCGGATTTGATCGATAACCGGGGTCGTCAGTGAACGAAACGCGCACAGATCGCACTCGAAATGATGCGGAGGCGTTTTTTCTTCGACAAGAAAATCGGTCAGGACGCCTGTCGACCCGCTCTGCACTCCCTCGGCAGCAGCACCATGCACATGCTCCAGAGAGCGGATATGCGACAGGTTATGCCCGAACGGCGCCGCCAGGGCGCCGCACAACATCACGGCGAGCAAAAGAACTCCCGACCGTTCGATATGTGTGCGCAGCGAAAACATATATCCCGGATGCTGTAAGAGCGGGTTACCGGATTCGTATACCTGATTACGGCAAGTCCCTTACACACGACACTGTGCGCAAGGTTGCAGCGCCCTACAGGAAATTCTCATAAGGATACTCTGATTAATTCTGCAAAGTTCAGAGGCTTCGAGAAGCGCGCTGGCAAGGAATGACGAAGCAATGTGACAGGCCCCACATAATGAGGAATGACACAGCAAGCGCGCTTCTCGAAGCCTACCGAAGGGCGCTTCATGTACGCCATGCACCAAATCACAGCATTTTTCGCTGATTTCAACGACATCGTCATGATGTCCTG
>LXNJ01000298.1_pt1 | contig 35957 bp, 45 predicted proteins | sample 809081 | NCBI WGS metagenome assembly LXNJ01 (sample SAMN04870510, study PRJNA318959) | sponge metagenome | biome: sponge; feature: marine sponge reef; material: water | host: Petrosia ficiformis | place: Greece: Milos, Mediterranean Sea | collected 2013-05-29 | depth 5-7 m | reverse complement strand
GTGCCGGACCCGTACACCGGTATGGGACCCGATCCGGCCGAAACGCGCGCCGTCTGCGCGAAGGGAATCCGGGGAGGCAGTTCCCGGCTCTCGGGCTCAGGCGCCCGTGTCAACAGCAGCATCACACCGGCCACCGTAGCCACCGCGATGACGATGACGATCCTGACGCTGGATCCAAATAACAGGCTGCGCAACATGGCGGTCTGTTCCGGGCGCCTCGTGAAGGGGACTTCCTCCCTAATGGTTCGGCACGTTTCCCACCGCTGTCAAGCGAACATGTGCTACACGAAAACCGAGCAGTCAACCCTTGCCGGCCGATTACCTTGAACCAGACTCCCGATCCGGCGGGAGAAAGTTGCCTCCGTCGTCCCAACCCGAGTATGGCAAAACCGCTTCCAGGTGCAAAAATGTCGATCGGTGCGCTCGAAGCGTCCCGCTGGGCCGGCCTGGTCCTCGCCACAGGTCCGAACGCCGGCGTCGGTATTCGCCTCGCCTTCACCGATCCAGACGGACACCGCCGCGATCGCGACGACTGGTACTGGATGGTCTCACGGGTAGGGCCCCACGCGCCCGACGGGTCGTACGCGCGCATGGAGTTCGACCTGCGTGCGGAGGCGTCGCCCGAGTCCACACCGCGGTCGAGCACACTGATCCTGGAATGGTCGCGCAGAGAGGACGCCGTGGCGTTGCGCGCGACCGCAACGTCTGCGGGCCGGCTGGAGCTGATCGGCGATGCGCCCTGGGGGTGGGAGCCACGCTGGACCGAGGTCGAGGAGGGGGGCAGTGCGGCCATGGCGGACGCGGCGGGCGCCCCGCCCCCGGACGGCTGGCGGGCCGTATCCGGGGGCGTGGAGATCGCCACCGCCTTCGCGCCGGGATCGGTGCGGCGCATGGCGCGCGGTCACCCGGGCCGATACGGCGGGACCGCGCCCGATCCGTGGGCCTCGCCGGCGTCCGCCCGCGAGGTGGCGCGCATCCTCGATGTCGCGGATGGCACGACCGGGCGTTTGGCCATGGTGGCGGCGTGGGCCGGGGCCGGGGCCGCCGCCCGAGCGGCGCGGCTCGTCGGGCGGGCGGACGCCTGGATCGACGAGGCGCGCCGCGAGTGGCGGCGGCGGCGGCCCCGGGCGGGGGGCCACCCGGACCTGCTGGAGAGCATTGCCGACAACCTCATGTGGACGGTGCTGCTTCAGCCCGAAACGGGACGGCTGTATGCTCCGGCAGGTCGACGCTGGATTTTTCCCAAGCCCCGGGCAACCTCCGGTCCGAGAGCGCACACCGACCGCGAGGACTCCCGCCCGGACGTCCGCAGCCACCCGGTCGAGCCGGACGACTGGACCGTCTTTGGCTGGGACAGCTTTTTCAACGCCCTCGAACTGGCGACCGTGTCGGGCGAGCTCGCCTGGGCCATCCTCCTGGCCGGGACCCGGTCGCGGTACCCGAACGGCTGCGTCCCGAACTGGCGCAGCCGCCACGGCGGCACACCCGACCGGTCGCAGCCACCCATCGGCTCCTACGCCGCACTCCGACTTCACCGGACGCACCCCGACCCCGGCACCCTTGCGACCGTCTACCCGGACCTTCTCGCGTGGTGCGAGTGGTGGGCGGCGGACAAGAACGGCCGGCCCCGGCGCGAAGGCCTGACGCCTGGGCTTTTCGCCTGGGGTTCCGACACCGAGCTCGTGCCCGGCCCCGGACTCGTGCCGCCCTGGGAAGAAGGCGCGAGCGGCCACCAGCGCGCGGCCTGGGAGTCCGGCCAGGACGATCTGCCCCTGTGGGAGGAAGCCGAATGGGACCCCGAGCGGCAGGTCTTCGCGATGTCGGCGGTCGACCTGTGCAGCTACCGTGCCCTCGATCTGGAGTGTCTGTCACGGATCGCGCGGATCCTCGGGGACGACACCACCGCCGACCGCCTCGCCACCGCGTATCGACGCCTCGTGGAAACCATGAACCGCGTGCTGTGGTCGGAAGATGCGGGCCTCTACCTGGACGAACTGCCGTCAGGGCCGTCCACCCGGGTGGCCGCATCCAACTTCCTCCCCTTCATTGCGGGCGTTCCCACACGCCGACGCGCCCGGCGCATGCTTGACACGCTGTGCGATCCCGCACGCTTCCGGGGCGACCGGGTGCTGCCCACGATCGCGCGGGACGATCCCGCCTTCGACGACCAGCAGTACTGGCGCGGTTCGATATGGCCTCCGATGAACTACCTGGTCCTGCAGGGCCTCCGCCGGTACGGCTTCGACGACCTCGCCCAGGAGTTCGCGTGGAAGGGCGCCCGCATGTTTCTCGCAGACCGCCGCCGGACGGGAATGTGCCGCGAGAACTTCGACTCCCGCACCGGTGCAGGATGTGGCCATCGGTTCCAGAGCTGGGCGCCACTCTTCGCGCTGGGCGCCCTGGAGGAACTCGAAGGCTTCTAGCAGGCCGAGCTTTCCGGATGGGCGGTCCAGCTCTCGAAGCTCTCGCCGCCCGCTGGCAGTTCGATGGCCATGGACGCGCCCGCACCCAGATCCCGGCGCTCCGTGGGGCCAAGTTCGGGTCCGCCCGCCAGGTGGACTTCCACACGAACGGCGCAAATGGTCGCCTCGGTCGTGTTCTCGACCGTTCCGACAAAGGCTCCGCGATCTCCGTCGAACGCTAGCGTCAGCCGCATGCCGCGCCGGGTCACGTCCCAACTCTGAGTGCGGCCGATGTACTCGCCCGACTCCTCGCCCTCCTCGCCGTGCTCATCACCTTCGCCGTGCTCATCACCCTCACCGTGCTCACCACCCTCACCGTGCTCATCACCCTCACCGTGCTCACCACCCTCACCGTGCTCATCACCCTCACCGTGCTCGCCCCCCTCTTCACCGGCCGTCTCGCCCCCCTCCGCCTCGGCGTCCGCTGCCTCGGCGTCGACCGTCTCCACGGCCATGGTTCCCCCCTCGGCGGCCTCGCTGCCGCCGGCCTCATCCGCCTGTGGCTGCTCCGCGCAACCGATGAACGCGAACAGCACGAGCAACAGTGCTGCCGACGTGACCAATTCTCGCTTGATGGATTTCATACGACACCTCGCTGCCGGGTTGCAGGACCAGCCCCAGTGCCCTGCGTTACAGGCAATGTGACCACATTGGCGTCATCAGGCCAGCACCTCCACCAGCGTGTCCACCACCTCGTCGACCTGGTCCTCGGTGATCACCAGCGGCGGCAGCACACGGATCACCGTCTTGCCGGCCGGCAGCGCGAGCACACCCCGTTCCATCAGCGCCTTGAGGTACGGAACGCAACGTTCGCGCAGTTCGACCCCGATCATCAATCCCACCTGACGAAGCGCGCGCACGCGAGCGGGCGGGTTGCGCTCGAACCGCTTGCGGAAGCGGGTGCCGAGGCGCGCCGCACGTTCGGCCAGCCGCTCATCCTCCATGACCCGGATCGCGGCCAGCGCGGCGGCGCAGGCGAGCGGATTCCCGCCGAACGTGGTGCCGTGCTTGCCGACAGGCGGGTTGACGCGGTCGACCGCGAGGACTGCACCAATCGGCACACCGCCGCCCATCGCCTTGGCGAGGCACAGCATGTCGGGTGTCACCTCGTAGTGCTCGCATGCGAACATCCTGCCGGTGCGGCAGAAACCGGTCTGGATCTCGTCGAAGATGAGGAGGGCCCCCGCATCGTCGCACGCCTCGCGCGCCGCCTGGAGGAATTCCGCACTCGCGGGACGGATTCCGCCCTCCCCCTGGACGGGCTCAACGACGACGGCCGCCGTGTCTTCGCTCACCGCCGCGCGCAACCTGTCCCCGTTGTTGAACGGGACGAACGAGAAACCGGGGACGAGCGGCTTGAAGAGTTCCCGGTATTCCTTCCTGTAGGTGGCGCTAAGAGCCCCGAGCGTCCGGCCGTGAAACCCGCGCATGGTCGCGACGACGCCGACGCGCCCCGTCACGACGCGCGCGAACTTGAACGCCGCCTCGATCGCCTCGGTGCCCGAGTTGCAAAGGAAGCCGCGCGAGAGGCCCTTGGGGGCGACCTCGGCCAGCTTCTCCAGCAATCGCGCGCGCGCATCGTTATAGAAGATCCCGGGGCAGGTCACGAGTGTGTGCGCCTGCTCGGCCACCGCCCCGGCAACCGCGGGGTTGGCGTGTCCGACACTGGCTACTCCGATCCCTGCGACGCAGTCGATATATCGGCGGCCGTTGTCGTCCCACACCTCCGCCCCCCTCCCCTTGACGACCGTGATGTCGCGTTTGGGATAGACTTCGAGCCCATGGGCGCGCTCGGCCGCACGGGCGTCCCAGGGCCTGGGGACTCCGCCGCCGGGCCGATCCGCGTGCGCGCTCACAGGATTACGGTCCCCCGGCCCGCCAGCGCATCCGCCAGCGGGTTCTCGCGGCGTCCGTCCGCCACCACGACCCGCGTCGACGCCCTTTCCGTGAGCCGCCTGAGGGCGAGCAGCTTGCGTCTCATGCGTCCGTGCACGCGCTTCTCCCGTTCGGCCAGTTCGGCACGCGGGATGCGCGGGATCACGGACCCCGGGTCCTCATGATCCTCAAGGATGCCGGGCGCCTCGATCAACTGCACCACCAGATCCGCCTCCAGCACCTGGTTCAGCACGGCCACGACATCGTCGTTCTCCGAGTTGACGGCAACGTTGTTTTCGTCGATCAGCGGCATGGTCACGACCGGCGTGAAGCCGCTGTCCAGCAGGAGTCCGAGCAACTTCCGGTTCACCCCGACCGGTTTGCCCGACAGGTCCCGCTTGATCAGGGTCTTCCCGCCCTGTCGCACGCGGATGCCCTGGTTGCGCTTTCCACGCACGAGAGCTCCGTCCAGGCCGGTGAGTCCCACCGCATTCACCCCGTTCATCTGCAACAGCTCCACCAGGCGCTTGTTGCGGAGACCCGAGTAGGCCATGAGCATCACGTCCATGAGCTGTTTGTCCGTATACACGCTGGTGTAACCCGAAACGGACGTCAGAACCTGCTTTTCCACCCCAAGGCGTCCCGCCAGGTCGTCGCGCAGCGCGTTCGCGCCGTGCACTACGCAGACGGGGTCCCCGAAATCGGCAAGATCGTGTGCGATGCCAGCCAGATTGATCGAGTCACCACCGCCTATTTTGAGCAGCAGCACGTTTCTTCTCCATTCATCCTTGCAAGGATCGTTCACCCCCAAGAGTCAGTACCTCGCCCTGGCGCAGGGGAACCCAGGCCCTGGCCGGCCCCGCACGCGCTTCGGGCGCCGGGGATCCGGGCAACCCGCCGTATGTCCGGGACGGAACCTGCCGATTGGATTCGGGATACGGATCGGAACAGATAATCCGCACACCGTCCGATTCCGCGGTGTGCATTTGAAAGTACTCTGGATCCTCCCGGAAGTTCATGGCTACGTGAACCCGCGCCGACCGGTCGGCCACGATCAGGTTCATCGCACGCATGCGGCGTGTTCGCTTCTCGATCACACCGAGTCCCCTCTGGAGCGCCATCCGGAAGTCGCCACGATCGAAGCGCTTGATGAAGTTGAACACCTTTTCAGCACCGATCCGGCCCCGCTCCTTGATCCTCACCCCATGGAGCTCGCCGTTGAAGACGAAGACGCGTTCTCCGTCGGTGAACGGCATGTTGTTCTCCACGCGGATCCCCTCCTCGCGAAACGCACTTCTGGCGTGGGCCAGGAGCAGCTTCGCCCGGCCGGGCGGCCTCCAGGGGTCCTCCCAGATCGGCGCGATGTCGTGGTAGAGGCGCCACCTGCCACCTTCGAGCCATGCGCACCCCCAGCCGTGGCCCTGATACTCGCGGCAGTCGCGCGCGATGGCCGCGAACGCATCGAGGTGACCCGCCATCTCGAAGTCCTCGCGGCTCCGGACGCACAGCAGGCGGCACATGGCCGGTTCAGGCCGGGTGCAGACCCGGGAACTCCAGTCCACGGGTCTCGGGAAGACCATGCATCAGGTTGAAGGCCTGCACCGCCTGGCCAGCCGCACCCTTCATGAGGTTGTCGATGGCGCTGACCACCACGACACGCCTGGCCAGCGGATCGCGCTCGAACCCGACGTCGCAGTAGTTGGAGCCCGAAAGCAGACTCGGATCCGGGTATCGGTGAATGCCGGCGCGCTCCTTGACGATGCGCACAAACGGCTCGGCGGCGTAGGCCCTGCGATAGATCCGCCACAGCGCCTTGTCGTCGAGGTCCCGGTTTACGAACGCGTGACAGGTGGCGAGGACGCCCCGCACCATTTCGACCGAGGTGGCCGAAAAGTGAATGTCTCCCCCGAGCGCGGCGCGGATCTCGGCGAGGTGACGATGCCCGGTCGGCTTGTATGAACGCATGGCGCCGCTTCGCTCGGGATGATGGCTGCCGGGCGTCGCCCGGTTGCCGGCCTCGCTCGATCCGACCTTGACCTCGACCACCGCGGAGTCCGCCACTCCTTCCAGGTACAAGGGACGAAGTGCAAGGATCACGGCCGTCGCGTTGCACCCCGCACACGCCACCAGGTCGGCATCGGCGAGTGCGTCGCGGGTGAGTTCCGCGATCCCGTAGACGAATCGTCCAAGCAGCTCCGGGCGGGGGTGTGGGCGCCCGTAGAAACGCTCGTATTCCGCGGCGTCGTCGAGGCGGAAGTCGGCACCGAGGTCGATGACGCGCGGCGCGACGCGGCGGAAGTCGTCCATGCGACGTGCGGACTCGCCGTGCGGGAGGCAGGAGACCAGAACGTCGCACCTGTCCAGTTCGGCGAGGGTGCGGAAGCGGAGGCGTGTGGCGCCGCGCAGATTGGGGTGGGCGCGTTGGGCGAGCTTGCCCGCCAGCCTTTCCGACGTGATCTGGACGACATCGGCATCCGGGTGCGCGATGAGCAGCCGCAACAGCTCGCCGCCCGCGTAGCCCGAGCCCCCCGCGATCGCGACGCGGATCATGCCGCCGCCACGTACGACACGACGCGCTCCGGGATGTTCACCCCGGTGACGTCGACACTGTTGCGGAACTCCATCGTGTAGTTGACCTCGTTGACAAGGAGGCCGTCCGCCGTCTCGAAGAGGTCGACCGCGAGGACTCCGCCGCCGACCGCGTCCGCTGCCCGCAGCGCTATCTCGGCGAGCGGGGGTGTCACCGGGCAGTTGGTGGCACGACCGCCCCGGGCGGTGTTGGTGATCCAGTGCTCGGAGGAACGGTAGATCGCCGCGACGCACTCGTCTCCGACCACGAAAGCGCGGATGTCGCGGCCGTTCTTCTCCACGTACTGCTGCACGAAGAAGATCGAGTGGTGATAGCTGCCCAGGATGGACTTGTGCTCGAGCACGGTCTCCGCCGCGTCCCGGTCGTTGATCTTGGACAGGAGACGGCCCCACGAACCGACCGCCGGCTTGAGCACGGCCGGGTAGCCCAGCTCCTCGATCGCCAGCAGTGCCGATTCCGGCGTAAAGGCGACGCGCACATCGGGCTGCGGCACCCCGCACTCCTGCAGCGACGCGGCGGTGAGGATCTTGTCACCGCACCGCCGCGCGACTTCATAGGTGTTCACGCACTGCGTGCCCGCACCCTCGAAGAGGCGCAGTGCGTGCATGGCCCGCGAATGGTTGATCGATCGCTCCAGCACGATGTCGACCTCGGGGGCGTGTCCGAATTCCAGGACCAGTTTGCGGTCGTCCAGGAAAACCAGTTCCATGTCGTCCCGCTTGCGGAGTTCCGCAATCAGGAGCTTCTCGTCCTTCCGGATCAGGGAATGAAGGAATCCGACCCTCATTCACCCCAGTCCTCTTCCGCTTCGGGGGCCTCTCCGAGCGTGAGGGGATCCAGTGCCAGGATTTCCAGCTCCACGCCGCACTCGTCGCATTCGAGCAACTCTCCTTCCACCGGATCGGGAGAGATCTCAACCTCTCCGGCACACACGGGACACTCTGACATCGCTGGGCTTCTCCTCGAGGCGTGATGGGAAAACCGAAATTTACAACTTCTCGGCCAGCGACGATGTCGGAATCTCCCGAGCCTCCACCCTGCGCCCCTCTCTCAGCGTTACGTACGCCTCCATCGCCCGATACGCCGGCAGCCCCAGGGACTGGAGCAGATCCGCCGTCCCCCGGTTGCGATCTACGACCCGCTGCCAGAACTCGCGGTCGTCCGGACCGGGGAAGGGAGCCGAGTCCTTCTGCGACTCGTGCCGGAAGATCGCCTGCACCTTGGCGCGCATCTCTCCGTCCGAGAGGGGTACGAGCACCGTCGCCTCGTTTACGCTCCACTCCTGCCACGCTCCGCGATAGAGCCACAGCCAGGGCGGGTTGCCGCCGTAGCGCCCGAGCGCCCGTTCGACCGCCTCCAGGCACATGCGATGCGTGCCGTGCGGGTCGGAAAGATCGCCCGCGGCGAACACCATGGTGGGCCGCACCTCCTCGAGCAGGTCTGCGACAATCCCCACGTCGGCGGCCGAGATCGGGTCCTTCCTGACCTCTCCGGTCTGGTAGAACGGCATGTTGAGGAAGCGGGCGTGATCGGTGGAGAGGCCCAGTTCGGCGATACCCGCCGACGCCTCGCTCTCGCGGATGATCCGTTTCAGGTCCTGCACGACCGCGGAATCGACGTCTCCAGGCTCCTTCTCCGCCAGGTCCTCCTCCACGGATCTCAACACCGCTTCCAGGGCATCCCGGTCACCGAGGTCGATCACCCCGGCCGCCCGGCGCATGAAGTCAAGGTAGCGACGCACCTCGTGGTCGAAGACGGCGATGTTCCCCGATGTCTGGTAGGCCACGGTAACGTGGTTCCCGTTCTCGGTGAGCTTCCGCAGCAACCCGCCCATCGAAATCACATCGTCGTCGGGGTGTGGCGAGAAGACCAGCATCCTCTGCCCGCGAGGCAACCGACTCTTGCCGCGGATCTTGGCAATCAGGGTATTGAAGACCTCTCCGTTGAGCGGCTCCGCCGACCCGTATCGCGACACGAGCGACCCGAGGTGGTGCTCCCGGTAGTCGTCGGTGGCGAGGTGCAGGATCGGTTTGCCGGTGCGCCGGCTGAGCCAGATCACGGCCTCGGTCTCCCAGTGAGGCGTCCAATCAACGTCCCCAACCAGCCACGGCGTGCGGATCCGCGTCAGATCGGCGGCCGCCGCGGGGTCCAGATAGACGGTCGCCGCAGGGTGTTGCTGCAGGAAGGTGGCGGCGACATCGGCATGAACCTCGCCCTCGACGGCGCGGCGCACGATCGAGGCCTTGTGTTCGCCAGTGGCCAGCAGCACCACTTCGCGGGCCTCGAGAATGGTGGCGACCCCCATGGTGATCGCCTGTGGCGGCACGTTTTCCTCGCCGAAGAAGTCGGACGCGGCGTCAGCCCTGGTTACGGTATCGAGGTAGAGTTGCCGGGTGCGCGAACGGCGGGCCGACCCCGGCTCGTTGAAGCCGATGTGTCCGGTGCGTCCGATCCCCAGAATCTGAAGGTCGATGCCTCCGGCAGCCCGAATGCGGCCCTCGAAGTCGCGACAGTGTGCCTCCACGTCGGTCCCGGCCAGGTCGCCTCGCGGTATGTGACAGCAACCGGACCGGATATTGACGTGCTCGAAGAGATTCTCCCGCATGTAGCGATGGTAGCTGTGAATGCTCCCGGGCAGCATCGGGTAGTATTCGTCGAGATTGAAGGTGACGACGTTGGAGAAATCGAGCCCCTCTTCCCGGTGCAGCCGGATCAGCTCGCGGTAGACCCCGACCGGCGTCGAACCGGTCGCGAGACCCAGTACGGCATCGCGGCTCTCGGCGGCACGCTGGCGAACAAGCGCCGCGATTCGCCCGGCCACCTCGGCCGCGATGGCGTCATGGTCCTTCATGACGCGAACGGGGATGCGTTCCCGCCGCGCCGCGTTGGTCCCGTTCACAGCACCCCTCCGGATCAATCGTTGTCGGAAGCTCTCAAGCTCCCCGCAGACAACCCCTCCCCGCAAGCGACGAAAAAGTGCCTCCCGCCACGATAACGTGGTCCAGGACGGGAATGCCCAGCTGATCGCCCGCCACGCTCAACTGCCGCGTCACCTTGAGATCCTCCGCAGAAGGCTCCGGGTTCCCCGACGGATGGTTGTGCACCAGGATAAGGCCGGCCGCCCTGAGAACGATCGCATCGCGAAAGACTTCGCGGGGATGGATGAGGGACGCGTCGAGAATGCCCCGGGTCACCTGCCTCTGGCAGATCGGAATGTTCTGAGCGTTGAGGAGCAGGACGTGGAACTCTTCATGAGCGAGGTGGGCCAGAGCGGGCGCGAACATGTCGTGGACATCGCCGGGCCCCGATATGGGATCCTCGCGGCGCGAGCGCGCGGACCCCACGCGTTTCCCCAGTTCGATCGCCGCAACGATCCTGGCGGCCATTGCGGGACCGATTCCCGGTATGTCGACCAGAATGCCCGGATCCATCCGCGCGAGGTCGCGAAGCCGCCCTCTGGACAGGTCCAGTACCTGCTCGGCCACGCGGTGCGCGGGCATCGCCGTACTTCCCGATCCGATCACCAGAGCGAGAAGCTCCTGCTCGGAGAGAGGTCCGGGCCCGTGGCGCTGAAGCCGCTCCCGTGGCCTCGCCTCGGGAGGAGGCGCCGCAGCTATCCCGCCCGACCGTGGCATTTCTTGTACTTCCGCCCACTCCCGCACGGACAGGGCTCGTTGCGCCCCGGGGTTTTCGTAGCCGTCACCGGCACCTTCGCCCTCGCTTCGCCGCGATTGGTGGCGAGGCGGCCGACATCGGGACCTCCCGCCTGCGACGGCGACGTCGCCCCGCGGTGCGCGCTCGCCGCCATCCCCATCGAATCCACCGCCGCTTGGCCGGGCCTTCCCCGCTCCGCGGACCGCGCCGCCGGTGCCATGCGTGCCGCCCCGGGGCGACCCGGCGCGCGCAACCCGGAACCGGGAGAGTCCGTCGGGCCCGAGTAGGACAGTCGGCGCTGTCCCTGGAAGCGCATTGCCGGGCGCTGCTCCAGCCGTACGCGAAAGAACTGCTGGGTGACCGTGCGCCGTACGTCGTCCATGAGCCCCACGAACATTTCGTAGGCTTCCTTCTTGTACTCGACCAGGGGATCCTTCTGACCCCAGCCGCGGAAGCCGATCGACGCCTTCAGGTGATCGAGATCGTACAGGTGGTCCTTCCACTTGCCGTCAATCGTGGACAGCATGACGAAACTCATCACGCGCTCGCCGTGCTCGCCGAATGACTCGATCTTCCTTTCGAACGCCTCGCGGACCGACGATTCCGCCAGCGTGATTACCTCCTCGCGGTCGACCTCCTCCGGGTCGTCCTCGTTGTCCACCGACGGCAGCACCGTGTGGAGATCGAGCAGCATCCTCTGCCTCAGCCCGCCCACTTCGATGCCCTGTTCGAGTTCCGAATCGGGCAGGTGGTCGTCGAACACCCCTTCCATGGTGTGGTACACCATATCCCAGATCTCGGCCTTCAGGTCCTCGCCGCCCTCGAGCGCAAAGAGTCTCAGGTCGTAGATGACCTCGCGCTGCTGGTTCATGACGTCGTCGTAGTCGAGCAACCGCTTGCGCGCCTCGAAGTTGTTGCCCTCGACCCGCTTCTGCGCCCTGCCGATCGAACGCGTGACCAGACGATGCGTGATTACCTCTCCCTCTTCCGCCCCCATCCTGTCCATGGCCGCGGCGATCCGCTCCATGCCTCCGAACAGACGCATCAGGTCGTCTTCCAGTGACAGGAAAAACTGCGAGGCGCCCGGGTCGCCCTGACGTCCGGCCCGCCCTCGCAGCTGACGGTCGATCCGGCGGGCTTCGTGGCGCTCCGAGCCGAGGATGTGGAGTCCGCCCTCTTCGACCAAATGGTCGCCGGGCGCATCGTCGAGCTCCTGATAGCGCGTCGGGTCGGTAGGTGCGACCGAATCCAGGTCGAGTCCGCGCTCCGTGACCCAGTCGACGGTCCGTGGATCGGTAACGCCGGCTCCCAGCTTGATGTCCGTGCCGCGCCCGGCCATGTTGGTCGCGATCGTAACGGCACCCGGCCGCCCGGCCTCGGCCACGATCTCCGACTCGCGCTTGTGCTGCTTTGCGTTGAGGACGTTGTGCGTGATCCGGCGCCGGCGCAGCATGCGCGACAGCGTTTCCGACACCTCGACGTTCGTCGTCCCCACCAGAACCGGGAGTTCGAGCCGGTTCAGGCGCTCGATCTCGTCCATGATGGCCGTATACTTCTCGCGCTTGGTGCGGAACATCAGGTCCTCGCGGTCGTCCCGCGCCACGGGCCTGTTGGTCGGGATGACCGAGACGTCGAGATTGTAGATCTGATGGAACTCGGTCTCTTCGGTCTCCGCGGTGCCCGTCATCCCGGCGAGCTTTTCGTACATGCGGAAGTAGTTCTGGATGGTGATCGTGGCGAGCGTCTGCGTCTCGCCCCGGATTTCCACGCCCTCCTTCGCCTCCACCGCCTGGTGGAGCCCGTCGCTCCAGCGTCGCCCGGGCATCTGGCGCCCGGTGAACTCGTCGACGATCACAATCGAACCATTGTCGCCGATGATGTAGCGCTCGTCCTTGTGGAAGAGGGTGTAGGCCTTGAGCAGTTGGTGGATGACATGGATTCTCTGTGACTTGTCGGCGTACTCGGCCTCCAGTTCGGCGATCCTCTCCCGCCTGTCGTCGATGGTCAGGCTCTCGTCGTCGTCGATGTCGCCGATCACCTCGGAGAGATCGGGCACGACGAACGCATCCGGATCACCGGGAGAAAGCGTGTCCAGGCCGGCGTCCGACAGGTGCACGTTGTGGCCCTTCTCGTCCATGGCGAAGAGCAGCATCTCGTCCACCTCGTGAAGGCGCTTCTCCCGCATGTAGTCGCCCTCGACCTTTTCCACGAGCCTAACCACCGCCGGCTGGTCGGCGAACAGCTTCATGAGGCGCTTGTTCTTGGGCCCTCCCCGCTTCGCCGCGAGCAGCTTCTCGCCCGCTTCGTATTCCTCCTCCTCCGCTTTGAGCATCCGCACCGCATCGCCTACCAGGCGGTTCACCATGCGGTTTTGATTCCGGTGCAGCGCCCCCACGGCCGGCGCCATCTGCTTGAAGGGCGTCGAAGTGTCGCGGCTCACCGGGCCGGAGATGATCAGCGGTGTCCTCGCCTCGTCGATCAGGATCGAGTCCACCTCATCGATGATCGCGTAGTGATGCGCCCGCTGGACCCGCTGGTCCAGCGAATGCACCATGTTGTCGCGCAGGTAGTCGAAGCCGAACTCGTTGTTGGTGCCGTAGGTGATATCGGCGTTGTACGCGCCGCTGCGTTCCGGCGTTCCCGGGTCGTGCAGGTCGATACAGTCCACCGTCAGGCCGAGGAACGTGTAGATAGCCCCCATCCACTCGGCATCGCGCTGGGCCAGGTAGGAGTTGACCGTAACCAGGTGCGCGCCCCGTCCCGCAAGCGCGTTCAAGTAGAGCGGCATCGTCGCGACGAGGGTCTTGCCCTCCCCCGTCGCCATCTCGCACGCGCGGCCCCTGTGAAGCTGCGCGGCCCCGATCAGCTGCACGTCGTATGGGATCATGTCCCAAACGAGCTTCTGTCCCGTAACCTGCACCTCCGTGCCCATCAGACGGCGGCACGCCTCCTTTACGACGGCAAACGCCTCCGGCAGAATCTCCTCCAGCACCTCTGCCAGCTGGGCGTGGTACTCCTCCTCCAGCTTGCCGATCCTGAGGCCCAGCGCCTCGCGCTCGTCGGGGTCCGTCGAGGTGCGTTTGCGCTCACGCGCGGATTCCATCTCGCCCTGTGTCCCGGCAGTGTATTCGGTGATCCGCCCTCTGAACTCCGCCGTCTTGCCTATCAGATCGGCTCTGGACAGGTCCGCCAGCCCTTCGTAGTGCCCGTTGATCTCATCGACCAGGGGACTCAGTCGTCTGACCTCGCGGCCGTGCCGGGAACCGACGATCTTCTTGATAACGCTCTTGATCATTCCGCTTGTCCGGGGTCGTCCTCGACGGAAGACACCCGGCCCTCCTGGATTCGCTGCCCGTGCGCGCCCACCCTCGGGCGCCCGGGCTGTCTGTAAAGTCCTTCGCTCTCAATAATGGACATGATATGGGTCCCCACCATGTCTCGAACGGCCTTTCGTTCCCTGACGCGCTCCCGGACCCGTGAAGAGGACACTTCTACCCGCGACACGGCGACCACCCTCCCCCGGCAGTCCGGCCCCGGTACCTCCCCACCTCTGGACATCACCACCAGCTCCGCCAACTCGGCGACCGCGTCCGGTTCCTTCCAGCGGGACATCCCCGCAACCAGGTCCGCGCCCACGATCAGCACCAGACGCCACTCCGGATGTACGGTTCCGAGGCTCCGCAGCGTATCCACCGTGTACGAAACTCCCCCGCGCTCCAGCTCGAGGTCGCACAACTCGAAACGTGGGTCACAGGCGACTGCCGCTTCGACCATCCGCCGCCGCACGGCCGCCTGCGTCAGGCTGCGGTACCGCTTGTGCGGGGGGATCGACGCGGGAACCCAGAGAACGCGTTCGAGATCAACAGCTTCCGCAACCTCCCGGGCCGCCACGATGTGGCCGAGGTGGGGCGGATCGAAAGTGCCGCCGAAGATGCCTACCCGCGTGCGTCGCTCCATCTCGTCAGGAGGCGCGGACCGGGTGGCGCCCGGCTCCTGACCGTTGAAACGGTATCACTGGCGGCGGGAGCGTCGAGTGCCCTGGCCTCGGGCGAGTCCGGGTAGCTGTCGCGCAGCCTGGTCCTGAATTCCTCCTGCTGGTCATCCCATCCCCACGTCTCGTAGATCTCGATGAGACGCGCCACGGCCCGGGGCGCCGAATCGGTATCCGGGAAGGCTTCCAGAAGGTCAAGAAAAACAAGCTCCGCCGAATCGAGGATGTCGCGCTGGAAGTAAAAGTAGCCCTCCTGGTAGGCCTTGTCTCCCAGCTTGGCGTGCATCTCCAGGGCCACCATCGCCGCCGAGTCGCCGACCGCAGTGCCCTGAAAGTCGTTGGCCACGTTCTGGCACGTGGTGCGGGCCTGCAGCGTGTACTGCTGGTCCCGCTGCGGATGCGGAGACATGGCCGCGTAGGAACGGCACAGTCCCATGTAGGCCTCTGTGGTGCGTTCGTGGTCCGGGTATACCTGCACGATGCGCGTGAATTCCGACACGGCGCTTACGAATTCCCCGTCCGAGAAGAAGGTCCTCGCAAGGTAGTGGCGGGCCTCCACCGCCTGGTCGAATCCGGGGAAGGTCAGCACCAGGCGTTCGAACGCTCGCCGGGCTTCGTCCCAGTCTCCCTGGTCGAACGCCCTCTGGCCATGCTCGTAGAGCTGCTCGGGCGTCCAGCCCGAATAGGGCGGCGCCGAGGAACACGCCGTTCCCAGCAATCCGACCAGGGCCCCGGCGGCCACCGAGCGGGTCAGCATGGCGCGTCCCCCCGTTCCCCGAAACGGATCTCGTCCACGCGTGCTCTCGCCTGACCCACCAGCGGACCGGACCCGGATGCGTCCGCATCCACGACGGCGCGGAAGGCCTCCAGCGCGGAGAGGCAATCGCCGAGTTGCGCGAGCACCTCACCCTTGTCCATGTATGCCTGAGCCAGCAGCGGCCTGGGCTCCGCCAGCTCGATCATCGCGTCCAGGTATCGCAGCGCCTCGTCGAGCGCTCCCTCCTCGGCCAGTTCCCTGGAGAGCTGGAAGGAACAGGAGCCCACGTGCCAGCTGACCTCCGCCGCTCGCCGCGGCGCCAACTCCCGAAACTCGTCGAAGTACACCAGCGCCCGCTCGCAGTCGCCGATCTCCTCGTGCGCGAGCGCGGTCTCGAACACGATGTTGGCATCGTCGCGGTTCTGGCCCAGCGCCCTCAGGTAGAGTGGCCGCGCACGCGCGTACTCGCCGCTGTTGCTGTAGTGCCGCGCCATCGGCAGCGCCAGCCCCTCCACGACGATACCCGGGCGGAAGTGCAGGGCCGCCTCCATCGCGGACGCCATTCCGTAGCTGTCGCCCGCTGCGTGCTCGCGCCTTGCAAGGGCGACGAAGTCCGACACCGCCTGATTGCCGTAGGCGTCGTCCACCGCGACGGCCTGATCGTACAGCGAGCGGGCCTCGTCGACCCGCCCAAGCGCCACGTAGGCGTGCGCGGCCCGTACGACGCCGTCCGTTCCCGGATCTTCCCGGAGCAGAGCGAGACGATACTCGGCAAGCGCTTCCTCGTACTCGCCACGCGCGAACGCCTGGTCGCCCCGCAGGAGCGAGGCCGCGTCGTCCGGATCCGCTCCACATGCCGGGATCAGTAGAACCAGAGCGCCCCCGCAAAGAGCCGCGCGACACGATCGGCCGCGGGTCACGAGACCGCCTCCCGCAGGACCCGCGAACGCACGTTCGCGACCGCAGCCAGGCCGCTGAAATAGCGGACCGTTCGCCGCAAGCCTTCGCGCAAGCCGATCTGCGGGGACCAGTCAAGGCACCGGCGCGCCGCCGAGATGTCCGGACACCTCACACCGGGGTCGTCAACCGGCAGTGGGAGAAACACGGGCGCCTCGGACGAGTCCGTCTGCTGCATCACCCTGCGAGCCAGTTCAAGAACGGTGACCTCTTCCGGGTTGCCGATATTCACGGGATCCACCCGCGTCGACTCGAAGAGCCTGAAGATCCCCTCCACGCAGTCGTCCACATAGCAGAACGAACGGGTCTGCGATCCGTCGCCGTACACGGTCATCGGCTCCCCACGCAGCCCCTGCACGATGAAGTTGGATACCACGCGCCCGTCGGCGGGACGCATGCGCGGGCCGTAGGTATTGAAGATCCGCACAATGCCCGTGTCCAGCCCACGCGCCCGGTGGTAGGCCATGGTCATTGCCTCGGCATACCGCTTCGCCTCGTCGTAGACGCCCCTTGGACCCACCGGATTGACATGGCCCCAGTAGTCCTCGGTCTGGGGATGCACCTGGGGATCTCCGTACACCTCCGACGTCGAGGCCAGCAGATAGCGGGCCCGGTGGCGCAGGGCGAGATCCAGCGTGTAGCACGCCCCGAATCCTCCAGCCTGGAGCGTCTGGATCGGCAGATCGAGATAGTCGGGCGGGCTGGCCGGCGACGCGAAGTGCAGGACACCGTCCAGCGCCTCATCGACGGACAGCGGCGTCGCGATGTCGTGTTGGATGAGTCGAAACCGCCGATCCCGTTCGAGATGCGCGAGGTTGTCGGACGAACCGGTGACGAAGTTGTCGACGCCGACCACACCATACCCCTCGGCCAGGAAGCGGTCCGCAAGGTGCGAACCGAGGAAGCCTGCCGCTCCGGTGATCAGCACGCGCATCGTTCAGTCCGCCACCGGCCGGGTGGGACGCCGTCCCACGGAATAATACTCGAATCCCAGTTCCTGCATGAATCCCGGGGCATAGAGGTTGCGCCCGTCGAACACCACCGCGCTGCGCAACGCCGCACGCATTCGCGCGAAATCCGGGTGTCGATAGGGGTGCCACTCGGTGTGGATGAGCAGCGCGTCCGCGCCGGCGAGCGCGTCGTAGTTGCGGTCGCGGTACTCGATACTGCGCCCCAGGATGCCCCGCGCCGCCTCCAGCGCGACCGGATCGTGGGCGACGACCCTGGCGCCCCGCTCCAGAAGACCACGGATCGTGACCAGGCTGGGCGCCTCGCGCATGTCGTCGGTATCCGGCTTGAACGCGAGTCCCCACACTGCAAACGTCCGCCCCCGCAGGTCTTCGCCGAAGCGCTCGACCGCCATCTCGAGGAGAAGTCGCTTCTGCCTTTCGTTGACGCGCTCGACCGCTTCGAGAATCGACGCGTCGACCTCCATCGCATTGAGGATCCGCGCAAGCGCAGTGACGTCCTTGGGGAAGCACGAGCCTCCGTATCCCAGACCCGGAAACAGGTAGGTGGGACCGATCCGGGTGTCCGAACCCACGCCGAGGCGCACCATGTCCACATCGGCACCCGAGCGCTCGCAGAGGCGGGCGATCATGTTCATGAAGCTGATGCGCGTGGCAAGCATCGCGTTTGCCGCGTATTTGGTGATCTCGGCCGAATCCGTGTCCATGACCAGGATCTCGTTTCCCGTGCGTACGAAAGGCGCGTGGAGGTCCCGGAGCACTTCCGCCGCCCGGTGGTTGTCGACACCCAGCACTACGCGGTCCGGCCGTTTGAAGTCGCTGATCGCCGCGCCTTCCTTCAGGAATTCCGGGTTGCAGCACACGTGCACGGGATGATCCGTCTCGGCCTCGATGACCTCGCGCACCATCCGCGCGGTGCCCACGGGCACGGTGCTCTTGGTGACCACGATCCGCTCTCCGTCCATCGCACGGCCGACGTCCCGGGCCGCCGCGAGGACGTATTGCAGGTCGGCGGATCCGTCGTCGTCCGGCGGCGTACCGACGGTGATGAAAACGATGTACGATTCGCGCACGGCCATCGCGTTGTCGGCGGTGAAAATGAGGCGCCCCGCTGCCATGTTTTCCGCCAACAGCGTGGCGAGGCCAGGTTCGAAGAAGGGGAGTTCTCCCCTGTTGAGAGCGTCCACCCTCTCCTGTACGATGTCCGCGCACACCACATCGTTGCCCGTCTCCGCGAGGCACGCCCCCGTTGTGAGCCCCACATACCCGCTTCCCAGCACCGCGATCTTCATCCCTTCACGATCCAGCGCTGCGGACGGGACGAGCGCCGCGACTCGGGGACCGCGGCGGTGGCGTTTCGCGCGTCGACGAGAATGGGCGACAGCCGATAGATCTCCCGGGCGTCGAGCGCGGAGTGATCCGTCACGATCACGACCGCGTCCGCCCCCTTGAGCAGACTCTCGCCGAAGGGCTGCGACCGCAGTACGCGACCGTCCCGCGTCGGCCACTCGGGCACATGGGGATCGTGGTAGAGCACATCCGCCCCGTCACGTTCCAGCAGTTCCAGGATGTCCATCGCGGGAGATTCGCGCACATCGTCGACGTCCTTCTTGAACGCCACGCCGAGCAGTACGACCCGGGACCCGTTCACGGGCTTGCGCGCCGCGTTGAGCGCGTCCCTGACCTTGCCCACCACGAAGGTGGGCATCTCGGCGTTGATCTCCGAGGCCGTCTCGATGAACCGGGTGCGGTAGTCCATCGCGCGCATCTTCCACGACAGATAGTGCGGGTCGACCGGCAGGCAATGACCACCGAGACCCGGCCCCGGCGTGAACTTCATGAAGCCGAACGGCTTTGTTGCCGCCGCCTCGATCACCTCCCATATGTCGAGCCCGAGCCGGTCGGCGATCAGCGCCATCTCGTTGACCAGCCCGATATTGACCGCGCGAAACGCGTTTTCGAGGATCTTCGCCAGTTCGGCGGCCTCGGCCGACGACACGGCCACCATTTCGTCCACGAACCGCGAGTAGAACGCCACACCGACCTCGGTGCATCGCGGCGTGACGCCACCGATGATGCGCGGCGTGTTCCCCGTCTTCCAGGTATCGTTACCCGGATCCACCCGCTCAGGGGAGAAGCACAGGTTGAAGTCGATGCCGACCTCGAGCCCGCTCCGGCGCAGGATCGGCAGCACGACTTCGCGGGTCGTGCCCGGATAGGTCGTCGACTCCAGCACGATGAGCTGGCCACGCTTGAGCACCGCGGCGACGGCCTCGGCGGCCGCAAGAACGTGCGAGATGTCCGGATCCCGGGTCTTCGAAAGGGGCGTGGGCACGCAGATCGATACCACGTCGCACCGGGCCAGGTGCCCCATATCCGTGGTGGCTTCGAGCAACCCGCGCTCTCTCGCGGTCGCCACCGCCGATCCGGGCAGGTCCGGGATGTGGCTGCGGCCCCTGTTGACGCCGTCCGCGACCCCGGCATCAACGTCGAAACCGACGACGCGTATCCCATGCGCGACGGCCTCCGCGGCCAGCGGCAAACCGACGTACCCGAGGCCTACGACCCCGAACACCGCGTCACCCGATTCCAGGCGCGACCGCTTCGACTCCGGCGTGTCTTCCTGACAGGTATCCGCCACTTCCCGCCGTCCGGTTTCGGCCCGCGCCGCCCTCATTCCAAACGATGCCGGCGCGGAGACCGGTTCAGGAAGCGGGCTCGGAAGACTCGGGGGACCCGGAGGACTCGCCAACCGCCTCGTCGCCGCCGAGTACGGTGACCTCGATAAAGGTCTCCGCGAATTCGGCCAGCGTGCGATCGATCTCGTTCGGGAAGGCCCCGGCGGCCTCCCAGGCGTCCAGAATGGAGTCGGACATCGTCATGACCGTTCCCGTGATGTCCACCATCATCCCCTCCGTCACTGACGCCGAGTCGGCCACCAGCGCGTCGGAGAAGTGCAGCAGGTAGGGCGTCTGCTGCTGGTCCGTCAGGCTCGTCCAGAAGGCGTGCGGCCGCAACAGGCTGCTCACCGTGATGCTTCGCAGCGTGAGTTCCTGCCCCACGTAGCCCGGCGGTCCGCTGGAGAAGTCCGCGAAGGCGACTTCATTCTCCATGACGTCGTCTTCCGGCTCCTCGACCACGACTTCGGTCGGCTCGGCCGTGATGGAAAGCCAGTAAAGGAACCCCCCAACCACGAGGAAGCTCAGCAGCATGAGCAGGGTCCCCGGTCGAACCGCTCCCGAGCGCGACTTCAGCAACGTTACCATCTGGCCCAATCCTTTGCGCGTTCCAAGTTCGCCTGTCGAGGTTCCGCGGAACCTCCCCGTGCCGCCCGATTCTATCACACTAGCTCGATAAGCGCCATTTCGGCGGCGTCGCCCTTCCGGTTGCCCAGCTTCAGAATGCGGGTGTAGCCTCCCGGACGCTCGGCATATCGCGGCGCGATGTCGTCGAAGAGCTTGCTCAGCACATCCCGGTCGGCGATCCGGCGGGCCGCCAGCCGGCGCGCGTGCAGGTCTCCCCGCCGGGCGAGCGTGATGAGGCGCTCCGCGTAGGGCCGCAGCTCCTTGGCGCGGGCCGTCGTCGTCGTGATTCGCTCGTGCTGGAAGAGCGACGTCGCCATGTTCCGCAACAGCGCCTTGCGGTGGCTCGGCGAGCGCGAGAGGTTCCTGCCCTTTTTTCGGTGACGCATGTCCTATTCCCCCGCCGACTCCACGGCTCCCTCCTGGATGACGAAGAGCCTCCCGTCATCTCCCTTCTCTATTCTCATCCCGAATGTCAGCCCGTATACCGCCAGGATATCCCGCATCTCCTTCAGCGACTTCTTGCCGAAGTTGTCGATGTCCAGCATCTCCTCTTCGGTACGGCTGATCAGGTCTCCAATCGTATTGATCGAATCCCTCGTCAACGCATTGCGCGAGCGAACGCTCAGCTCGGCCAGATCCTCGATCGAGGTGTGGAACAGTTCGACCATCTTTTCCGGGACCGGCGCGACGGTGCTCGGTTCGTCCTCGGGAAGCCCGCCGATCGAGAAGTAGAGCATGTATTCCAGATGCTTCCGGACCAGATCCGCCGAGTACCGAATGGCGCTCTCCGGATCGACCGACCCGTCGGTCTCCACATGGATGGAGAGCTTGTCGAAGTCGGTCCTCTGTCCGACACGCGTCTCCTCGACGGTGAAGTTTGCGCGCAACACCGGATTGTAGATCGCGTCGATGCGAACCAGGTCCACCGGGGCGTCCTCCGGCACCGGGCCCTGGTCAGCGAGCACGAAGCCTCGCCCCTTGTTCACGCGCAGTTCGACATTGAGTTCCCGGTCGTCCTGCAGCGTGAGAATATGATGCTCGGGATCGTGGATGGTGATCGACCCGGGCGCCTTGATCTGGCGCGCGCTGATCGGGCCCGCCCTGGTCGCCCGGATCGACAGGACCGCTTCGTCGACATCGTCGTCGAGGCTGACCACGAGCGACTTCAGGTTCTGGATGATCTGGTGCACATCCTCCACGACGGAACCGATGGTCTGATGCTCATGGACCACCCCGTCGATCCGGAATGCCCATACCGCAGATCCCTTCAGCGAGGAAAGCAGTACGCGGCGCACCGAGTTGCCCAGCGTATGCCCGAAGCCCCGCTCGAGCGGCTCAAGGACGAAGACCGCAGAACGGCCGTCCTCCGACATCTCCGCAATCTCGATGCGCTCCGGAAGAACGAGACCGGAAAGATCAAGCTCCAAAGTCACCGTAAGTATCCCCCTGGTCTGGTTTTTGCCCGTTTGAATCCCCGTGGACCGCCGACGGTGCGACTCTCCGCAGGGTCACTTGGAATAGAGTTCGACGATCAATTGTTCCTGCGCGGCGAGAGGTATGTCTCCCCGCGTGGGCGCCCGCACGACCCTGCCGACCCGCCTCTTCTCGTCAAGCGACAGCCAGTCGAGCAGCGGCGGTCGGGTGCGCGCCTCGAGGCTCGCCGCAACCAGGTCCAGATCCCGGGACTTCGAGCGCAGCGCGACTTCGTCGCCGGCGGCAAGCCGATAGCTCGGTATGTTCACCGTGGTCCCGTTTACGGAAACGTGGCGGTGCCGGACCAGCTGGCGAGCCTGCCGACGGCTGGCCGCCAGGCCCATCCGGAAGACCACGTTGTCGAGACGGCTCTCGAGCGCGATGATGAGATTCTCGCCCGTGACCCCCGGCCGGCCGGCGGCGTACTCGAACAGGTTGCGGAACTGCTTCTCGTGCAGCCCGTAGATGCGCTTGACTTTCTGCTTCTCACGCAACTGCATCGCGTAATCCGACTGCTTGCGGCGCCGGACCGACGCCGGCCCGTGGTGGCCCGGCGGATACTGGCGCCGCTCGACGGGACATTTTTCGGTGTAGCACTTGGCGCCCTTCAGGAAGAGCTTCTGCCCCTCCCTGCGGCAACGCTTGCAAACCGGACCTGTGTATCTTGCCATTGTTGTGGAGTCTCTTCTTCCGTCACACGCGGCGTTTCTTGGGGGGCCGGCAGCCATTGTGCGGCAGGGGCGTCACATCGTGAATCGAGGCAATGTTCAGCCCGGCCGACGCGAGCGCCTGGATCGCGGATTCCCTGCCGGAGCCGGGTCCCTGCACGCGGACGACGATCTGCCGCACACCCATCGCGACGGCATCACGGCCGGCCTGCTCGGCGGCCATGGTGGCGGCGAAAGGCGTGGACTTCTTGGAGCCCTTGAAGCCCGCCGTCCCCGCCGTCGCCCAGACCAGGACGTTCCCGGCCTGGTCCGCGATGGTGATGATGGTGTTGTTGAAGGTCGCCTTGATATGCGCGACGCCTTCGGCCGCGACGACCTTCTTCGATTTCCTTGTCCGCGTCGATCTGGGGTTTGCCAACCGGCACCTTCCTGCGGGGCACTACCCCGCGCCTGAATAATCCGCTCGTTAGGGTATCCGATGCACCCGGCTACTTCTTGGGAGCCTTCTTCTTGCCCGCGATCGCGCGCCTGGGGCCCTTCTTGGTGCGCGCGTTCGTGTGGGTCCGCTGTCCCCGCACGGGCAGGCCCCGGCGATGCCGCAGGCCGCGGTAACAGCCGATGTCCATGAGACGCTTGATGTTCATGGACACTTCGGTGCGCAACGCGCCCTCGACCTTGTAGTTCTGCTCGATCTCGCGCCGCAGGCGGCTCGCGTCCTGATCGGTCAGCTCGTGCGTGCGAAGATCGGGATTGATCCCCGCAGCCTCGAGTATCCGCTTCGACGACGTGCGCCCCACGCCATACACGTACGTGAGCGCCACCTCGATTCGCTTGCCCCTGGGAAGATCGACCCCCGCGATGCGTGCCATGTTCCCGTCCTCAGCCCTGACGCTGCTTGTGCCGGGGGTTCCGGCTGCAGATGATGCGGACGACGCCCTTCCTGCGGACGACGCGGCAGTACTCACACATGGGTTTCACGCTGGTGCGGACCTTCACTTTGACGGACTCCTCCTGGTTGGCATCGGCCCAATCGTTCAAAGCATAGCTTTTAAAGATAGCTGGTATCGTTTTCGTTCGGTAGCCCTGGACTTGTCCGGCGGCACACGGGCCTGAACGGGAGATCGGGTTCCAGCGGGGGATGAGCCCGAAGGCCGGTGGCCCACGATCTTCCCGGGACGATCCCAGATCCCGCCCCCGGTCAGGATCTGCGGGCCCTCGCCCGTGATCGCGACGGTGTGTTCGTAGTGGGCCGACAGTGTGCCGTCGAGCGTCGTGACCGTCCATTTGTCGTCGAGGGTCGCGATCTCGTCGGTTCCGATCGCGAGCATCGGCTCGATGGCCAGCACCATTCCGGGCCTGAGCGGCACGCCGTGGCCGACGCGGCCGATGTTCGATACCTGCGGTTCCTCGTGGATGTCGCGCCCCACGCCGTGACCCACGAGGTCGCGAATGATCCGGTAGCCGCTCTCGTGCACGGTGTCGACCACCGCCGCTCCGATGTCTCCGACGTGGCCTCCGGGCCGGGCAGCGGCCACCGCCGCCACCAGGGACGCATGGGTCGCGGCCGCGAGGTTGGCCGCCTCGGGTCCGATTTCGCCCACAGCAAATGTGTAGGCCGAGTCGGCACACCAGCCCCGTCGCCTCACGCCCACGTCGATCGAGACGATATCGCCGTCCTGCAGCGTGCGTTTCGAGGGTATTCCGTGCACCACCTCCTCGTTGATGCTGATGCAGGCGCTGCCGGGGAAGCCGTAAAGGCCCTTGAACGCGGGAACGGCACCCTCGTGTGAGCGCACGAAGTCGTCCACGAACCGGTCGAGAGCCGCGGTGGCCACCCCGGGGCGCACGAGCGCCTCGATCTCGTCGAAGAGGCTGGCGATGATGTCTCCGCAGCCGGATATCTCCCCGATCTCTTCGGGGGACTTCAGATGGATCGCCTTGCGGGAACGCCGGGCCATCAGTCGCTCGCCACGGTGGAGCCGTGCGCGACACCCACCGCCTCCAGCAGCGCGGCCTGCACCCGGGCGATGTCTCCCTCCCCATCGACGCGCACCAGGACGCCGCCTGCGTCGTAGTACCCGACGAGCGGGGCGGTGGCCTCATGGTAGACCGCAAGCCGTTTGCGCACCGTTTCCGGCTGATCGTCGGCGCGGTGGATCAGGGCCTCGCCGGTGTCGTCGCAATAGCCCGCCCGGCGGGGCGGATCGAAGTGGACGTTGTACACGCGCCCGCCCGGCGACGACCGGCGCCCCGAGATGCGCTTCACGAGCACCTCCTCGCCGGCCTCCAGAAGCACGACCCGGTCGACGCGGCGCCCTTCTTCCGCGAGGACGGCGCCCAGAGCCTCCGCTTGCGGTACGGTCCGCGGGAAGCCGTCGAGAACGACGCCCCGGCCGGAAGGCATCGCCGCAAGGTGTTCGCGCACCAGGTCCACGATCACGTCGTCGGGCACGAGTTCGCCGGCTTCCATGAACCTGCGCGCTTCGAGGCCCAGCGCCGTGCCGGCCTTCAGCGCCGCGCGCAGGAGGTCCCCCGTCGACACGTGAGCCCAGCCCATCGTCCGGCTCAGGCGGATCCCCTGGGTACCCTTCCCGACCCCTGGCGAACCAAGGAGAATGATGACCCGGCCTGCCGGGGGGATCGTATCCACGGGCTAGACGTAACGCTGTCGGCCGCGCATCTTCACCCGCCCCTTCTTCATGAAGCCGTCGTAGTGGCGGAGCAACAGGTGCTGCTGCGCCTGCTGCACGGTGTCGAGTCCCACGCCCACGACAATCAGCAGGCTGGTTCCCCCGAACGCGAAGTTCTGGATGCCGAAGATGTCGAAGATCCAGAAGGGCACCAGCGCGATCAGCGCGAGGTAGATCGATCCCGGCAGGGTGACGCGGGTCAGGATGCGGTCGATATACTCGGCCGTGCGCGTACCCGGCTTCACGCCGGGGATGAAGGCGCCCTGTTTCTTCAGGTTCTCCGCCAGGTCGACCGGGTTGAAGATGATTGCCGTGTAGAAGTAGGTGAAGAAGATGATGAGGGCGGCGTAGGTGATGTAGTACGCCCAGTTCCCGGGCTGGAAGATGTCCGCCAGGTCCGCAATGAACGGCACGGAACTGAAGGCGGCGAGGGTGCCGGGAACCACGATGAAGGACTGGGCGAAGATGATGGGCATCACCCCGGCCGAGTTGATGCGCAGGGGAATGAAGCTCTTCTGGCCCTCGCGGATGCGGCCGCGTCCGACGACCTTCCGCGGGATCTGCACGGGTATTTTTCGGGCCGCCATGGTCATCGCCACGACCCCCGCCGTGATGCCCACGACCACCGCGAGCAGCGCCACGATCTCGAACAGGCCGATCTCGCCGATCATCAGCGATTCCCAGGTGCGTACGATGGCCTGGGGGAAGCCCTGGATGATCGAGAAGAAGATCATCAGCGACATTCCGTTGCCGACGCCCCGCTCCGTGATCTGCTCACCCATCCACATGATGAAGATGCCGCCGACGGTAAGGGTGATCACCGTCGAGAAGGCGAATCCGAATCCGGGCACGCGCACGGCCTCGCCCAGGCTTTGCAGGAACGAGGCGTACGCATACGACTGGATGAGGCAGAGCAGGACCGTGGTGTAGCGAGTCCACTGGGTCAGCTTCTTCCGTCCCTGTTCACCCTCCTTCTGCAGCTTTTCGACGGTTGGGAAGACCGCGGCGAGCAACTGGAACATGATGCTCGCCGAGATGTAGGGCATGATCCCCAGCGCGAAGATCGTGGCCCGGCTCAGCCCCCCGCCGACGAACATGTCGTAGACGCCGAGGAACGTGCCGGAAAACTGGCCGGAAAGCGCCTGGAGCGCGCCGACGTCGACCCCGGGCACCGTGATGTGCGATCCGATCCGATATACCATCATGATAAGGAGCGTGAAGAGGATCTTCTTCTTCAGCTCCGGGGCACGGAAGAGATTCGGAATCGGATTAGCCATTGTCGGGACCCCTCCCCCCGTCCGCCGCCGGACGCACTATTGGTCTTCCCCGCCGCGCAGGGAGATAATCGCCACCGAGCCACCGGCGGCCTCGATCTTCTCGCGGGCACTGGCGGACACGGCATGAACCGAGCAAGTGACCGCAACGGCAATGTCGCCACTGCCGAGAATCTTCACCGGACGACGCAGGGAGCGAACCAGTCCGGCCGCCTTCAGCCCCTCGGGCGTCGCGTCGCCGTCCACGATGTGCAGGTCACCTACGTTGACGACCTGGTATTCGATTCGGTTGCGGTTCTTGAATCCTCGCTTCGGAATCCGCCGCTGCAGGGGCATCTGGCCGCCCTCGAACCAGGCCGGCACACCGCCGCCCGAGCGCGAGTTCTGTCCCTTGTCTCCCCTGCCCGACCTCTTGCCCTTGCCGGAGCCGGGTCCGCGCCCCACCCGCTTGCGCGACCGGTGCGACCCCTTCGGGGACCGCAGGTTGTGAAGCTCGATCATCGGTCAATCCACCTCCTTGACCTCTACCAGATAGTCCACTTTCCTGATCATTCCGCGGATCGCAGGCGTGTCGTCGTGGACCACCGCCTGCTGGTGACGCCGGAGTCCGAGCGCCTCAAGGGTGCGTCGCTGCACCTTCTGACGCCCAACGCCGCTGCGTACCTGAGTGATCCTGATGCGTCTAGCCACGATTCACCACTCCAAGTTCTTCAACGGAGATGCCCCGCTCGGCGGCCACATCATACGCGGTGACCAGGTTCTCGAGACCGTTGACAGTCGCGCGCACCACGTTAATCGGGTTGTTCGTGCCCAGGCTCTTGGTCAGCACGTCGGTAATGCCCGCGGCCTCGAGCACGGCGCGTACCGGACCGCCGGCGATCACTCCCGTCCCCGGCGCCGCGGGACGCATCAGCACACGGCCCGCGCCCCAGCGCCCGATGATGTCGTGGGGGATGGTTCCCTGCGTGACCGGTATGTCGATCATTGCCCGGCGGGCCTGCTCGAAGGCCTTGCGGATCGCCTCCGCCACCTCGTTCGCCTTGGCGTGCGCGATCCCGACGCGACCGGCCTGGTTGCCGACCGCGACCAGCGCCGTAAAGGAGAAGCGGCGCCCCCCCTTCACGACCTTCGCCACGCGGTTGATGTGGATCAGGTTCTCGACCTGCTCGGCCCCCTCTCGGGGAGGACGCTTGTCTCTGGCCATCAGAACGACAGACCTCCTGCGCGCGCGCCTTCCGCGAACGCTCTGACACGGCCGTGATACCGGAACCCGCCCCGGTCGAACACGACGCTGGTAACCCCGTGCTCGCGGGCCCGCTCGGCGAGCAGCCTCCCCGCGGCCCGGGCCGCCTCCACCTTGCGATTCCCCTCGTCCCGGGTTCCATCCCTCAGTTCGGGAGCGAGCGTGGAGAGACCCATCAGGGTCCGCCCCGACTCGTCGTCGATCAGTTGGCCCTGGATGTTGCGAATCGACCGGTGGACGGCCAGCCGCGGCCGGTCGCCCGTCCCGTGCACGCGTTTCCGGATGCGCGCGTGACGCCGCTGACGCTGCAGTCGGCGGCTCTTCCTCAATTTGCTCGGCTTTATCATCGTCATGCTCCGGCCGTTTTGCCGGCCTTGCGCCGGACGTGTTCGTCCTTGTACCTCACACCCTTCCCCTTGTACGGCTCCGGGGGGCGAAAGGACCGGATCACGGCCGCCGTGTGACCCACCTGCTGCTTGTCCGCGCCCTTGACCACGATCGTCGTCTGGTTCGGAGTCTCGAAGCTGATCCCGTCCGGTGCCGGATAATCGATCGGATGCGAGAACCCCAGGCTCAGCCGGAGCCCCTTGCCCTGAGGCTGGACCCGATAGCCCACGCCCACGATCTCAAGGGTCTTGCTGAACCCCTGGCTGACGCCCTCGACGATATTCGCAACCAGGGAGCGGGTCAGACCGTGCAGCGCACGGTTGTCCTTCCGGTCGTCGGGCCGTGTAACGACGAGCGTACCGCCGTCCTGCCCGTCCCAACCCACGCGGATCGGGGCGCGCACCTGCAGTGCCAGCTCCCCCTTGGGACCCTTGGCGGCAACCCGCTGCCCGTCAACGGTAACGCTGACGCCGTCGGGGATCGTGACCGGCTTCTTGCCGATTCGTGACATCGAAACCTCCTACCAGATCACCGCGAGAAGCTCACCGCCCACGCCGGCCTCGCGGGCGGCACGGTCGGAGAGCAGACCCCGGGATGTGGAGAGCATGGCCATTCCCAGTCCGTTGCGGACTCGTGGAATCTCATCGACACCCACGTAACGCCGCCGGCCCGGTCTGGATACCCGGGCAATGCGCCGAATGACGTGTTCTCCTTCGTGGTACTTCAGATAGACGCGAACGAGACCGTGCCGGCCGTCGTTAAGGACCTTGAAGTCGTGGACGAACGCGTTGTCCTTCAGGAGCCGCGCCACCTCCACCTTGAGCTTGGACAGCGGCACATCGGCCCAACGGTGCCCGGCCCTCCCGGCGTTCCGGACCCGGGTCAGCATGTCCGCGATGGGATCGGTCATCATGGCTGGTTCTGTCTCTCCTCGTATCAGGCCTGGGCCCCGATGATCACCGGGACTTCGCCCCTGAAGGGGAATCCGAGTTGGCGCAGCAGCGCGTACGCCTGATCGTCCTTGTCGGTCGAAGTCACGACCGTTACGTCCATCCCGTGGATCCGGTTCACCTTGTCGTAGTCCACCTCGGGGAAGATGATCTGCTCCCTGATCCCGACCGTGTAGTTGCCGCGGCCGTCGAAGGAGCGTGTGTTGAGACCCCTGAAGTCGCGGATGCGGGGGACGGCGACCGAGACGAAGCGGTCGATGAATTCCCACATTCCGCGCCGCCTCAGCGTCACGGAAGCGCCGACCGGCATGCCCTCGCGAAGCTGGAAGTTGGAGATCGATCGCCGAGCCCGGGTGATCACGGACCTCTGTCCCGAAATCACGGTCAACTCGCCGGCGACCGAATCCACCAGCTTGCGTTCCCGGCTACCCTCTCCAACGCCGACGTTGAGGGTCACCTTGACGACCCGGGGGATCTGGTGAGGGTTGGCAAAACCGAACTGCTCCTGCAGCGCCGGCCTGGCAACCTCCCTGTAGTGGTTCAACAGCCGTGGTTCCATCTTCCTCTCGTATCCTCGCTTCAATGCCGCGGGATCAGGCTCCCTTCGGCACGGGGTTTCCGCTCTTGACGGCAATCCGTTCCTTCAGTCCATCGGGCTCCACGCGCATCCGGACGCGGCTGGCATCGCCGGTCGCCGGTTCGATCAGCATCACGTTGGAGATATGGATCGGTCCCTCGAAGGTGATGATGCCCCCCTCGGGGTTCTGTTGCGACGGCCGCGTGTGGCGCTTTCGCATGTTCACGCCCTGCACGACGACCTGGCGGGTATCGCGGATGACGCGGAGCACCGTGCCCTCCGCGTCCCGGTGGTTGCCCCGGATCACCCTGACCCGGTCGCCCTTGACGATCTTCGTCCAGCCCATGATCAAAGCACCTCCGGTGCCAGGGAAACGATCCGCATGTACCGCTTTTCGCGCAGCTCGCGCCCCACGGGACCGAAGATCCGGGTCCCGCGCGGTTCCTGCTGGGCATTGATCAGCACGGCCGCGTTGTCGTCGAAGCGAATGTAGGTTCCGTCGCGTCTGCGCATTTCCTTGGCGGTACGCACGACGACCGCCTCAAGAACCTCGCCCTTCTTGATCGGCGCGTTGGGCACCGCGTCCTTGATCGTAACGATGACCCTGTCGCCTATCCGGGCATAGCGCCGCCCCGACCCGCCGAGGACACGGATGCAAAGCGCCCGCTTCGCGCCCGTGTTGTCGGCGATCTTGAGCATCGATTCCTGTTGGATCATCGGATCTCTCCGGTCCTCTACCCGCGGACAGTCAGGCGGGCCGTTCGATGAGTTCAACCACGCGCCACCTCTTGGTCTTCGAGAGCGGGCGCGTTTCCATGATCGAGACCGTGTCGCCGACCCGGTACTCGTTGGTTTCGTCGTGTGCATGGTACTTCTTCGTGCGCTTCACCTGTTTTCCGTACAGCGGGTGGGCAAAGCGGCGTTCCACCATCACCGTCACGGTCTTTTCGCCCCGGTCGCTGACCACCAGACCGGTACGTACCTTGCGCCGGCTGCGCTCGTTGTTCGCGTTCATTGCTGCTCCCTCTCCCCCGCTGTGCGGCGCTCGTGCAGAATCGTCCTGATGCGTGCGATGTCCCGCCGGATCTCGCGCCGCAGGCTCGGGTTCTCAAGCTGCATGATTGCGCTGCGGAAGCGGAGCCGGAACTGCTCCAGCCGCAGCTCGCCAAGCCTGTGGTTCAACTCGGCGTTGTCAAGCTCGCGAATCTCGTCCGCCTTCACCTGTCTCTATCTCCCTTGACCTAGAATTGAGATTCCCGATCGACGAATCTGGTCTTTACGGGAAGCTTGAAGGAGGCCAGCTCCATCGCTCTGCGCGCCGTTTCGACGGGCACGCCTTCCAGTTCAAACATGATTCGTCCGGGCTTTACCACGGCAACCCATTCCTCGGGGTTCCCCTTTCCCTTGCCCATGCGCGTCTCGGCCGGCTTTCTGGTGATGGGCTTGTCGGGGAAGATCCGGATCCACACGTTCCCGCCCCTTTTCACGTGCCTGGTGATTGCCACACGGGCGGATTCGATCTGGCGACTCGTGATCCAGCTCGCCTCGAGCGCCTGGAGGCCGTATTCCCCGAAGGAAACCCTGCTTCCCCGGTAGGCCTTCCCGCGCATCTTCCCCTTGTGGGTCTTTCTGCGCCTTACCCGCTTCGGTGCCAGCATTTCTCTATCTCCTCGCTGCTTCCTAGGCGTTCGGTCCGGCCGAGTACGTCCGACCGAAGCGGTCCTCGACCATTTCGCCCTTGAAGATCCAGCACTTGACGCCGACGGTCCCGTACGTGGTGCGGGCCTCGACGTGTGAGTAGTCGATCTCCGCGCGCAGCGTGTGCAGGGGAACCCGGCCTTCGTTGTAGCCCTCGGTGCGTGCGATCTCGGCCCCGCCCAGCCTGCCCGCGCACTGAATGCGAATGCCTTCGGCGCCGGCGCGCATGGCCGACTGGACCGCGCGCTTCATGGCTCGCCGGAAGGAAATGCGCTGCCGGATCTGGTGAGCCACGTTGTCGGCGACCAGGCGCGCGTTCAGCTCGGGGCGCTTGATCTCCTCGACGTTCACCGAGACCTCGCTGTTGGTCAGCACCGCCAATTCGTCGCGCAGCTTGTCCACTTCGGCCCCCCGCTTGCCGATCACGACGCCCGGCCGCGCCGTATGCACGGTAACGACGAGCTTGGAGGGCTTGCGCGCGATCTCCACCGTTGCGACGGCCGCGTGATGAAGCCGTCGATGGAGGTATCTGCGAATCGTATGATCCTCCTTGAGGAGCGCGGGGAAGTCGCGTTCGGCGTACCAGTGGGAGCGCCAGTCCGAGACGATCCCGAGCCGGAATCCGTGGGGGTGGGTTTTCTGGCCCATCCGCTTAGTTCTCCTTCGCTTTCACGACCACCGTGATGTGGCTCGTCCGGCGGCGGCGGGGTGTCGCTCGTCCCATGGCAGCCGCCCTCCATCGCTTGAGTGTGGGACCCGGGTCGACGAAGGCGCGGCTCACCACGAGATCGTCCACATCCAGGGAATCTCCGTCCCGATCCGCCTTTTCCCGCGCATTGGCCACAGCCGATTGCAGGGTCTTTTCCACAGGCACCGCCGCCGCCTTTTTCGAGAAGCGAAGTACCGAACTCGCTTCGTTGACGGACCGGCCCCGAATCTGATCTACGACGAGACGAACCTTTCGAGGGCTCATCCTGATGTCCTTGGCGATCGCGTGAGCCTCCATGACTTCAAATCCTCGACCGCTTGTCGGCCAGCTTGCCGCCGTGACCCCGGAAGAGGCGCGTCGGAGCGAACTCGCCGAGCTTGTGACCGACCATGTTCTCGGTGATGTACACCGGAATGAACTTGTTGCCGTTGTGAACCGCGACGGTGTGTCCCACGAAGTCGGGAGAGATCGTCGACGCGCGGGACCAGGTCCGAATCACGGATCTCTCGTTGCGCGCGTTCATCAGCTCCACCCTTCGCAGCAGCTTGTCGTCGATGAACGGACCCTTCTTGACGCTTCGCGGCATGGCTCCCTACCCGGTCTTCGTGCGGCCCATGGTCAGCGCGTCGCCTTGCCGCGCTTGCGCCCACGGACGATGAACTTGTTTGACTGCTTCCTCTTCTTGCGGGTCTTGGTACCCTCCGGCTTGCCCCACGGCGTGACCGGCGGGCGCCCTCCGGACGCCTTGCCCTCGCCACCGCCGAGCGGATGGTCCACGGGATTCATGGCAACCCCCCGCACCTTGGGACGCCGGCCCCGCCAGCGGTTGGCGCCCGCCTTGCCCAGCGACCGGAGGTTGTGATCCGCGTTGCCGACCTGACCCACGGTGGCCAGACACCGCTTGTGGATGCGCCGGACCTCCGTGGACGGCAGCCGAAGGGTGACGTAGTCCCCCTCCCTCGCCACCACCTGCACTCCCGAACCGGCCGAACGCGCCATCTGCCCGCCCTTGCCCGGCTTCATCTCCACATTGTGGACCGTGGTGCCGAGCGGAATGCGTTCGAGGGGCAGCGCGTTGCCCGGTCGAATGTCGACATCGGAACCGGACACGACCACATCCCCGACGCCCATTCCCCGCACGTACAGGATATAGCGCTTATCGCCGTCCTCGTAGTGCACCAGGGCGATGAACGCGGATCGGTTCGGATCGTACTCGATCTCGGCGATCCGGCCCGGGACGCCGTGCTTGTTGCGCCGGAAGTCCACCTTGCGGTACCTGCGCTTGTTGCCCCCGCCCCGGCGCCTGATCGTGATCCGGCCGTGGTGGTTGCGTCCGCCGGACCTCTTCAGGGGCTCGGTGAGGGACTTCTCGGGCTCCTTGCGGGTGACCACGTCCTTGGCCGTGACCGAACGGAACCGGGTTCCGGGCGTCACGGGTCTGAATTTCTTGAGCGCCATGGATCAACCCATCTCGTAGAATTCGATCTGATCGCCCTCGACCAGCTGCACCACCGCCTTCTTGTATGATGGCCGCCGGCCGAGTTCCCAGTTCTTGACCATTCGTCCCAGGAGGGCCCGCTTCGCCTTGCCGGGATACCGCATGGTACGCACGTCGGTGACCTTCACGTCCCACAGCGACTCCACCGCCCTCGCAATCTCGTGCTTGTTGGAGCGCTCGTTCACGACGAAGGTGTACTGACTTGTCTCCATCTGGCCGGTCGTCTTCTCGGTGACCACCGGCGCGACGATCACGTCATAGGCTTCGCGCATCACGCCTCCTCCCGCCCGAAGGGACGCCGCCGCGGACGCTCGTCCAGGGCCGCCGCGTCGCCGACGGAAGCGAGCGCTCCCTCCTCGATGATGACCGTGCCGGACCAGACGACGTCGTAGGTCGACTCCAGCCCGAACGGCATGACTCTTACGTCGGGCAGGTTGCGTCCCGAAAGGTACAATTCGCGATTCAACCCGTTGGTGAGGAACAGGATCTTGCCGGGGCGGTCGATCTTGCCGAGCAGTTGCGTCAGTCGGCGGGTCCCGGGCGCCTCGAAGTCGAAGCCCTCGATGATCGCCACTCGTCCCGCCTCGGCCCGGCTGTTGTACGCGGAGCTGCGAGCGAGCGCGCGCAACCGCCTGGGAATCTTCTGATTCCACGAATGGGGCCGCGGCGGAAACGCCCTCCCGCCGCCTCTCCACTGAACCGCGCGTATGGTGCCCTGGCGCGCCCGACCGGTGCCTTTCTGCCTCCACGGCTTGCGGCTCCCGCCGGCGACGGCGCTCCGGTTCTTCCTGGATGCCGTGCCCTGGCGCCGATTGGCCAAATGGGCCTTGATGACCTGGTGGAGCACCGCCTCGTGAATCACGCCGTCGAAAATCGCGCTCGGGAGCGTGACCTCCGAACCCGCAGAGCCGTCCGTCTTGAAGTAGGTGGCCTTATACATGTCACTGTTTCCGGATCAGAACGTAGCTGTTCCTGCTGCCCGGAATCCCGCCCTTGATAAACAGCAGGTTGCGCTCCGAATCGACCCGCACGACTTCCAGGTTGCGGAGCGTCTTTCGGTTCCCGCCCATGCGGCCGGGCAGCTTCTTTCCCTTGATGACGCGCGAGGGGTCGGTGCCCGGGCCCATGGAGCCGGGGGTGCGGGACATGGGATGTCCGTGGCTTGCCGGCCTGCCGCTGAAGCCGTGACGCTTCACGACGCCCTGGAAGCCGCGCCCCTTCGTGACACCGGTAACCCGGACCCGCTGGCCCGCGGCGAACAGGTCGACCGTGAGGGCCTGGCCCGGTTCGTAGCTGTCTCCGTCGCCGGGCGGAAATTCGCGGATCAGGCGGGGGGCCGCCTCTAGGCCCGCCTTTGCTGCGTGACCGAGCCGGGCCTTGCTGGCCCTCTTGTGCTTCATGGCGCCAAAACCGACCTGGACCGCCGCGTAGCCGTCGGAGCTGTCGGTCTTCACCTGCAGCACCGAACAGGGCCCGGCTTCCAGTACGGTCACGGGGACGGCACGGCCCTCGTCCGTGAAGACACGGGTCATTCCGATCTTTTTGCCGATTAGTCCTGGCATCTGTCAGTCCACCTTGATCTCGACGTCCACGCCGGCGGGAAGATCCAGCTTGGTCAGCGCGTCGATGGTCTGGGGGCGGCTCTCGACGATGTCGATCAGGCGCTTGTGCGTCCTGAGTTCGAACTGCTCCCTGCTCTTCTTGTCGATGTGGGGGGAACGGAGCACCGTCCACCGCTGGCGGCGAGTCGGAAGGGGGATCGGACCGCGGATCGTGGCGCCGGTCTTCTGCGCCGTGCGCACGATGTCTGCGGCGGTCTGGTCCACCACCCAGTGATCGAACGCTTTCAGGCGAATCCGTATCCTGTTCGTCATCCCTTGCTGCCCTTCCGCCGAGCCGGTGTTCGCTGCCATGATGCTCTACTCGATGATTTCGGTAACGACGCCGGCACCGACGGTGCGGCCGCCCTCGCGGATCGCGAAACGAAGCTCTTCGTCCATCGCGATCGGCGTGATCAGTTCCACTTCCATCTGCACGTTGTCCCCCGGCATCACCATCTCCACCCCATCGGGCAGCATCGCCGAGCCCGTCACGTCCGTCGTCCGGAAGTAGAACTGCGGCCGGTACCCGTGGAAGAACGGCGTGTGACGGCCCCCCTCCTCCTTCGTCAGCACGTACACCTCGCCCTTGAACTTCGTGTGCGGCGTGATCGACCCCGGAATCGCCAGAAC
>LXNJ01000297.1_pt1 | contig 35994 bp, 34 predicted proteins | sample 809081 | NCBI WGS metagenome assembly LXNJ01 (sample SAMN04870510, study PRJNA318959) | sponge metagenome | biome: sponge; feature: marine sponge reef; material: water | host: Petrosia ficiformis | place: Greece: Milos, Mediterranean Sea | collected 2013-05-29 | depth 5-7 m | reverse complement strand
CCGCGAGGCGCGCCTGGATCTCACCGGTGGTGAGGCCCTTGGCATACAGCGAGATCACACTCCCTGACAGGCCCTCGAGGCGGCGCTGATGCTTCGGCAACGTGACCGGCTCGAAGGTGCCCGCCCGATCCCGCGGCACCCGCAGGTCGACCTCGCCGACGTCGGTCTTGAGTCGCTTGGGCGACGAACCATTGCGCGAGTTCGGCGTCCCGCGGCCCTCCGGAGCGTGGCGCTCATAGCCCAGGTGCTCGGCCATCTCGACCTCCAGGCCGGTCTGCAGCACTTGGCGGACCAGCCCCGTCAACAGCCCGCCATCGCCAGTGAGCTCGACGCCCTCGCGGCGCGCTTGGGCGACCAGACGCTCGGCCCAGTCCTTCATCGCCGCCTCATCGGCGGCCTCATTCGCCGGCAGCGCCGACATATTCTGATCAGTCACAGACATGATCCTTCCCGGCCCACAGCACACAGCTGCGGACCCTCAGATCACGCCCGATACACAAAATTCCTGACAGGCCCGGGAATTCCAGGTGGGGCCTGTCGGGAGGCTTCGCGCGTGGTGTGAGGGGCTCCTACGCTCATACGGAGCCAGCGCCCGTCGGGGCGTCCACGGCCCCCGACCGCGGCTCCTCGTCGTGCGCTGGCGCGTGGGGGCACGCGTCCGACCGCGAAGGGCGCGGGGCACGGGCGGGCCGGGGGAGGATCCCGCCAGCAGCGCTGTCTCGTCGCAGTCCAGAGATGCATGCGCACACCCCTGTGGGCGCGTGCCCGGCGCAGGAGATCGCGCCCCGCGGCACCCGAACGGTCAGATTGGGTTCGCGACGGCCGAGCCGGCAAGATCGCAATCCTCAGCTTCGACGAACTCAGCAGCGCCTACACAACCCGCAAGCGGAACTAGCAGTGCCGCTCTGGGCGATGTGAAGCGCTGGCATCGGGAATCCACGAGTTCCGTGCTGAGCGGCAGGTGCCGGTTCGACGCCTGCGCGGCCTATGGTCCCGGGTTCCAGGTCGGGAGCTGTTGGAATGAGTTCATCAGTCCTTCGCCTGAGTAGGTCACGGTGAGGGTCTCGGTGGCGCGTGTCATGGCTACGTATAGCAGTCGGCTGCGTTGGTCGTCCTGCGCCTTTTGGTCATCCTTCTGTACCCAGACGTGGTTGGCGCCGCCGACGATGACGTGGCGGAATTCGAGGCCTTTGAGCAGTTGTAGCGTCGCCACTCGTATGGCGCCGCGCGCCTCGGCGCCGCGATCGTTGAGGTCCCCGGCGTTGACCGAGTCGGGGACTCGGTTGGTCACCTGGGTGCGCAACTCTTTGGACCCGGTGAGTATGGCGATGTGATCGATCTCGGCGCCGTGTCTGCGCAATTCTTGAACCTTCGCGGCGATGCAGTCTGCTTCGGCTCGCAGATCGGCGCAGGCGAGGATCGCGGTGGCGATCCCGTGGCGGACCGCGTCTTCGGGCATTACGAGCACGTCCAGATCGTCCGCGTCGGCGTCGTTGGAGTTTGTGTCGGTTGACAGGCGCAGGATCGCGAGGGCGGGGTCGAGGATCTCGCGGGTGTTGCGGTAGTTGGTGCGGAGGACGGTCGCGCGGCCTCGGGCCGTTGTGTCGGGTGGGTTCCAGGTCATCCGGCGCCGGTAGACCTTCTGGGCGCTGTCCAGGGCGATCACGAAGTGGTCCCGTTCGGGTTTCAGCATCGCCCAGGCCAGATCGAGGCCCGATTCGCCGAGGTCCTGCGCTTCGTCCACGAGCACCATGTCGAATCTCTTTTCGGCGTCGAGCTGGGTTGCGATCTCAAGCGCGTCGGAACGTCGTGCCTCGAAGTTGGGGTTCCGCTCGAAGGGTGCTGGTCGACCGGCGTCTTTGAGCAACGCCGCCGCCAGACCGTCGACCGTTTTGGTGTGCACGTTGTCGACACCGTCGATTTCGGCTGTCAGTGCGTGTGACAGTGCCCGGTTGAAACAGAGCAGCAGGATGCGCCAGTCGGGGAAGTGCTCGCCGAAGTGCTTCGCTCGGTGGGTGAGAATGAGGGTCTTGCCGCTGCCGGCGACGCCGCGGATCAGCCGGTAGCCGCCGCCGAGGTGTCGGGCGAGCCGCTCCTGGCGCCGGTCGAGGGCACGGACTTGCTCGGCGCCGTCGGGCGGCCCGAACAGAGGCGCTTGCTTTGCCCGGGTGGTGTCGGGTGATCCGCCGATGGTGATCTCGGGCTTGACTGTCGCCCGCGCCATGGTTTCCTCGGTCGGATCCAGCGAGCGGGGCTGGGTCCCGAGGTGGCGACGCAGCGCCGGCCCGAGGCCGTCTGGGGTGAAGTCCTCCTCGGTCAACATGCGCAACGGTTCCGAGACCTGAACGTCCTCTCGGCGGTGTTGTGGGAGCGCCAGCACGTGGTGCACCGGCAGGGGTCGCACCGGGCCGGCTCGGAGATCGCGGCGCAGGGTCTCGGCCCGTTGAGCGATCTCGGCGCGGATCTGGTCTGTTCGGAGCGACCGGTTGCGTAGTTGCCGTCGCCGCGCCCGGGGCACGGTCGGGGCTTCAATGATTGCGATGCCGGCGGCGGGTTCCAGCACCACGAGGTACGGCTCGGACGAGTCGTGTCCTGCCGGGTCGGTCGCCGGATCGAACTGGCGGCGCAGCGCGGCGGCGTCGCCGTCGCCGGTTCGCTCCAGCCAGACCGTCACCTCGTCGGGGAGGAAATCCCGGATCGCCCGCGCGACCTGCTGCAGGTGCTGGGGAACGTCGTTGCGGCTAGCGATGTTCTCGGGCTGGAGGAATGCCATGGCAGGTGCGGGGAATCGGCGCAGTCATGTGACTGGCATGGAACGCGCAGGACTCTATCGGACCAACCAGAACCGTAGGACTGGGTGTGATAGTTGGGGCGAAACTCTGAAGCGTCACCGTGGACGCTCGCTGCCCGCAAGATCTGAGGCGGGTGCCCCGGGCTGCTCAGGATTCCCCGAGGAAGGCCCGTCCGGTCTCGGTGATCGCCACGTGTTCGTAGCTGGTCGCTGAGTCGGTTTGGGATTCGCCCGTCGCCGCGAGCCGCGCCTCGATCAGTTCGTCGATCAGGGCGTCCACCTCGGCCTCGCGCAGGATCGCGAGGCGTCCGAAGGTGGCGTGCGCGGCGAGTTCGTTCGGAAGGGCGTGTGGCGCGTTGTTCACGCCGGCGAGTGCGCGGACGATTCGGCGCCGGGAGTAGGGGTGCTTGCGTCCCGAGGTGTCTGCGATGAGCCGCAGGGCGATGGTTCGCTTCGGCAGCGCCGCCAGCAGGCGTTCCCGGTCGAGGGTGCTGGCGACCCAGGGTCGCGGCAGATGCGTGCAGCCGTCGCACGCGCCGCAGCGCTCGGGATCCTCCCAGTCCAGGTGGTCACGGGCGCCGAAGTACTCCAGCAGCGCCCGGCGCCGGCAACGCGGCGAGTTGGCGGCGCGGTAGACCCGCCGGTCGGGACCGGGGGCGTCGCCCGGTGTTCCCGGGTGTTCCAGCGCCGTCATCGCGGCGAACTGCTTGGCGCGGTCGGACTTCTCGGCCACCACCGTCCGCCGCTGCTCTGCCAGTTCCTCGATGTTGTCCCAGTCCGGCTCGTGGCCGGCGCGCCGCTCGAGGGTCCAGGCGTGGCGCCAGGCCACGAACCCCACGATGTCCCGGCCGTTCAGTTCCAGCAGATCGGCGGCGATCTCCCCAGGCGGTCGCCCCAGGCGGCGGCTCCAGTCTTCGGCCTGGTACTCGTCGTTGTCGTCGGCTGACGCCAACTCGAGGATCCGCCGGGCTCGGGTCGCGAGTTCCGGCTCTTTGACTGCGAGTTCGCCGATTCGGGTCCCCGAGTCGGCGAGGATCGTCAGGCGTCCGCGCCACGGCGTGTCGAGGTGGCGGGTCACGCCTCCACCGGCGGCCTGTAGGTAGTGCACGGCGAGTGCGATGTCGATGCGCTCCCGATCGGTTTCGTCGTCTCGGTCTGCCAGTTGCTCCGGGTCGTAGGGATGGGTCCCGACGTCGAGTTGGTTCCAAATGCGCCGAACCGTGGCTGAGGTGGGCGCGGCACTGGCGATGACCAGGCTGTGGATGGAGCAGTCCCGCGGCGTCTTGAGCAGCACGGCGGTGCCGACGCTCGGGTCGTTGCCGCCGACGGCGCCGCGCACGGCCCGGCCGGTCTCCTGGACGTATTCCTCGATCGTGGGTGGCATCTCGAGGTGCACGACGAGTTCGATGTCGGGTTTGTCGATCCCCATCCCGAACGCCTTGGTGGCGACCACGACATCCACCTCGCCGTGGCGGAAGGCGTCCTCGATGTGGCGGCGGGCGTTCTGTTCCATGGCACCGTGGTACCGCTGGACGTTGTGGTCGGCTGCTGAGAGCAGACCCGCCAGCCGCGTGGTGTCCTTGCGGGTCGGGACATAGACGAGCGCGGCCCGGCCCCGGAAAGACTCCGCTATCTGCACCACTCGCAGGTCCCGGTCGTGGCGGTTCGTGCAGTCCTCGACAAAGTAGCGAATCTCGGGCCGGTTGGGCGACAGCGCTATGGGTTCGGCGCCGGCGAGGTCCAACTCGAGCAGTTCGTTGATCTCCTCGCGTACCTCAGCGATGGCCGTGGCGGTCACCGCGAGCACCGGTGGCCGCGGCTCGTCGAAGCGTCCGAGGGCGGCGGGGATGCTCGTGTACTCGGGTCGGAACGAGTGCCCCCACTGGGAGATGCAGTGCGCCTCGTCAACGGCGACACGCGTCACCCCGATGCGAGCCAGCGTCGCGACGAACTCCTGGGACCAGAGCCGCTCGGGGCTCACGTAGAGCAGCTTGTAGTCGCCCCGCTGCGCGCCCCGCAGCACGTCCCGCCATTCGCCCTGGGGGATCCCGCTGTGAATAGCGGCGACCTGGGTGACGCCCCGCGCCCGCAGGTTCTCGACCTGGTCGTTCATGAGAGCGGTCAGCGGCGAGATCACCAGCGTGAGCCCCGGGCTGATCAGCGCCGGGATCTGGAACGTGATCGACTTGCCCGACCCGGTCGGGAGGACGGCCAGAGTGTCGGCACCGGCGATGAAGCGCCGCATCACTTCGAGTTGGCCCGGCCGCCAGCGCTCGAAGCCGAAGCGCTCCCGCACCTGATCGAGGAGCGTGTTCACCGCCTCCTCGTCGGTGGTGTCGTCTTCGCTCAGTTCCAGGGTGGCGAGGTCGCTCCAGGCGCCCGGACCCGGCACTGCCTCGAGGCGCCGGCGCATGTCCCCGTCGTAGCGCACGCCGGGAAGGTGCCCGGCGATGTGCTCGTAGGCTTCGGCCGCCTGGCGGGCTCGCTCGGTCCGGGGCGGGCCCGGCAGCATTCCGAGCATCACGTCGCGGTACGGCGTCGGGCGGCAAAGGCGGCTGTCGAGCACGGCGGTGACACCGCGGTCGGATTCGGTTCGAATGAGCCGGCCAACGCCCTGAGCGAAGCGCAGCGCCGCCCGCGGCACCAAGTAGGCGGCGAACGGATCCTTGCCGCGCAACTCCATGGCCCGCATCCGCGCAGCCGTCACCGGATCGGCGGGGGAGTCGAAAGGGACCTTCTCGATGATCAGCAGGCTCAGCGCCTCGCCGGGGACGTCCACACCTTCCCAGAACGACCGCAGCGCCAGCAGGCTCGTGGCCCGCTCGTCGCGGATGCGCTCGACGAGGGCCGGCGCAGCGTCGTCGCCTTGGGCCAGCAGGGGGATGCCGCTGCGCTCCAGGATCGGCCGGGCATGGTCCCGCACGAACTCCAGTCGGGCGCGGGCAGCCAGCAGCGCCAGGCCGCGCCCGGCGGTCAGGGTCAGCAACCGCGGGATCTCCCGGGCGGCTGAACCAGTGAACTCCTCCATGAGATGCGCCCGAGGGGCGGGCAGGTAGTCGATCAGCAGCAGGAGATGGTTCTCTCTGAGCCAGGCGAACGGAGTGTCAAGAGCGATCGGCGACTCCACCGCTCCGAGCCCCAGAGCGTGGATGATGTGGTCGAAGCTGCCGCCCACCCGCAGCGTGGCCGACGTGAGGACCGCGGAGTGGAGGCCGTCCCAGATGGCGCCGAGTTCGGCGGTCACCGACAGCGGCACCCGGCGCAGCACCCAAATCCAACGACCGGAGTCGTGACTGATCCCGGCGACGGACACCCAGCGCTCCGGATCCTCTGCCCAGACGACCATGTCGATGGTGTCGGCGAGGCTGCGGGCGTGGCGGCCCAGCCTGGCGATCTCAACCTCCAGGCGGTCACGCCGGTAGGGGGCGACCAACTCGCCCGGCAGGTTCACGTCGTTGAGGACGTCGGCGACGCCGCGCAGGGCGTCTCTGAGGTCGGTGCCGCGCCGGCGCACCTCCGCGTAGTCCGGGTGTCGTGTGTCGATCCACGGCCTGATTTGGTACGCCGCGGGGTAGGCGTCGGCGACGCCGGCGGCGGTACGGGCGCGCACATAACCCACGAGCGCCTCACCGAAACTCCCACCGGCGTTGCGGGCGTCGCTCGCCGCGGCCCGCAACGCTGCGAGGCGCTCGTCGCCCAGACCCCATCGGGCCGCCCCGGCGAGCCGATGGACGGTGCTGCGGCGATTGCCGCTGTCCCACAACTCCCCGACGAGGGTCTCCACGTCGACCAACCCCGCCTCGGCGGTCAGCGCGTCGGTGGCGGCGTCCTCCAAGTTGTGCGCCTCGTCAAGCACCAGCCGCTTGGCGCGGTCCAACCACTCCTCCCACGTCACGATCAAGGCGTGATTCAGGACGGCGACGTGGCCGTCACGCAGACCCTCCCGAGCCCGGCGCAGGAAGTCGCGCTCCTCCAGCGGCCCCCGCGGCGGGCCGCCGACACCCTCGGCGCTGAGGCGGAGCCGCAAGCTCGCCAGCACGGCCCCGTTCGCGGCGGCGTGGGCGGCGGCCCGGGACACGATCGCGCCGGTCCGCAGATCGTCCCAGTCGCCCGTCGGCGTAGCGGCAACCCAGCCGCAGAAAATCGCCAACATCAAGCCCGCTGTCGTGTCGCCGCCGGAAGCGGGATCGCTGCCCTCAGCCGCCGAAGCGGCGAGGGCGTCGAGTTCCCCGGCCAGCGCCTCCAGGCTCAGATAATTCCCCGCACCCTTGACCAGCACCGCCACGAACGGATCCAACTCGTTCTGGAGTTCCTCCAACGTCGACATGATCTGGTCCTGCAACACCTTGGAGTGCGGGGCGACGACCACGGTGTTGCCGGTGGACCGGGCGTACTCGACCGCCGGGGCCAGATAGGCCAGCGTCTTACCCGTACCCGTGGGCGCTTCGATGAGACGCCGGCCGCCAGAACTGAGACCCGCAGCAACGAGCTTGGCCATCTCGATCTGCTGGCGACGCGGCGTGCGCGCCCGCGACATGAGAACGCCGCCGTCGTCGAACATGGCGCCCACCGAGTCCGAGTCAAGGCTCCCGCGCGCAGCGCCGCGCCGCGGCCGAACCGGTTCCGGCACCACGTCCTCCAGCGGAACCGGCTCGCGCACCTCGGCCACGAAATCGGCCCACCGATGGCCCATCGCTCCCAGCACCCAACGCTGCAGGCGGCGCGCCGGCCCGTCGCCGGCGAGTTCGGCCAACAGGCACGTCAGCACCCGCTGCAGCAAGCGCGCGTCGTCCAAGGCGCGGTGCGCTGAGCGCGGCTCACTGCCCCAGAAATACGTGGCCAACTCGTCGAGGCCACGACCTTCCGGCGGGCGGGTCCCATCAACGTTGACGGTGGCCCCCCGGCGGGCGCGAGGGAACACCAAATGCGCCAATTCGAGACTGTCCAACAACGGAACGTCCGGCACACCAACACCAGTGGCCTCCGCGGCAGCGTCCAGCAACCGGAAGTCGTAGCCGAAACCATTGTGGGCCACCAGCGGCCGGTTGCCAACAAACCCGTAGAAGCGGGCCAACGCCTCCGCCAGTTCCGGGGCTCCTGCGAGATCGGCGTCGCCGATGCCGGTCAGGTCCCGCGTTACATCCCGCAGCGGCCGGGTCGGCCGGACCAACGACGAGAAGTGCCCCACCTCGTCGCCCCACTCCACCGCCACCGCACCAATCTCAATGATCTCATGGGCAGGCGGATCCGAACGATCAGCATTCGCCTCGAGGTCGAACACCACGAACCCCGAGGCCAACCGCCCATCCACAGCGCCGAGACTGTAGACGAGGACAGCGCCCACACCACGACCCGCCGACCTCGCCCCCACCGGACACCACAGCACACAGCTGCGGACCCTCAGATCACGCCCGATACACAAAATTCCTGACAGGCCCGGCCGCGGCCCCGCCACACCCCGAGACGATTGAGAGAGAGGCCGGCCCTGCTGGCTGCGGCGCGGCTTCTGGGGCGCGGCTCCTCAGGTGCTGCGGGTGGCGGTGAGGAGTTGGGCGATTCCGCCGCTGAAGACGTGGTGGTCCACGTCGTCGAAGCTGGCCGTCTCTAGTTGGTCGGCGAGTTGGTCCGGCGCCGGTAGCAGGCGCAGCGAGTCGGGCAGGTAGCGGTAGGCCTCCCGGTCCGACAGGAGCCCGCCGATGATCGGGACGACCCGGCCGAAGTAGAGGCGATGACCCCAGCGGAGCGCCCGGCAGGTCGGCTCCGCCACCTCCAGGAGGGCGATGCGGCCGCCGGGCCGTACCGCTCGGGCCACCTCGGCGAGGAAGGCCTCCGGATCGGTCACGTTGCGCAGGGCGAAACCGCAGACGGCCCCCTCGAGGGCGCCATCGGGCAGCGGCAGGCGCAACACGTCGGCCCGCACCAGGGGAGCGGAGGTGGTGGCGTGACGCAGCATTCCGGCCGAGAAGTCGACACCCACGGCACGGTGGCGCACTCGCTCGAGTTCATCGCAGAAGTCTCCTGTCCCGCAGGCCAGGTCGGCCACGAGCGACCCCGCCGACAGGTCCATCAGCCGGACGCTGCGGCGCCGCCAGCGGCGGTCCAGGCCGAAGGTGAGCAGCCGGTTGAGGAGGTCGTAGCGTCGCGCCACCCGATCGAACATGCGCTCGACGGCGCGCTCGCGGCCGGCGCCGAACAGATCGGCGTTCTTGACGGTCTCGGAGGCTCGGGAGCGCATCATCGACCCCCAAGGCTCTGCTGCGACGCGCCGGCAGGATCAGCCGGATGTTTCCGGCCCTGGATTCCGGCCTCCGCCGGAATGATGGTTGGGACCCGAGGGGTTCGTCGCGCCGCGCAGTGATTCCAGCCTCCTGGACTTGGGCCTGGGATCGAGTCCGGGACAGGCGCTCCACCAGAATGGCGGGTGCGATTGTTCCGGGCGCCTAGCGGAACCACGTGCGGTAGTAGCCCCGGCTCATGGGGTGTAGGAGTAGGCCCACGAGGGCGAGCGCCAGCAGCACGCCGATCAGGTCCCAGGCCGAGAACGCCTCCAGCATCCCGAGGACTTCGCCCAGCATCTCCAGGAATCCGTACAACACCGCCAGGCGGTAACCGTTCTTGCGTTCCCGGACCGTTCCCTGCGCCGCGCCGAAGGCGAGCAACCCGGTCAGGATCAGGAAGATACTGAGGGGGTGCCCGATCAAGGTGAGGCCCCTGAGGACGGCGAAGAACCCGGAAATATAGAGGAGCACGACCGCGATCTGCAGGGTCTGCGGAAGCGAGGGATTCGTCCAGCGGAACTGCCTCATGGCCCTAGTCTGCTCGCTCTATCCGGCGCGGCCCACCATTGGCGCCTGCCGGCTCGGTGTGGTCTCGGGCGCGCCCCGACAACGCGGCGACATAGGCCCGGTTGGTGTGGTGGTGCCGGAAGCCGAGACGCCGGTAGACGGCGTTGGCCGCGGCGTTGTCGGATTCCACGTAGAGCATCGCGACGGTCGGTCCACGGCTGTGGAGGTGGGCCAGACCCGCCAGGGTCAGCGGCCCGCCGATGCCTCGTCCCTGGCAGGCCGGATCCACGGCGATCACGTAGATCTCGCCCACGGGAATGTCCCCGGGTGGCGGTCCGCCCCCCGGATGGACCTTCGTCCAGCAGAATCCCGCCAGGCGACCCTCCAGTTCGTGGAGCAGGAACCCCGCCGCGTCGTACCAGGGTGCGGCCTGGCGCGCCCGCAGGTCGTCGGCGGTCATGGCGCCCTGCTCGGGGTGCCAGCCGAAGGCCCGCCGGTTCACCGCCAGCACCGCGTCGGTGTCTCCCGGTTCGAAGGGGCGCACCGCCAGATCCGAGGGTGCGGCCGGCAGCGGCGCACGCAACTGCCAGAGGTCGCGATAGGCCGTGAACCCGAACTCCGCCGCCAATGCGTCGTCGGAAGGTTCCACATGGCCGATCCAGAGCCTGCACGTGCTCCCGCCGGCGGCCCGCACGGTGGCCACGGCCGCCGCCAACCGGTCCTGCAGCTCTCCGGTATCGAGCGTGAGCCGGTCGGCCGCCGGCAGCTCGATCGTCCAGGCCACCTCACCATCGTTCGGCCCGGAAATCTCGATCGCCACCGCAGCGGAGGCTACTCCCACCCATATCCGATAAGAGTCGTCCGAAGCCTCACGCGGCAATGACCGGATGGCCGGAACGCCTGCGGGGGAGCGCTACCGTTGCCTGCATGGGTCGTCCACGTTCGCCCCGGGGCCGCGCCCGGGAGACGCACGAGCGCCTGAAGCGGGAGTACCCGGATGCCGATTGCGCGCTGGTTCACGACTCGCCCTACCAGCTGCTGGTCGCCACGATTCTCTCCGCGCAGTGCACCGACAAGAGGGTCAACATGGTCACCCCGGGGCTGTTCGCGCGCTATCCCGCGCCGGAGGACCTGGCCGCCTGCAACCCATCGGAGCTCGAGGCGATGATCCACTCCACCGGCTTCTTCCAGAGCAAGGCCCGCAATCTCATCGGCATGGCCGACCGGCTGGTGCGCCACCACGGCGGGGAGGTGCCCAGCTCCATGCGCGAGCTGACGGCCCTTCCCGGAGTGGGGCGGAAGACGGCCAACGTGGTGCGCAGCGTGGCGTTCGACCTACCGGGCCTGCCGGTGGACACCCACGTCGGCCGTCTCGCCCGGCGCCTCGGCATGACCGAGGCCACCGATCCCACCGTCGTCGAGAGGGAGCTGAATCCCATGATCCCGGCGGGCGAACGGGGGGACTTCAGCATGCGCCTGATCCTGCACGGGCGGCAGGTGTGCGGGGCGCGTCGCGCCGACTGCGACCGATGCATCTGCAACGACTTCTGCCCATCGGCGTTCGCCGTCTGAGCATGCGTGCATTGCGCCGGCTCGAGGGGTTCGCGGCGCGCCATCTGCGCCGGGACGACACGGAGGAGAGTCGGGAGACAGCTAGCGTCGCCGCGGTGGCGGGCAAGAACGGACTCCTCGCCGTCATCGACGCGCGCGGGGCGACCGATCCCTGCCTGCCGGGCGTCCCCGAGGCGAGTTCTCCGGGAGTCCTGGAGTCGGTGCGCGAGATCATCCGCGACGTGCGGCGCGACGGCGACGCGGCCCTGCGCGAGCTGGCGAGGCGCTTCGACGGGGCGGCGCTCACCGATCTGGCCGTGAGCCCGGCAGCGTGCACGGCAGCGCTCGAGAACCTGGCTCCCCCCGTGCGCGAGGCACTCGCGGCGGCCGCGGTGCGGATCGAGGCCTTCCACCGCACGCAGCTCGAGCCCCAGGCCAGCTGGACGTGCGACGGCGTGACAGTCCGCTCGCTGCAGATTCCGGTGGACCGGGCCGGGTTGTACGTCCCCGGCGGGCGGGCGGCCTATCCCTCGACGGTCCTGATGACCGCCATCCCCGCCCGGGTGGCCGGCGTGGCGAGCCTGGCGCTGTGCGTGCCGCCCGGTCCCGACGGCACGGTTGCGCCCGTCACACTGGCCGCCGCGGCGCTCGCGGGTACCCAGGAGCTGTACGCGGTCGGCGGTGCGGGTGCCGTGGCCGCGCTGGCGTACGGCACCGACACGATCCCGCGAGTGGATCTGATCGCCGGTCCGGGGAACATCTATGTCGCCGTGGCCAAGCAGGAGGTGGCCGGCATCGTCGGCGTGCCCTCGGCCTTCGCCGGGCCCTCCGAGGTGGTGGTCGTCGCCGACGGCTCGGCTCCGCCCGAACTCGCTGCGGTCGACCTGATCGTGCAGGCCGAGCACGGCCCCGACGGCATGGCGTGCCTGGTCACCTGGGATCCGGCCGTGGCCGCGGCCGTGGCCGCAGAGGTGGAGGCCGCGGCTGCCGGGGCACCGCGCCGGGCGGAGATCGAGGCGACCCTTGCCTCCTCGGGCTATGCCGTCGTCGTGGACGGCCCGGAGGCGGCCGCCCGCGTGGTGAACCGGATCGCACCCGAGCACCTGCAGCTCATGGTGGCCGCGCCCGAGGCGCTGCTCCCGCTCATCCGCCACGCCGGTGCCATCTTCTGCGGCGAGAACGCCCCGGCCTCCCTGGGGGACTACCTGGCGGGACCCTCGCACGTGCTGCCGACGGGACGCACGGCCCGGTTCGGTTCGGCGCTGGGTGTTGCCGACTTCTGCCGCCGGACCCATGTCATCTCCGCCGACGAGGAGGCCATGGTCCGACTCGGACCCGCGGTCGAGACGCTGGCGGTCGCCGAGGGCCTGCCCGCACATGCCGCCTCGGTCAGGAAGCGGCTGGACCGCCTGGCGAATCCGGCTGCCGCGGGCGAGCGGCCATGAGCTGGCCGCAGTCCCGCCCGCAGGTGGCGACGATGAAGGGGTACCACTCGCCGCAGGTGGATGTGCGCGTGCGACTCAACACCAACGAGTCCCCGTTCGCGCCGGCCGAAGGGTTCCGGGAGGCACTCGCCGAACGGCTGGCGTCCGTCGACTGGAATCGCTACCCGCCGCGCGCGGCCGAGCCGCTGCGCGCCGGCATCGCCGCGCTGCACGGGGTCTCCCCCGACAACGTGATCGCCGCCAACGGATCCAATGAGGTCATCCAGACCTTGCTGCTGACCTACGCCGGCGGGAACGGGCGCGTCGGGCTGTTCTCGCCGACCTATGCCCTGCACTCCCACATCGCCCGCATCGTCGGCGCCGAGGTCGTGACGGCGACCCGCGCCCCGGACTTCCGCGTCGGCGCCGAAGCGGTGGCCCGGTTCGCCGCCGACGAGCGCCCGGACGTGCTGTTCCTGTGTTCGCCCAACAATCCGACCGGCACCGTGGAGGATCCCGAAACGGTCCGGGCGGCTCTCGAGGCCGTCTCGGACTACGGAGGCGTCCTCGTCGTGGACGAGGCCTACATCCAGTTCACGGGACGCCGGCCCGGCAGGTTCACGGCGGTCGACCTGCAGGACGAGGCGACCCCGCTGGTGGTGTGCCGCACCTTCTCCAAGGCCTGGGCCCTGGCCGCCGTCCGGCTCGGCTACGCGCTGGCGCCGTCGCGCATCGTCGCCGAGATGCACAAGGTCGTGCTGCCGTACCACCTCGACGTCATGACGCAGGAGATCGGCATGCTCTGCCTGCAGCATGCCGCCGCCGCCGACCGGCGGGCGGCCGCCGTGGTGGCCGAGCGGGAGCGACTGGCGGAACACCTGTCCGGGTTGCCGGTGCGGCATTGGCCCTCGGGCGCCAACTTCATCCTCTTCCGCCCCTCCGGCCGGGACGGCGCGGCGGTGTGGCAGGGTCTCGTGGACCGGTCGGTGCTCGTGCGTGACTGCAGTTCCTGGGAGGGGCTCCGCGACTGCCTGCGCGTCACCGTCGGCACGCCGGAGGAGAACACGCTGTTCCTCGAGGCCCTGGCGGCCGTTCTGCGCTGAGGCGTCCGCGCGCCGGGCGCTGCTGCGATACTGCACAGTGCCGGCGGCAAACACCCGGCAACCGACGACCGAGGAGGAGCCGTGGGCGAGCGGCAGTCCCGACGGCAACGGAGTACCGCGGAGACCAGTATCGGGATCAGCCTCGATGTGGACGGCGACGGGCAAAGCGACGTCTCCACCGGCCTGCCGTTCTTCGACCACATGCTGGCACAGTTGGCGCGCCACGGAGGGTGGAACCTGAGCGTCGAAGCGAGCGGCGACCTCGCCGTGGACGCGCACCACACCGTGGAGGACACGGGCATCCTGCTCGGGCAGTGCCTCCGGGAGGCGCTCGGTGACAAGCGCGGCGTGCGCCGGTTCGCCGACGCCGCCGTTCCCCTCGACGAGGCACTCGTGGACGTGGCCCTGGACCTCTCGGGCCGCCCCTATCTCCACTACGAGTTGGATCCCCCGGGTGAGAAGATCCTCGGCGATCCGCCCTTCGACCCCCAGTTGATGGAGGAGTTCTGGCGGGCGTTCGTCACCAGTGCGGCCATCACGCTGCACCTCGTGCTGGTGCGCGGCCGCAACACGCACCACATCCTGGAGTCCGCATTCAAGAGCGTGGCGCGCAGCCTGCGCGATGCGGTGCGCGTCGAGGGCGCCGACGTGCCCTCCACGAAGGGCACCCTCTAGACCGCCCGGACGGAGACTCCGGACAGCCATGAGCGCTTCGGGACGCCCGGTCGTGGCGGTTCTGGACTACGGCATCGGCAACCTCCGGTCGGCGCAGAAGGGACTGGAGCGCGCCGGCGCGGACGCCCACCTGACCGCCGACCCGGAGCTCATCAGGCGGGCCGACGGCCTCGTGCTGCCGGGCGTGGGCGCCTTCGCGCCCTGCATGGCGGCGCTCGAAGGGGCAGCTCTGGATCGCGAGGCGCGGCGCGCCGTGGAGGAGGGGGTGCCCTTCCTGGGCATCTGCATCGGTATGCAGATGCTCTACGAGGGGTCCGAGGAGGCCCCCGGGCGCCGCGGTCTGGGCCTCCTGCCCGGCGACGTACGCAGGCTCCCCGACGGTGTCAAGAGACCCCAGATGCAGTGGAACCGGCTACAGGTGGACCGGCCCGACGCGCTGCTGGCCGGACTGGACGGGGCGTGGGTCTACTTCGTGCACTCCTATTCCGCCGAGATCTCCTCCAACACGATCGCCACCTGCGACTACGGCGGTCCCGTGAGCGCCGTGGCGGCCACCGGAGCGCTGTGGGGCGTCCAGTTCCACCCCGAGAAGTCCGGCGCCGAGGGGCTGCGACTGCTCGGCAATTTCGTGGCGATCCTGGCGTGCCGCTGATGCTGCTGTTCCCGGCCATCGATCTGCGCGGCGGGCGCTGCGTGCGCCTCTACCGGGGGGACTTCGGCGCCGAGACCGTCTACGCGGAGGACCCCGAGACGGTGGCGGCGTCGTTCGCCGCGGCGGGTGCGCCGTGGCTGCACGTCGTGGATCTCGACGCGGCGCGATCCGGTGAGCTCACCAACCTCGCCCAGGTGGCCGCAATCGTCGCCGCCGCCGGCGTGCCGGTGCAGTACGGCGGGGGAGTGCGGTCGGTGGCCGCCGCCGCGCAGCTCGCGAGCTTGGGCGTGGCCCGCGTCGTGATGGGGACCGCGGCTCTCGAGAACCCCGCGCTGCTCGCAGAGGTCTCGGCCCGCCAGCCGGTGGCGCTGGGGCTGGATGTCCGCGGGCGCGAGGTCGCCGTGCGGGGTTGGCGCGCCGGCAGCGGACGGAGCCTCGGCGAGGTGCTGGCCACCGAGCCCGCCGTGGAGGCCCTCGTGGTCACGCAGATCGCCACCGACGGCACCCTCGGCGGCCCCGATGTGGAACTGCTGGCCGAGGTACTCGCCGCCACGGACCTCCCCCTGATCGCCTCGGGCGGGGTCGGCGATCTGGCGGATCTGCGGCGGCTCGCCCGCCTGCGGGCCGGCGGGCGCTCGCTGGCCGGCACCATCGTCGGGCGCGCCATCTACGAGCGGACGCTGATCCTCGCCGAGGCCCTGCGCGAACTCGCCGAGGAGGCGGCGGCGCCACCGGGAGCCTCGCCGGCCGGGCGGGACAGGGGAAGGGCGGAGCCGTGAGTTCGACCGTCGTCCGCATCATCCCCTGTCTCGACGTCGACGCGGGCCGGGTGGTCAAGGGTGTGGAGTTCGTGGATCTGCGAGACGCCGGCGATCCGGTGGAGCTGGCCGCCCGCTATGACGCCGAGGGAGCCGACGAGCTGGTCTTCCTGGACATCACAGCCTCCTCCGACGCCCGCGACGTGATGCTCGAGGTGGCGCGGCGCACGGCCGAGGAGGTGTTCATCCCGTTCACCGTGGGCGGCGGCATCCGCAGCACCGGCGACGCCCGCCGCCTCCTGCGAGCCGGCTCCGACAAGGTCTCGGTCAACACCGCCGCGGTGGCGCGCCCAGCGCTGATCTCGGAGATCGCCGAAGAGTTCGGCACGCAGTGCGTGGTCGTCGCGATCGACGCACGGTTGGATGCGTCGGGCCGGTTCGAGGTGGTCACCCATGGCGGGCGGCGGCCGACCGCACTCGACGCCGTGGAATGGGCGGCACGCGCCGAGAGTCTCGGTGCCGGCGAGATCCTCCTCACCTCCATGGACCGTGACGGCACGAAGGAGGGTTTCGATCTGCCGCTCACCGCCGCCGTCAGCGCTGCCGTCAACGTGCCCGTCATCGCCTCGGGCGGTGTGGGATCGCTGGAGCACCTGGCCGAGGGCGTCGGCGCCGGGGCGGACGCCGTGCTGGCGGCGTCCATCTTCCACTTCGGCGAGTACAGCATCGCCGAGGCCAAGACGGCGCTCTCCGCAGCCGGTGTCCGGGTCCGGCCCGTCAAGGCCGCCGCGGACGGGTAGCGTCGCGGCGTGTCGACTTCGGAGAACTCCCGGCCCTCTCTCGGCGCGGCGACACCGGCCCCCGACGACAAGCTCCCGGTCAAGATGCTCAACGACCGGATCATGGTGCGGATCGGCCCGGCCGAGGGCGAGCGCCGCTCGTCGGGCGGCATCCTCATCCCCGCGACCGCGCAGGTGGGCAAGCGTCTCACCTGGGCGGAGGTCGTTGCCGTCGGCCCCAACGTGCGATCCATGGAGCCGGGCGACAGGGTGCTCTTCAACCCCGAGGATCGCTACGAGGTGGAGGTCAGGGGCGTCGACTACATCATCCTGCGGGAGCGTGACGTGCACGCCGTGGCCGCCCAACGGCTCGAGGAGGGGAGCACCGGCCTCTACCTCTGAGAGTCGCGGCGTCCGCGGGAGGCGCCCCTAGCATGAACGGATGACCGTCGCCACGCCCATCACGCCCGCACCGGGCGCCCTCGAGTCGGTCGTCTTCAATGCCGACGGTCTGGTTCCCGCCATCGTGCAGGACCACGACACGGGCGCCGTGCTGATGCTTGCCTGGATGGACGACGAGGCTCTGCGACGCACCCTCGCCACCGGGAGGACCTGGTTCTGGAGCCGTTCCCGCCGGAAGTACTGGTGCAAGGGCGAGACCTCCGGCGACCGGCAGTACGTCCGCGAGGCGTACTACGACTGCGATGGCGACACCCTGCTGATCAAGGTGATCCAGGAGGGCCGCGGCGCCTGCCACACGGGTGAGCGCTCGTGTTTCTTCACCTCTTTCGGCTGAGGGCGCCGTGAGCGCCCGACCCGGCAGGGAGGAGTTCGGCCGCCTGGCGGTCGGCCATCGCGTGGTGCCGGTCTGGCGGGAACTCCTGGCCGACTTGATCACACCGGTGGCGGCGTTCTCGCGGATCGTGGGCGACGAACCGGGGTTCCTGCTGGAGTCGACCGAACGCGGCAACCGCTGGAGTCGCTTCTCGTTCATGGGGTGCCGCCCGCGGGCCAGGATCGTGGCGAAGGGCCGCCGGCTCGAGATCAGCGGCGACGACCTCGGCCCGGTGCCCACCGAGGCAGGCGTGCTGGCGGCGCTCGAGGTGATCCTGGAGCGCTTCAAGTCCCCCGCCATGGAGGGGCTGCCGCCCCTGCATTCCGGCCTCGTCGGCTACATCGGCTACGACGTCGTGCGCGAGGTGGAGCACCTTCCGAGCGCACCGCTCGACGATCTGGGGATGCCCGACGCGGTGCTGGACGTGATCGGGCGGCTGGTGGCGTTCGATCACTGGCGCCAGCGGGTGCTCCTGATCCACAACGTGATCCTCCCGCCCGAACCGTCGGAGGCCTTCCTGGACGACGCCTACGAGCGAGCGCTCGCATCGCTCGACGAGCTGGCCCGCGCCGGGGCCCGGCCCCAGCCCGAGCCGCTGCTGGCACCGCCGGGCGACAACGACCCGTTGCCCGAGATCACATCGACTTGCACCCGCGACGAGTACTGCGCGGCGGTCCGCGCCGCCAAGGAGCACATCCTCGAGGGCGACATCTTCCAAGTGGTGCTGTCCGAGCGCTTCGATTTCGACCTGCAGGCCGAGCCCTTCCAGCTGTACCGATCGCTCCGGCAGGTCAACCCCAGCCCGTACATGTACTTCCTGCGCCAGCCGGAGGTCACCCTGGTGGGGAGTTCACCCGAGCCGATGGTGCAGTTGCGCGACGGGAGGGTGACCTCGCGCCCCATCGCCGGCACCCGGCCGCGCGGTGCCGATGAGCGGGAGGACCGTCGGCTCGCCGGCGAGCTCGCCGAGCATCCCAAGGAGCTGGCGGAGCATCTGATGCTGCTGGACCTGGCGCGGAACGACGTCGGCAGGGTGGTGCGGCCCGGCACGCTGCGCACCGAGGAGCAGATGACACTCGAGTACTACAGCCACGTCATGCATCTCACCTCGCAGGTCTCCGGCGAGTTGGCCGAGGGGCACGGCCCCGTGGACGTGTTGCGGGCGACCCTGCCCGCCGGGACCGTCTCCGGAGCTCCCAAGGTGCGCGCCATGGAGATCATCGACGATCTTGAGACGACCCGGCGCGGGCCCTATGCAGGTGTCGTGGGCTACCTGGACTTCTCCGGCAATCTCGACACGGCCATCACCATCCGCACGGTTGCCGTGCGCGACGGCCGCGCCCACCTGCAGGCCGGCGCGGGCATCGTCGCCGACAGCGTTCCGGAGGAGGAGGAGTTGGAATGCCGGGCCAAGGCGCGGGCACTGCTGGCGGCAGTGCACGCTGCGCGGGCCATGACCCGCGACGCCGGCGGGTGAGCACGGCGCCGTGAGAGTCTCCGAGCGCTACCTCGAGGACTACCGGGCGTTGCGTCACGGCGCGGGAGCGGTGGTGACCGGTCGCGACGTGCTGGAGGTGCGGGGGGACGACGCGGCGGGCTTCCTGCAGGGCCAGCTCAGCCAGGACGTCGACGCGCTGGCACCCGGTGACGTCGTTCTCTCCCTGCTGCTGCAGCCCGACGGCAAGCTGCAGTGCCTCCTGCGAATCAGCCGAGCCGGCCCGGATCGGTTCCTCTGCGACCTCGCGGCCGGCGAGGGCGAGGCGGCCCTGGCACGGCTCGAGCGCTTCAAGCTCCGCGTGGCGGCGGACATGGAACTGCGGCGGCTCAGCATGGTCGCCGTGCGGGGTCCGGAGGCCCCGGCGCTGCCGCGGCTCGGCGCCGGCTCTGCCGCGAGCGCTGCGACCGGCGACTCCCATGGCGGCAACGGCGATCCCGGGAGCGCCGTCGTGGCGGCGCCGGTGCGGTGGGGGAGCCTGCCGGGCTGGGATCTGGTGGCCGGCGAGGTGACGCCGCCGCCGGGGGTGCTTCTCTGCGACCCCGCGGCACTCGAGGCGGTGCGTATCGAATCGGGCGTCCCCGCAGCGGGCTGTGAGCTGACGGCGGGCCTCATACCCGCGGAGGCGGGCATCGTGGCCGAGACGGTGAGCTTCACGAAGGGGTGCTTCGTGGGTCAGGAACTGGTCGCCCGGATCGATAGCCGGGGAGGCAATACGCCGCGGCGGCTGCGCGGCGTCGTGCTCCCCGATGCCGAGGCGCCTCCCACCGGCACGCCACTGGTGGACCTCGACGGCAAGGCGCTGGGGCGCATCACCAGCAGCGCCTTCTCGCCGACCTTCGGTACGGCGGTGGCCCTGGCGTACGTCCACCGTCGTGCCGACCCTCCGGCGCCCGCGCACCTCGGCGAGTCGGGTGGGCCGGCCTGCGAGATCCGGCCGCTCCCGCTTGTGCCGTGACCACCTACCTCGACGCGATCGTCCGGCACCATCGCCGGCGAGCGGCGGCGGACGCTCGTCCCCTGGCCGACCTCTTGCGGCAGGTGGCGGACCTGCCGGCGCCGCGGGGCATGGCGGCCGGCCTGGCGAGCGCGCCCGGGGTGTCCGTCATCGCCGAGGTGAAGCGTCGCTCACCGTCGGCCGGCGATCTCTGGGCCGATCTGGATCCGGCGGCGCTGGCCTCCGCCTATCGCAACGGCGGGGCGGCCGCCCTGTCCGTGCTGACCGACGAGGCGCACTTCGGCGGTTCGGCGGACGACCTGCGGGCCGCGCGGCTGGCCGCAGAGCTCCCCGTGCTGCGCAAGGACTTCACCGTCTGCCCCGCCGACGTCTGCGATGCGCGCCTCATGGGCGCCGACGCGGTGCTGCTGATCGCCGCCGCCCTCGACGACCACGAACTGCGGGACTTCGCGGCGCTGGCCGTCGAACTCGGCCTCGACCCGCTCGTGGAGGTGCACGACGACGCCGAGAGCGAGCGGGCCGCCGCCCTTGGGGCGCGGTTCATCGGCGTGAACCAGCGCGACCTGCAGACCTTCGCCGTCGACCGTTCCGCGGCGGTGCGCCTCGCCGACCGGCTCCCGACCGATGCCGTGACCGTGGCCGAGTCCGGTATCCGCTCCGGCGCGGAGGTCGTGGCGGTGCGGGACGCCGGCTACGACGCCGTGCTCGTGGGCCAGTCGGTCGTCGCTGCCGGAGGTCTCGCCGCGGCGGGCCGGGCGGTCGCCGACCTCGTGGCAGCCGGCCGGTAGGGTCGCGGGCGTGTTCGTCAAGATCTGCGGTATCACCAGCGAGGAGGACGGCCTGCTGGCAGTGGCGATGGGAGCCGACGCGGTCGGATTCCTGTTCGCACCCTCCCCCCGCCGGGTTTCGCCGGCGAGGGCCGGCGAGATCGCGCGCCGGCTGCCACCGGAGATCCTGACCGTCGGCGTGTTCCGCAACGAGGATCCCCGCGCCGTGGTGGACATCGCCAACCGGGCCCGGCTGCGGGCCGTGCAGCTGCACGGCCACGAATCCCCCGCCGAGACCCGCCGCGTGCGCGAGCAGGTGGGAACGGTCATCAAGGCCTTCCGCGCCGGCTCGGCGGAGTTGGAGCAGGCGCGTGACTACGGCGCGGACATCGTCCTGGTCGACGCCGACCAGCCGGGCTCGGGGAGGATTTTCGACTGGGCGCTCGCCGAGCGGGCCGCCGGCGCGCTCCCGGTCATGGTGGCCGGGGGTCTCAACCCCGAGAACGTGGCTGCGGCGATCGCCAAGACGCGTCCCTGGGGCGTCGACGTCTCCACGGGAGTGGAATCCTCGCCGGGTCGGAAAGATCCGCGCCTCGTGCGCGACTTCGTCACCGCGGCGCGCGCCGCCGGCGGCGGCGCGCCGCCCCCGGACTCCGTCAGCGGCGAGCTCTACGACTGGCAGGCGGAGTCCTGACGGGTGCCACCGGCTTGGTGACAGGAGATCTCTCATGGCCATGACCGACCCCACGCCGGAGGGTCGTTTCGGCGAGTTCGGCGGCTGCTACGTGCCCGAAACGCTGGTGCCGGCCTGCCAGGAACTCGACCGGTCGTTCCGCTCCGCCTGGGCCGACGCCGCCTTTCGCGACCGCTTGGAGAGCCTGCTGCGCGACTACGCCGGCCGGCCGTCGCCGCTGAGCGACTGCATCCGGCTCTCGGCAGAGTTGGGTCTGCGGCTCCTGTTGAAGCGGGAGGATCTCAACCACACCGGTTCGCACAAGATCAACAACGTGCTGGGGCAGGCACTGCTGGCTCAACGGATGGGAAAGGCCCGGCTCGTGGCCGAGACGGGAGCCGGCCAGCACGGTGTCGCCACCGCCACTGCCGCAGCGCTGCTGGGCATGGAGTGCACCGTCTACATGGGCGAGGTCGACGTGGCTCGCCAGGAGTTGAACGTGTTCCGCATGCGGCTCCTGGGCGCCGAGGTCCATGCGGTGGCGACGGGCAGCCGAACGCTCAAGGACGCCATCAACGAGGCCCTGCGCGACTGGGTGGCAACCGTCGAGCGAACCCACTACTGCCTGGGCTCGGTCATGGGCCCCCATCCCTATCCCTGGATGGTGCGCGAATTCCACCGGGTGATCGGCGACGAGGCCCGCCGCCAGTGCGCGGCGCGGCTCGGGGGAGATCCCGACGTCGTCGTGGCCTGCGTCGGCGGCGGCTCCAACGCGGCCGGTATCTTCAGCGGATTCACCGATGGCGAGGCCGAACTCGTCGGCGTCGAGCCTGCGGGCGGCGCGGCCGTCGGGAGGGGGATCCCCGGGGTCGTGCACGGCTCTCTCTCCTACCTCATGCAGGACGAGTTCGGGCAGGTCCTGGAGGCGGCGTCGATCTCGGCCGGGTTGGACTACCCCGGCGTCGGGCCGGAACACGCCCACCTGGCCCGCACCGGTCGCGCCCGCTACGAGAGCGTTACCGACGACGAGGTGCTCGCCGCGTTCGAGCTGCTGTCGCGAACCGAAGGCATCATCCCCGCCCTCGAACCCGCCCACGGACTGGCCTGGATAAGCCGCGAGCGCCGGGCGCTGGCCGGACGCACGGTCCTGCTGAACCTCTCGGGCCGGGGGGACAAGGACGTCGATCTGGTCATGGGACTGCAGGCGTGACCAGCCGCAGCCCGGGCCGCCTGGAGGCCGCACTGCGGGCCGCGCGCGACGCCGGGCGCAAGTCACTCGTCCCCTACATCACCGGTGGCCTGGACGGCTGGCGGCCCGCGGTCGAGGCCGCCGCCGCGGCCGGAGCCGACGGCGTGGAGATCGGCATCCCGTTCTCCGACCCGGTCATGGACGGTCCCACGATCCAGGCCGCCGGCGACCGGGCGCTCGCCGCGGGGGCAACTCCGGCCGGCATCCTGGCCGCCGCCGCCGAGTTGGACGTCGGCGTGCCGCTGGTGGTGATGACCTACTACAACATCGCCCACCACATGGGCCATCGGCGGTTCGCCCGCTCGCTGGCGGAGACCGGGTTCGCCGGCGCCATCCTGGCCGACCTGCCGCTGGAGGAGAGCGCGCCCTGGACCGCCGCCGCCGACGAGGCCGGGATCGAGACGGTGCTCCTGGCCGCGCCGACCGCCTCGGCCGAGCGCCTGGCGGCCGTGTGCGCCCGCGCCCGGGGCTTCGTCTATGCCGTCGGCCTGCTCGGCGTGACGGGGGAGCGGGACACCCTGGCGGCCAGCGCCACCGTGATCGCCGGCCGGCTCAAGGCGGTCACCGATCTGCCGGTGCTGGTGGGGGTGGGAGTGTCGACGCCGCGCCAGGCGACGGAGGTGACGACGGTCGCCGACGGGGTGGTCGTCGGCTCGGCCGTCGTGCGAAGGCTGCTGGACGGACACGGGCCCGAGGGCGTCGGCGAGGTCGTCGGCGATCTCCGCCGTGCCCTGGATCGCCACGCATCCCGGTGAGAGGTCGGCCCATGCCGGCCACGGCCCGCGGGCACGGGGCCGTGGCTGCCGTCACGGTGCTCGCGGTGCTGGCGGCGGCCTGCGGAGGAACCGAGGCGCCCGCGGCTGCTTCGCCAGCTCCGACGACCACGACCCTGTTCATACCGGAGGCGCCGGAGACCGACGTGCCACCGCCGAATGCGAATGGCGACATCCCGCCCGGTCGGGCGCCCCTGGCGGACAGCAGCGGGCGCGAGTCGGTGCCCTCCGCGCTCGTGGACCGCTTCTGGCCCGGCTTCGCCGCGCTCATCCCTCCCGAGCAGATCCGCTCGGGCGGCCCGCCGCCCGACGGCATCCCCGCCCTCGACGAGCCGGTCTTGGCCCCCACCGCCGAGATCGACTTCCTGGCCGACAGCGAGGCCGTCCTGTCCCTCGAGATCAACGGCGACGCGCGCGCCTACCCGCTGCAGATCATGACCTGGCACGAGTTGGTCAACGACACCGTGGGCGGCGTGCCGGTGACCATCTCGTACTGCCCGCTGTGCAACTCCTCGGTTGCCTACGACCGCAATGCCGCCGGGCGGGTGCTCGACTTCGGCACCTCCGGGATGCTGTACCAGTCGTCGCTGGTCATGTACGACCGGCAGACCCAGTCGCTGTGGACCCACTTCGACGGTCTCGCCGTGATAGGGGAACTGATCGGCACCCAACTGGACTTCTGGCCGATGGCCGTGGTGTCCTGGGAAGCCTGGCGTGACGCGCATCCCGACGGGATGGTCCTGACGCAGGAGACCGGCTACTTCCGGACCTATGGGCGAAACCCCTATGTCGGCTACGAGACCAGCGAGCGGCTGCTCAGCCCCGCCTTCCAATCCACCGGCATCGACGAGCGCCTGCCCGCCAAGGAGCGGGTCGTGGGTATCCGCAGTGCCGGCGATGCGGTCGCCGTGCGGCACGCGCACCTCGAGGAGGCGGGCGTCGTGGAGGTGGATCTCGCAGGCGTGCCGCTCGTCGCCTGGAACCTCCCGGGAGCCAGTTCCGCGATCGATGCGCCGGAGCTGTCCAACGGGATCGACGTGGGCTCCAGCGGCGTCTTCGAACGCCGACTCGAGGGGCGGCTGCTGAGTTTCAGCCGCGCCGGCGACGGGTTCCGCGACGCCGAGACCGGCTCGGTCTGGAACCTCTTCGGCGAGGCCACCGCCGGCGAGCTGGCAGGCAGCCGGCTGCGCCCGCGGGAGTTCGTGGACACCTTCTGGTTCGCCTGGGGCACCTTCGAGCCCACCAGCAGCATCGTCCCGCCGCTGGGTTAGCCGTTCGCCGGGCCAGCCGTTCGCGGCGCTAGCCCGTCGGGACTTCCATCGGGGGAGCCTCCTCCAGCAGGTCGGTGCGGTACAGGTAGCGGATGTCCCAGAGGCCGTAGAGGGTGGGCGTGGTGTTGCCGAAGACGTTGCGAACGGCGCTCAGACGCTCGCCCTGCGTCGTGTAGATGAGCGGCACGTTCTCGGCGACGATCTCCTGAGCGCGGTGGTACAGGGCCACGCGTTCGGCCCGATCCAACTCCCGGCCCGCTGCCACGTAGAGGTCGTTGATCTCGGCCTCCCAGGCCGTCGCCGGCGACGGCTGGTTGGGGTACCAGAGATGCAGTTGCTCGCTGCTGTGCCACACGTTGATGCCCTCGTGCGGGTCGGTGCCACCGGTCAGACCGATCACCACGGCCTCCCAGTCGTAGGAAACGGTGAGTCGCCCGACCAGATCGCCGAACTCGACCGGCACGTAGTTGACGGCGAGGCCGATGTCCTCCATACCGCGGTGGATGATCTCGGTGACCCGCTGGCGGACATCGTTGCCCGTATTGGTCGCCAGCGAGAACCGGATCGGGTTGCCGGCGGCGTCCTCGCGGACGCCGTCTCCGTCGCGATCGGTCCAGCCGAGCTCGTCGAGGATCTCGCCGGCACGAGCCGGGTCGTACCCGTAGCGCCGCACGTCGGGATTGTGGAAGTCGCCGGCGGCGGGGCTGATGGAGGACCACTGGGCGTAGCCCAGACCGTGCTGCACCTCGTCGATGATGCTGTCCTTGTCGATGCTGTGAGCCACGGCCTGGCGGAAGCGCACGTCGCGGAACCAGGCGAGCTGCTCCGGGGCCACGTGGGGGTCGCCGGTCTCGGGATCGTATCCGGGGTTCATGTTGAAGACCAGGAAGTTCGTCCCGAAGGCAGGACCACGCCGGTGGATCGTGAAGTTCTGCTCGTCCTGCAGAGGTTCGAGCCGGGTGAACTCCTCGCCCAGCACGCCGTGCGTGTCCGACTCGCCGGCGAGGAAGGTGGCGAGTGTGGCATCGAGGTTCTCGACGATGACGCGCACGATCTCGTCCAGGTACGGCAGGCGGTTGCCGGCGTCGTCGGTGAGCCAGTAGGTCGGGTTGCGGCGCATCACGAGCCGCTCGCCGGGTTCGTAGGCGGCGATGGTGAAGGGTCCGGTGCCGATGACCTCCGCCGGGTCCGTGTGGATGTCCCAGACCGAGGCGAACGTCCCGTCAGCGACGTGCCTCTCGAGGACGTGCTTCGGGTAGATGGCCGTGCCCAGCGAGCGCAGGAAGGACGCAGAGGGCACCGGCAGGACCATCCGCACCGTGTGATCGTCCAGCGCCGTGACCTCCATGTGGTCCTTCTGCCACTGGCCCTCCTCGTCGAGGAACCGGAACTCGAAAGTCGGGCGCGCCGAGGCCGCGATCTCGTGGTTGTAGATGATCCGATTGAAGGTGAAGTCCACGTCGTGGGCGGTGAACGGCTCCCCGTCGTGCCAGGTGACGTCCCTGCGGAGATGGAATGTCCAGGTGAGGTCGTCCTCGGAGCGCTCCCAGGATTCCGCAAGCGCGGGCTCGACCTCGTCGTTCAACCAGGAGGTCTCGGTGAGCCCTTCGAAGAGATAGCCCAGCACGTTCGAGGAGCCGGCGTCGTTCGAGACGGCAAGGTTGAAGGTGAGCGGCTCGGAGATGGTGGCGATCGTGAGGCGGCCGCCGTGACTACCGACGGCGTAGCCGAACTCTGCCGCGTTGCGCCCGAGCGCGGCCACGACCGACTCCGACTCGCCGCGCGGATCAGTGGTCTCCGAAGTCGCCGGGTCCTCGGTCCCCGTTGCGGCGGGCGCCGCGGCGGCCAGGAGCATGAGCGATGTGAGCAACAGTGTCAGCAGCGACCGGAGCCGCAGGCGGCGAAGGGCCAAGCCTCGTAACGTCATCTCTCTCCCATCTTGGCGTTGTTCCGGAGTGCGAGGTCGAGCGGAGAGGTTAGCGGCGCACGAACGTCGGATCTCCTGTACCGGCGGTGAGGTAGCTGTGGCTGCGGCCCGCCCTAGGATTGCGCCTCTAGCAGGTGCACCAGCGAGGAACCCCGATGAGACTCCAACCCGGCGACCCGGCACCGGATTTCAGGCTGATGAACCAGGACGGCGAAGAGGTCTCGCTGGCGGACTTCGCCGGGCGGAGAGTGGCGCTGTTCTTCTACCCGAAGGCTCTGACCCCCGGTTGAACGAAGCAGGCCTGCGGCATGCGTGACATTGCCGACGAACTGCCGGAGGAGGTCTCCATCCTGGGAATGAGCGCGGATCCACCCAACCGCCAGAAGCGCTTCGACGAGAAGCACGACCTGGGTTTCGGGTTGCTCTCGGATCCCGACAACTCCGTAACCGGCGCCTTCGGGGCGCGCAGCGAGAAGAAGATGTACGGCAACACCTTCATTGGCACTACCCGGTCGGCCTTCCTGATCGACGCCGAGGGCCGCGTCGAGCAGGCCTGGTACGGGATCAGCCCGAAGGACACGCCGTTTGAGATCCTGGCCGCCCTGGAGGAGAGCGAGTGAGTGGAGCGTCGCTGCCGGCACCCGCCTCGGTTCTCCCGCACAGGCCCCCGTTCCTGCTGCTGGACGAGGTCACCCTGCTGGTGCCCGGCGAACGGGCCGAGGGCTCCTGGCGTACGACCGGTTCGGAGACGTTCTTCGCCGGCCACTTCCCGGGCCGGCCCACGTTGCCGGGCGTCCTGATGACCGAGGCCCTTGCCCAGCTGGGCGCCTACGCGGTCCTCAGCGACGAGCGCCTGACCGGCAGGTTGCCACTGTTCGGGGGCATCGACGGCGCCCGTTTCCGTCGCCAGGTGCTGCCCGGTGAGCGCCTCGACCTGCGTGTGGAGGTGCTCCGCCTGTCGGCCCGCGCCGGGCGGGCCGCGGGGGAGGCGACGGTGGACGGGGCGGTGGCCTGCACCTGCGAGTTGATGTTCGTGGCGGTGCCCGCCTGAGGGCTGGGGTCGCGGCGCTTCAGGCGGCTGGTGGCGGGCTGATGACGAGGCAGCCGTTGTGGCCGCCGAACCCGAACGAGTTAGAAAGGCTGGGACCCGGCTCCCAGTCGCAGGGGTCCGGCGCCACGATCCGGATGGGGGCCATGTCCGGGTCAGGATTGACGTAACCGGCGGTCGGCGGTAGCACGCCGTGGTGCATCGACATGATGATGGCGACCGCCTCGACGGCGCCGGCAGCCCCGAGGGCGTGACCGGTCACTCCCTTGGTCGAGGTCACGAGGGGACCGGGCGTGCCGAAGACCTTCGCGATGGCCTCGGCCTCGTTGGCGTCATTCAGCGCTGTGGAGGTGCCATGGGCGTTGATGTGGAGCACCTCGGAGGGCGTGATCCCGGCGTCGGCGAGTGCCAGTTCCATGCAGGCCACCGCGCCCGCACCGCCGGGCGCCGGAGCGGTGATGTGGTAGGCGTCGGCGGTGCTGGCGTAGCCGGTGATCTCGGCGAGGATCCCGGCGCCACGGCCCTGGGCGTGTTCGAGTTCCTCGAGCACCACCACCCCGCACCCCTCGGCCTGCATGAAGCCGTCGCGATCCCGGTCGAACGGGCGGGAGATGCCCACTCGCGACAGCGCCGTCATGTTGGCGAAGCCCTGGAGGCCGGTCGGGGAACTCGAGCATTCCGAGCCGCCGGCCAGCATCACGTCGCAGCGGCCGTGGCGGATCAGTTCGGCGGCGTTGCCGATGGACTGGGTGGCGGAAGCGCAGGCAGTGGACGTCACCTCGCAGGGCCCCTGGTAGCCGTAGCGCATGGAGACTGCCGCAGCGGCGGCATTCGCCATCATCATCGGGATCAGGAACGGTGTGACGCGCTTGGCGCCCAGCGCGAAATGCCGCAGCACGTAGGTCTCGATGCTCATCAGGCCGCCCACGCCGGTGCCGATCCAGACGCCGACGCGCTCCGGGTCCGCTCGCAGGTCGCCGGCCTGCTCCAGCGCCTCGGCGGCACCCGCCAGGGCGAACTGGGTGAACCGGTCGTGGCGTCGCATCTCCTTGGCGTTGGCGAAGTGCGGGGCCGGATCGAACCCCACCACCGAGCGCAACCCCTCGGGTGGTTCGCTCAGCAGCCCGGCGAAGAAGTCCTCCCGGCCGATCCCGCAGGCCGCCAGGACGCCGAGGCCGGTGACGACCACCCGGCGCCGGCTCATCCCAACTTGGCGGCAATCATCGCGAAGGCGGCGCCGATGGTCTCGATGTCCTCGAGTTCCTCCTCCTCCACGGTCACGTCGAACTCTTCCTCGAGGGCCATGACCAGTTCCACGAGGTCGAGGCTGTCGGCGTCGAGGTCGTCGGCGAAACTGGCCTCGAGGGTCACCTCGTCCTCCGCGACCGACAGCACGTCGACCGCACAGCGCCGGAACCGTTCGAAATGGTCGTTACTGCTCACTGCATTCACTCCGTCGTCTCGGTGTCAACTCATACTCAAGCCGCCGTCCACGGGGACAACGGCTCCGGTGATGTATCCGGCCTCCGCTGAGACCAGGAATCGTACGGTGGCCGCCACTTCGGCCGTCGTTCCGAAACGGCCGAGCGGGACCGCAGCGCGGATCTCTTCCTGCCGTTTCTCGCTCAGTGCATCGATCATATCGGTCTCGATGGGGCCCGGAGCCACCACGTTGACGGTTACGTTCCGCCCCGCCAGTTCCTTGGCGACCGAGCGCGCCAGCCCCACGAGTCCTGCCTTGGAGGCGGCATAGTTGGCCTGCCCGGCCTGCCCGCCCAACCCGACCACCGAGGAGATGAGCACGACGCGTCCCCAGCGGGCGCGCAGCATCGACCGCACACCCCGCCGCAGGAGCCGGTACCCACCGGTCAGATTCGTGTCGAGCACCGCCGTGAAGTCCTCCTCGCTCATGCGAAGCAACAGGTTGTCGCGGGTGATGCCGGCGTTGGACACGAGGATCTCCACGGGTCCGAGTGCCTCCTCGGTGGCACCGTAGGCGGCGTCCACGCCGGCGGCATCGGTCACATCGCAGCGGATCGCAACCAGCCCCGCCTGTTCGGCGCACTCCGGCGGGCTGGTCCGGTAGGTGACGGCCACACGATGCCCGGCCTCCCGCAGCGCCACGGCACAGGCCAAGCCGATACCCCGAGCTCCACCGGTCACGAGCGCCACCCGGCCGGTGTCGGCCGTGCCGTTCACAGCTCCCAGCGCATGAGCGCGCTGGCGGCGGTCATGCCGGCGCCGAAGCCGACCAGCAGCACGATGTCGCCGGCGCGTAGGCGGCCGCCGGCGGCGGCGTCGGCGAGCCCGAGCGGGATGGAGGCGGAGGAGGTATTGCCGGTCCAGCTGAGAACCTGCACGGTTTGATCCTCGGAGATCCCGAGTCTCTCGCAAGCGCTCTGGATGATCCGGGCGTTCGCCTGATGGGGGACGACGAGGTTCACGTCGGTGGTGCCGAGTCCGGCCGACGCCAGGGCGCGTTCGCAGGTGGCAACCATGATGCGAACGGCCTGGCGGAAGACCTCCCGGCCCTCCATGTAGATGAAGCGGCCGAAATCGCAGTACAGCGATTTCTCCAACTCCCCGTTGCAGTCCAGCGCCCAGCTCAGGAGGGCGTTGTCCTCCGCCGGTGTCGCCGAGATCACCACGGCACCGGCGCCGTCGCCGAACAGCACGGCAGTGGCGCGATCCTCCCAGTCCACGAAGCGGCTGAGGGTCTCCGAACCGATCAGCAGGACGTTCTCGGCGCCCGCCAGGATCAGTCCGTGGGCCACGTTGAGTCCGTACACGAAACCCGAGCAGGCGGCGTTCAGATCGAAGGCGCCACAGCGGGCGCCGAGGCTCGTCTGCACCGAACTGGCCGTGGCGGGGATCACGCGATCAGGTGTCGTCGTGGCGAGGATGATCGCATCGAGGCTCTCGGCGGGCAGGCCGGACATCTGCAGGGCCCGTTGGCCGGCGTCGATCGCCAGCGAGCGCGTTGAGCCGCCGATGCGCCGCTCCTTGATGCCGGTGCGCTCGGTGATCCAGGTGTCACTCGTGTCGAGGGTCTCGGCGAGGTCGTGATTGGTGATGACACGCTCGGGAAGGGCTGTGCCGTACCCGGTGATGCGACTGCCCCTGCTCATCGTGCCGGTCGCCCTTGCGGTGCGGGCCGGGCGGCCACAATCCAGAATTCCGGCATCAGTCCGTGCGCAACCAGGCGATCGGCTGGTTGATCGTGACCCGCTCGCCGTCCACGGCCAGATAGTCCATCACAACGCCGTTGAAAGGGGAGCGCACCGGCTCGCCGTTCACCTCGCCGAGTACGGCGCCGGTGGCGATCCGGGAACCCTTGCAGTCGGGGCGTGCGGGGGTGAACACGCCCGCGGCCGGCGCCACGACCAGCCGCTCGTAGGCATAGAGCGACTCGCCCTCGGGGCGGGCGGACTCGGTGGCACTCCGGGCCCCGACGGATTCGAGAAGCGGATCGATGTCGCTCGGGCTCCGCACGCTGAGGGTCGCCGGGGCGCGGTCGATGCGCTTGGCCAGTCCCGTCAGCGCGCTCCCGGGGCCGAGTTCAACGATCGTCTCGCCGCCGGCGTCCAGCAGGCGGCGGATCGTCTGCTGCCAGCGGACGGGGCTCGTCAGCTGGCGGGCCAGGAGGCGGGGCCATGGACGAGCGCTCTCGTACGGGGCGGCGTCGACGTTGGCGTAGACCGGGGCGTCGGGATCCTGGAAGTCGGCCTGGGCGATCGCCTTCGTGAGGCGGTCGTAAGCCGATGCCATGAAGGGCGTATGGAAGGCCCCGCCCACCTGCAGCCGCATGACCCGCTTGGCACCCGAGCGGCGTGCCACGTCGCCGGCGGTGGCGACGTCGGCGGGTGAGCCGGCGATCACGACCTGACCGGGAGCGTTGTAGTTGGCGATCCAGACCTTTGGGCCGGCCTCCTCGCAGGCCGCCTCCACCTCGGCATCGGCCAGGCCCAGCACGGCGGCCATAGTGCCCTCCTGCTCCTCGGAGGCCAGCTGCATGGCCTCCCCGCGCTCGGCGACGAGATAGGCGGCCTCGCCGAAGTCCAGGATGCCTGAAGCCACGAGGGCGCTGTACTCGCCGAGGCTGTGCCCGGCGTGCGCGTTCGGCATCAGACCGACCCTGGCAACCGCGTCGAGCACGAGCATGCTCATCACGAACGTGGCGAGTTGGGCGTTGCGGGTCTGCCGGAGCTGGTTGGCATCGGCCTCCAGAAGCAGGGAGGCGATGTCCCGGCCGGTGGTCCGGCCGGCCTCCTCCACGAGTTCCCACGACGGCTCGTTCACCCACGCCGCTCCCATGCCGGGAGCCTGGGACCCCTGCCCGGGGTAGGTGAAGACGATCATGAACGCGTTGGCGGTGCGAGTCGGACTCGCGGCCTCCTCAGCTGGCAGGGGGGAGCGGTGTCACGAGACATGGTGGAGCAGGACCTCGTCCGTCGACGGATGCTTGGAGCGTGGAGCGCACCGTAGGCGCTTGGGGACCGGATGCAACACGCGCCCGGTCGCGATCCTGATGTAGAGCAGAGCCGTCCGAGCGCCGCCGGTTGCCGGAGGTGATTCTACACTGTTGTGGCGACCGGCCCGGGTGGCGGAATTGGAAGACGCGGAGGACTCAAAATCCTTTGACCCTGCGGTCGTGTGGGTTCGAGTCCCACCCCGGGCACGAGTGCGAGGGCACTGCATGCTGTTTAGCTGGGCTTTTCTAGTTGATAGGAACTTCGTTTGCGTCTGTCGCGTGTCGTCGTTTCTTGCTCAGTCGAGCAACCTCTCGGCGACGCGGAATGCGAGATCGACCGACTGCCGTCCGTTGAGGCGGGGGTCGCACATCGTCTCGTAGCGCATGGGCAGATCGTCGGGGCTGAGATCCTCCGAGCCGCCGAGGCATTCCGTGACGTCGTCGCCGGTGAGTTCCACGTGGATTCCCCCCGGCCAGGTGCCTTCGGAGCGGTGCACGGCGAAGAAGCCGTCGATCTCCGCACAGATGTCCTCGAAGTGCCGCGTCTTGTGCCCCGTGTTGGATGAGCTGAAGGTGTTCCCGTGCATCGGGTCGCACACCCAGACGACCGGGTGACCCTCGTCGCGCACCGCCCGCACGAGCGGCGGCAGTACGTCACCGATCCGGCCGGCACCCATGCGGGAGATCAGCGTGAGGCGGCCGGGGACGCGCCGGGGGTTGAGTGTCTCGCACATGGCCAGCACGTCGGAAATCTCGGTGGTCGGTCCCAACTTGCACCCCAAGGGGTTGTGCACGCCACGCAGGAACTCCATGTGCGCGCCGTCGATCTGCCTGGTGCGCTCGCCGATCCAGAGCATGTGTGCCGAGCAGTCGTAGGGCTCGCCGGTGAGCGAGTCGGTACGGGTCAGGGCCTCCTCGTAGGGGAGGATCAACGCCTCGTGGCTGGTGAAGAAGTCCACTGTGTACAACCGCACGTCGTCGCCGCTGCCGATCCCGCAGGCCGCCATGAAGCGGAGGGCCGCGTCGATCCCGTTGGCGACCTCCTCGTAGCGTTGACCGGCAGGGGAGGAGGCCACGAACTCCTGGTTCCAGGCGTGCACTCGCCCGAGATCGGCGAAGCCCCCCTTCGTGAACGAGCGCAGCAGGTTGAGCGTGGCGGCGGAGGCGTGGTAGGCGGTCAGCAGCCGGTTGGCGTCGGCCACGCGGGCCGACGCCGAGAAACCGATGTCGTTCACCATGTGCCCGCGGAACGAAGGCAGCGTCTCGTCGCGGACCATCTCCGTGGGGCTCGACCGCGGCTTGGCGAACTGCCCGGCGATGCGCCCCACCTTCACCACGGGGACCCCTGCGGAGTAGGTGAGGACCACCGCCATCTGCAGGATGACCCGCAACTTGTCGCGGATGCTGTCCGCCGACACGGCGTCGAAGGACTCCGCGCAGTCGCCGGCCTGCAGGAGGAAGGCGTTGCCCGCGGCCACCTCGCTCAACTTGGCCGTGAGGTCGCGCGCCTCGCCGGCGAAAACCAGCGGCGGGAACCCCGCCAGGATCTTGAGGACCCTGTCGAGGTCCGCGGGATCCGGCCAGGTGGGCTGCTGGAGAGCCGGGAAGCGCCGCCAACTCTCCGTCGACCAGGCTGTCGCGGCCATGGCGGGGACTCGATTCAGGCGGCGTCGGTGCGTTCGACGGCCCGCTCGCGCACGACGTTGACCGCTCGCTTGACGAGCCGGCGCGCGGCTTCGGCGGTGACGCCGAGCTCTTCACCCACCTCGCGGTAGCTGCGCTTGCGGCCGTCCTGCAATCCGAAGCGTTGCTCCACGGCGTAGCGGGCGCGCTCGTCGAGCACGGAGAGCAGGTCGGTCACCATCTCGCTGTCCGCGAAGGCCATGACCATCTGCTCGGGTCCGGGGTTCCCGTCGGCGATCAGGTCGATCAACTCGTTGCTGTCGTCGTCGCCGATCGTGCGGTCGAGCGAGGTCGGGGTGGTCAGGCGGTGCAGGCGCGCGTGCTCCTCGTCCAACTCGTCGCCGTTGCCGGAGACCTGGCGCAGGGCGGCGCGCAGGCTCGCCGAGCGGTCGCCGGGAAGGCGCACGAGGCTGGCCTTCTGATCGAGGGCCCGGCCAATGGCCTGCCGGATCCAGAAGGTTGCGTACGTGGAGAACTTGAATCCCTTGCGCCAGTCGAACTTGTCCACGGCGTGCTCGAGGCCGAGGTTGCCCTCTTGGATGAGGTCGAGCAACTCCATGCCCGGCGGCAGGGGATAGCGCCGTGCCACGCTCACGACCAAGCGGAGGTTGGAGCGGATGAAACGGTCCTTGGCGACCGCCGCAGCCTTGATCTCGCGGTCGAGCTGCCGCGTGCGCTCGCCCGCGGCCTTGCACTCGGCGGCGGCACGGCCGCGTTCGATTATCTGTGACAGCTCCCGCTCGTCGGCGGCGGTGAGCAGGGGAACGAGGCCGATCTCGTTCAGGTACTGGCCGACTGAATCACTCATGGCTTCTTCTTCGTCTCTGCTTCGGTTGGATGCTTCTGCCGCTGCGGGGCCGCTGGCGGCCACCGGTGCGGTGCCCCTGGACTCGGTCCGATGCACTTGATTGCAACACCACGTCCTGGTGGTTTGTTCCCGTCGTGTGCGCCCTCGCGATCCGAGCTTGTGACATGTTTCACAGCTTCGGGACCGCCCTGCGTGCGTCCGTTGGCGTTGGCCGCTGAGAGAGGTGCTCAACCTGGTCCGTCGAAATCCGGTCGAGACCAAACAAGGGGCTATTTGCTCACGCGCTTCCTTGCATTTCCTGCACCATGGCACCAACACGGACACCCGGTAACAAGCACGAGGCGCTCGTGAGCTATCCTGATCGTACTCCACCGGGGGTACCGTGTCCAGACACCCGGGCGGTAGGTTCGCACCATGGAGGGCACGGCGGGTTGCGAGCCGCCCACGACGGAGCGCCTCGGGACGGAGCGCCTCGGCGTGTTCGGGGGAACCTTCGATCCACCCCACATCGGCCATCTGGCCGCAGCCGAGGTTGCCCGTTACGCCCTGAATCTGGACAGGGTGCTGTTCGTGGTGGCCAACGTCCCCTGGCAGAAGGCCCCCGAGCAGCCGGTGAGCGCCGCGTCCGATCGCCTCGCCCTGGTGCGCGCCGCGGTGCGCCATCTCGAGGACTGCGAGGCCTCCACGCTGGAGATCGACCGGGGCGGCGACTCCTCCACCGCGGAGACGCTGACCGCACTGGCGGCCGAAGGGCGGGAGCTGTTCCTGATCATCGGCAGCGACCTGGCCGGCTCGCTGGACACGTGGCGCCATCCCGACGTGATCCGGTCGCTGGCGACCGTGGCGGTCGTGGCACGGCTGGGGAGCACGGGTCCGGGCGTCGCACCGCCCGGATGGCGCTGGGTCGCCGTGGAGGGTCCGGGCATCGAGGTCTCCAGCACGCACATCCGGCGCTGGCTGGCCGAAGGACGCGCGCTCGGCAGCGTGCTCTCCCGGCCGGTTGCCACCGAGATCGAACGCCGCGGCCTGTACCGCTAGAAACGGGCGGAGGCCGTGGTGACGCCCCGGATCACTCGGGCGATCTACACTGGCCGCAGTGCAGCACGGCAGGGACCGAAGCGACCTCATCTCCTGGGCGAGCGCCGGAGCCAGGGCTGCACAGGACCACTTCGGACGCGACACGCTCCTCATCGACGTGGCCGAACTGCTGGCCGTCTGTGATTTCTTCGTCATAACGAGCGGAGCCAACCAGCGGCAGGTAAAGGCCATCTGCGAGGCGGTCATCGAAGGCGTGAGCGCCGCGGGGGGGCCGAAGCCGCTCTCCGTGGAGGGGCTGACGGCGCGGTCGTGGGTTTTGGTGGACTACGGGGACTTCGTCGTGCACGTCTTCTCCGAGCAGGGTCGGGACTACTACCAGCTCGAGAGGCTCTGGGGGGACTGCCCCCGCCTCTCCTGGGATCTCGAGCCGGTGGCCGAGGCGGGCTGAGAGCCCCCTCCGACCGGTGCCGGCGGGGGCCC
>LXNJ01000296.1_pt1 | contig 36024 bp, 35 predicted proteins | sample 809081 | NCBI WGS metagenome assembly LXNJ01 (sample SAMN04870510, study PRJNA318959) | sponge metagenome | biome: sponge; feature: marine sponge reef; material: water | host: Petrosia ficiformis | place: Greece: Milos, Mediterranean Sea | collected 2013-05-29 | depth 5-7 m | reverse complement strand
CTGAACCAGGTCGTGTTCGTGTCGGCGACCCCGGGCGACTACGAGCTGGAGCAGAGCGGCGGCGTCGTGACCGAACAGATCATCCGCCCCACGGGGCTGGTGGACCCGCCGATCGACGTGCGTCCGGTGCGTGGCCAGGTGGACGACCTGCTCGCCGAGATCCGCGAACGCGCGGAGCGGAACGAGCGGGTCCTGGTGACCACGCTGACCAAGCGCATGGCCGAGGACCTCTCCGAGTACTTCCAGTCGGTCGGGGTCAAGGTGCGGTACATGCACGCCGACATCGACGCGATCGAGCGGATGGAGATCCTGCGCGCGCTGCGCCTTGGGAGGATCGACGTGCTCGTGGGGATCAACCTGCTGCGCGAAGGGCTCGATCTGCCCGAGGTCTCGCTGGTCGCGATCCTGGACGCCGACAAGGAGGGATTCCTGCGCAACGCCCGCTCCCTGATCCAGACGGTGGGCCGCGCGGCGCGCAACGTGAACGGCAGGGCGATCCTCTACGCGGACACCATCACCGGGTCGATGCGGGTGTGCCTCGACGAGACCGGGCGACGCCGGCGGGTGCAGATCGCCCACAACGAACGGCACGGGATCGTCCCGCAGACCATCCGCAAGAGCATTGAGCAGATCGAGCTCTCGACCCGCGTGGCCGATGCGCGCGACAAACCCGTCGCCAAGGTGGCCGAGTCCGCGCCCGGCTACACGGATGAGGTCGACTCGGAGGCCTTCGTGAAGATCCTCGAGGAAGAGATGGCCAAGGCGGCCGAGGCGCTCGACTTCGAGAGGGCGGCCGCGCTGAGGGACCAGTTGTTCGATCTCAAGGCGGCGGTGGGGTGAAGCCATCGGGGGAAACCGGCGGCGACGGCACGGCGACCGGGAGTGCGCAAACGTCTGTTTCCCCAAGTTGCGGTACCGCGCACCTGACCGAGGACGAACTGATTGCGTGGGGCCACCGGATCGGGGCCACGGTCACGCCCCCGGTCTTCATCGGCCTGATCGGGCCGCTGGGTGCGGGCAAGTCCGTCCTCGCAAGGGCCGTGGCGCGCGGTGCCGGTGTGCGGGGCGCTTTGCCTTCGCCGACGTTCAACATCGTGTTCCGGTATCCGGTTTCCGGGGCGGCGGTCATTCACGCCGACCTCTTCCGGATCGGTTCGGTGCAGGAGCTGGCCGGGATCGGATGGGAGGACATGCTGGCCGACAGGCGGGGCATCGTCCTGGTGGAGTGGTGCGGACGGGCCGGGAGCGAACTGCCGAACAACCGCTGGGCAGTCACGCTGGGCTTCGTCGAGGATGTCGCGCGGCGCGAGGTGCGGGTGGTGCGGTTTGGCGAACCGTCGCCGCTTCCCGGCTTCTGCGTGCCCGGCGAGGGGGCGGAGTAGCGGTCCATGGCGCCGTCGAGCCGCGGATGCGGGTGACCGGGCGGGCGCCCAGCGGTCCCGTCGTGGCGATCGAGACCTCGGGCAGGTTGGGATCGGTCGCGGTCGCAGTCGGTGGATCGATTGCGGCCCGCCGTTTCCTGAGCGAGCGCGCGGGACACGCCTCGGGACTGGTTCCGGCGGTGCGGGAGGTGCTCGAGGAGGGCGGGATCGACCTGGGGCGGGTCGCGGGCGTGGTGGTCGGAGCCGGGCCGGGTTCCTTCACCGGAGTCCGGATTGCGGGGGCCGCGGCAAAGGGCCTAGCGGCGGGTCTGGCCGTTCCCCTCTACGCCACCTCCAGCCTGCACGCCGCGTCGTTTGCCATGGAGGCTTTCGCGGATGACCCCCGGGAACTCGTGGATGCGGTCGTGGAGGCCGAGGTGGCCCCCGGGGCGCGTCCGGAATGGGACGCCGGGGCCGTCGCAGGGAAGGGCCGCAAACGGGAGGTGCGCTACGTCCTTTTCGACGCGAGGAACGGTCGGGTGTACGGTGCCTGCTACGATGTGGGGGCGGACGGATCGGTCGAGGTGACGGCACCGCACGGTGGCTCGATCGTGGAGGTGCTCAATGGGCGGCCTCCGGCCGGGACGTGCTTCGTTGGAGATGGCGCGGTGGCCCACGCGGCGCTGATTCACGCCGCCGGCTACGAAACACGGCTGCCCCCTGCCGGGATTGCCATCGCGGACGCGGTGGTAAGGTGCTGCCGCTGGGAGCCGGTGGTTGTCGCCGACTGGCAGCCCGACTACGTAAGGGAATGGAGACCCGGATGACGGCGCGGGTTTCGGTGCGTCGGGCAATGCGTCCGGACCTGGTCGCCATACGCCGGATCGAGGAGACATCCTTCTCGCGCCCCTGGACAAGCGAAACCTTTGCCGAGGTGCTCGAAGCGCCCGAGATGGACGTGCTCGTCGCGGTCGTCGGCGGGGAGGTGGCGGGCTACGCCGTGCTGGCCACCCGGGAGCGGGAGGCCGAGCTGGCCAACCTGGCCGTAAGCGAGTCCAGCCGCGGCAAGGGGATCGGGCGGGCTCTGCTCGATCGATCGATCGAGGTCTTCCGTGAGCGGGGTGTACGAAGGGTGCTGCTAGCGGTCCGGGCTTCCAACCTCGGTGCGATGCGTCTGTACCGGCGCAACGGATTCAGAGCAATCGGCAGTCACAGATCCTACTACGAGGGTCCCTCGGAAGACGCCTGCATCATGCTGCTTACACTGCAAGAGCAATCCTGACCGGGGGTTCTCGTTTTCCGGGGAGGGGCTAACTTTCGACGCAGGTACTGCAACCGAATGGAGATGATGCCCGAGGACGGCCGAAAGGTCCTGGTCACCGGCGGAGCCGGTTTCATCGGGAGTCATGTCGCCGACGCCCATCTGGCACGGGGCGACCGCGTCTGGGTCGTCGACGATCTTTCGTCCGGCCGGCTGGAGAACGTGCCATCGGAAGCCGAGTTCCACCGGATGGACATCGCGGACCCGGAAGTGGGCGACCTGTTTCACGACGTTGGGTTCGATCTCGTCAACCACCACGCCGCCCAGATCGACGTGCGCCGCTCCGTGGCCGAGCCGGGCCTCGACGCGCGGGTCAATGTCCTCGGCCTGTTGAACATCCTGGAGGCCGCGCGACAGGCCGGGACGCGGCGCTTCGTGTTCGTTTCGAGCGGTGGCGTCGTCTATGGCGAGCCGGAGGTGCTTCCGACGCCGGAGCACGCGCCCAAGTCGCCTCTTTCCCCCTACGGGATCTCCAAGCTCGCGGGAGAGTACTACCTCAACTACTACAGGGAGGTCCACGGGATGGACTACGTGGCGCTCCGCTACGGCAACGTCTACGGCCCTCGGCAGGATCCCCATGGTGAGGCCGGGGTCGTGGCCATCTTTGCGAACCGTCTTCTGGGAGGGGAACCCCTGGGCATCCACGGCGACGGAAAACAGACACGGGACTACGTCTACGTCGGGGACGTGGCGCGCGCCAACCTGACAGCCGCGGACATGGCTCTGCCGCCGACGGCGGGCATGGACGCGAGGGCCTTCAACGTGGCCACGGGCGTTGGCACCAGCGTGAACGAACTCGCGCGCACGCTGGAAGCAGCCGCGGGGACACGCACGGGAAGGATGACCTGGAACGCACGGCCCGGGGAACTCCGCCACAGCGCCCTTGCGATCGGCCGGATCGCCCGGCGAGGCTGGATCCCTGCGTTCAGCCTTCGCCAGGGACTGTCGGCAACCCTCCGGCACATCGCCGCCCGGCGCGCGGTGGCACGGGTCGGATGAGCGCGCCTCCACAGGACCTCCGGACTCCGCAGAACATCGCGGACATGATCCTGGGGGCCAGCCTCCCGACCCACATCGTGCTGGCCGTCCTGGCGCTCTTCTCGATCCTCTCGCTGTGGGTGATTCTCGCCAAGGTTCGCCGGTTCCGCTCGGTGCGCCGCGAGGGTGACGAGTTCCTCGCCCGCCTGGACCGCGTCAACAGCCTCGGCGACGCCTCGGAGGCCGTGCTCACCCTGCCGGAGTCGCCCTACACCCGCCTCTTTCGCGCGGGCCTGAACTTCTTCGCGGAACTGAACCCCGGCGCCCTTGGAGGATCGGGCCGCTCCACCGGGCTGTCCCTGACGCAGCTTGAAGCGTTGCGCCTGGTCATGGACAAGGTCGAGGCGGAAGAGGTCGACGAGCTTGGCCACGGCCTCACCTGGCTGGCGATCATCGGGTCGGTCTCGCCGCTGCTGGGCCTGATGGGCACGGTCATCGGCATCATGAATACCTTCCTCGGCATCACGACCTCCGCGTCCACCAACATCAGTGCGGTGGCGCCGGGGGTGGCCGAGGCCCTGATCACGACCGTTGCGGGCCTGTCCGTCGCGATCCCCTCGGTGATCGCCTACAACCACTTCGCATCGCGCCTCAACCTCGTTCTCGGTGAGCTGGAAGGGTTCGCCAGCGAGTTCATCGGGACCCTGGCCAAGGAACGGCACGTATGAAGAGGCGTCGGGGAACCCGCGGCCGGCTGCCGGTTCGCTCGGAGATCAACGTGACGAGCCTGGTCGACGTGGCCTTCACCCTGCTGATCATCTTCATCATCACGGCCCCGGTGCTGCAGGGAGGCGTCGAGGTCAATGTGCCGGAGGGGCACGTGGACGTCGTCGAGGCGTCGGACGACATGGTCAGGGTCACGGTTTTGGAGGACAACACGATTTTCGTCGGAGAAGCGCAGGTCGCGGAGGTCGATCTCCCGGAGATTCTCGAGCGGATCATCCAGGAGAACAACGCGGACATGGTCTATCTGTGGGGGGACTCGCTGGCCATGTACGGACGTGTTGCGGCAGCCATCAGCGCGGTGGCCGCGCAGGAGGGCGTGGGCCTTTCCCTGATTCTTCGGGAGATCCGGCGGTGATCGGCGCGTCCTCACCCACCGCGAGCGGCGAGGAGCCTGCGCGGAGCGAGCAGAAAGCACGCAAGAGCCTGGGCAGGAAGCCTCTGGGACTGTCCCTGTCGATCCACACGGCAATGTTCGTCTTTCTGTTCTGGGTGGTCCCGGCGCTGCAGCCCGAGTCGGTGCTCTACGAGGTTGTCGAGATCAACATGGTCGCCGCGGCCCCGGAGCCGGAGGACCAGCTCATCGTCGAGACGCCCGACGACCCGGAGCCCGAGGAGGAGTCGCCCGTGGTCGAACCGGAACCGGACCCCGAGCCCGAGCCGGAACCGGACTCCCTGGACACGCCGCCCGCCGATCCGGAGCCCCCGCCGGAGACCGAGACGGCGACCACGGCACCGGAGCCGGACGCGGGCGATGATGAAATCACGGCGCGCATCGAGGGGTTCCGGCGGGATTTCCCCGAGTATTACGAGCGTATTACCAACCAGATCCGACGCTGCTTCAGGCCACCGGACACGGGTCTCCGGGACGTCGTGGTGCGCTTTCTCGTCCAGAGGGACGGCAGCACCACCGATATCGGCATCATGTCCTCTTCCGGGAGCTTTTCGTTCGATACGGCGGCCGAGGAAGCGATCGAATGCGCGGGCCAGGCTGGCCGGCTGGGGCCGTTGCCCGACGAGTACCGCTATCCGGTGCTTCCAATCAACTACACCATCAGTCCGAGGGAGCTGTTCATGTTGCTACAGCGTTTGGGAGCCACGGAATGACGAGGGGCGGCGCGCGCGTGCTGGCGGGCATCGCGACGCTGGCGGCTTCATTCATGGCGTCTGCCGCCGGCAGCGCGGCCCAGGAGGAGGAAGCGGCGATCCCCGGGGTGTCGCTGGGATTCGTCTATGAGGGTGGACGCATCCCGCCCATCGCCATTCGCCCCTTTGCCGGGGGCGGTCCGGCCTCGGAGATCGCCTCGATCATCGCGACGGATCTGGACTACAGCGACCGCTTTTTCGTCAGGGATTCACTTCCCGCGGGGGTCGACACCGACGGCATCCAGTACAGCCTCTGGGACCAGTACGGGGTCGACTGGCTGCTGACCGGAAGCGTCGAGAGCGAGGATGGGGTCGCCTTCCTCGCGGTCGAGCTCCACGACATCGTCTTCACCAGTATTCGCTCGCGTGCCCGATTCTCCATTCCGCCCCGCGGGCACGAGGGATTCCGGCTCGCGGTCCACCGGATCTCGGATGCCGTGGTCGAGTGGGTGCACGGCGAACCCGGAATGGCCGCGAGTCGCATCGTCTTCTCGATGAGGCCGTTCGGCAATCCGGACAGCAAGGAGTTGTACGTGGTCGATTCGGACGGCGAAGGGCTGCGCCGGGCGACCTGGGACGACGATCTGGCGGTTACTCCGGCCTGGTCCCCCGACGGGATGCACATTGCCTATACCTCCTACAAATCCGGCCTGCCCAGGATCTACGAAATGAACCTGGTGGACGGCAGCGAGCGAACGGTCGAGGGCGGCGGCGCCAAAGGGCAGCAATTCTCTCCCGCCTACCATCCCGATGGGGATCGTATCGCCTTCTGGACGCTCGAAGGCGGGGGCACGAAGGGGATTTCGACCTACAACATCCGCGACGGCTGCTGTCTGACCCGTCTGATCGGCGGGTACTACCAGAATATTCAGCCATCCTACTCCCGCGACGGAAGCAAGCTGGTATTCCTCTCCAACCGCCTGGGCTCCCAGACCCCGCAGATCTACGTCATGCCGGGCGAGGGGGGCGACGCCGAACTGCTGTCGCCTTACAGATACGGGCAGGGCGGCTACTTCGCCGATCCGGACTGGTCGCCCACGGCTGACAAGGTCGCCTTCGCCGGCGGCATCGTCGACCGGCGGGTATACAACCAGTACCACATCTACGTCCGCGACTTCGAGGCCCCCGACAACCGCATCGTGCAGCTCACCAGCGAGGGCAACAACGAGGACCCCAGCTGGGCGCCCGATGGAAGGCACCTCGTGTTCGCCGGGGCACGGAGCTACGGGTACGGGGTCTTCGTGGTCGACACGGCCACCGGCCGCACCCGTCTCCTGGTCGCGGGCGTGCGAGCCGCGGACACCGACTGGTCCCCCAGGCTTTCGTGGCGCGGTGATGGCGTAGCGACCGGTGGAACGGGCCTGGAACCCGAGCCGGGGGACTCCCGGTGAACCTCCGGTTGAGGTCCCCTGAACACTTGCAAAATCCGAAGAAATCGCGTAAATACATCGCGTGTACGCACCCCGACCCGGGACTGGCTCCCCGCCGGAACACTTACCTCCACCACACGGGAGAAGGGATGTCTAATTCACGGCTCATCCTCGCCGCCTGCGCCACAGTGCTCCTTGCGACCGCCTGTCGCCCCGATCCCCCGCCGCCGGACCCCATGCCGACCGGCCCGACGGCCGAAGAGCTGGAGCGGATGAGGCAGGATTCGATCCGCGCGGCCGAGGAGGCCGCGAGGCGGGAAAGGGAGCGCATGGAGCAGGAAGCAGCGGCGGCGCGGGAACGGGCCGCGGCGGCGGCGCGGCGCACCCTCATGGAGACGGTCTACTTCGATTACGACGAAGCGGCCATCCGGCCCGACACCGAGGAACGGCTCCGCGCCAAGCTCGAAATCCTGCGGGACAACCCCGGTGTCAGCATGCGCATGGAGGGTCACGCCGACGAGCGCGGTACCTCGGAGTACAACTTCGCGCTGGGCAACGATCGCGCCGAGTCGGTGATACGATTCCTGACCGGATTCGGGCTCGACATGAGCCGCTTCTCTTCGGTTTCGTATGGCGAGGAACGGGCGGTGGCGCAGGGGTCCACCGAGGCCGCGTGGGCCCAGAACCGCAGAGTCGAATTCGTGATTACCGCCGGCGGCAACAACCTCGGGCGATAGGGCGGATTTGCCAGGGCCGCCGGGGCGACACGCTGACAGCCGTGCCGGCGGTTGCAAGGGCATGGGGCTCGCCCGTGCGTCGGAAGGCGCCGGGGCGGGAAGGACCGGACGAGGACTAGTGTCGCGGAATAGCAAAGCTGCGAAATGGGTTGGCATCGCGGTGCTGGGATCATCGCTGGCCGGGTGCGCGACCAAGGGGGATTTCCGGAATCTCGAGTCCGAGGTGCGTGCCCTGGCGGCTCGGCAGGACACGGCCACCCTGGCGTTGCGAAGGGTGGAGCGCGTGAACCGGGCCGTGATCGATTCCGTGGGAGCACTGTCGGAGTCGATGTTCGATCTCAGGGGTGACGTCAGCAATCGGCTGCTGTCGATCCAGGACCAGCTTCTGCTGCTCGGGGAACTCGTGGGCCAGAGCCAGCGGAGCCTGGCCAACATGCGGGAGGAGCTCATCGCCCAGCGGCAGCAGCTCGAAGACCGCTTGACCGCGCGGGGTGAGCCCGGGGACACGCTCGAGGCGACCGGAGGGGAGGTCGGGGACCAGGAAGTCGTCGGTGGCGGCGACGCCGACGACGTGGCGTTCACTTCCCTGGTACAGGCGCTCGACCGGGGGAACCTCAATACCGCACGCCGGGGCTTCCAGCGATTCATCTCGATGTACCCCAACAGCGAGTTCGCGCCGGCCGCCCACCTGCACCTCGGAGAGCTGCTGAGTGGCGAGGAACGACTGGAAGAGGCCGTGGAGGCCTATCTCGAAGTGCCGAGGCTTTTTCCCACCGCCGAAGAGGTGCCCGACGCGCTGTACCGCGCGGGGGTGCTGTGCATCGAGTTGAACGACTTCGAGCAGGCCCGCCAACTGCTGGAGCGCCTGGTCAACACCTACCCGGGTCACCAGTACGTTGAGCAGGCCCGGGAACGGCTCCAGGGCATTCCCTGAAGGGACGCCGAGCAGTCCGTGGACAAAGCTGGCCGAGCACGGTGAATGATCTGCCCGGCCTGTGAATCCGGATCCAGCAAGGTCGTCGACACCAGGGCGGCCAAGGGTGGACGAGCCATTCGCCGCCGCCGCGAATGCCTCGGTTGCGGTCAGCGGTTTACCACGTACGAGCGTGTCGAAGCGCGCGCGGTGCGCGTGGTGAAGCGTGATGGCAGCGCCGAGGACTTCCAGCGCGACAAGCTGGAGGCGGGAATCGCCACCGCGTGCGCCAGGCGTCCGGTGTCACCGGCGGAGATCGAGGCCCTTGTGGACCGCATCGAAGACAACGTATCCGGGTCCGCGCGCGTCGAAATACCGTCGCACGTGATCGGGGAGCAGGTCATGGAGAGGTTGAAGCCTCTCGACCGTGTGGCGTATGTGCGCTATGCCTCCGTGTACCGGAACTTTCAGCATATTGATGAATTCCAGGAAGTCGTGGACGAACTCACCGTGAGGGATCAGCGCGAGAACCGGCGGCGCTTCCAGCGCGAACTGCCGCTGCCGGAGAACGACGACATGGCGGGAGACGTGCAATGAACAGGCTGCGCGACGGCCTCCTCTCGCGAGGGCGGCGCAACCCGAAGGCCGAGATGCCCTTCCTGGACCATCTGGAAGAGCTGCGCTGGCGCCTTCTGCGGAGCCTGCTGGCGATCATTATCGGGTTCGCGGTCGGTGTGGCGGTGGTGACCTTCCTGAACATCACGAATCTCCTGCTCGAACCGGGGAGGGCCGTCTTCGGTGAGGACTGGACCCCCCAGGTCCTTGCACCCACGGACACCTTCTTCATTCTCCTCAAGATCTCGCTGACGATCGGGCTGATTCTGGCCTCGCCGACGATCATCTATCAGACCTGGGCCTTCCTGGCCCCCGCGCTGGAGAGGCACGAGAAAAGGGCGATCGTCCCCGCACTCTACATGGGACTGGTGCTGTTTGTGGCCGGTGTCGTTCTGGCGTACTTCGTCCTGCCGATCTCGCTGCGCTTTCTTACCGGCCTCCTGTCGGACCTCGTGCAGCACGACTGGACCTTCAGTCTGTACATGGGGTTTGTGGTCAAGCTCCTGCTCGCCTTCGGCATCCTCTTCGAACTCCCGGTGGTGGTGCTCGTGCTGAGCGTGCTGGGATTGGTCACGCCTGCCTTCCTCCGGTCGAAGCGCCGGCACGCGATCGTGATCATCGCGACCCTCGCGGCGCTCCTGTCGCCGGGCGACGTGATCGTCGTCACGGTGATCATGATGGTGCCGATCTACCTCCTCTTCGAGTTGAGCATCCTGATGTCGGTGATGATCTGGCGTCGCCGGGACGAGCGGCAGCGTGAACGCGAATCGGAGGCGGACGCCGGGGCTGCCGCAGCCGTGGATCCCGATCCGCCGCCAGGGACCGAGCCCACGCCAGGGACCGAGCCCACGCCAGGGACCGAGCCCACGCCGTACGATCACGGTGACCCGGCCCGGCAGGCGGACACGAACGGCGCGCGCGGATCGGACGGTGCCGAAGACGACGCCGAGGCAGACTCGACCCCGGACGGCGAGGAGTAGCGGGCTTGTGGCGAGCCATGCGCTGACCGGCCTGTGCCGGACGGTCCGGCGCTCCGCTCGTCGGGCTCGCGGCAGCCGTGCGAGTGCGACGGGGACGGGACCACGCCGGGCCGTGACCGTTCTCTCGCTGGCCGGCTGCTTTCTGGCCGCGTCCGCGGCGTACGCCCCGGCATCGGCGCAGGAACTCTCGGACTCGCTCCGCAAGGTCGTCCAGGAGCGACTGGAAGCCCTTACCCGGCGCGTGGGCGATTCCACCGGCCTCGCGCCGCCGGACACCACCCAGGAACGGAGCAGCATCGCGGAAATGGCCCAGGACTCGTCCGTCAGGGAGCTGTTGTCGCTGCCGGGCTACGAACTGGTTCAATACCGCAGCGAATCCGCCACCTTCGAGACCGAGTCGAGATTGCTGACCCTGCTGGGCTCGGAGGGGACGAGCGCGATCATCAACCGGGAGGGACTCGAGCTGACGGCCGACTCGGCGCTCGTTTTCAACGAGAACACGGGACGGCTGGTTACGAGGGGCCAGGAAGCGACCTACCGGCCCGAGCAGGGCGACGAAGTGCTGACCCGCCGCATCGTCTTCGATCTGGACGAGAACCGGGCCACCGCCCTCGACGCCAGGACCCAGATGAACGCCGGCATGGGCAACTGGCAGGTTCGCGGTGATTTTCCGTGGGTCAACGAGGACGTGTCCTATGGTCACGACATCATGTTCACCAGCTGTGAGGACGACGAGCCCCACTACCACTTCGTCGCGCGCCAGATCAAGATCCATCCGGGTGGAACCCTGGTCGCGCGGAACGTCCTGCTCTACTTCTCGGACGTGGGGGTATTCTGGCTCCCCTTCATTGCGCAAAGCACGCAGCAGGGACGCCGGTCGGGCCTTCTGCCGGTCCGCTTCTCGGTCAACGACATCGTGCGCACGTCGGGGAGCTATGCACGCCGCATCTCCAACCTCGGCTTCTACTGGGCGATGAGCGACTACTCCGACGCCGAACTGGGGATGGACTGGTGGAGCGGCAACTACATGGCGGTCACGGGTCGCATGCAGTACAGCTGGCTGCGCCAGTTCCTGGAGGGCAGGGCCAACTTCCGCCGCTTCTGGCGCGTCGAAGGCGGGACCGAACTGGCGTTTGACACCGACCACAGCTGGGAGATATCCGAACGGATGCAGTTGCGGATGTCCGCCGCGTACGCGTCCAGCGCGGCCTTCGTGCGCCGCAACTCCTTCGACCCGCGAGAAGTTACGCAGTCCATTGATTCGGACGGCGGGCTGAACCGGCGATTCGACTGGGGGAACCTCTCGGTGAGTGCGAATCGGAGGCAGTTCCTGTCCGACGACCGCGTGGAGGCGACCATGCCGACGGCGAACCTCTCGCTGTCGACGATCACGCTCCTGCCGGCCCCTTTCAACCGTGCGCGCTTCTACAACAACATGACTCTGTCGGCGTCCGGACGCTTCTCGCGCACGATTCGCGACCTGCCCGTCCAGGATCTGACACAGGGCCCATTCGAACTGGGCAAGGCGGACAGCGAGGCATTGCGCGGCGGCCTTTCCGCTACACTGTCGGCCGGTGCGTTTTCCATCGCGCAGAGCCTTGAAGTGAACCGGGACATCCGGCGGGACCTGCCCTTGAACTTCTTCGACCCCACCATGCCGGCCGCGCGGGCCGGGATCGGAAGCGTGGGCGATCTGCAACGGTCGATCGTCTTCCCGCAGGCCGCGGAGAACATGAACCTCAACTCCGACGCGCGCAGCTGGTCGACAAGCATCAACTACCAGGTGAGCCTGATCGGCTCCACCTCGGTCACGCCCCAGCTGGCGCTCTCGGGCAACGCCATCCGGTCCGACACCAGCTCGGTGGGGACGGGCGGGTTCATTTCCGCGCCGAGTCGCCTGTCCTTCGGAGCCCAGCTCAAGACCGACTTCTACGGCTTCTACCGCAACGATCGCCTGCGCCACAAGATCTCCCCGACCTTCGACTACGCGTACTCCCCCGAAACACAGCCCACCGACATTCAGCGGTCGACCTTCGGGACGCGGGCAATTCAGCCGAAGAACGAAATCCGCTTCGGACTGACCCAGACCTTCGAGGCCAAGGTGGGGGACGAGGAATCGGACACCACGGCCGCCGGCGAGGCGGAGCCGCAGTCCACGGATGGGGGTCCCCTCCGGCTGCCGCAGGCGCAAAAGGTGACGGTGCTGGCGCTGCGCACGAGCGCGGTAACCTACGACTTCGAGCAGGCCGGAGTGCTTGGCCACTTTACCCGCGGTTTCGCCGACAACCTGCGGATCTCGCATCAGCTCAGTTCGGACTTCCTGAGGGGGCTGTCGGTTTCGATGGAGCACGGGGTGTTCGACAACACCGGAGTCTCTCCGGAAGGCGGCGCGCGCGGTTTCGACCTGTTCCTTTCGAACGTCAACATGTCGTTCTCGCTGAGCAACGAGTCCTCGCTCTTCCGCTGGATCCGCCGCCTCTCCGGCGAGGAAGAGGAGGATTCGCCTCCGGCCGCGACAACACCGGAGGAAGAGACCGACCCGACCGACCCCAGCGGATTCGAGACCGCCGATCTCGGCGAGTCGACGGTCGTTCCCACCGGCGGTCGGGACCGCGACCAGGAACGGCAGCGCGCCCCGAGCGGCGAGGTGGGCAAGTGGAACGCGTCGTTCTCGTATTCCCTTGCCCGCAGCCCCGGGATGCAGATGGGCGGCAACCAGATGCTGCAGGCCAATCTCAGCTTCCAGCCGACCGAGAAGTGGTCGGTGAACTGGCGGACTTCGTACGATGTGGCCGGGCGCATCTTCAACGATCACGTGATCAGCCTGCAGCGCGACCTGCACCGCTGGGAGGCCGATTTCTCCTTCCAGCAGACGGCCACGGGGAACTGGAGCTTCGTCTTCGAAGTGGCGCTGTCCGACAACCGGGACCTCCATTTCGACTATGAGCAGCGCGCCGGAGGCACCCAGGGTCCCGGACGGTCCAGGCCCGGGCGAGGATTCTGACCGGCGGACGTCGCCGGCGTCCCGAATCCGCCGGCGGGACTCCCTCCAGGTCCCGCCGTTCCCGATGCAGGTGACGCACCGTCACCGGCAGGGGACACCCGTTCGCGGGCTTCAGCATCGTAAGTCATTGTGGGGACATACGATGCGGTTGTGGTACGTCGAATGCATGTGTGATTGGCAAGGGTCGCGGCCGCCGTGTTGAGGCCGAGCCCGTTCATGGCACATTGCGAGGGGGAAGCATGCGAATCCTGAAGTGGGGTATGGCCGTGGCGGCAGTGCTGGCCGCAGGGTGCGACGATGACTATTGGCTGGTGGCGGATCCGCCGGATGCGCCTCGAGATCTCGAGGGCTACTACTACGCCGGCGCCGTCGATCTTTCGTGGCGCCTGGGAGGCGGGTGGGACGGGGAGGCTTTCCGCGTCTACGGCAAGCGGGCGAGCGATCGGGACTACTTCTTCATTGCCGAGGTTACGAGCTGCACGGACGGGCTCTGCGTCTATCGCGACATCAACGTCCGGGCCGAGACCACCTACGAGTACTATGTATCTGCCGTGAGTCCGGGCACGGGAGAGGAGACCGCGAGCGACTACTCGGTCGAAGTGTACGTTCCCAGGCCGGTGCCTCCGCCGGTGCCGGATCCTGTGGAGGCCGTCGCGCTGGACAACTCCGCGTACGTGCGCTGGCACGATGGTGCGTCGGCGGAAGAGGACTTTGCCTTCTACCGCGTCTACGTGGCTGACGACGACAGCGAGTACCTCGTGGGCGAGACGGACTCGCCGGGGTTTCTGGATTTCCTGGCCGAGAATGGACGAACCGCCTCCTACTTCGTAACGTCGGTTGACGATCAGGGCCACGAGAGCGCAGCAAGCGAGGTTGCGTCGTGCACACCGCGACCCGACTACACGGGCGAGGTCATGTATTCCTACGAGGATGTCGCCGCCAGCGCGGGCTTCCGCTTTCAGGAGGCCGACGACCTGCAGGCGGTGATGCCGGGCGACAGCCCGCACCGTCATTTCCGGCTCGAATCGGATGGTACGGGCCTGTGGCTGGCGCCGGGACCGGAAGGCCGTGTTCACCCCGAGCCTCGTTGGACATCGGCTCTCAAGTGCGGGGTCGGCTCCGATCTGGACTGCCAGTCCTGGGAGCGCGCGCCGATGTCGGGTTACTCGGCGAGGCGGATCGCCCTCGACGCGGGGTTCACGTACATGTTCCGGGTTCGTGGCGACGACGGCGAAACGCGGTTCGGGTCCGTCCGGGCCAGCCATGTCGGCCTGGATCAGGACGGGCACCGGCTGATCGTATTCGACTGGGCCTACCAGACCCAGATCGGCAATCCCAGCCTCTCGACTGCCGGGGGCACGCAGGGCTGGTAGGCAGGCGCAAACGCGGCAAGGGCCTGCGGTTGACGGCCGCGACCACCGGCCAATCCCGTGCGCGAGGCGGGCGGGCGGCATGACCGGGATCGTGGAGGCTGTTCCCAACTTCAGCGAGGGTCGTGACCCGGCGTTCGTTCGGGCGGCTGCGAGTGCCTTCGCGGACGCGGGGTGCGAGGTACTCCACACGACGATGGACCCCGATCACCACCGTTCCGTGATCACGGCGATCGGATCGCCCGCCTCGGTTGAGGAGGGTGCGGTCGCGGCGGCCGCTCTGGCGCTCGAGCGTATCGACATGCGGCGCCACCGGGGCGTCCACCCGCGCATCGGGGCGCTGGACGTCCTCCCGTTCGTGCCTCTCCACGGAATCGACATGGCGGGCGCGGCGAAGTTGGCCCACCGGGCTGCGGCCCGGATCGCCCGGCTCGGGATCCCCGTCTACCTGTATGGCGCGGCCTCGAAGCCGCGGGGACGCGGCCTGGCGTCCATTCGGCGCGGCGGCTTCGAGGCGCTGGCGGCGCGTCCCCGGCGCGGTCGCGCGGCGGCCGACCTGTACGGGCGGGGCCGTGGCCACTCGGGGGACCCCGCCGCGGAGGCGCATGCACACCGGTTCGTCCATCCCACCGCGGGTGCCGCCTGTGTCGGCGCCCGGGAAGTGCTGCTTGCCTGGAACGTGGACATCGAGGGGTTGACCCTGGCGGAGGCCCGCGGAATCGCGGCGGGCATTCGGGAGGCGGGGGGAGGATTCGGCGGTCTGCGAGCCCTCGCGCTTCTGCTGCGCGGACAGAACCGTTTGCAGATCGCCATGAACCTGGAGGACCCCGCGGCCACCGATCCGCTGATCGTTTTCCAAGCGATCGAACACCGTGTTCGAGGCCTTGGCGGGCGCGTCGCCGGCACCGAGGTGATCGGGATGCTTCCCGATCAGGTCTCGCCCGGGGCTGCTCGCCGGATGCGCGTTCGCGATTGGTCGGAGGCACGCGTGCTGCGCCGCCGCGTACAGTCCTACCTCGCGGCTCGAGCACCGTCCGCCTCCGGGTCGGCGGCATGAAGTCCGCACCGGTGCGGACACCGGCTGTGCGCGTCACCTTCCCTGCCGCTACCTTTTGTCTGCAAGAGAGTCCTTCCTGCACCTTCCCATGACCTACCCGCTTTCGGCCTTGCCCAGAACAACAACAGGACTTGCCGCGATCCAGGCTCCGGTGAAGGAGCGGCTGGAGAGGGTCTTCAACGAGTTGCGGACCGTGGCCGTTTCGGATTTCGAGATGGTCGAGGAGGTCAACCAATACCTCCTGAGCGTTCCCGGAAAGCTGTTTCGTCCCACGCTGGTGCTCCTGTCCAGCGAGGTTGGCGGCGAGGCCTCCGACGAATCGGTAACGCTGGGCGCGGTCGTGGAACTGGTCCACATGGCGACACTTGTGCACGACGACGCCGTCGACCACTCGGTGCTGCGCCGCGGGATGCCCACGGTGAACTCGCTCTGGACGCACCAGATCGCGATCATCATGGGTGACTACCTCTACAGCCGGGCCGTGACCGAACTGGCACGGCTCGGCGACCTCGAAGCCGTGCGGGTGCTCGCGTCCGCGGCGAACGAGATGAGCGTCGGGGAGATGCGGCAGCTTCTCTGCTACGACGACATCAGCTACTCGGAATCGGAGTACTTCAAGCTCATTTCGGCGAAGACGGCGTCGCTGATGTCGGCAGCTTGCGAAATGGGCGCGCTGGCCGGCGTACCGGCGTTTCGGGTCCCGCTCAAACGGTTTGGGCACTGCCTGGGCATGGCCTTCCAGATTGCCGACGACATGCTTGACTATGCCGGCAGCCAGGAGGAGACGGGGAAGCCCACCGGACTGGATTTGCGCGGCCGGAAGGTGACGCTGCCCCTTGTGGGAGCTCTCCGGGAAATGACGGTTGCCGAGATCGAGCAGGTACAGCACATGTTCACGCTGGTCGAGCCGGGCGACGAAGACGTGGCTGCGACCATCGGCCTGGTGCGTCGCAACGGGGGGCTGGAATACGCCCGGAGCAAGGCGCGGGAGTACGCGGATTCAGCTCAGGCGGCGATCGCGCCGCTGCCTCCCGGGCCGGCGCTGGACGCGCTCAGGGAATCCGTTTTCTACGCAGTCGAACGATCGCGGTGACGGCGATGGAGCCCGGTTAGCGATGGAGCCCAACCACAAGCGCAGCATCACGCGGGGATTCTGGACGCTGGCTCTGGGCATGTTCCTGGGGGGGCTTCTCACGATGCTCGCCGAGACCTTCCTGCCGGACAGCGCGGCGCGCGCCTTCCTCACGGGATCGGTACAGTCTTCCATCGGCCCGTTTTCGGTGGACCTGGTGGCGGTGGCCATCACCATCGGACCGATCTCGTTCTTCCTGAATGTCCTGACGATCGTCGGAATCGGGATCGTGGCGCTGGTGGTCCGCTCCTGGATGTAGGTTCACCCTGGACGGGGCCCCGATGGCTCCCCGGCTTCCTTTGGCGCGGCGCGCGAAAACCGTTAGGTTGTCGTTCCAACGAGTGGCGGACCGAAACCGGGGAATGCCCCCGCGCTGGGTCTCGGACACAAGGAGGTAGCGGATATGCCTTTCGGACTCGGCATGGGGGAGGCGATCGTCATCTTCCTCGTCGTGCTGCTGCTGTTCGGAGCGAAGCGGCTTCCGGAGATCGGGACCTCCCTGGGCAAGGGGATCCGCGAGTTCAAGTCCTCGGTGCGGGAGATCGAATCATCGGTCCGCGTCGAGGGCGAGCTGAAGGCGCCGCCGGATGAGTCGACGAGCACTCGAGTTGCAGAGGGTCAGGAGGAGGGCGCGCCGCGCCGCCTCACCACGAATTGACCCGGGTGGCGCCCACGCCCCCCTTTTGCGCTAGAACACCGGTGGCAACTGCGACAGCGGCTGGTCCTCCGGCGGGTTGAGCACCTGCTCCCGGCGGTCGACGATGTCGGCTGACTCGCGGAGGGCGTCGATCCACTGATTGAGCCGCTGCTGCCGCATCACGGCGACCGTCTGTGCCCGCTGTGAATCGAGCTGGTCCAGCCAGGCGACGCTGTCCGCCGGCTCGGAGCCCGTCCGTTCGATCACGAAAGCGTTTGTGTTGGCGCGTACGGCATCGGACACCTCTCCGATCTCAAGACCGAAGGCCGTGCCGACCGCTGCGTTGTGACGCCCGAGACCCGACACGAACTCGCTGCGCGTGAACGGTCCCGCGTCCCGAACTTCCAGTCCGATCTCACGCGCGACTTCGGCCAAAGACCGACCCTGCCTGACCTCGGCGACCATCGCCCGGGCCTCGTCCAGGGCAACGTCCAACTTCTTGCGGGTTCCGATGTTGCCTCGTATTGCCGTCTCTGCCTCCTCCTCGGTGAGGTAGCGCGCGGGATCGAGCGAGACGAGTTCGAGACCGTAGAAGGACGTTCTGTTCTCGAACACCGGGCTGACGTCGCCGATCGATGTCTCGGGATCGAAGACCCATTCGCCCCCTTCCTCCACATCACCCGCGCCCGGGACGATCGGCCGCGTTTCGATGAGGTCGAGCGTGTCGGCCTCGAGTCCGATGAGTGCCGCAGCGTCCGCCAGCGCCATCGTCTCACCGAGTTCCTCGAGCGAGTCGGCCATGGCGAGCATGTCGATCTCCGATTCGTCCGTGCGTTCAAAGGGGAGCAGAATGTGACGGGCGGCCGCGGAATCCTGTCCCCACCGTTCGGTCACCTCGATCAGGTGGACTCCGAAGCTGGTCCGGACAGGCTCGGTGACGCGATTGAGAGGCGCCGCGAACACCGCCGAATCGAAGGGCACGGTCATGCGTCCCTTCGCAAAGACGCCCAGGCTGCCGCCTTCCGTGGCGGAAACGGCGTCGGACGATTCCGTCTGGGCCAGTTGGGCGAAATCGGCCCCGTCAAGGATCTCCTGTCGCAGCTCCAGTGCCCTGGTCTCCACCGCCAGGGTGTCCGCGGATGTCGGTGCCTTGGTGAAAGCGACCGACACGATGCTGGCGCTGGCGGGGACGGAAAACTCCTCCAGGTTGTCGCGGTAGTAGTCGCTGATTTCGCGCGGCGTGATCTCGATCTGGTCGTCGGAGACGCGCGCGAGGGGCTCAAAGGCGACGTAGCGGACGCTGGCCCGCTCGTTGCCGTCCCTGTAGGCGGTCCACAGTTCGGCGTCGGAGACGTAGATCCCGGATCCCACCTGCCGCAACAACTTCCCGCGCGGGATCACGTCCCGATAGTAGGCCTCCAGCTGCAGGAGCACGACGCGTTCCGCCGTGGAGATGAACTGCTGATACCTCATCAGGTCGAACTCGCCGTCCGTCATGAAGGCGGGGTTGCCAACCACGTCCGGCGGAGGGCTGAAGCGCGCGGCGTTCAGGACTTCTTCATCCGATACGACGATTCCTCTTCGCTCCAGTTCCTGCTGGATCAGGATCGAGTTGACGACCTCGTCCCACGCCTGGTCCTCGATTCGCGTGTTCTGGACGGTCGTTATCGGTTCTTCCTGCATCGACTGGGCCTGGTCGTACAGGTTCCGATACGAAGCCATGTATTGCTCGTAGACGACCGGCGTCCCGTTTACGCGCCCGATCTCGCCGAACGATCCGGCGGTCTGCCCGGTGATGTCCATGCCCCACTCGAAGAACATGAGACCCCCGAAGGCGAGCGCCACGAGGATCATGATCCACTTTGTACTCTTGCGAAGTTCCTGCATCATGGCGGAAGCCACCTCCTTGATCGGCCGGGACGGGTCGAAACGCCCGGACGCAATCGTGCGGCCGGGCGCTTGATTTCCCACGGGGAAGCTAACGCAGTGCGGCCCGCGGCAGAAACCCCGCTTGCATTCCGCGCGCGCGAGATCCCGGCTGCCCCGGCGCGTTGACACTGTCGGCGCGGGAAACATATTTTTCGGCCCGGACTGCCGAACGAGAGGTCCGTGATCGAAACGCAGATGCTGCCGGAGAGGACCGACCGTGAGAATCGCCGTAGTCCACGGCCCCAACCTGAACCTGCTCGGAACGCGAGAGCCCGAGGTCTACGGGACCGCTACGCTGCGGGATGTCAGCCGCGAAATCGGCGCCCTGGCGGAGGCGTTGGGGGTCGAGATCGTGGAATTTCAATCGAACTCCGAGGGGAAGATTCTCGATTTCCTCGCCGAAGTCCGTGACGGGGCCGACGGGGTGGTGATCAATCCGGCGGGGCTCGGACACACCTCGGTCGCGCTGCTTGACGGGCTGCTCGGGATTTCCAGGCCATTCGTCGAGGTGCATCTGAGCAATCCGGCAAGCCGCGAGGCGTTCCGGAGGCATTCCATGATTGCCCCGGCAGCGGTGGGAATAGTCGCCGGTTTCGGGGTCGACAGCTATCTTTCAGGGTTGCGTTGCCTGCACAACCATCTGTTGCGGCAGCGCCAAGAGTGATTCCCGGCGGGCCAGGACCGCGGAGGCGGAATCAAATCCCACGGATCAGGAGACTGCAAGAACGGCATGGCGAGCACCGCTGACTTCCGCAACGGCATGGTGCTGGATATCGATGGCGCGCTCTGGACGATCACGTACTTCCAGCATGTGAAGCCCGGGAAGGGCGGCGCCTTCGTGCGCACCAAGCTGAAGAACGTCCTGTCCGGTGCCGTGGTGGACAAGACCTATCGGGCAGGAGAGAGGGTAAACAGCGTCAGACTGGAGAGACGTCCCGTCAACTACTCCTACACGGACGGCGACCTGTACCACTTCATGGACCAGGAGACCTACGACATGATCCCCATTGGCGGGGACATGCTCGGCGAAGACCAGTTGAAGTACCTGAAGGAGAACATGGAATGCGAGGGGCTGGTCCACGACGGCAACGTGATTTCGGTCGAGTTGCCCGCGTTCGTCGAGCTGGAGGTCACGGATACCGATCCCGGGCACAAGGGCGATACCGCGCAGGGCGCGACCAAGCCTGCGACACTCGAGACCGGCGCGGTCATCCATGTCCCGCTGTTTGTCGACGTGGGCGATTTGCTGAGGATTGACCGGCGGGAGGACAAGTACCTTACCCGGGTGAGCGGATGATCGACATCGAGTTTGTGCAGGCCCTGATCCGGATGCTCGACGAATCGTCGCTGGACAGTCTCGAGCTCAGGCGCGGAGGAACGCGGATCCGGCTGTCGAAGTCGCCGGCCAGCGCGACCGTTGTCGCCGAGGCCGCGCCGGCTTCCTCCCGGGAGGACCATGCCCCGCCTGCGCCTGCGACCGAGCCGGCGGCTTCCGCGCCGCCCGTTGCCGAAGCACCGGCGAGCGATCTGGTGGACATCACGTCGCCGATGGTGGGGACCTTCTACAGGGCGCCGTCTCCCGAGGCCGATCCGTATGTCGAGGTGGGGGGCGCGGTTGCCGCCGGCGACGTGCTGTGCGTGATCGAGGCCATGAAGCTGATGAACGAGCTCGAATGCGAGGTTGCCGGTCGAATCGCGGAGATCTGCGTCGAGAACGCCGAGCCCGTCGACTTTGGACAGGTTCTGTTCCGCTTGGACCCAGCCTGACCGGGCACACCGCGCGAGCATGTTCTCCAAGCTTCTCATCGCGAACCGGGGCGAGATCGCCCTGCGCATCGTGCGCGCATGCCGCGAGCTGGACATCGCCACGGTGGCCGTATACTCGGAGGCCGATCGCGAGTCACTGCATGTACGGTTCGCCGACGAGGCCGTGTGCATCGGTCCGGCCCAGGCCACCGAGTCGTACCTCAAGGTGTCGCGCATTGTCGCCGCCGCGGAGATCACGGGAGCGGAAGCCGTGCACCCCGGGTACGGTTTCCTGGCGGAGAACGCCGAGTTCGCGGAGATCTGCCAGCGCTCGGATCTCGTCTTCGTGGGGCCGACGCCGGAACAGATCCGGTCGATGGGCGACAAGGCGGTTGCCCGTGAGACGATGCGCGCCGCGGGGGTGCCGGTCGTGCCGGGGTCGGACGGAATCGTGCGCGACAAGGACGAGGCTCTGTCGCTGGCCCGCGACATCGGGTTTCCGGTGATGATCAAGGCAGCCGCGGGCGGCGGTGGCAAGGGAATGCGCGTGGCGAGCGACCCGACGGACTTCCAGCGGCACTTCAACGCCGCGCAGGCCGAAGCCGCGGCGGCCTTTGGCGAGGACGGCGTCTATCTCGAGCGTTGTATCGTGCGGCCGCGGCACATCGAGTTCCAGGTGTTCGGGGACCGACACGGACGCGTGGTGCACGTGGGTGATCGCGACTGTTCGATCCAGCGCCGTCACCAGAAGCTGGTCGAAGAGGCGCCCTCGCCGGGGCTGACCCCCGAGCTTCGGCGCCGAATGGGCGAGGCCGCGGTGGCGGCGGGCCGCGCCATCGGGTACGTGGGGTCCGGAACCGTGGAATTCCTCCTGGATCCGTCCGGGGAATTCTTCTTCATCGAGATGAATACACGCATCCAGGTCGAGCACACGGTGACCGAGGTGACCACCGGCCTTGATCTTGTCAAGGAGCAGATCAGGGTCGCGGCCGGCGAACCCCTGTCCTTCCCGGAGGGCGAGATCCCCCAGCGCGGCCACGCCATCGAGTTCCGGATCAACGCCGAGGATCCCGAGCGCGGCTTCGCCCCCGCTCCCGGCACCATCACGACCTTCCACCAGCCGGGAGGACCGGGCGTGCGCATCGACACGCATGTCTACTCGGGCTACCGCGTTCCGCCGTTCTACGACTCCCTGATCGCGAAGCTGATCGTGTCCGGCAATACGCGTGAGGAGGCAGTCGTTCGGGGCCGAGAGGCGCTGGAGTCCTTCATCGTCGAAGGGATTCCGACCACGATCGGGTACCTGTCGCGGATCACGCGTGACGAGACGTTCCGGGCCGGCGGCGCCGATACCGGCTTCGTGGGGCGCTTCATGGGCGGCAACGCCGCTCCCTGAGCAGCCCGATGCGGATCAGCGTCTGCTTTTCCCCCGACGAGGTGGACCGGAGCCGACTGGCCGGAGCGGCGGCGGTCGTGATCGATGTCGTTCGCGCGACCTCGTGCATCGTCGAGGCGGTTGCGAACGGCGCTCGGACCGTCCATCCCGTGGTGTCGGTCGACGAGGCGTTCAGACTGCGTGGGTCGCTGGGGGCGGACACCCTGCTGTGCGGCGAGCGCAAGGGACTCCGCATCGACGGCTTCGATCTCGGCAACTCGCCCGCCGAGTTCTCGCGGGCGACCGTGTCCGGGAAGCGGCTGGTGATGACCACCACCAACGGCACCCGCGCGTTTGCCGCCGCGGCCGCCGCCGACCGGGTCTTCACGGCGTCGTTCTGCAACCAGGGGGCGGTCGTGGACGCATTGCCCGGCCGCGGGTCGGTCGTGGTGGTGTGCGCGGGCAAGGAGGGGCGGTTCTCGCTGGACGACACCGTGTGCGCGGGGATCATCGTGCGCGGATTGTGCGACCGCGCCCGCGGGCCGGTCCGCCTTGACGACGGGGCGGCTGCGGCGGCCGATCTGGCCGGGATCCACCCGGTGACCGGGGACATGCTGGCGGGGACGGCAGCGGGGCAAGCGCTCGTCGACGTGGGCCTCGGCTCCGACCTGGCACTGTGCGCAAGAGCCGACAGGCATCAGATTGTACCCATGATGTTCGATGGCGTGATTGCGGCCCCGCGCAGCTGAGCGTCGTGCCCAGATCCCGCGGGGCAGGGAGGACGGCGAAACGCGTGGCCAAGCGAAAGCGGTCCGCCGGAAAGAAGCGACCGGCGAGGCGAAGGGCCACCGCCGACGGACGAATGCGGCAGCGCCGTGCTCTCGCGGGGATGACCGCGCTCCTCGCCTTTCTGGTCGCCGCAGCCATCTTCCCGGTGGAGTGGCTGGGGGAGCGCGCCGCCGGCGTCTTTCGTTCGGGCAACCCGATGGGCGTGCTTGGGGACATGGTCGACCAGCGACTGCTGGCTGCGCTCGGCGTGGGATGCGGGGTCGTGCCGCTGGCGCTTGTGGCGGCCGCGGCCTCGATCGGTGCGTGGGGGTCGGCGTCCGGCCGTAAAAGTCTCTGGATCGTGACCGCTTCGCTGTTGGTCCTGATCCCGGTGTCCGCTTTTCTGGCCGGCGCGGGAGACGTGGCGAGCGGGTTCGTCGGCACCGCGCTCGGCGGACCGTTGCGCGACACCGTTGGCTGGCTGGGAGCGTGGGTTCTGGTGGGCGCCGCCGTCGTCGCGACTTCGCTCGCGGCATTCCGGTTCAACCCGTTGACTCCGCCGGCGGCGGCCGTTGCGAAGACGTACCGCGGCACGAGCCGCGGCGTCCGTGCGCTTGCGGCGGCAGGCGGCCGATGGCGGCACCGCAGCAGGGAACGGCGCGAGGCCAGGCGCGCGGAGCGGGCAGCACGACCGTCCGCCGGGTCGCCGGACACGCTGGCCGCGGAAGGGGCCGAGTCCGTGACGGGGACCGCGGCGGAGCCGGAGGCGACGATTCCGGAGCCGGCCGCGCCGATTGCGCCGTCCGGCGGACCCGATCTTCTCCGGGACGACGAGTTGCCGACCGTGGACTACCCGTTGCCGGGCCTGGAGCTGCTCACTGCCCCGCGGCACGAGAGCCGCCTGGGCATGGAGCGCGAACTCGACGGCCTCGGGGAGGTGCTGACCCGGACGCTGGAGACCTTCAGCATCAAGAGCAGAATCGCGGGGCGCACGACCGGGCCGGCCGTGACCCAGTACGAGGTCGTGCCGGCTCCCGGGATCAAGGTGAACCGGATCGCCAATCTGGACGCGGACCTTGCCCTGGCCATGAAGGCGAGGAGCGTGCGGATTGTAGCCCCCATACCCGGTAAGGGCGCGGTCGGTGTCGAGATCCCGAACCCGCAACCCGAGATGGTTCGTCTGCGCGAGATTCTGGACGCGCCGGTCTTTGCGCGATCGCGCGGCCTGCTGCCGCTCGGGCTCGGAAAGGATCTTACGGGCAATCCGTTTGTGGCGGACCTGGCGGGGATGCCCCACGCGCTCATTGCGGGCGCCACGGGTTCGGGCAAGTCCGTCTGCCTGAATACGATCATCACGAGTCTCGTCTACAGGCACGGTCCCGACCGGCTGCGATTCATCCTAATCGATCCGAAGATGGTCGAGCTTTCCGCGTACGCCGACCTTCCGCACCTGCGTCATCCGGTCGTGACGGATCCGCGCGACGCCGCAGGCACGCTGAAGTGGGCCGTGCTCGAGATGGACCGCCGATACGGCCTGCTCAGCGCCAACGGAGTCCGGTCGCTGCTGGAGTTCAACGAGCGACTGGAGGCGGGCGCAGAGATGCGGTTGGCGGTGCCGGACGGGCCGGAAGAGGAAGAGGACAGCTGGGTGTACGACGGTGGGCCGCTCCCCTGGATCGTTGTGGTCGTGGACGAACTGGCGGACCTCATGATGACCGTCCAGGCCGAGGTCGAGAAGCCGCTGACGCAACTCGCGCAGAAGGCCCGGGCGATCGGCATCCATCTCCTCGTGGCCACGCAGCGCCCGAGCGTGAACGTGATCACCGGGCTGATCAAGGCCAACTTCCCGTGCCGGATCGCTTTCCGGGTCGCCTCCAAGACGGATTCCAGAACGATCCTCGACCAGAACGGCGCCGACTCGCTCCTGGGCTCGGGCGACATGCTGTTCCTGCCCCCGGGCAAGAGCGAACCGGTCCGGATGCAGGGCGCGTACATTTCCACGCGGGAGACGGAGGCATTGATGGGGTGGTACCGGGCACAGGCCGACACCCTGGAAGCGCTCAAGTCCCGTGTAAGGAGCGACGAGGCCGATATCCTGGAGGCCGTCAGGGCCGCGGAGGGCGAGGATGACGCGGCGGGTAACGGCGCCATTCGCGGGGATTGGGACCCGCTCTTCCGGGAGGCCGCGGGAGCGTGCATCCAGCAGGGCTCCGGGTCGACCTCGCTGTTGCAACGGCGTCTGCGGATCGGGTATGGCAGGGCGGCCCGCATCGTTGATCAGCTCCACGAAGCGGGTGTCCTGGGGCCTCCGGACGGCTCGAAGCCGCGCGAGGTGCTGGTGGGCCAGGCCGGGCTGGACGAGATATGTCCCGGTTGATGTTCCTCCGGATCATCCCGGCCGCCGCCGCGACGCTCGTGCTGCTCGCCGGCGCGCGTCCCGTCGCCGCACAGGCGAACGGCGCGCTCGGCACCATGGAGGAAGCGGCGAGGCGCTACAGTGAAGTTCGCGCGATGTGCGCCGACTTCGAACAGGTCATCGAAGCCCGGCTGCTGAGGAGGACCATCGAGAGCGCAGGCCGCATCTGTCAGCAGCGGCCCAACCTCTTCTCGATGCGCTTTACCGAACCGCAGGGAGATCTTGTCGTCTCCGACGGGCGGCATTTCTGGGCGTACTACCCAAGCATGGACGCCGAGCAGGTCATGCGGTATCCCGTGGCCGATTCTCCGGGCCGGCACGACTTCTTTCGCGAGTTCCTCGAGGACCCCGCCGCCAAGTACACGGCTAGCGACGGTGGCACGGAATCCGTCGCCGGTTACGAGTGTCGAGTGGTGAGCCTGACGCCCACAACCGGGGCAGCGTACCGCCGTGCACGCCTTTGGGTCGACGCGGAGTCCCACCTCGTCCGGCAGTTGGAACTGCATGAGGAGAGCGGGAACATCCGCACCGTGACGCTGCACAACGAGGATCTCGCGCCCGCGCTCGATCCGGCGCTGTTCACCTTCCAGCCGCCGGCAGGGGCGCGAGTCCTCGGCCCTCCCGGTTCGCCGGGCACACGTACGGGCCGGTGAGGCTTCGCACACGGGAACTGCCCGTGTTCCCCGTCGCCTCAGAACCGGTCAGGCCGGGGGTGGATCCGGGCGTGCGCGCAGTTGACCCGCGGTCCTTCGAACTCGGTTCCGAAGACGGGCCGCGTCTGGGCGTCGTAACCCTCGGCTGCGACAAGAACACCGTCGACTCGGAACACATGATGGCTGCGCTGGTGTCCGCGGGGGCGAGGGTCACCAGCGATGTCGAGAGCGCGGACGTGGTGGTCGTCAATACCTGCGGCTTCATCGATGCCGCCAAGGAGCAGTCGATCGATACGATCCTCGAAGCCTGCGCCCTCAAGGAGCGGGGGCAGGTCAAGGCGGTGGCCGCGGTGGGGTGCATGGTGCAGCGCTATCGGGAGGAGCTGGCCCGCGAGATTCCGGAGGTCGATCTCTTTCTGGGGATCGCGGAGATGTCGCGGCTGGTCCCGGAGCTGCGGGCCCGTGGATACATCGGCGAAGACTTCATCCCGACCATGGAGCGCCCGCTGCGCATTCTGGCCACCGAAACGCGTCACGTCTCGTTCCTCAAGGTGAGCGAGGGCTGCGACCACCGTTGCGCGTTCTGTGCAATTCCTCATATGCGGGGCCTGCACCGCTCCGCGGATCTCGATGGTCTGGTCGCGGAGGCGAAAGCGCTGGGCGAGCAGGGTGTCCGCGAACTGAATCTGGTCTCTCAGGACACCACGTGGTACGGGCGGGATCTCTGGCGCCATGATCGGTCGGCACCCCTTCTTCAGGACCTGCTCGAGGCGCTGTTGCAACGCACGGAAGTGGACTGGTACCGGCTCCTGTACATGTACCCCTCCGGGATCACACCGGGCCTCGTGTCGCTTCTCGCTCGGGAACCGCGCCTGCTGCCGTATCTCGACATGCCGCTTCAACACGGTAGCGACCGGATCCTGACCAGGATGCGGCGCCCGGAGCGCCAGGCCACGATCCGCGAACGGGTCCGCTGGCTCAGGGACAGTGTCGACGACCTCACCCTCCGCACGACGGTGATCGTCGGCTTCCCCGGCGAGACCGACGAGGACGTCCGCGAAATGGTCGACTTCCTCGAGGAAATCCGATTCGACCGGGTCGGCGCCTTCCCGTACTCGATCGAGGAGGGAACCGCGGCCGCCGCGATGCCCGACCAGGTGCCCGACGAGGTCAAGGCGGAGCGGCTGGAACTCGTAATGGAGCGGCAGAGAGAGATCTCGCACGAGTCCAACCGTGCAAGGATCGGGTGTCGCGAGAGCGTGCTCGTGGACTCGTTTTCAACGGAGGAAGAGGGATGCCAGGCCGTGGGGCGCAGCCGCGGTCAGGCCCCGGAGGTCGACGGAAGGACCTGGTTGAGGGAGTTGGGGCGGGCGCGCCCGGGTGACATAGTGGAGGTGGAAATCGTGGACGCCGACGACTACGACCTTACCGGAAGGGTGCTGCAGAATGCCTAGCGCAAGGGACCGTGTGCGAGTGGGTGTCATCGGAACGGGTGCGGTGAGCCAGCTGATGCACCTGCCGATCCTGTCCGAGCGTGCCGACGTGGAAGTCGCGGCGATATCGGATCTGGACGACCTGAAGGCGCGCGCCATCGCGGGGCGCTTCGGCGTGCCGCGAATCCTGGACGACGACGCGTTGGTCGCGGACGACGGGATCGACGGGGTGGTGATCAGCGCACCGAGCTTTCTGCACGAGGGGCTCGTGGGGGAGTGTCTCAAGGCGGGCAAGCACGTGCTGGTCGAGCGGCCCCTGGCACTGTCATCCGGCGGCGTGCGCTGGGTGCTCGAACAGGCGGAAGGCACGGGGTGCGGGGTCGTGCTGGGGATGTCGCACCGGTATCAACCGGACGTCAGCGCGCTCCGTGCGGTGATTGCGGACGGAGGGCTCGGAGAGGTGAGCATCGCCCGCGTCGACTGGCTCAATCAGGCCGTGCGGCGTCCTCGGACGGGATGGCGCCGGCGCGCGCTCGAGTCCGGCGGCGGCGCGCTGATGGATCTGGGCGTGCCGGCACTGGACCTTGCGCTGTGGGTCCTCGGCTACCCGAGGGTTGCCCGCGTCGCCGCGCTGACGCCGGGAGACGGCTTCGACGTCGAGGAAGAAGCCCACCTGCATGCGGTTACCGAGGACGGGGTCGGCATTGCCCTCGCGGCAAGCTGGCGCTTCCATGGGACCGAAGACCGCCACTCCCTGCAGGTCCTTGGCGCGGAGGGCTCGGCCCGGCTTTCTCCGCTGTCGATCTTCAGGGAAGAGGGCGGGCGTGCCGTGAACGTGACCCCGCGGCTGCCCATTCCGCGCGGAGGCGAGGATGTGTACACGAGCGGGTATCGCCGTCTGCTCGATCACTTCGTACGGATCACGGCCGGCAAGGCCGCCCCCGAACCGCCTGCTGAGCAAGCCGTCCTGATGGATCTCATCGAGGGAGCGTACGAGTCGGCGCGGGAGGGCAGGGAGGTCTCGTTGCCCTGATGCGGGCCGCGGTTGGCGCAACGCTGCGCCCGTTCCTGCTGGCGGCGGTGTCAGGCGTCCTCGTGGGCGCGACCTTCTCGCCACATGGAGGTCCGGTCCTGCCCTTCCTGGCCTTCGCTCCCCTGGCGTTCGCGCTGGGCGCCAATGCGCCGCCCTTTGCCGTGGGCTTCGTGAGCGCGGCGATTGCCCATGGAATCGGCCTCTACTGGATGGTCCCCGCGCTGTCGTGGAGAACGGTGCTTGCCGTTCCCGTGTACGCCCTCGTGCTCGTGATGATCGGCATTGTCGCCGGGGCCGCGACCACCGGAGCCGTCAACCTCCATCGATGGAGGCGCTGGCCGCTCCCGCTGTCGCTGGCGATGTGCTGGACGGGTTTCGAATGGACCGCGGCCCATGTGCCTGGGGTCTCGTATGCCTGGCTGAACGCCGGTGGGTCGCTGGCGTGGTATCCCACCGCCGCCGCCGGGGCGGAGCTGGCCGGTGCACGGTTGCTCACGGTCTGGACCGTCGCCTGCGGGGCGGTGGCTGCCGAGGCCGCGAAGAGCGGCTGGAGGGAGGGGTTGCGGGGGACACCGGGCTGGATGCTTCTGCTGGCGGGGCTGGTAGGCATTCCACTTGCGCTCGGCAGCGTCCGCCAGAGGGATCTCGCCGCGGACGACCCGCTGTTGCGGGTGGCGATGGTGCAGGCCGGCCACGGCAACGTGGCCGAGGGGGGCGGGGACGGCGGGCGACCGGAGGCGACGGAGGGTCTGGCGAGGTGGGTCGAACCGCTCCGCGCGCTTCGCGAGACCCGGCACTTCGACATTGCGGTGTTCCCGGAGCGGTACGTGGCGGCGACGGTCCGGGACCCGGCCGGTGGCAGGATGTCGGCGGCGGGCCGGGAAGCGGCGGGCTTCGCGACCGAGCTCGGCGTACCGCTGCTGTTGGGCGCACTTGACGGCGAGGTTGCCGATACGGGCATCGACACGCTCTGGTACAATGCAGCCTTCGCGTTGCTGCCGGACGGTACGCTGCCCCGTGCATACCGCAAGCGCCGTCTTGTGCCGGGGCTGGAAGGGACAGGCCTGGTCGGAGACGCGTTTGGAGCCCGGAACCGGGGCTATGCCGTGGGTCGCGAAACGGTGCCGCTGGCCATGGGCGGGAATACCGTCGGCGCCATGGTCTGCTACGACTCGGCCTATGCGGAGACCGCACGGGCCCTTGTCCGTGGCGGGGCGGAGTGGCTCGCGGTGCTGTCCAACGACGACTGGCTGGACCCCGAGCTGCCCTTGCGCGTGACCTGGGCCTATTGGCAGCACGCCACGCACGGCCGCCTGCGGGCCATCGAGAACCGGATCGGCCTGGTCCAGGTCGCATCCACGGGGTACACGTTCGCGGTAATGCCGGACGGGACCGGTCCCGAGTCCTTGTTGCGGCCGGCTGCGGAAGACATTGCGGTCGCCGGCGTAGGCCGGAGGGCCGTCACGACCCTGTTCACGCGGATCGGGGATATCCTGGGTCTCGCGTGCTTTTTCGCTCTCGCCGCGGGACTGTTCGCACGCAGTCCCCGAAACGGGAATCTCCCGGTGCCGGGGACCCGCCATTAGTTTTCCTCTTTCCCCTTCACGAAGAGCCGGTTCATGCTGGACGAAATCAAGGCCAGGATCTCCGAGGAGGTCGAGGCGCTAACCCGCGAACTCAACGTCGAACTGCCGGACAGGATCCAGAAGGCAGTCGAACTGGGCGACCTGCGCGAGAACTCCGAATACAAGTCCGCGCTGGAGCGCCAGCAGTTCGTTCAGGCGAGGATCGCGCACCTCGCGGGTCGCATGGCCGAAATCTCGAAGATCAACGTCGATGACATGCCCCTGGATCGGGCGGCTTTCGGGTCCACGCTCAGGGTACATGACCTCGCGCTGGATCGTGAAGTCACCTTTACGATCGTGGCGGGTGACTTCATCGATCTGGAGGCGGGGCACGTCTCGCTGGACTCACCGATCGGGCGAGGATTGACTGGCGCCCGGGAAGGCGATGAGGTCACGATCGAGCTTCCGGCGGGCCAGCGGCGGTTCAGGGTCGTGGACTTGTCCACCTTGCCCCGGCAGTTGGCCGAGGAGAGCACGTAGCCCTGTTGCCGTCACGTCCGGGCGGGGCGCACCGGCGCCCGCGTCAATTCCCTTTCAGAATCGACTCGTAGACGATGGGTCGCAACAGACGGTCGACGGGTGCTCCGCCGAACGGCTGGAGCTGGGTCCAGGCGAAGGCGATGAGTTCCTCCGCCGGATCGATCCAGAAGTAGGTGTTGGCCACGCCGGACCACCAGTAGGCGCCGTCCTCCTCGTCGGCGGGCACCGCGAACCCCAGTCCGAATCCGGTATCCGCGAGCCCGGGCAGTATCGGGATCAGTTCCTCCGGCAACTGGTTGCGCGTCATTTCCCGGACGGTCTCCGGCCGTAGTAGCCGCACCCCGTCCACTTCTCCACCGCCGAGCAGCATCCGCGAGAAACGGAGGTAGTCGGTGGCAGTCGACGTGAGGCCCCCTCCTCCGGAGAACCATGTGGCGGGCCGGGTGAACGCATCGTCCCCGGGCTGCCCCGCGGGTTGCAGGCCCTGTCTCGAGACCCGGTACATCCGGGTGAATCGGCCGTGCTTTTCGACAGGCACACGGAACCCGGTATCGTCCATGCCGAGGGGCTCGAAGATGCGCTTCCGGAAGAAGTCGTCCAGCGACTGGTCCGCCACGACCTCCACGACGCGGCCGAGGACATCGGTGGACATGCTGTAGACCCACCGATCGCCCGGATCGTCGACGAGCGGGAGCGAAGCGATGACGTCGACACGCCCTTCCAGATCCTGCCGCGATGCCGCGGAGGCGGCGTACAACGCGCGATTGTACATCGAGTCGACCGGACTGTCGCCGAAGATGCCGTAGGTGAGCCCCGAGGTGTGCGTCAGGAGGTCGCGGATCAGGATGGGACGGTCGGGGGGACGGGTGGCGCCGCCATCGTAGACCGCGGCATCGGCAAACTCCGGGATGACGCTCGCAAGTTCGTCGTCCAGGGAGAGAAGGCCGTCCTCGACGAGCATCATCGCGGCGACGCTGGTGACGGGCTTGGTCATCGAGTAGATGCGGAAGATGTCGTCGGGCTCGAGCGGGTCCTCGTCGAGCACGCGCCATCCGTGCGCCTCCCAGTGCACCACCGCGCCGCGCCGCGCCACCATGGTCATGATCCCGGCGGTGCGATCCGCGTCGATGAACCGTTGCATCGTCGGACCGATCCGGGCCAGAACGTCGCTGGACAGGCCCACGTCCTCGGGGGCGGCGGTCGTCCGCGCCGCCGCGCCGGCTGGACCCTGCTCGGCGTCCAGCGCGAAGGTCCACATGTAGGGCGCTCCCACCGTGGACACGCGCCCTGCCGCGACCGACACGTACTGGCGGCCGTCGATAGAGTAGGTGACCGGAGATCCCGCGCCTCCGCCGATGTCCGCGGACCAGAGTTCCTGCCCGGTGCGGGCGTCGAGAGCCGCCAGGCTGGAGCCCGTGGCCCAGAACACGAGGTTGCCGCCGGTCGTCATCGTGCCGCCGTGACCTCCCTGGGCCGGGACGCGCCACACTTCGCGGTTCTCCACGGGGTCCCAGCCCAACAGCAGGTTCGCGGGCCCCTTCAACGCCGGCCGTTCCGGACGGCCGCCCGCGTTGCCGCGGGCCGTGCCGGTGTTCCACCTGCCCTGCTCGTACTCGTACGCGCCGGTCTTCTCGTAGTAGTAGTTGTTGTTGGTTGCGGGCAGGTAGACGAGACCGGTTCCCGGGTTGAAGGACATGGTGTGCCAGTTGTGGGCGCCGCGCGGCCCGGGCGCCAGGTAGACGCCCCTGCCGGTCATGCCGTACCGCGCGTCCGGCGTCTCGATCGGACGCCCGGTCTCCAGGTCCACGCCGGATGCCCAGGTCAGGTCGTCGGCGAAGGCCTCGGCGGACAGGAGTTCTCCGCTGATCCGGTCGACCACGTAGAAGAAGCCGTTTTTCGGCGCCTGCACGATGACCTGTCGCTCGCGGCCGCCGATCTCCAGGTCCAGGAGCATGAGCGGCTGTGTGGCCGTGTAGTCCCAGTCGTCGCCCGGTGTCGTCTGGTAGTGCCAGACCATGGAGCCGTCATCGACGTCCAGCGCCATGATGGCCGAGAGGTAGAGGTTGTCCCCGCCACCGGGACTGCGGTGATCCCGGTTCCAGGGCGATCCGTTCCCCGTGCCGATGTAGAACAGCCCCGCGGACGCGTCGTGAACCATCGCGTCCCACACCGTACCGCCGCCGCCCGCAACCCACCATTCGCCGGTCCAGGTCTCGGCCGCCGCGCGCATGGCGTCGCTCTCGAAGCCGTCGGCGGGGTTTCCGGGGACCGTATGCGTGCGCCAGAGCTGCTCTCCGGTGTCGGGGTCGTACGCGGTGACATATCCGCGAACCCCGTATTCGGCGCCGCCGTTGCCGATGATCACGGTGCCGCCCGCGACACGGGGCGCCCCCGTGATCGTGTAGTCCGAGCCGGGCGGGGTGGTCTGTGTGGTCCACCTGACCGATCCGTCGTGGCGGTCGAGCGCCACCAGGCGACCGTCGAGCAGCGCGGCGTACAACAGGTCGCCGTCCACGGCGACGCCACGGTTGACGTCGCCACAACAGGCGCGAGGCCCGCCGTGGTCGGCATCCGGGATCCCCGGGTCCCAGCGCCAGATCTCCTCGCCGGTGGCCGCGTCCAGCGCGAAGACGAAGCTGAGTGGGCCGGTGGCGTACAGCACACCGTCCACGACCAGCGGCGTGGCTTCGAGGCGGGCCCCGGTCTTCGGGATTTCCCAGCGCCACGCGAGGCCGAGCCCGCCGACGTTGTCGGTGTTGATCTGGTCGAGCGGACTGTACCGGGTCTCGGCCGCGTCGCGCCCGTGCATGGGCCACTGCGAGACTGCCCGGTCGGTGCCGGTCTGTTGTCCGGCAAGCGTCGACCCAGCGGCGTTTGCGACCGCTGCGAGCATGCCCGCGACCGCGATCAGCGTTGGCATTGTGCGGGCGGTGAGAGAGCGTGGGGCCAGGGAGGTCGGCTTCATGAGGGTCCCGGTTCGATTGGGTTCGATGGAGTGGCTTGTGCCCGGATCCGAGCCCGGCGCGGAACAAGATGCGCCGGGTGGCTGGATTCCGCGAGTCGCCGGTATCTTTGAGGCTCATGAGAACGAACGACGTGCAAGCCCGCGCTACACCGACATCCCGTTTCTGCCGCGGGGCATGGGCGCGCGCGCCGTTCCCGCTGCCCTTCCTGTGCCTGCTGCCACAGCTGGCCGCCTGCGCGGACGGCGGCGACCCGCCCGCCTTCGTGGCGGCTGCCGACGCCCGCCAGCTCATGGTCTCCGTGATCGAGCCCGCCGCCGAAGTCTACTGGGACGCCGTCGGGGTGATCATGGACGAAGAGGGGACGCACGAGATTGAGCCCCGTACCCCGGAGGAGTGGCAGACCGTTGAAGACGCAGCCTGGGTTCTGGCCGAGTCGGGCAACCTGCTGTTGCTGGATGATCGTGCGCAGGGCAGGGGGCACTGGATCGCCATGTCGCGATCAATGATCGAAGTCGGCAGGCGCGCGGTGGACGCCGCGGCCGCGAAGGACCCGCGGGCGGTGTTCGACGTGGGCGCCGAAGTCTACTTCGTGTGCACCGGGTGCCACGCGGTCTACGCTGCCGAAACGCTGCGTCCGAACGCCCTTCCGGCCGCGGAGTCCGGAGATTCCGCTTCCGGCGCGCCCGCGGACGGCGACCCCCACACACCGGATCCACGCCGCCCGTGATCGAGCGCTTCCTGGGCTGGCTGGGAGAGACCCCCTGGAGCGTCGCGCTCCTGGAGTCGCTGTACGCGTGGCCGCTGGTGGAATCGACACACGTCCTTGCGCTGGGCCTGTTCGTCGGCACGACCGTCATGATGGACCTCCGCCTGGTGGGCATCGCGTTTCGCGGGGTTCCCGTCCAGGCCTTCACGGGACGCCTCCTGCCGTGGACGCGCATCGGCTTCGCGATCATGGCCGCGACGGGCGTGCTCCTCTTCTACTCGCATCCGCTGCGCTACTACCACAACGTGTTCTTTCGCGTGAAGGTCCTCGTGCTGATCGCGGCCGGGATCAACGCGTTCGTCTTCCACCGGCGCGCACACCGGAACGCCGCGAAATGGGGAGATGACGCCGTACCGCCCCGGGCGGTGCGCGCAGCGGGGGTGGTTTCGCTGACGGCCTGGACGGTGGTCGTCGTGACCGGCCGCCTGATCGCGTACAACTGGTTCGACTGTGACCTTCAGCCGCAGCCGGACTGGGTGAACTGGGCAGCGGGCTGCGCGGTCGGGTCGCAGTAGACATCGTGCCCGCGGTCGTTTCCGGAGTTGCGGGGTAGCCCATGCTGGAGCCCTTCTTCCGCTGGTGCGAGTCCACCCTGATCGGCAGGGCTGTCGCCGAATCCGTCTGGGCGTTCCCGATCCTGGAGGCGATCCACCTGCTGGGACTCTGCGTGCTCGGAGGGGCGCTGCTGCTGGTCGACCTGAGGCTGCTGGGCGCCGGACTCACCGGGCAGCCCGTCGCCCGGCTCGCACGGAGCGCGCGACGGTGGCTGATCACAGGTCTTTTGACATTGGTCGCCACGGGGATCCCGCTCTTCCTGTCGGAAGCGATCAAGGTGTACTACAACACCTCATTCTGGGTGAAGATGATCACGCTGCCCGTCGCGCTCCTCTTCACCTTCGCGGTGCGCGAGCGCGTTGCGCGCGCGGAGGGCGGGGACCCCGGCGTACGCGGCAAGGTCGTGGGCGCGGTGTCGCTGGCCCTGTGGTTTACGGTGGCGGCCGCGGGGCGCTGGATCGGGTATTCGTGAGAACTCTTGCGGATTCCCGGCATACTGGAGCTTCGATGGGCGATTCCCGGGAGGATTCGAGGAAAAACCACAAACGTAACGAAGGGGTGGCCAAGTCTGGACGTGCACGGAATCACCAAGGCCAGAATCAAGGCTCCGGCCAGGACATCGATCAGGCGGACGATTCCCCGCTTGGCGTCGGCGACGCCGTCGTGGTCCAGATGAACCGCCATCTATAGATTGTCTGGAAGAGGTGGTCCACGCCGGCCTCTGATCGCCCCCTCGGAGTCCTCGCCAAATGCATCATTTCATTGACTTCAAGAGTTTCCGGAACGCACGGATTCGACTCATTCGTCCGCTCACCATCCTGGTCGGTCCCAACGGATCGGGGAAGAGCAACGCGCTTGAGGGGATCGAAGTATTG
>LXNJ01000295.1_pt1 | contig 36309 bp, 28 predicted proteins | sample 809081 | NCBI WGS metagenome assembly LXNJ01 (sample SAMN04870510, study PRJNA318959) | sponge metagenome | biome: sponge; feature: marine sponge reef; material: water | host: Petrosia ficiformis | place: Greece: Milos, Mediterranean Sea | collected 2013-05-29 | depth 5-7 m | reverse complement strand
AACCAACTGTCAGGCGGACAGCAACAGCGGGTGGCGCTGGCGCGGGCTCTGGTGATCGAACCCGACGTGGTGCTGCTGGACGAACCACTCTCCAATCTCGATGCCCGGCTGCGGCTGGAGATGAGAGAACAGATCCAGGCGCTCCACCGAAGCCTCGGGATCACCATGATCTATGTAACGCACGACCAGAAAGAGGCGCTGGCGATGGCCGGCCGCGTCGCCGTGATGCAGGCGGGGCGGGTCGTTCAGTCCGGCTCCCCCAGGACGTTGTATTCACAGCCGGCCAACCGGTTTGTCGCGGACTTCATCGGTGAAATCAACCTGATTTCGGGGAAGGTCGTACTGCTGGACGATGAGATAGGAGTCGAGACGCCGGTGGGGGTTCTTTACGGTCGTCCCGGCTACGACGACATTCGGAAAGACGACCAGGTTCTGTGCGCCATTCGTCCCGAAGCCATGGAATTCCTCGCGGGCAGACCGGGCGAAGCGGACCACGTCGTCACCGGAACGGTCCGTAACGCGATTTACCTGGGCGAAACGGAACAGTACGTTGTGGACCTTCCGGACGGAACCCGGGTGAAACTCGCGGACAGCCATCCGCTGGTACAAAGAGCATTTCCTGGCGACCGCGTGAGCATCCGGTTCGCCCGGGACGCGATAACCATACTGCGAGACGAAGGTGAAAACGCTGCTTGATCGTTACGATCTGACCCGGTCCAGGATCCTCTTTCTGACGGGACTGTCTGCCTTTTTCGTTCTTTTCCTGTTCTATCCGCTCTGGTACGCCGTTGTGCGCGCATTGTGGGTGAACGGAGAGTTCTCGCTCGTTTTCTTCGAGCTGATGGCAGGCAATCCGGTCTATAGGGAGATGATTCTGAACAGTTTTCGTCTCGGCATGTTTACGACGATCGCAACGACACTCCTGAGCCTGCCCGTCGCATTCCTGCTGGTTCGGTATGACTTCAGGGGCAAGAACGTCCTCAATGGTCTGATCCTGGTACCCATGGTCCTCCCGCCGTTCGTGGGGGCGATCGGGATGAAACAGATGTTCGCCCGCTTCGGTTCCATCAACCTTCTGCTGCTGGAACTGGGAATCGTCGACCAGCCGATCGATTGGTTCGGCGGCGGGTTTACCGGCGTGGTCATTCTGCAGGTGCTGCACCTCTATCCAATAATGTTCCTGAACGTGGCCGCGGCGCTGGCGAATATCGACCCAAGCCTGGAAGAGGCGGCCCGCAATATGGGAGCCCGCGGTTTCAGGCTGTTTCGAAGCGTAACCTTTCCGCTGATGTTGCCAGGCTATTTCGCGGGTGCGATCATCGTCTTCATCTGGGCGTTCACGGACCTGGGAACTCCGCTGATCTTCAACTATCGCCAGGTGGTGATGGTCGAAATATTCAATTCAATATCCGATATCAACGAAAACCCCATGGCGTATGCGCTCGTGGTCTTTCTGTTATTGCTCACGGTGTTGTTTTTCTACCTGTCCAAGCTGTTTCTGGGTAAAGGGCGCTACGAAATGGTCGCGCGGGGACACGTGGGGTCGGCTACCCGCCGTGCGTCGCCGGGGATGACCGGGTTTATCTATGCGATCATGATTTCACTGACCGCTATCGCGCTGATCCCTCACCTGAGCGTATTCCTGACCTCGATCTCCGAGCGCTGGTTCATGTCGATCTGGCCACAGGAAATCACAGGCAGGTACTATCCGCTCGTATATCGGCACCCGATCGCGGGCCCCAGTGTAACCATGAGCCTGATGCTGAGTACTTTAAGCACGATTTGCGATGTGGTGCTTGGCATTTCCATTGCCTACCTGCTTGCCCGCACCCGGGTCCCGTTCAGAGGCGCGCTGGATGCGGTCGCGATGCTGCCGCTGGCCCTGCCGGGCCCGGTGCTGGCTTTCGGGTATCTGGCCGGGTTTTCCGGCACATTCCTGGATGCGAGACACAATCCCGTACCGCTGCTTGTTATCGCTTATGCGGTGAGACGACTGCCTTATATGGTCAGATCGGCCTACGCCGGATTTCAGCAAACCAGTGTCGCGCTCGAAGAAGCGGCCAGGAATATGGGCGCTTCTCCCCTTCGCACGACCCTGCAGATTACTTTCCCGCTCATTCTCGCGAATCTGGTCGCCGGCGCCATTCTCTGTTTTTCCTTCGCCATGCTGGAAGTCAGCGACAGTCTGATCCTTGCATTGAAGGCACAATATTACCCCATCACCAAGGCCATCTACGCGCTGATGGGCAGGATTGCGGATGGCCCATATATCGCCAGCGCAATGGGCATGCTGGGCATGCTGCTTCTCATGCTCAGCCTCTTTCTTGCAGGACGCTTCCTGGGAAGGCGAATGGGGGAATTGTTCCGCGCCTAGCAGCCCGTTGACAACGTCCATCCGGGGCGGTATGGGGCCCGCTGCCGTCTTGCGTCTAACGTCTCACCGACTTCTGTCAACGCATCGATTTTCCTGCCTGGATTCGTCAGACGGTCAGGTTGAACAGCAAGAGGGAGGACACCGGAGATGGTCTATCTCGCCGTGATTGTCCTGTTGATGCTCGCGGTTATTTTCGCTCTGACGCGTGAACGGGGAACCCCGGACGGAGAGATTTCGGAAGGAGACGATGCACTGGTCGCAGACGTGGCGGACCTGGTGATCGAAGGCCGGAAGGAATTCCTGCCCGCTGCCAGCCACCCGGTATTGGGTGGTGTGCTTCGCGAATTGCTGGGCCGCCTGGGGATAGAAGCGGAGCAGGTGCTGGTCGATCGTGGTTTTTCGCAGGGTGCGGTAGCAAAGCACACGGATGAAGAAAGAAACAGGAATCTGAGGCTGTTCGATCCCGCAGAAGACATGATGCAGGTTGTAGAGCGGGCAATGCTCGTAGGGATTCAGTTGGCGCGTGCCGACGATGACTACGCCGGCGTGGGCGACGACCACCTGGACCTGGAGGCGCTGGTACGCAAAGCCGAAGCCATTGAAATGGATCTGTTCGGAGACGGGAAGCGCGAACGTTACGTATTCTACGGGAAGGCCGCGCTGGTGCTGCAGGATATGCTTCAGGATGAAAGAGAAGCCGCGCGGCGGGAAGTCCTTCGAGGCCTGCTGGAGATGGTCGACGCCCGGATCAATGCCTACCAGGAGGACCTGGAGAGGTCCATGGCGTACATCCCCGAGCCGGATACGTTGAGGTGGGGCGACAGAAGAGATCGGCAGTTGTACTATTTCAAGATGGGCGTAACGAACTCACTCAGACGGAGCGGACAGTTGGAAAGCCTGGGGCATCTCTACCGGTACCGGGGAGTCAATTACGACGTTCTGGAAGCATATGACCTGGCGGCCCAGGAATGTCCGCAGCTCTTCGCGGCCGACGTTATAGGGATCGACGGATTGCTGCAGATGGCGTCCGGCGAGGTCCGTGCGCTTGCCCGGCAGGCTCTGCCGGAGGGCGGAAGGCGTTAGTGTACTGATTGGGAGGTGAATGAGCGAAGCCGCCACGTGCTGCGTGGCGGCTTTTGTTCTCTTCGTTCACCGGCGGGACTTTTCGCAATAGGGGCGCACGCGTTCGATGACTTCCACGTCCAGTTTGCATTCGGACACGATTTGCGTGAATTCCTCTGCCGGCAAGCCGAGTTCCTCCAGGAACTTGCGGTCGGCCGGTCAGGGGTAGACGTAATCACCGATGTTGTTCCGCAGCATCGCCCGGGCCTTGTCCGTAATCCTTGGCAGCCAGGGAATTCCACCCATGGCAAGTGTTCTTCCTCGCGGGCGGAATTCGATGGATTCGTGCATGGTATCCATCTGTTCGGCTCCTTTCTGAAAAGAGATTGGACCTGAATAATACACGTAACAGCGTCTGAAAGCAAACGCATATCACGGACACGGGCTTATTCGTCCCGCTCTTCCTCCTTCCGGTAGATGGATAACGAAGTGCCGCCGTAGGTCTTCCTGGCGCTCAACGAGAGGTGTTGGACAGTGACGGGCATGTCAAGGCCTGCAGCATGTTGAACGAGGATATGGGCGGACGGAGGAACAAGAACCGATCCGCTCAGGCGCGAAAGAATGGCGAATGGGTAAGGAACGCCGTTTAGTCGCAGCCGGTACGGCGGGTCAACGTAAATGACGTCGAAGGGCCGTTGCTCAGACTCCAGCAGCGGCAGAAGTCTTTCTGCGTGATGGTTCGTGAGGCGGACCTGTTTTTCCGCCCCCCAGTCCTTCAGCATTTTTGAAATAAAGCCATGCCTGTTACGGTCCGGTTCGTTCAGAAGCACCCTGGCGCCACGGCTGTACGCCTCCAGGCCGATCTGGCCTGAACCGGAAAACAGGTCGAGAAAATGGAGATGATCGAGCCTGACGCCCAGAATGGTAAATGCGGCCTCTTTGATCCTTGCCGGCGTTACCCGGGCGTTAGCGTGTTTCCTGACGTCAAAGGGGATGGTCCGGCCTTTGAGTTTGCCGGTGATAATACGCATGTGGAGTCGTGATGCGAGTGAGTCGGTAGATGCCGGCGATATCGCGGACGGTCAATGAGGAACGCCCGGTTGTGTCGCGTCCTGCCGCACAGAATACGCTTTAACCCCAATCCGAAAAAAAAGCAACTCGGCGACGCGACGAAAACCCGTGAAGCGGGGCGGTAACGGTTGTCAAAAAGGACGTTTTTTCAGCTCACGTCCCGGAAAAACAGCGGATCAAGGTTAAAACCCCTCCAGTCTGCTCAGGTCCGCAACGCCGTCGGCGAGAGAGGCGATTCGTTGAACCAGGGCCAGACGCGCCCGGCGAAGCACCGGATTTTCATCCATCACCAGGACGTCCTCGAAGAAGCGGTTGATCGGGCCGCGAAGGTCGGCCAGAACCGTTTCAAGGGAGCCGATCCTGTCATCCGATCGGTCCATAACGCGCTGGGCTCCTTCCCACCGCAGATGCAGGGCGCACGAGGAAGGATCCGGGTCTGCCTCCGGGTTCAGGGGACAGGATTCATCCAGGTCGCGCACAATACGCTTGCAGCGCGCGTATGCATGAAGCGTTTCGGTCCAGTTTTCCGAACGGACCATCTGATCGAGGCCTTCCACAATGGTTCGGAGCCCGAAGGGGTCGTCGCATCCGCCACCAAGCGCGGCCTCGACCACGTCATGACGAAAGCCTTCCTCTTTCAGTTGTACGCCCAGACGGCGCATGATAAAGGTATACGCTTCGTCCAATCGATTGGTATCGACTCGGATAGGAAGCCCGGCAGCCGCGGCCTCCAGGCCCTTCCTCAGAGAAAGGTGACGGCGTTTCCCGATAAGCAGCGCCAGCAGGCCCAGTGCGTCCCGACGCAATCCATAAGGGTCGGCCGTCGACCGGGGCTTGATTCCGGCGCAGAACAGGCCGGCCAAGCTGTCCAGCCGGTCAGCTATTGAGACGGCGAATCCGGATTGGCTCGACGGCAGCAAATCCCCGGGAAACCGGGGAAGATAGTGTTCCTGGATGGCCGTGGCCACTGCATCGGTCTCCTTCGACAGCAAGGCGTAGTAGCGGCCCATCACGCCCTGAAGGGACGTCATCTCGACAACCATCGCGGTGGCCAGATCGGCTTTGCACAACCGGGCCGCCCGTTTGGCCGTGATCATATCCTCTTCCGTCAGCCCCAGATCGGACCCGACGACCGGAAGCAGTTGCTCGATTCGCACGCACTTGTCCCTCACGGAGCCCAGATCGTCCTGGAAGGTGAGCGTATCCAGACGGGGCAGGTAGTCCTCCAGGGCGCTTCGGGCGTCTTCCCTGTAAAAGAAGGCGGCGTCTGCATATCTGGCGCGAACAACATTCTCGTTCCCTCGAACAACAGGGCCGGGATCGGCCGGTCGACCGTTGGACACGGTCACGAACCAGGGCATCAGCCGGCCTGTTTCCGGGTGTACCACGGGAAAGCAGCGCTGGTGCTTCTTGAGTACGGATACCAGGACCTCTTCGGGCAGTTCGAGATGCGCTTCGTCGAAACTGCCGCGCAGCGCGAACGGCGCTTCGACCAGGTCGGTAACTTCGTCGAGCAGATCGGGATCTTCCTGGACGCTGCCGCCTACCTCGTGCGCCCGTGCGAGGACCTGATTCCGTATGGTTTCCCTTCGCCGTTCGCGGTCCACGATCAGGCCCAGTTCTTCCATCTGCGGGCGATAGGTGCCAGCTGACGCCAACTGAACGGGCGGGTCGCCATCGGGCCTTAGTCCGTGGCTGGTACGTCCGCTCCGGATCCGTGCGACGGGAAACGGTACAATCCGGTTTCCGAAAAGGGCGACGATCCAGCGCAAAGGCCGGGGATATGCGAAACCGTCGGAGTCCCAGCGCATCGTCTTCAGGAAGATCAATCCGTTGATCAGCTCCGGAAGGAGTTCGGTCAGGACTTCCAGCGTTTCGCGTCCGGGCTCGTGGCGCCGCGCATAGACATAATCAACGCCTTTGTCGTCCTTCCTGTGTTCCACCGAACCCGTAGAGATGCCCTGACCGCGACAGAACCCTTCCAGAGCCCGTGTCGGTTTACCGTCGACGTCGTAAGCGGCCCTGACCGCCGGACCGCGAACCTCGCGTTCCCGGTCCGGCTGGCGTCCCTCGAGATTCCGGACGCTGGCTACAAGCCTTCTGGGCGTGCCCGTTATTTCGATTTTGTCATATCCGAGTCTCTGTTCCCGCAGAAGCTCGGGAAGCGATCTCTCGAGTTGCTCGATGCCGGACCGCACGTCGCCGGGGGGGAGTTCTTCGGATCCGATCTCCAGAAGCAGGTCGGCGCGCTCCTGGGAACGAACGTCCCGTTCCGGCTCAGGGTCGCCTGTCTCCACGGTTTTCCTGATGAGGGGGTGGCCTGACGCTTCACGCTGATTTGAAAACCCTTCGGCGACCTGCCTCGCGAGGTCGCGGATCCCGGCGAAGTACCGCGCACGTTCGGTTACGCCGATGGCGCCGCGGGTGTCCAGCAGATTGAAGGTGTGAGAGCAACGCAGCACGTAGTCATACGCGGGTATGACGAGTCCGCGGTCTATAGCGGCTTTCGCTTCATCACGGAACAGATCGAACATGGACTGCAGACGACCGACGTCTGCGTGGTGGAACTCGTAATTGCAATACTCCACCTCCTGCTGTCTGAGTATGTCGCCATAGGAAACCTGCTCATTCCACCGAAGCTGCCAGACTTCGCGCACGTCCTGCACGTACATGGCGATACGTTCCATGCCGTAGGTGATCTCCACGGGCACCGGGTCGAGCTGCATGCCGCCGGCCTGCTGGAAATAGGTGAACTGGGTGATTTCCAGGCCGTCGAGCCAGACCTCCCAGCCCAGTCCCCACGCGCCGAGCCCGGGCGATTCCCAGTTGTCCTCCACAAAGCGGACGTCGTGGCGCCTCCGGCTCAGCCCCAGTGCCTCAAGGCTCTCCAGGTAGAGTTCCTGGGGGTTGCCCGGCTCGGGCTTGAGAACAACCTGGTACTGCGTGTGCATCTGCATCCTGTTCGGGTTCTCGCCGAACCGCCCGTCGTCCGGTCGAAAGCTGGGTTCAACGTATGCCACGTTCCAGGGCTCCGGCCCCAGCACGCGAAGCGCGGTGCTCGGGTTCCATGTACCCGCGCCCACTTTTTCGCTGAGCGGCTGCCAGATGATACACCCGTGATCCGCCCAGAACCGTTCCAGGCGAAGAATGAGTTCCTGGAAGGATGGTGTGGAACTCACGTATTACGTCCTTTCATCGTATACGCCGTACGGCATGACAAGGAAACAGGAAATGGATCCCGGTCTGACACCGAAGCGCGGAGAACGTGCGGTCACTGATCCGCCCCCGAAATCCTCCTGATGGGCGTCTTGGAAACTCTGGCTTTCGCGTTCTTCTGGATCTGCTTGATGGACCGTTCCACGTTCCGGACCTTCTTCCTGCCGTCGTGGACGGCAACCGTAAGGTCCATCCGCCGGGTCTCGCCGGCGTCCAGCCTGACGACCCGGCCCTGCTTGCGCTCGAACGGCTTCGGGTTGGGGTAGTTGGTGGCCGGTTCCAGTCCCGTGACGTATCCGTCTTCCGTTGCCGCCGTGTTTTTCCACAGCGTAAAGCAGGGCAACTGGTTGAGCGAACAGTGGAGGCTCGAACCCAGGTCTCCTTTGGCGTTTTTGAGCAGGACCACCGTCTGTCCGCTGCCCCGCTTTGCCGCCAGTTCGTAGAAGTAGACCTGTTCCACAAAACCGGGCTCCGGCGCCCCGAACCTGCCATATGTGGCGGCCCCCTTCTGCGCCGTGGCATCTCTGGGGGATACCGATCTCACGGGCGCCACCAGGGTGCTGCCCGCTTCCAGCAGCGGAGGGCCGTAATTACAATGGTATAACATCTGCATTTCGGCGGGTCTGTTGTTGAGATTGGTAACCCGATCTGAAATGGTAAGGCTGTTGGCGCCGGGCTCCGTGGAAATGTGGGAGGTCAACCGCAGCGCGGGACCGAACATCATGGCTTCGTCCACAACGCCGACCACGGTGATGCGATGCGGCGGGGCCAGGTCCACGCGAATCTCGACGTGACGCGCGGGAATGTTTGCAATTTTTCCGTGTAGCGGGAGGAAGACCGTGGCCTCGTTGCCGTTGTTGTCGATAACCACGTCATTCGTTGGCGCACCGTTGCTTTCCATGCCGCAGCGAACGATCCATTCATTGAAGCCCTTCAGCCAGCCGAGGCCTCCCCGGTCGTTGGCGTCTACATGGGCCGGATGAACCAGGTCGCGAACGGGGGAATCCCATCCGAGAGGGATATCCCGGTAGACGCCCTTCCAGATCCCCATCCCGCGAGTCGGCACAATGGTGAATGAGAAGACGCCGTTGTCCACTTCCACGAGGTCGATGCCCGCCTGCAGCCCGCCCTGAAGGGTTTTCTTCTTCACCCTCCACGAGAGTCCGGTACCCAGGGAAAGGGTCTCCTCATCTATGCATCCGGACTCGACCCAGTGGCCGCGATCCGCGTCGGTCAGCACGTGACGAAACACGCCACCCATGTAGAACTCCTTGTATAATAGGAGGTTGCAATACGAGACGCGTGTAAGGACCAGAGGTGCAAATATACTGAACACCCAACAATGTGTCAATGAAAGAAGCCCTGCGATGTCTTTTCGGAAACGGGCTTAACAGTCCGTTGATAAAGTTGCTATGCAGGCCGGGCATGGTGTCCCGTCACGGAAATATGTCACCATTCATCCGCCGATTCACCCCTTCCGGCGGCGGCCGTCGCTGCCCCGGCGAGGGTCGACCTTCGGGTTTGGGATTCCCGTCGATTTTCCAGTACACTTGACAATCCGTACGCCGGTCTTTAGCATGGAGTCACAACGCGTTTCGTTTGAGCCGCGAAAGGAGAGAACATGGCGGCCCTCAGGACGGTTTTTTTCTGCGGCATCGGGGGAAGTGGAATGAGCGCGCTGGCGCAGGTGATGCGGCATCACGGGCATGTCGTGCGCGGCTCCGACCGTCGCCGGGACCATGGCCAGAGTACGGCGCTCTTCGCCAGCCTCGGCGCCCGGGGCATTGCGTTGTTCCCCCAGGATGGGTCGGGCGTTGACGATTCCGTGGAGGAACTGATCGTGTCAGCCGCGGTGGAGGAACACATTCCCGACGTGCGCGCAGCACTGCAGCAGCGGATTCCCGTGCGAAAGCGCGCGGAGGTGCTGGCCGAACTGTTCAATCGGGCGGAGGGCGTCGCCGTTGGGGGCACGAGTGGAAAGACGACGGTTGCCGGCATGATCGGTCATATCCTGAAGCAGGCGGGCCGAAACCCGACAGCGATCCTTGGGGGTGGGCTCCTGAACGTCTCGCCACCGCAAACGGGTAATGCCATCTGCGGCGACCCCGGTCTGTCCGTGATTGAAGCGGATGAGAGCGACGGCACGATTGTCCTGTACGAGCCTTCAATTTCAGTCCTGACCAATATTTCGCTGGACCACAAGCCGCTTCGGGAACTGCGCGACATGTTTCGGGAATTTGTACAAAAGGCCCGTCGAGCGGCCATTATAAATATGGACTGCGCGCTATCCGTGGCGCTCGGCGTAGAAGGTATTGGTTTTGGGGTTGAAAACTGCCAGGCGCAGTTCTGCGCCGAAAACATTCAGCCGGTGGCGGATGGCGTGACGTTTACAGTCAGCGGGACCATGTTTCGCCTGAAGATTCCAGGCAGGCACAATGTTTCGAATGCCGTCGCTGCCGCGGCCGCCTGCTCGGTGTCAGGCGTTCCCGTCCCGCAATCGGCCGACGCCCTGGCGACTTTCGCTGGTATCCGGCGACGCATGCAGGTACTCGGTACCGCCGGAGGCGTGACGGTGATCGACGATTTCGCCCACAATCCTGACAAAATTGCGGCCACGCTCTCCACACTCAAAGAACAACCCGGACGGCTGCTGGTGATGTTCCAGCCAACCGGATTTGCGCCAACACGGTTCCTTAAGGACGGGCTGATCGCCGCCTTCGCAGCGGGGCTGGAGAGCCGGGACGTGCTTGCGATGCCGGAGATTTTCTACGCGGGCGGAACCGCAAAGCGCGATATTTCGTCCCGTGACTTAATCGAAGCGATTTCAGGGAAAGGCGTAAACGCGGGGTTCTACAACAAGCGAGCAGAAATCGCGCTCCGGTTTACCGAAGAAGCGCGGCCGGGAGACCGGGTGGTCATTATGGGCGCACGAGACGACACGCTGACCGATTTCGCCAATGAAATATTGAAGTCGTTCGCGTCCTGAAGTCCCTTTTTCGCCTGATTGGGTCCGTCTGATTTGAAGTTGGGAGCGTCTTCTGGTGGTTCCGCCACACATACAACCTGGCGACCTGATCGGCATCGTGTCGCCGTCGGGGTCGTTCGAACGGGAGCGATTACGTCCGGGCCTTTCATACCTCCGGAACAGGGGCTTCCGGGTGCGGGTTGGATCGGCGGTTTATGACCGTGATCGGTACCTCGCAGGACAGGATGCCGACCGGGCGAAGGATCTGAACGCCATGTTTGCCGACCCGGAGGTCCGCGCCGTCTTTGCGGCTCGCGGAGGTTTCGGGGCCGCACGAGTGCTGGAATTTCTGGACTACGAGGCGATCCGAAGTGACCCTAAACCCCTGACGGGGTTCAGCGATACCACCGCACTGCAACTGGGAATTTACGGCCGTACCGGTATGGTGAGCTATTCCGGCGTGACGCTGTGCGGTGACGTTACAGCATCCGGAATACCGGAAGTAACGGAAACATCGCTTTGGGACGCGCTCGTGCGGGGACGGTTCGACGAGATGGCCGGTGTCGCGGCGCTGCGGGGACGAGCCGCGGAAGGGACGCTGTTGGGCGGCTGTCTCTCGGTGATCGCCTCGCTCGTAGGTACCGGATATCTGCCGGATACGAGCGGCGCGCTTCTCTTTCTTGAAGACGTGAACGAAGCCCCCTACCGGGTGGACCGCATGCTGACGCAACTCCGAATGGCGGGTGTGTTCGATCGCGTGGCCGGCGTGGTGTTCGGGCAATTCAAGGATTGCGAGCCCGAACGGGAGGAGGAGGGTACCGTGGACAACGTCCTGCGCGATTTTTCAACGTCCGTCACCGCTCCGGTCTTTTGGGGATTGCCTTACGGGCACGGTGAGGGACGGCGCGTGCTGCCGATCGGACTCCGGGCTGCGGTGGACGGAAGCCGGGGGTCGTTGATAGTCGAAGCTGACCGCTGATAGCTGACAGCTATTTTCAACTGATCGAATTCCCCTGATCTGTTTCCCGGACATCAGCCTGTGAAAGGCCACTGTCGTGATGTCAAAGATGACCTGCTTGCGTCTGCTGATTGCGTTCTGCCTGGTCGGATCAATCGCATCCTGCGCGGCAATAGGCCGGTTCAATATCCTGAGTACGGAGCAGGAAGTCGAAATCGGCCGCGAAGCGGCGCGGGAGATCGAGCGGAACCTCAGGCTCTATAGCGATCCCGTCGTGGCGGCGTACATCAACAGCCTTGGCCAGATGCTTGCGCGGTATTCGCGTCGTTCAGGGTTGACGTACTACTTCAAGGTCGTGGATACTGACGAGGTAAACGCCTTCGCGCTTCCCGGCGGCTGGCTGTACGTGAACCGGGGTCTGATTACAACAGCGGAGAACGAGTCGGAACTGGCGGGCGTGATCGGACACGAAATCGGTCACGTGGATAGGAAACACGGCGCCCGGGCCATCAGCAGACAGTTTGGCGCGGCGGTGTTTGTGGACGCGACTCTGGGCGGAAAGGATGCATCCGCGAAACACCGTGTAATCAGGCAGGTGGTTGCCATTTCAACCGGAATGGGACAGTTGAAATACGGACGCGACGCCGAACGGGAGGCCGACCGGTTCGCCGTGGAATCAACATACGCTGCGGGGATCGATCCGGAAGGGACGGCCACGTTTTTCGAAAAGCTGATGGCGATGCAAAAGAAAGAACCCGGTCGGCTGGAAAATCTGTTTTCCACCCATCCACCCAGCCGGGAGCGGGTTGAGAATGTACGGTCACAGATTGGCGGACTGCCCCTCAAAGCGGGCTTGACGTCAGATTCCCGGCGGTTTCAGGCAATAAAAGAGAGAATCCTCGAACGCGAACGGGCGCGACGCGGGAAGAAAGCGCGCGGAAAGGCAACGCGGCAAGGATAACATCACGGTCCGAGCTTCGCGTCGAATCTATTTGCGCAACCTGTCCAGGCATTGAAAGTACGACGGAAAGGACTTTTCCACGCAGGCCGGATTCCGAATCGCGATACCCGGCGCTTTCAGGCCGATCAACGCCATGCTCATGGCCATGCGGTGATCCTCGTACGTGTCGATTTCGGACGGACGGATGCGCGCAGCGGGATAAACCGTCAGCGAGTCAGGCCGGACGTCCGCACGAACCCCCAGTCTGGTCAGTTCGGCCGTGACGGCAGCGATGCGGTCGGTCTCCTTGATGCGCAGGTTGGCGATGTTGCGTACCGTTACCGGCCCGGATGCAAAAGGAGCGAGCGCACAGAGGGTCTGAACCACGTCAGGCATCGCGTTCATGTCCACGTCGATGCCGGCAAGCCGCTCAGGACCGCGGACTTCGATGCCGTCCGGCCGGCTGCTGACGGCGCAGCCCATTCTGCCCAGAACGTCTACGAATCCCACGTCGCCCTGTGCGGATGCACGGGAGAGGTTGCGGACCTTGATCCGGCCGCCCGTAAGCGCCGCGGCCGCGAAGAAATAGGAAGCGTTTGAGGCGTCCGGCTCGATGGGATACCTCGCGGGCGTGTAACGCTGACCCGCCTTCACGTGGTAGACGTTTCGGTCGCGCGTGTCGACAACCACGCCGAAATCGCGCATAATTTGAAGGGTCATGTCGATATACGGCCTGGAGACCAGGTTGCCGGTAATCTGGATCTCAACGTCCTTTCGCGCGTACGGCGCAACCATGAGAAGGGCGGAAAGATACTGGCTGCTCCGATCCCCCGGCATCTGTGTCAGCCCTCCCTCGAGGCCGGACGCGTCCACCACAACCGGCGGACACCCGTTTCCCGCCAGGCTCCGGACGTTTACTCCCAGAAGTCGGAGGCCGTCGATCAGATCCTGGATCGGCCGCTCTCTCATCCGGGGGGCGCCGTCCAGTGTATAGGTGCCAATTCCCAGCGAGGCATAACCGGTGAGAAACCGGGCTGCAGTGCCGGAGTTGCCCACGAAGAGTTCGGCGTTCGGAACGGGAATGCGGCCCCCCGCGCCGTCGACAGTGAGCGTGCTTTCGCTATCCACTCCAATGCGGACGCCGAGGGCTGAAAGTGCGCCGGCCATATACCGGGTGTCGTCGCTTTCGAGGGCACCGCACAGCCGGCTCCGCCCGTCGGCAAGTGCCGAGATCAGCAGCGCCCGGTTGGTGTAGGACTTGGAGCCGGGCACCGACACGTTGGCGTCAACGTGCTGCCGCATGGGATGGATTTCCAGGACATTGGACATCTTGAGGAATCCCGATTCAGGGACGGGTGTCGTCAAAACCTCGCCATGGATTGAAACAAGGTAACGCAATGGCGTGGGAAGTCCAATTGAAAAACGCCATTTGCGCACGAAAGCACCCCGGGCGCCGTGGAAATCCGTACACGGCGTTGCAGGCGGTTACAGGCCGTTTGCCATGATGTGTCCCGGCTGGCGACCGTCCGTTTTGCACGTATGGAAATGACGTTACGCCCGTCGATCCGAGGGATTGCCCGGGTGGGTCTCAGTGAAGCAAACCTGTCAATCTGTCGCTTGACTTTTGGTTGGGCCGGAAGTAAGATTATTCGATCGTCGGGATATCCCTGCTCGCCGCGTTCCACACTACGGTTTTCCCCTCTCCCCCGGCGCGGCCTCCCATTTCAGACAGACCCGCTTGCCCGAAAAACCCGTCCGACCCGGTACACCCGGAGAAACTCTCGATGGCCGAATTCGTGCATCTCCATAGCCACAGTATGTACAGCCTCCTGGATGGCGCATGCAAGATTGACAGCCTTGCCGCAAGGGCCGCCGAGTGGGGGATGCCCGCTGCAGCCATTACAGACCACGGCAATCTCTTCGGTGCCGTGGATTTTTACCGGGCGATGAAAGAAGTGGGCGTCAAACCCATTATCGGGTGCGAGGTCTATTGCGCCATCGAAAGCCGGTTCGACAAGAAACCCTCGCGCGGCGTGCCAAGCGGTTCTAACCATCTGGTGCTGCTTGCGAAAAACACGCGCGGGTATTACAACCTGGTCAAGCTCGTCTCTGCCGGCTATATGGAAGGGTTTTATTACCATCCGAGAATCGACAAGGAGTTGTTACGAAAACACGCCGAGGGACTGGTCTGCCTCTCGGGATGCCTGAGCGGTGAGGTGCCGCATCTGATCGAGCGCGAGGGCGTGAAGGTCGCAATGTCCGCCGTAGAAGAGTACCTGGATATATTCGGCGAAGATTATTACCTGGAAATCCAGCGACACGGCATCGATAGAGAACCCAGAATCAACGACGGACTCGTACGGATTCACGGCGAAATGGGCGTGCCCCTCGTTGCGACGAACGACTCCCATTTTCTCGGCGCCGACGATCACGAAGCTCATGCCGTTCTCGTGGCTCTGCAGACCGGGAAAACCCTTAACGATCCTGGCAGGATGTGTTATCCGGAAGACGTCTATTTCAAATCCGGGGACGAGATGCAGACGCTTTTTTCGGATATTCCCAATGCCGTGGAGCGGACACTGGAGATAGCGGAAAAGATCAATATTGAACTCGCGTTCGGAGACTACCTTGCGCCTGAGTTTCCATTACCGGCGAAATTCGAGTCGGCCGACGAATACCTCAAACATCTCGCCCGGGAGGGTCTGGAAAGACGATATGATTCAATTTCGCCGGACTTGCAGAAACGGCTGCAATTCGAACTTGACCTGATTGTAAGCAAGGGACTCGCGGGATATTTCCTCATCGTCTGGGATTACGTCAATTACGCAAAGGAGCATGGAATCTCGGTGGGTCCGGGGCGGGGATCCTGCGCAGGAAGCCTCATGGCGTATGCGCTGCGGATTACCGATCTGGATCCGATAAAGTACAATCTGCTGTTCGAAAGATTCCTGAACCCCGAGCGCGTGAGCCTGCCCGACATTGATATCGATTTTTCGGACAAGAAACGCGACCAGGTGATAAAATACGTCTCGGAAAAGTACGGCGAGCACAATGTCTGCCAGATAATCACGTTCGGTACGATGAAGGCAAAAGCGGCGATCCGTGACGTGGGCCGCGTACACGACATGCCATTCGGCGAGGTCGACCGGATAGCCAAACTGGTGCCCAACGATTTGAAGATGACGCTGGACAAAGCGATCCAGCAGGTGCCGGAGTTGAAGAAGATGGCGGACAGCGACGGAGGAGAGGCACAACTGATCAGGCATGCGCGGGCTTTGGAGGGGCTTGCCCGGCATGCTTCCGTCCACGCGGCGGCTGTGATTATAGCGCCGGATAAACTGACGAATTTCGTACCTCTTTACAAAGCTCCGAAAGACGGCAAGGTGACCACGCAGTTCGACGGGCCGACCTGTGAGGATATCGGCCTCTTGAAAATGGACTTCCTGGGCCTGAAGGAACTCTCGCTTGCCGACGAGACTGTGGATCTGATCAGAAAAAAGGAGCCTGCGTTCGACCTGACGAAGATTCCTGAAGACGACAGCAAGACCCTCGATCTGTTCGGACGCGGCGACACCGTGGGCGTCTTTCAGTTTGAAAGCCCGGGTATGAGGGAATACCTGGTGCAGTTGAAACCCGACTGCATTGAGGATATCATTGCGATGAACGCCCTCTACCGCCCGGGGCCGATGCAGTACATCCCGAATTTTATCGCACGCAAACACGGAAACGAAGAGGTGGTCTACGACCATCCGAAGATGGAGCCCATTCTGAAGGATACGTACGGGATCATGGTCTACCAGGAGCAGGTGATGCAGATCGTGCAGGTACTGGCAGGGTTCAGCCTGGGCCAGGCCGACATCCTTCGAGACGCCATGGGCAAGAAAAAACCCGAAGAAATGGCGCGGCAGAAGGACGCGTTTATCGGCGGGTGCAAAACGCACGGCGTGAATGTGAGTCTCGCCCGGAAGATTTTCGCCGATATTGAAGTGTTCGCGGGCTATGCTTTCCCAAAAGCACACGCGGCGGCATATGCGGTTGTCGCATACCGGAACGCCTACCTCAAGGCGAATTATCCACAGGAGTATATGGCCGCCAGCCTGAACGGCGAGATCGGCAATATTGAGCGAATGGTGGTCGTCATTGAAGAATCCCGGCGAATGAAGCTGGACGTCCTCCCACCCGACGTGAATACCTCTTACGTGGATTTTGTGGCTTCAGATACGGCAATACGCATGGGAATGGCGGCAGTGCGAAACGTAGGACGCGGCGCCGTGGCGTCCATTGTGAACGCGAGGAAAGATGACGGACCGTTTGAATCTCTCTTCGGGTTCTGTGAACGCGTGGATTTGCGTGCGGTGAACCGCCGGGCCATCGAGAGCCTGATCTGCGCCGGAGCTATGGATTGTCTATCCGGGAATCGGGCCCAGCTTCTCCAGGGCCTCGATCGGGCGCTCGACGCGGGTCAGTCCGCGCAGGCAGCCCGCCAGCGGCGCCAGATTTCGCTGTTCGACATAGAATCCCTTGCAAGCCAGTCGGCGGTTATCAACAACCACGTACTTCCCGATGTACCGGAGTGGACGGATCACGAGACGCTGGCACACGAAAAGGAAGCGCTTGGGTTTTACCTCTCCGGACACCCACTGGAAAGGTACCGGACGGATCTGGCTTCGCTTGGGATCCGTTCGTCCCGGGACGTCGGCGCTTTGCCCGAGGGAGCGGAAGTGAAGCTCGGAGGGCTGATCTCCGAAACAAGGTCGCATACCGACCGGAATGGACGCTCGATGGCGTTCGGCACCATCGAGGACCTGGACGGCGCCGTGGACCTGGTTGTGTTTCCAGACACGTTCGAAAAAGTCAGGGCTGCGTTTGTGACCGACGCAATGGTGGTGATCCAGGGCAGGCTCTCCGGGCGAAACGGGAGACAATCGCTGCGAGTGGAGAAGGTCCTGGCAATGGAGCACGCGAGGGAGACCCTTGCGGACGCGCTGAACGTTAAGCTTCCGTTGGAGATGCTGGAATCCGGGCCGCTTGAACACCTGAAAGCGATGCTTGAAGGCCACCGGGGCGGGTGCACGGTTTATTTGCACCTTGAACTGGGCGATGGAGAAACGAAGATCATTCGTTCGCGAGCGCTTACAGTGAACCCGTCGGACGAGTTGATCTCGGAAATCGGCGCATTCCTGGGAGAACGGCGCGCCTGGGTGTCCCAGAAATCCTGAAAACGCCGCATCCTGCGGCCCGGTTTGGGTCCGGCATTTCGGACCTCGTGTCCATTGTTTCCAGCGCACGACAGTACGTCGGGATGGCAATATAAAAGGCGACCTCACGGTCGCCTTTTTCGCGCGAAACCCATGCCAGCAGGGCGCATGTCAATAATATTCGTGACGGTAGGCATAAATGTTCAGCAGCAGACCGGCGAGTATCAGATTGACCACGAGTTGCGATCCACCGTAGCTGAAATAAGGCAGCGGCAGGCCGGTAACCGGAACCACGCCGACGGTCATCCCTATATTGACAAAAACGTGAAAGGTCAGCATGGCAGCCAGACCAACGGCTACGAGACTCGAAAAGCGGCTCTTCACAAGACCGGCAATGTGGATGGCGCGCCAGATAATCAACAGGAACAGAGCGAGTACGAGCATTGCGCCGGCGAAACCGAACTCCTCTCCGATTACGGAAAACACAAAGTCGGTATGTTGCTCCGGTAAGAAGGAGAGTTTGGTCTGTGTCCCCTGCAGGTATCCTTTACCGTCAAGGCCGCCCGAGCCAATTGCCACTTTGGATTGCATGACCTGGTAGCCCGCGCCGAGTTTGTCCATATCCGGATTCAAAAAGGTCATGATCCGCCGCCGCTGGTAGTCGTGCAGCTTGTTCTCCCAGAGATACGGCGCACCCACCGAGACCGCGAGATTGACAACGACAATGGCGGCCGTTATCAATCGACCCGGCCGGACCAGAAAAATGACCGCGGCAATCGTCAGCACCAGGATAACAAGCGCCACGTAGTGGAAGGCGCAGATCACGCTCAATACGGGTGAAATCAGGAAAAACAGCACAACGGGTCTCATCCCGGCCCAGTACAACACAGGCAGGAGTACCGAGATGAAAACCAGTGCGGTGCCCAGATCGGGTTGTCTGAATACCAGGACCGCCGGAAGCAAGACCAGAAGGAAGGGCATGGCCAGTGAGCGCGGCCGGTCCAGATCCAGGTTGCGCGAAGACAGGCACCTTGCCAGCGCAAGAATGGTTGCGATTTTGGCCAGTTCGGAGGGTTGCATATAAAAAGGGCCCAGATCGAACCAGCGCCCTTCTCCGAACAGCAGAACCAGCACCAGAAGACAGATGGACACGCTGTAGAGAACATACGCGAATGCATAAAAATATTTGGGCGGGACGAACAGGGTGAGCAGAAGCGCAACTACGGCAATCGCACTCCAGATGATCTGCCTTTCGTAGATGCTGCCGGCGGCGCCGTATTCCCAGCTGTAGGTGGCGCTGTAGATCGCACCAATTCCGAACAGCGTGGCGAGAATTACCGAAAGCAGTAGCGGAAGGTCGAATTCCTGTTTGAAAATGCGTGAGAGGACCACGTGAAGATTCCTGCGATACGTATGTTGGGAAATGGAATGCCGGAATTCATCTGCTCCACCGGACCCGGCTATCGCAGCACGACGGCCGGCGCTGTGTTGCCAGCTGGCGCGGACGCGGCGTCCTTCGCTTCCGTTGGAGACTCGGCATCGACGTGCGAGGCCACAATGATGTCCGCTTTCTTTTTCGGCCGGGCCAGGTCAAAATACGCTTCCAGGACCCGTCCCGCGATCGGGGCCGCAACCGCGCCGCCATGACCCGCGTTTTCGACCACAACGGCAACGACGATTTCAGGGGAATGTGCGGGAGCAAGGGCGGTGAACCAGGCGTGGTCTTCCCCGTGGGAATTCTGTGCGGTGCCCGTTTTACCAGCTACGCGCACGCCTTCCACCCTCGCGCGTTTTCCGGTTCCGTACGGAGACTCGACAACGTCCAGCATAATATCTCGTATGGTCTTCAGGGTCTGTGGTGAAATCTGGACCGGCGTGGACTCGGGCGCCGTTTCTTTAAGGACACGGGGTCGGGGTAGTTTTCCGACCGCCAGCGCACTGATGTAACGGGCAATCTGGACGGGGGTTACAGACGTCTCGCCCTGTCCTATCGTCAGATTCAGCATGTACCCTTCCGCCCAGTGTCCGTAACGTTCCTTATAGTACGAACGGTTGGTCACGAGGCCGGCGGCCTCACCGTCGCCTCCCTCTGCGATGTCGATCCCGGTTGGTTGACCGAATCCGAGCATTCTGGTATAGCGACTCCAGTTGGCAATGCCCACCTTGCGTCCCAACTGATAAAAATAGACGTCGCAGGAACGGACGAGCGCCCCTCGCAACGAGAGCCGTCCGCACCCTGTGGCATTGTGGCAGCGGAAAACCCGGTCTCCGAACTTCAATCCGCCCCTGCATGAACGGAAGCGCGCCGTTTCCGGGTCGATCAGGCCCATATCGAGGCCGGCAATCGCCGTAATCATCTTGAATACCGATGCAGGCGGGTATTCACCCCTTATGCTGCGGTTCAGAAGGGGATTTGACGTGTCGGCCTGCAGGTTCCGCCATTGACCCACGTTACGGATGGACTGCGGATGAAACCCGGGTTTGCTGACCATGGCAAGGATTTCCCCGTTGTTCGGATCCATTGCCACCAGGCTGCCTCTCAGCGAATCGGCGAACGCAAACTCCGCAGCCTTCTGCAATCGCCAGTCCAGGGTCAGATGGACGTCGTTGCCACGCACGGGCGCGGTTGTCTGTTCCGGAAAGCTGCCGACCTCCCTCCCGAAGGCGTCAACCTCGATGAATTTCATGCCCTCCCGGCCCCTCAATACCGACTCGCACAGGCGCTCAACGCCCCGCTTGCCGATCTGATCGTCCAGTCGGTAACCCATCTCCCGCTTGCGCTGATAGGTCTTCTCATCCATCAGCCCGACGTATCCGATAATATGGGGCGCCAGGGGCAGGCCGCCATTGTAGCTCAGATATCCTCGGCGTGATTCAAATTGTATCTCCACGCCCGGCAGATCGTGGCGTTCTTCTTCCACAACAGACACGATGTTGAATCCAACGTCGCGCAAGATTCTTACGGGCTCGTGGAAACGACGGTTTCGATCCTCGAGTCTTCGGTTAATATGTTTTACCGGCAGACCCGCAACCTGGCTGAGCCGGTTGACCACGTGCCCGCGAACCGTCAGATCGGTATTTCGATGCAGTCGCTGCGGAAGCACGAAGATGGTGTATGAGGGGCGATTGTCTACGAGAACGACGCCGTTGCGGTCTCGAATAAGACCGCGTCCGGCTTCAATGGGCACGACTTGCATCGTATTTTTCTTGGACTGGATGCGATAGCGTTCGCTGTCTGTAATCTGCAGCCGAAACACCCCGACAAACAGTACGGCGAACAGACCGATCACCACCGACATTATCCATCGCGCACGGGCTTTCCGAAAGCCGTTATCCATAAAGTCGTCGTGCATCGAGGTAAATCCCCCTGTTGAAGCGAATGGACAATACCAGCGAAATGCCGACTCCAACGACGGCGGTGTACAATGCCGTCCCGAACCCGAACCTGAAGATCAACCCCAATATCGCATCCGGTTTCGAGAGAAAGTTGGCAAACAGAAAATAGATCAGATCGTGTAATATCACCGCCAGGAACAGCAGCAAAGCCTGCACCCGGAAATCTTCGACACTGATGCCCGTCCGGAAGTGTCCGACGGAAAACCCGACCAGGCTGTTTGCAAGCGCATTGACTCCCATTGTCTCGGGGTTGTAGACATCAAGCAGGAAACCGGATGCGAATCCGTAAACGGTGCCTTCAATCTGACCCCCGCTTAAGCCCAGGTAAACCAGCACGATGATTACAAGGTCCGGACCGATATCCAGGATTCGGACCCAATGCGCCCAGGAAGTTTGAATCAGCAACGCCAGGGCGATGAGTAGAAGGTTTCGAACGACTCTTGCAAGCGACGTATGGGGCGTGGGCGGATCCTCCGTTTGATCCTGTATGTTGACTCAGTCTCGCGATCGGAGTCCGGATGGTCGGATCAGAAGCCGGGCGCCTACCCTGAGTCTTGCGGGTTTACGGATACGGTTCCATTTCTTGAGGTCGTTGACGCGGATGCGTAAATTGCGTGCAATTTCCCAGAGCGTATCTCCCCGCTGCACAATATAGAAGTCGCCGCGACGCAGGTCCGAAGGATTGGCCAGGTCGACCTGAGGCGCCTCAGGTCGCCGGATTACGAGTCGGTCTCCGGGCGTTATATGCTTCCTGACGTTGTTCCACGACCGGATCTGGTTCGGGGTGACCCCATACCGGCGTCCGATTCCCCACAGGGTGTCCCCCTTCCTTACGCGGTGCGTGACGCTCCTGTGCCCGTCCGCATCGGGCGCCGCCGCGCGCGCAAGGGTTCTTTCCGTACGCCTGGAATCGCCATTCGGAAAGATCGGGATCTTCAGCAATGTGCCCACGCGTATGCGCCTGGGATTCGTTATGTTGTTGGCCTCGAGCACCGCGCGGGTTGAAACGCCATATTCACGCGCGATGCCGGAGGGGGTATCTCCGCGGCGTACTCGATGTTCGGCCATTTGGGCTTTCCGGCTTGCGGGAATTCGGGCGTATCTGGCTTTGAACCTTTCTGAGGTACCCACCGGAATTCTGAGTTCATAGGATCCGTGTAACAAAGGCGGCGTGTAACCCCTCCGGAGTTCGGGATTGAGACTGCGCATTCGCTTGTAAGTCGTTCCCGCACACTCGGCGGTTATCCGAAGGGACACACATTCCGAAATGGATACCACGTCAAATTCCCGCGGCGCCTGATAGACCACGTCATCAAAACCGAACCACTCAGGATCTCTGGAGATGATCAGGGCCGCCATAAACCGCGGAACGTGTCTTCGTGTTTCCCGTGGAAGACCCTTCAACTTCCAGAAATTGGTCGTGCCCGAACGTTTGATTATGCGATCCAGACGACCCTGCCCGCAGTTATAGGCGGCGATTACTAGGCGCCAGTCGCCGAACAGCCCGTAAAGGTGCTGAATATGCCTGATTGCCGCGCGAGTGGATTTCTCGGGGTCGCGTCGTTCATCTATATAGTGGTTGTTTTTGAGACCGTACAGCCGCGCCGTACCCCTCACAAACTGCCAGATTCCGGCGGCTCTGGCGCGCGAATAGGCTCTTGGATTGAAGCCGCTTTCGATCATTGCCTTATAAACAAGGTCCTGTGGCAGGCCCGCTTCACGCAGGGCATTGCGAATCATCGGAGTATAGAGTGGCGAACGTGAAAGCCAGGCTTTGAATGCCTTCCGCGCGGTTGTCTGGAAATAGCGGATTGTCTTGACAACCTCGGCGTTGTAGTCCACCGGAAGGTCGGCGGAACCTGCCAGTTTACGCACATAGAGATCTTTATAGTGAACGTTATCGCGCAGGTGCGAAACGAGGCTGTCTGGAATGGCGTCGAGCAGCCGCGCCATAACGGAACCCGGCAGCACGAGCGCGGACGGGGTAAGCATTTCCCGGTAGCGCTTGAGCGTTGCGCTGAGCAATTCGAGGTGGCGCGCCGGCGGCAGTGATCTGGTGACGGTGGAATCGGTGAGCAGAATGCACACGCGTTCCACGGATATCGCCCCGCTGTTGCGGTGGGCCTCGTCAAGTGTCTCCCGGGCTCGCCGAAGTCGTTCGCCGTTCGCACGACGGCGTTCCGTTCCGGCCGCCGAAGAATCCACGACGGACGCCGGCGGCCTCTTGGCCTGCGCCGGTGCTTCCGCTTCGGGAAATGTCGCAACCTGTTTCGTCGTCGAACATCCCGAAAGCAGCAGCGTGAGTAGAAGGCTGCAATACGGGACGCCAGGGTTCGGCAGACTGACTCTCATCTGGACATTCTGAAAAAGTCGATCCATAAACACGGCCACCGGAGACTCCGATGAACGAGTAGCGGACCGGTCGCGCAAAGCAGGCTTGCATTCGCGGCGGCCACGGCGACATGACCGCTCGCGGTCATTCCCGTACGCGTTCAGTTGTCGGTTGTCTGATCTGTAGATGTTTCGATCTGTGTCCGGACTACGAAGGGTGTATCGTATCCGTAAGTCTGCAGCCTCTCCACGAGCCCTTCTGCGGCTTCCCGCGTTCGGAAGTTGCCAATCCGCACCTTGAAGTACGGAGGCTCGGATTCTATGTAAATGTCGTCCTGTCCCAGGGTGTCACGGACGTTGGCCATCTCGCCTTCAGCGGCCGCCCGGTTCGACGTCGCAAAGATCTGAACGCGGAAGCCGACTACCGGATCCGGACCGTAAACAGCGGCGCGAAGAAGTTCGATCCTTGTTCGTACAATGAATGCTTCCGGATACCCCTTGCTCTTGGCCAGGTGACGCAGGGATTCAATCTCCGTTGCGGTTCGCCCGTTTCCCGCGTGGATCTTGTGTAAACCGGTGTCCGGGTCACGGTAGACGTGAACCGGAACGCCCAATTTCGTTTCCGCTTCGTTCCTGACGATCGCGGCCCGCTCCAGACTCGATACGACCGCGATCTGCACGCGAAATCCGTCGAGTTGCACGAGGGATGGCGCGGCGGCGGCAGTTTGATCGACCGGAGGCGTTTCCGCTCCGGCAGGCGGTTTCAGCAGAAAGTCATCGTCGTTGAGGGTCTGCGGATCGAAATCCTCGTTAATGGCAGTCGCCGGTGGAGCGATTTTCCGGCTGGGAGCCGCGCACGCTGCCTGTAAAACCAGCAGACCACCCATGAAGAGAAATCCGATTCTTCGCGAGATCGAAAAGGACACGGCCAACCGTCCCGATATATCGTGATATTTAGGAAAGCACTATACCATATAGTACGCCACAATATCAACTTTGTCAATAGGTTAAGTGTTGTTATTGACGGGAAATAAGGCATTTAGATTGCTTTCCAATTTCTGCGCACCGGAATCGCCATTTTCCTTGCCAACAGGCGCCGGGAATCGGCTCCTGTGAACGGCGAAATCCAATCCCGGCAGGGCCGGATTGCAAGGTGGAGACCGCCGTAGCGACTCGCGAATACGTGCAGGAATTTTCACGCCGGCAGCCCCAGGATAAGGACCCACATGGACTGTTTGCCCACGTTATAAGTGCTTAATGGACACAGCCTGCCGTTGTGTTCGTCAATCCGGTATGATGCCAGTTTTCCGGATTCCTGGCCGCCTGCAAAAAGAAAGGCGCCCGTTGGGTCAATTCCGAATGCCCTGGGTACGGGTTCGGTACGCTGAATGCCGATACCCGTCAGGCGGCCCGTCCCGTCAACCGCAAAACACGCAATGCTGTCGTGGCCCCGGTTGGAAACGTAAAGGAACCGGCCCGAGGGGTGCATGTGAATCTGCGCGCAGGTGTTTTCACCGCTGAATCCGTCAGGCAGTGTGGACAGTGTCTGCACGGATTCGAGTACGCCTGATAAAGTGTCGAGTGAATATGCGGTTACGCTGCTGCCCTGTTCATTGGATGCGTAGACCACATTCAGCTCGGGATGGAACGCCAGGTGCCGGGGACCCACGTCGGGTTCGTGGGACGTCCGAGAGACCTCCCGGAGCGTGCCCGTTTTCTCGTCGAAACGGAATCCGAAAATCGTGTTGGATTCTCCCACGTGCGGCAAGAACGCCAGGCGATTCGATGGATCCGTCAGAATGAAGTGGGCTTTCGGCAGTGTACTGGTCGAGTGGACCGGCGAATCGCTCAACGTCCCGTCGTCCCGGATGGCGTGTACATACGCCATGCCCCCGCCGTATGAAGCGGCGAGCAGAAAGCGTCCTTTTCGATCCGTACTCAGATAACACGCGTCGGCATCCACCGAGACCGAGCCCAGCAGGGAAACGCCGCCCGTGCCCGCATCGAGCGAATAAGCTGAGATTTCACGCGCGCCGCGCCTGCTCAGATACAGGGTCTCTCGGCCCGGATCGACGGCAAGCGGACCGGGCCCGCCCCCGGCGGGGATGCTGTATTCGAAGTACAGATCGCCGGTGTCCGGATTCATTCGGTACTTCAGAATCCGGTCTTCGCTGGATACGGTTATGTACGCATGGTAGTTCATTGTCTATCCGTTCAACGACGGGCTCTCATTGTCGTTCTCTTTTGTTGTTTCAGGACTGCAAACGGGCGAAATGGCGACGGCTCCGCATTGCCTCCCACGGACTCTATTAATCTGATTTCCGACAATTATAACTTGCCTGAATTATGCGCGCAAGTGTTTTCTGTATCGGTAGTTAGCCGGAATCCCGGTTGCGCGCGGCTTTGCCTGCGGCGTCAGTCCCGGGCGTCCCCGGGCAGAACAGGTTGAAATTCCCGCGGGATTTGGCTAATTTCCATATCATCCGCGGCGCGTGACCTCTCCCCCCGGCCCGCCACGAGTTACCGGTACATCCGATATGATGAATCTCTCGCTATATTACACGATCTGGCTGGTCGGTGGAGCAATCGCCGCCGGGCTCCTCTGGGGCATTTTCGTGTCCGCCATAAAGCGCAGGGGCACGCCGCTTCCGCTGCTGCTGTTGATTGTGGCGGGGGCGCTGTGGTATACGGGTGATGCGTTGCGGATTCTGATCCAACAGGCGTCGCCGGGCGCCCTCGGGGCGGCCTATGCGGCGCAGATCGCACGTTTCGGGATGTGCTTTCTACCCTCCGCGCTGCTGGCGACGGTGCTGATTTCAGCCGACGAACAGGAAACGTGGATCGCCCGTTGCATACGCCGTAATCTGGTTGTATTCGCGGTCGTGCCCGGATTGATTGTGTTCCTGATCGGTCTGTGGGAAGTACCGCTCAAGCGCGTGGGTTTCAGCATGTATACGATGCTGGCGCTGTTGTATTCGGCGTGGCTTTGCCGGGAGTTCGCCAGGCAGTTGACAACGGAGGTGCAACGGTCGTTCTATCGACTGACGGCTCTCGCGCTGGCCGGTATCGCAGTTCTTGCCGGCGCCGCATATCCAATGGGGGGAATCAACCTTCCTCTCGCAGGACCGGCGCTCGACCTCGCGCTGTTTCTGTCGCCGATCGCGCCGGCCTACATTCTCGGCTATTACATTTATCGTTACAGCTTTTTCCGGATTGTGGTGAACCCCGCGTTGCTCTATTCCGCGCTCACCGGTATCGTCCTCACAGTCTATCTCCTTGTGATCCGGCGGGTCGCCGAAGAGCTCGGGCGCCTGGGCGGCGGGTTCCGGGTGGAGGTCGTTGAAGCGGTGCTGATCTCGCTTCTGATCTTTCTCTTTCAGCCGGTCAAGAATCGGTTACAGCGGGCAATCAACCGGCTGTTCTTTAAGGCACGGTACGAATACCAGCACCTGCTGGGGACGCTGAGCCAGACGCTGAACGTACCGGATGCGCTGGAAAGCCGGTTGAAGGCGGTTGTGGACGCCGTCGGTACCGTGCTCAAGGTACATCTCGTCTCGCTGGTGCTGTTTGACAGCGAGGACGGGCGCGTCGATGACGTGAGGGTGATCTCGGGTGGCGGACTTGCCGGATTCGATCCGCCCGCCGCGCCGTTCAGCGGGAGCGAGGGGAACCAGGACCGGGTTCGGCAGGTGGCGGACTGGATGTTGTCCCACCGCAGAGCGCTGGACGTGGGCGAATTGCATCGTCCGGCGCTTGCCGCGGTTCTCGTGGAACAGGGCGTCCGGCTTTGCATACCGGTATTGCATGAGGAAAAGCTCGCCGGGTTTCTTTGCCTCGGAGAGAAAAAACGGAACGTGCCCTTTTCGTCGGAGGAATGGGAACTGCTCGGTACACTGTGCAATCAGATAGCGCTGGCGGTAGAGAATACGCGCCTGGTGGAGCGCCGGCTGCAGTTGGAACGTCGTATGTACGAGGCGGAGCGGCTCTCCGCGCTGGGACTGCTTTCGGCGAGCATCGCTCACGAGGTAAAGAATCCATTGAGTTCGATGAAGGCAATTACCACCGTGCTGCGGGAAGACCTGGAGGACGACCCTGACAAGGCCGGCGACCTGACAGTCGTGTTGAACGAGATCGACCGGTTGGGCCGTGTGGTTGAAAGGCTCCTCAGATTTGCGCAGCCGAGGCATGCGGATACATTTGAACCCGTGGACATCAAAAGCGTTCTCGACGACGTCGTTCTGATCCTGTCGCACGAGGCGGAACGGCGGAACGTGGAAATCCGGGCCGAAGTCGCCGACGGCATGGCGGTTACCGGAGATACTGAGGATTTGAAAGAGGTGTTTTTCAATCTGATCCTGAACGGAATCCAGGCGATGGACGACTCGGACCGGACGACGGACCGGCGGCTCACGGTGAGGGCGGGGAGGTCGGACGGAAGCGTCTCGGTGTGGGTATCGGATACCGGGCCGGGGATCTCAGCGGAAGCACTCTCGCACGTCTTTGAACCGTTCTTTACCACAAAGGCTTCGGGGACGGGTCTGGGGCTTGCTACCGTCAAACGGGACGTGGAGCGCATGGGAGGGTCGATTACAGTTGTGAATGGGAGGCAGGCCGGGGCGGTGTTCGAGGTTCAACTTCCCGGGGTGGACGATGCGACATAAGATTCTGGTTGTAGACGATGAACCGGCCGCGCGGCTCGGATTGAAGCGGGCGCTCGGGGCGTTGTCCTGCGAGGTTCTGGAAGCGGGAGACGGAACCACGGCGCTTGAGGAAATTGCGCGCTACGGTCCCGATCTGGTGATCTGCGATATCCAGATGCCCGGAATGGATGGTCTGACGCTGGTGAAGCGGCTGGCCGAACAGGGAAGCCCGCCCCCGGTCATCATGATGACCGCGTACGGATCGGAGCGGATTGCGGTGGACGCGATGAAGGCGGGCGCGTACGACTACCTGAGCAAGCCCTACGACGTGGACGAACTTCGCTGCCTCGTACAAAATGCGCTCGAAGCCGTTCGGTTGCGGAGCGAGAACGAAGCGCTGCGCGACGAGATCCGACGTCAGTCCGGGTTCGGATTGTTGATCGGCCGCAGCCGATCAATGGAAGCGGTCTGCGACATGATCGGCAAGGTGGCGGGCACCGACGCCGCCGTGCTCGTAAACGGTGAAAGCGGGACGGGCAAGGAACTCGTGGCGCGGGCGATTCACGAACAGGGCGGGCGAAAGGACCACCCGTTTGTGGCGGTGAATGCCGCGGCGCTGCCCACCGAGTTGATCGAAAGCGAACTGTTCGGACATGAGAAAGGCGCCTTTACAGGGGCCGCTTCCAGGCGGAAGGGCAAATTCGAGCTCGCGGACGGCGGAACGCTCTTTCTGGATGAAATCGGGGACATGCACGCCGAGACTCAGGCGAAGCTGCTGCGCGTGCTCCAGGAACAGCGTTTCGAGCGGCTTGGGGGCACGGAGACGGTGTCGGTGGACGTTCGGGTGATCAGCGCCACCAATCGGGACCTTCCCGACGAGATCTCGCGCGGCCGGTTCCGGGAGGACCTCTACTACCGGCTGAAAGTCGTGGATATCTTCCTTCCCTCGCTTCGCGACCACCGGGAGGATATCCCCCTGCTGGTCCAGCATTTTCTCGAGCAATACAATCGAAAACACGGAAAGGCCGTCAAGGAGGTGCCGGTTGACGCGATGAAGATACTGGCGGCCCATGACTGGCCCGGCAACGTTCGCGAACTGATGCACGCCATTGAGCGTGCCGTCATATTCGCGGAGAGTACGGTATTGAGCAGAGACCTGCTGCCAGAGGAAATCCGGGTGGGCGGGGCGGAATCCACGGGCACGGGAGCGACCGGCTGGGCGGACGGCGTATTGTTTCAGGACGCAAAACAGGAGTCCGTTAAATATTTCGAGGCCGCGTTCATACGGTCGGCGCTGGAACACCATAACGGCAATATGAGCCGAACCGCGCCGGCCATCGGCATGAAACGGCAGGCGCTGCAGCAGAAAGTCAGGGAGCTTGGGATCGATCCGGAGATTTACAGATAAAGGGAGACGGGAGAGCGTGGAGATTACCTGCCTTGTGAGGTCTCTTCTTTGGCCGGAGGCAAGGAGAGATAAAATATCGGGCAAGAATTTCTTCTACCGTCTGTCCGCCTTTCGGCGACCTCTTCCCCGGCCCCTCGTAAAGAGCGATCAGCGATCAGCGGTAGTGTCGACCGGCCGGTCGCCCCTGCAGAGTCCACAGCGGCACAAGAAGATGTACGGCCTGTCACTTTGGACCCTCGCACACACGTAACGCCGTTCCAATGGAACCGAAAGGAGAGAGAAAGCGTGAACGTGTGATTGCATAAGATAGAGTTGGATGTTATCGCCTCATACGTTGCCCGAAGACGGAAAATTCGTCGTCGGGCTTTTTCTGTTTCCCGTCAAACACATGCAAGAGTCGGATTGCAGGTGCAAGTTTCGGATGGCACCTGTCACCCGTTTTTCGGGTCGGATTTCCATGGAATCGGCCTGTTTTCGGGCTCAATCCGTAATGGCACGGGGTTTGCGGAAGGTGTGCTGCAGGAAAGGAGGACGTTATGTCCACGCACACATTGACGTTTGCAGCCACCCTTCAGCGCCACACCGCCAACATGATTACCGCCTTCCGCGTTTTCTGCCTGTTTCTGGCGGCGGCCCTTGCGGTCACCGGAGATACCGTGCTGGCCTGGGTTGCGGTTCCGCTCGCGTTCGCGGCGCTGTTGATGGACTGGCTGGATGGGTACGCCGCGCGCCGGCTGGGATGCGAAAGCAAGGTCGGCGGGCTGCTCGACATCGTGGGGGACCGGATTGCGGAGAACGTGTGGTGGGTGGTGTTCGCGTGGCTGCATCTGGTCCCCCTTTGGGTGCCGCTGGTGGTGCTCAGCAGGGGATTCGTGACGGACGCCATACGGAGTTGCGCACTCTCGCAGGGCCAGACCGCATTCGGAGAGACAACGATGATGCGGTCGCGCATCGGATACGTTCTGGTCGCATCCCGAACGAGCAGGGCGACGTACGGCATTGCGAAGGTCGTTGCTTTTGTCGCGTTGTTCATCCTGAACGCGGTGCAACTCTCGTCCAACCTGGCGCCCGGGCTGGAATCGGGCGTGGAGACGGTCGCTCTCACGGCAACCTACGTGACCGTGGCCCTGTGCGCAATAAGGGGGATTCCCGTAATCACCGCGGCCAAAAGGGTTGTCATCTAACGGATCGGTACCTGAGGAGAAACTAATGAAACAGGAAGCATACATACTGCTCTGGCTGCTGGGCCTCGCCTGCCTCGGCGTGCTGCTTCATCAGCTTGGTGAACCGGAGGTGTGGCAGCACGTGCTGATGATGGGCTGGGGATATGTCCCGATCATCGGAATAACCCTGGCCGCTTATATGAATAACGTCTTCGCCTGGAGGGAGAGTTTTGACGGCGGCTCGGAAAGGCCTCGGATGAGACCGTTGCTCTGGGTGAAACTGGTTGGCGAAGCCCTGGGCAACGTGATGCCGGCCGCGCAGATCGGCAAAGAGGTCGCCAAGGTGATGATGCTGCGGGAGAGAATGGGCGTAACCGCCGGGGTGTCGTCGCTCGTGCTTACAAAGACGGGGGAGATGGTCAGCGGCGTTCTCTTCGTTTTGGGCGGCGTTCTGGCGGGTCTCAACCGGTTCGTGTTCCCGGAGGAGATCCAGTGGGCGCTGTTTACCGCCCTGACGATCGCCGTGGCCGGCGTCGTCTTGACAGTGGTAAGACAGCGCCGGGATCCGTTCACCGGGCTGGTGAACCTGTTGTTGCGGATGCGAATCACGTATGCAGTGCGGTTCCGCGATCGTGCGGCGGAAGTCGATCGGAATCTGGCCGCATTCTACCGCATGAACGGGTGGCGTCTGGCGGGCCTGCTGGGGATGCACCTGTTGACATGGGGCCTGGGTACCCTGGAGATTTACGTGATCCTGCATGTATTGGGCGAGCCGCTGCCGCTGGTCTCTGTTTACCTGTTCCACTCGCTGATGATGGTGATCAACGTGATCTTCGGTTTCGTGCCCTACGGCATGGGGGTCTTTGAGGGGGGGCACGTATTCCTCTTCCATCTGATGGGACTGGAACCAGGGACGGGATTGGCCGTGGGCATCGTCCGGCGGATCCGAAAGATCTTCTGGATGCTGTTCGGCCTGCTCCTGCTCCTTCTGGGTTCCCGAACGATCCGATTCAGAACGCCGAATGAGAAGGACGGTCTCGAACGAGTGGAAACCTCAGCGTCATTGCACCACGGGCAGGCGAGGTGAAATTGTCTCGGAACACGCGGAACTCGCACCGCAAGGGTCTGCGGAGGGAGATCATGAAAACCGGCGTATTCATTCAGACAACAATCCTGCTGATCGAAGCGATCTCCCCTTCGCTTGCGGCTGCCGCCACAGAACTTCCGGGCGCGCAACAAACGGATCCGGTTGTCGAGCGGGCCATTCAAAGACTCCATTCGAAGGCAGTTACCGTATTGCGTGGCAAGGAACTCGATCTGAAAGCGCTCTCGCCCGGATTGTACGCGTACCTGGTGTTCAATACGAACGAAGTGGAAAATGCGGCGATGGGCCGAATCGTCAACTGCGATTCGAATCGAGTCGTCATCGCGGCGGGAAAAGGGACGGGATGGGAAATCGCACGGCAGGATATCGTAGCAATCGCCGTCGCAGACAACCCGGGCGGCATCGAACTGTGGCGAATGTCAAGACGTGAGATGTTACAGGTTCAAGAAACGGCGATGACGGTGTTGTCCGGTGAAAGCCTCGATCCTGTGAAACTGAAAATCGGATGGCACGTACACGTTGATTATAGATCCAACGGTGTCAGGCGCTCCACGACGGGTGTGATTATCCGTAGAGACGCGAATCGTATCGTAATCAGACCCGGGAAGAAATCCGGAGTCCGTTGGACAATCCGCTCGGACGACGTCGCACGCATCATCGTCGCCCGAAAACGCAGAGACATGGATCGCTGGCAGCGGGCGAGACAGGCCATGCGGGAACTCCAGGGACCCAGGGTCCGGATGAAGGCGTCTTCGACCTCGCCGGAATGGGTGACCGGGAGGCTTATTCGTTCCGGCCAGGACACGCTTGAGATCCTGTCCGAACGCGGCGCCGAACGAATTCCACGTGCTCTTGTCAAAGATCTGGAAGTCAGCATGGGGCGTCATCGAAACACGATCAAGGGCATGGGGATCGGGCTTGTTTCCGGACTTGGCGCGGCATTTCTGATATATCCGCATGATATTATTAACAACGACAGAAGAGGAAAAGTAGGAGAACGGGAGGACGCCGATCGAGTCTTCTACGCGGTACTGGCTGTGCCTCTCGCGACAGTGTGTGGAACCCTGGTGGGTGTTAGATCCATTACCGAAAAATGGGTCGAAGTCTCCCCCTCACGGATCAATCTGAACGTATCGCCGACAAGGAATAACGGCCTGCGAGCCGCGATATCGTTTGAATTCTAAAAGGCGGGGAGAGGGAAGAAGGAAGAACAAAGAAGGAAGAGTGAAAAAGGAAGAAGGAAGAAAAACCGGAAAGACGGGGAAACGGGAGGGGCTGTGGTTCGGTAACCTTCGTGCAGCGGTTCGGCTCTTCACTGAATCTCAATCCCCACCTGCACGTACTCATGCTCGATGGGGTCTACGTCGATGGGGACGAAGCTCCGGTTTTCGCAGCCGCCCCGCCGTTGTCCGACCCGGAGGTGCAGCGGATCGTGCAGACGATTGCACACCGCATCATCCGCCTGTACACGAAACGCGGCTTGCTCGACGACCCTCCAGCCGATCGGCTCGCCGACGAGGCGGCCGTGCTGGCCGCCCTCACGGCCGCCTCGGTGCAGGGGATCATCGCCACCGGGGAACGCGCCGGCCAGCGTTTGCGACGCCCCCTGAAAGATGCGGCCGCCGGGGTGCGTACGGCGCCTTTGTGCTTCGCTTCGCGCGGCTTTTCTCTGCATGCGGCGACGCGGATCGCAGGCTCGAACCTGCGGGGGCTCGAACGCTTATGCCGCTAGTGGTCGATTTCAGAAAATGGTATAAGGTTGTCCGTAGCGGGTTGTGTGCTTATAATAAGGTTGTCTCCCCTACTGCGTTGGGAGGTAACCGATGCCTGGACCGAAGCCGAAGTATCAACCCGAGTTTGAGACAGAGGAGATCGCAGAAGCGCGTAGGGCTGCAAGGCAAACAACGGCACCCAGCTCCTTTGTTCACCGGGCCAAGATGGTCGTAATCTTGTCGGAGCATCCGGACATCTCGCACGAGAGGCTTGCTCAGGCCGTTGGGGTGCACCCGAGAACGGTGATGAAATGGCGAAAGCGCTGGTCGGTTGAGGGCTTTTCACTGCTGGATCAGCCTCGTAGTGGAAGACCCCCGGTTTTTTCCCCCTGAGAGCGTCGCTGAAATTAAGGCCATCGCCTGCCTGTGCGTGTACGCACGCAGACAGGCCTGCCAATTGCCAGCCGATCGGGAGATCCCGCTATCCCGCTTCAGCCTCTCGGAGCTGCTTCGGGAAATCCGTTCACAGACAACGGTGTCGATCTCCAGGAGCATGCTGTGGCGACTGCTCAAACAGGACGCCATTCGTCCCTGGTTTCACCGATCCTGGATCTCTGTCAAGGATCCGCACTTTCTGGAAAAAGCGGGCCCTGTTTTGGATCTGTATCAAGGTGATTATGAGGGCGTGCCCTTGGGACCCAAAGACTATCAGTCCGTTGAAAAAGTGTAAATTTTTGGAGGCACGGTAAAAAAGGATTGGTTATGGTATCGCCTTTCAGGAGGAAATGTGGGTGCCGACCAGCACGCTGTGCGAGGGTCCGGGTCATCCGTTTTACACGCGACTCAACAGGCTGCTGTGTGAGGGTGGGTTCGATTCTTTTGTAGAAGGGCAGTGCGCGCCGTATTACGCCGAAACGTTGGGTCGCCCCAGTATTGCCCCCGGGGTGTATTTCCGCATCAGGAAGCGCGTACCTATTTACAGGCCTTCTTTCCCTGGTACAACACAAAACACCGTCACAGCGGCCTGGGATTGCTCACCCCCGACACCGTCCACGATGGGCTGACACAGCAGGTTCAAGCCGCAAGGCAAACGGTGCTGTACAAAGCTTATCACAACCACCCTGAACGATTTGTTAAGGGTCATCCTCGTCCGCCACGCGTTCCGGACGAAGTGTGGATCAACCAACCCGCGAATACCATCGAATGCCATCAGTTACTTCACTAAATTCCAACGGGCGTTGTCTCATTTCTATTGACACATTCCGGAAGGGAGGAAATCATGGATAGAGAATTTAGTTTTTCTGACCTAGGTAGGGTCCAATGGGGATCGACAGTCAAGCTTACTTTAACTCGAGGTTTTTTCGCAGGCCTAGTCTGGGCAATTATCATAGGTGCCTCGCAGGGTGCGGATATCAGTTTTCTCGCAAGGCCGTTCATTTGGGCAATTATAGCGGCTCCACTTGCGTTGGTTTTGCAGTTGATCGGGATGATCATCGGGGCTTTCATGACGCTTCTAGGGCTATGGTTCCGTTTCATAGCCTCTCTGACAATTTGCATCGGCGACCCGATTGTGTATCTGATCAACAGATTCTTCCCGGCTTTTCTGAACATCGCGGACCTGGGTATTTTCAACTTCCAACCCATGATCTTCATCACCTATCCTGACTGATGAAGCAGCACATCAGGGCAGAGGATTTGGATATTGTCGAGGACCGCATGGTCCTCGGCGGTCGCTTGCTGGAAGGGAATTCCATTGTCTTTTCGCATGTTGAGAAGCGGGAATCTCTTGAGCTAATTGTATTTGGGTTTGCGATCGTCCTTTGTGTCATTGTTGCCTATCTCAATGCATCACTTGGTGCGACTATCGCATTCGTTCTGCTTGCGGGGCTACTTTCTCTCGCAGCATGGCGGGAGATCCGACGACCATATGTTCTTGTGATCGAGATATATCAGATCGGGATTTTCGAAGTGCGAGGCTTCACGCAGGACGAGGCGACCGTCGTCGCAGGGTTTTTGGATGATCTCCGCAGGGGAAATAGTAGCGCTCCCGGTAGAAGGGCTGGGTTCTTGTCCTGAACCTCGGGGTGGTGACTTCTATTCATACGCCATAAACATAGCCAGAGCAGGAACAGAACGCCCACTGGGACAAATATCCAAACCTGCGGGGCCACGCAAACGTAAGCGCGCAATCTGAGCCGTGGTTGCAGGATTGCGCTCAGCGTGATCGCGGATCGTGGAGGAATCCGTCAGCCCCCTATATTGCCCTCGACACGTCAGTTCACGAATAAGCCAGGGAGGAGAGAACAAATGCCCAAGAAAAAAGTGGTCGTGAAGGGAGGCGGAGAAAATCTTTATTACGTATCGGGGTCGTCCGGCACAATTTACGTATATAAGAGTAGCGGATGGAGCGACACCCTGATTGGAGAGACCAAAACAATGGAAGATGCGCTGGCGCTGATCAGGAATCACTCCGGTCGAGATATCAAGAGCATAGGGTAGCTCCGGTCGTCGATACGATGAGATGAGAGGTAACCCACCGGCGGCGCCACGTCCGCATCTCCGATGACGACGAGATCGCTGGAATCGACACCAACCGTCGGGCCTAACCTCAACCCCTAAGAAGGGAATCATGCGAAGGGTCTTTCTTCTAGTGATCAATTTCAGAAGTTAGCCTCAATGTGAAATAAATCAGGCGGCTTTCAGTAGGGCGTTGCTGATTTTGCGGTATTGTTTTTCTGTGTGCTTGTTGCGTTGGAGGCGCAGGGTAAAA